>Ga0299913_10002825_pt1 | contig 13925 bp, 9 predicted proteins | sample RVTome_9_FD_201360 | JGI IMG/M metagenome (GOLD analysis project Ga0299913, IMG submission 201360) | Soil microbial communities from uranium-contaminated site in the Upper Colorado River Basin, Wyoming, United States - RVT155D38 (version 2) ... | reverse complement strand
CGATCTTCCCCCAGTTCACCCAGAGCTGAAGCAGACCGGGATCCACGTCCAGCAGAGCGGTGCGCGGAAAGCGACGCACGACTTCCGCCGGCAGCGCGTAGCACTGGTTGAGCAGGAGATCCGCCTCGGCCGCAGCCTCGAGGCCCGCGTACCGCGAGCCCGTCTCCTCGGCCACCCGTCCCTCCCCGACTGCGTGGACGGCGAGCCCGGCCGCGAGGCCGAAGCGCTCCAGCACTCGTTCCAGTCGCGGAAGCCGCGTGCGGACGTCCTCCACCGTCGTGGAAGGAGCGAGGACCTCGAGCCAGATCGTCCGGCAGCCGGCCTGCTGGAAGCCGCGCGCCCACCCGAGGAACGTCCAGACGACACCCGGAAAGTCGAGCTCCCCCAGGACCGAGACCGCCAGGCAGACCGTCATCCCGCCGGCAGAAGGACCCGCCCGGCCCCGGTGCGTAGCCGCCGGACGGGCACCTCGATGACGCCGCCTGCGGTCTCAACCTCGAGGCGCGGTGGCGTCCCTCCGCCGGGCCAGCGTACCGCGATCGGCACGGGCCGCGGTGCCGGCGGACCGGACACGCGCCTCACGGTCAGCCGCCACCCGCTCCCACCGCGCACAAAGCGGAGGCGGAGACCCAGGGCGGACGCCAGCTCGCGGTAGTCGATGAACCGCTCCATGCCGGCCTCCCGCCAGGCGTCGAGCCAGCGCGCCAGCCACGCCGCTCCGCCACGCGACACGTCCCGATCGTGGAAGTACCCCACCACTGGAAGGCCGGCCGTCCGCCACCATTCCGCCGGCTGGTCGAGATACGGCGCATGGACATGGGATGCCCACAGCATGCAATCCCCGTCGCGGATCCCGTGGTCGGGACCGCCGACTTGCTCGAACCCGAGGGCGACCGCTTGCAAGAGCGCGACCTCGCTCCGCTCATCGCCCGGGAAGATGAGAGTCGAGGGAGCGGCGCCGAACCAGCGCCGCACGAGCGCCAGGCCGCGCACGAGCGGCTGCTTTTGGTGCGGCAGGGCGGACAGGTGCGCTTCGGCGCGCGGTCCAAACTCGCGGTACCATCCGACCTCTCCGTATCGGTCGGGCGCGACCGACCACGCGGCGAGATCGGGATGGAGATGGGTGAAACCGTGGAGCTCTATCCCGGCCAGCCCCTGGGCCTGCAGCCGGCGGATCCCGCGGTATTCCCCGACGTGATCCTGGACGGGGCGGGCGGAGCCGTTCCGGGGAGCGTAGCGGACGCGGGGGGACGGGTGGATGCGACCGGGAGCGCGGCGGGTGAAGCGCCCGCCGACCCACAACCGCCCGCGCGCGCCATCCCCGTCGTCCACCCAGCCGGGGACGTATGCCAGCGAGACCCGGGCGTCGCGCGCGCGGAGGACCTCCGCGATACGGGCCCAGTCGCGCTCCGTCAGCGTTCTGTACGACCACGCCTCCAGGTGGGCGCTCGGGGCGCCGCCTGGATCGTCCATCCGCAGGACGAGGGTCCGGGCGTGGTCGAGCCAGGCGACAGGCGCCGCGCAGGGCTCGGTCAGGAGCCGGACGAGGAAGGCGGTGGCCGCGCCGTCGCGGTCGCGCGCCTCGCTCGGGTGGAAGCCGAGGGTAACGGCCCGGCCCCGTCCGACGGGCCGCGCCGCCGCCACGGCGACTCCGTCGAGGGTTCCACAGGCATCCGTGCCGGGCGCGAGGACGAGGGCGCGGCCCTCCAGTTGCTGGGAGCCGGTCCAACGGCACGGGGGGCCGGGCCCCGTCCAGGCGAGGGTGCGGCCCGCGAGACGGTGGTCGGAGCGTGCCCCCGCCCACCGCGCGAGCGCCCCCTCTCGACCCGTGGCGCGGACGACGACGTTCAGCGGGCGGGATGCCATCCGCGCCGCAAGATCCCTCCACCAGCGCGCCGGGACACGGGCAAGGTCGCAAGCCACGACGACGACGCTCGCGCCTGCGGGGATCTCAGGGAGGGAGCCGTCGCGCGGGCGAGGGATGACGCGGGTCGGCCAGCCGAGGAGCCGTCCGAGCGCCGTCCAGTCGAGGGCCTCGCGCCGGTCGGCCGGCGGCCGGTCGTGCCCCCAGAGGCGCGGGGCCCGCTGTTCCGTCACGACCACCATCGCGGGCCCGTTCGCGGCCGTGCGTGCACGATGGCCCCTGTCCCGAATCACACGGAATCGGCGTGGGCGACGGTGCGCCGATAGATGCGCTCGTATCCGTCCGCCATGCGAGCCGCGTCGTACCGTTCCACGGTATGGCGCCGGATCTGCCCCCGGTCGAGGCGCTCGAGGCCCGCCACGGATCGGGCCAGCTCGGCCGGCGTGTCGCCGAGAACGCTCGCCGTCCCCTCAGGGCACAGTTCGGGGACGGGGCCTCGCCGCAGACCGAGGACCGGCGTTCCGCAGGCCATGGATTCGAGCAGGACAAGCGGGCATGCCTCCAGCCCCAGCGGCAGGAACACGAGCCCTAGGGCATCGGATAGGAGTTCCACCTTCCCCTCGTGGTCTACCTCCCCCACGTATTCGGCGTCACCGTCCAGCTCGGGCGCTACGGCGGTTCGGAAGTACTCCGTGTCCGGCCCGGCGAGACGGATCGGCACACCGGCGGAGCGCGCCAGGCGGATCGCCTCCACGGGCCCCTTGTCTGGATGGAAGTCCCCGATGAACGCCAGATAGCGGCCCGTGCGGGGCTGAAACGGAAACGCGGCGGTGTCGATCCCGTTGGGGACCACATCCGCGATAGGCAAGTCGCCGAAGAATTGGCGCTGGAACTCGGAGATGAGGACGAACTCCTGGTCGCGGAACATGGCGCAGAAGCGGACGAAGTCGGGCGTGGGACAGATGTGGAAGGAATGGACCGTCGGCGTCCTGACGAGGCGCGTGAACGGCAGGGCGTAGCAGTAGACGTGGCTGTGGATGACGTCGAACTCCGCGGCGTGCGCGTAGACCAGGCCCAGTTGCATGAACTCCGCCAGCTGCCAGTCCCAGATCGTGAGATCATGGTGGTAGCCGGTGGGCAGGAGCGACACGACCCGCGCTTCCACCTGCGAGTCGCCGGGGGCGAACACCGTCACCTCGTGACCACGCCGCGTCATCTCCCGGGCCAGGAGCCCCACCAGAAGCTCCACGGACCCCGTGCGGGGCGGTGGCACTGCGGTGCGCATGGTGGAGACGAGGCCGATCCGCACGTCAGTCGTCCGCGAGGAGAGAAGCGATCTCCGCAAGGAGGTCGGCGGCCTGCGTGTCGCCGAGAGACGGACCCCACGACGCGAGGAACCGGATTCGGTTGGCGAGAGCGGCCGCGCGCAGGGCTCGCGCGTCCGCGGCGCGCCGGCCTCCGGCGCCGGCTCGGGCCGCGTACCGCGCCAACACGCGGCGGCGCAGCGCCGCGGGTGCGCCCCACAGGAGGGCCTCGAGATCGATCGCGGCCGCCCCCCAGCCCGCGTCCTCCCAGTCGACGAGGCGGACGCCCCCGCTGGGGAGGACGAGCACGTGGCCGGGGAAGCACTCCCCGTGGACGAGGGTGGACGGCTGCGCCCGAAGCGTGGAGACCGCCCGTCGCCACGCGTGGTCGAGGTCGAGGGCGGGAGCCCCCTCCACGACGGCTTCTGTGGGGCCGATCGTCCGCGCGAACGACCGGCCCCAGGCGGGGTCGGACCAATCGGGCAGGACGGAGTCCGCCAGCCGCGCGCCGGACCCGGCGAAGCGCGCGTGGATCGAGGCCAAGAGGTCCGCCGCCTCGTCCCAGCGCTCCCCGGAGTCGGAGGCGGACAGGGGTCTGCCGGAGACGTGGTCGAGGAGCAGCCAGTCCCGTCCGTCGGCCGGGTCGCGCCAGTGGCGGTGGAGCGACGGCACCTGGGAGCAACCCTCGAGCAGCCGATAGGCGGCGGCCTCGCGCTCTCCCCCTCCCATGGACGGCGAGCCGGCCGGATGGGACCGAAGGCCCTTGACGAAGAGATGGAGCGGGGGGCCGGCTTCGAACTCCACCACCGCCTCGCCGCTCAACGAGCGCCGGGAGTTGGGCGGCGCGTCCCCTGAGGCGGCCCCGCCCCGCGGTCGAATCGCAACGCGCCGCGGCTCCGGTGTGCCCGGCCCGGGCCACGCCCGCCGAAGGGCTTTTTCCAGCACCGCCGATGCCGCCGGCTCGAGCGTCATGCAAGGCCCGCCTGCTGGAGGATCCTGCCGATCACCTTCTCGGCGGCGAAATACTCGTATGCGAGCTCGCGCGCGGCCGCGGCGTGCGTCGCGTAGTCCCGCTCCACGGCCTCGATGGCGGACACTACGTCCTCGGCCGTTCGGAACGCGAACAGCCCCCGGCCCGTGGGGAAGATCGCTCCAAACCCCGTATCCTGGGTGATGACAGGACGGCCTGCCGCCAGGTAGCACACGCTTCGATCGCTGAACCACCCGCTTCGCAGACGGATGTTCTGGTCCTTGGCGACCGTGAACTCCCCGCGGGAGGACCGGATGTAGTCGCGGTACGCTTCGATGTCGCGGGACACGCGCAGGGCGTCGACGGTCCACCAGCCGTGCGCCGTCAGGAGCCGGTGGGCATCGTCGTCGCCGGCGAGGGCGATTTCGAGGGGCGCTCCCACGCGCGCAGGGAGATCGAGAAACCTCTGGAACTCGATGTGCTTGCTCCACGTGTAGGTCTCTCCCTGCCACACGACGTCCTTTCCGCGCTGCCGCCAGTTGGCCACCGTCGTGAATGGCGCCCGGCGGGGAGCGCCTTGCGCCGGCCACCAGTCGAGGACCACCGGCGGGCGTGTCGGATGATAGGTGAACATCTCGATCGGGACGCCGCAGTCCGGGGTGCCGTAGTTCTCTCCGTAGCTGAAATGATGCGTGTGGGCGGACAGATGGGCGATCGCGTCGGGCTCGCCCCGGGCGACCTCGATCTGCCGCAGCACGGGATCCGTCTCGAGATATATGCGCACGGGGACCGAGAGGTGCTCGTCGCGTAGCCAGGTGGACCCCGTGAGGTTGACGAGCGCATCCGCCCCCGCGAACAGGCGCTCGAGCTCTCCCGCGGCGGGGCCGTAAACGGTGCCGTTGGTGCTACGAGCCCGGTAGGCCCACCGGCCCGGCAGCCCGATCCACTCCAGCATGCGCGCGATGTGACGAAGGGCGTAGCCGCGATCGTTGGTGATCTCGTTGCGATCGAGGTCGTACGGCCAGTCGCCGGTGTCCTCGACGTAAGTGCAATCCCAGCCGAGGCGGCGAAACCCTTCCAGATAGTGGAGGACCTGCCAGGCGGTACCGGCCACGGGCATCTGTCCCATGGAGCCCAGCACGAGGAGGTGTCTGCGAACCGCCATGACGAAGGGGCCTCAGGCCGAGATCAGGGGAGATATCGTGATGCGGCCCTGATCCACGTCGATGCGCACATCGCAGTGGTCAAGAGTGCTCATCCGGTGCGCGATCATGAAGGTCGTGCGGTTCCGCATAAGGCGCTTCATCGCTTCCATGATGGTCGCCTCCGTTTCCACGTCGACCGAGCTCGTAGGCTCGTCGAGGATGAGGATCGGCGCGTCCTTCAGGAACGCGCGGGCCAGAGAGACACGCTGGCGTTCGCCGCCGGAGAGCCGCATGCCTCGTTCCCCCACGGCGGTGTCGTAGCCCTCGGGCAGGGCGGCGATGAAGTCGTGTGCATTGGCGGCCCGGGCCGCCGCCTCGATGTCCTCGCGGGAAGCGGAGGGGCGGGCGTAGGCGATGTTCTCTGCGATGGACGTCGAGAAGAGAACGGGATCCTGGAGGACGATCGCGAACTGGTTGCGGAGATCGGCGAGCCGGTAGTCCCGTACATCCACTCCGTCGAGCAGGACGGCTCCCTCATCCGGGTCGTAAAAACGGGTCAGGAGGTTTACGAGCGTCGTCTTGCCGGCGCCGGTCACGCCGGAGATGCCCACCCGGGCGCCGGGCGGGACCGCCAACGACACGTCGCGCACCACCGGGCGGGCCGGATCGTAGCCGAACCGCACGCGTCGGAACTCGATCCTTCCCTCGGCGCGCGCCAGCGGCCTCGCATGGGGCCGCTCCGGCACCTCTGGCGCCTCGTCGAGGAGCGCGAACGCGCGCTCGGCACTGGTCAGCGACGACTGGATGTCGGCCGCCTTGCTCGTGATCGTGCGCATGGGGGCGTAGAGCTGTGCGAGGTACGCCATCACCACCAGGAGTTCGCCGAGCGTCAGCACTCCCTTCTGGACGTGGTCCACACCGAGGTACAGGACGACGGCGGTGCCCGCGGCGGTGGTCAGCCCGACCAGGATGTCGAACCCGCCCTGGAACAGGGTGAGCCGCTCCCGCACGCGCAGCGTGAGCGTGGAATGGTCCTCGAAGCGCTGGGCCTCCCGCTCCTCACGGCCGAACGCCTTGACCACGCGAAGCGCCCCCAGCACTTCCTGGACGATGGAGAGCGCCGACTTCTCGAGCTCGCTCAGGCGCCGGTAGCGGACGCGCAGTGGCTTACGGTAGGACCGCGTGACATAGAACAGCACCGGGGTGATGAGGAGCGCCACCACGGCGAGAGCCCAGTCGATCCTCGCAGTGACGAAGATCATGGCGACGATCGTCAGCGCCGCTGTCACGAGGGGGATCACGCCATTCACCGCGACGTGCTGGATCGCCGGAGCGTCCCACAGGATCCGGTATACGGATTCGGCCGTCCCTTTGGAGTCGTGAAATGCGAACGAAAGCCGCTGAGCGTGCGAGAAGAGCCGCGTGCGGAATGCGAGGACGATCCGTTGCCCGATGTAGGTGCTGGAGTATGTGATCGCGAGGTCTAGCGTCTCGCGCAGGACCGCGATGAGGACAAGCAGGCCGGCGGCGAGGGGCAGGAGGTCGATCCGACCCTCTCCCAGCACCTCGTCGACCGCGATCTTCAGCGGCACCGGTCCCAGCAGCGCGAGCGGCGTGGAGAGGAGGCTCAGGAAGAAGAAGCCTGTGAGGTGGGCCCGGAAGGGTCGGGCCCACCGCAGGAGGCGCCAGTAGAGCTCGAGGTCGGAGTGCGCCCGGGAGGTCAAGCGGGGCTCCGCTCTAGGGCCCGGAAGTCGACGAGGCGGAAGCCCAGCTCCCGGAGGAGATCCGGTAGGCGCGCGTCGCACAGGGTCTCCACTTCGAGGGCACGCTCCGAGGCGTAGTCGGAAACGAAATCAATTTCCGGGAACCCGGGGTGGCACCCGAGCTCGGTGACGGGGCCCTCGACCTCCTCCGCAAGAAGGCGTGCGAGGTTCTCGTAGGCGATCCACTCGGGATGGGACAGGCCGTCGTCCCACACGCCGTAAAACGTTCCGCAGTGGGCCGCCGCGGAGTGATCTCGGAGGGGGACGTCGAGCGCGGCGGCCGCTTCCTGGAACAGGGGGGCGAGGCGAGGGTCGCGATGGACGTGATGATGCGAATCCACGTGCGACGGCGTCCGCTTCGTCAGCGCCACGAACCGCTCGACCTGGCGCTCGATCTCCCGCTGGACCCCCGAGGCGTCCTCGAAGTCCATCACCGGCGCCGTCGATTCCTCGGTGAGCGCGACGTGGATCCCCACTCCGAGGCGTGGGAGCCCGGTCAGCGAGCGGGCCGCATCCGCGCTGCCCGGCCGATCGACCATCAGGCTGGCGCTCGTCACGATGCCGTCGAGATGGGCGCGGCGGATCCCGTCGTTGATTCCCGGCGTGAGGCCGAAGTCGTCGGCGTTGACGATGAGGAGCTTGTCGGCTCGGGCGGGTATCCCCATGCGGCGCGGGTTCTCAGTCGCGGCCGGCGAGCGCGTCGAGGCCGCACCGCACTGCGCCCATCGCGCAGGCGGCGTCGTGCAGAGTGACGGCGAGCCCGGCGGCGGCCAGGGTCAGGAAGACCACGCCCGCGTTCCACGCGCCGTCCAGCCCCGCCAGCGCGGCGAGCGCGCCGGCCACGGCGATCACGGCGACGGCGATCCTCGACATGTGCGGCCAGGCGCGGAGGCGCACGAGCTGGCGGCCGTTGCCGTGCTCTTCCACGGCGGTGAGGACGCGCACCGAGCCGAACGTGCCGTGGCGCACTTCCATGTCCCAGCGATCGAACGCGCCGCCGCGCCGCACCACCGAGCCCTGGTCGCGGAGCGAGTGCTCGAGCACCGCGAGCCAGGCGACGGGCTCCCGCCACGATTCGCTCCACGCGGTGAGCGTGACGGGGCGCGGGACCGCCCACGCATGCGAACGGCGGCGGCGCCATGGAGTGAGCCCCATGCGGACGCGGCCGCGGAGGCGCGCCAGCGGCTGGATCGCGTGGAGTGCGGCGGTCACAACGCGCATCCCGAGGAGCTTGCCGCGGGAGCGCGGACCGTGCGGGAACGACGCGCGCACGCCACCCAGGGCGGCCTGCGCGAGCGGGATGAGGATGCCGGCCGCGGCGAGCGGGAGGGCGACGAAGAGCGGCGCCCACAGGGCTCCCATCGCGCCGAGGAGCATGAGAGCGGCCACCGCGAGATACCACTCCGGCATGGCCGGGAGCGACCACCACATGCGCGGGGTCGGCGTGTAGACGGACTGGAACGGCGCCGCGCCCCATACGCCGTGGTAGATCCGGCCGCGCCGCCATCCCGGCACTTGGCCGTTGTTGTAGAGCCGTCCGAACCACGTGAGATGGCCGCTCCGGTTGTACCGCTCGGGCCACTTCTGCTCGAGGAGCGCCTCCGCGCGGCCGTATCCCGCCTGCTGGCGCCAGTACGCGCGCGCGGAGCCGCGCCGGTGGTGCCATACGAGCGCGCCGGGGCTGAACCCCAGCGTGTGGCCGGCATCCTGCAAACGCCAGCACACGTCCACGTCGTCGCCCGCCGCCCGGAAGCGGGGATCGAATCCTTCGATGGACAGGAGCACGTCGCGCCGGAACGCCATGTTGCAGCCGGGGATGTGCTCGGCCTCGTGGTCCGTGAGGAGCACGTGGATGGGCCCCCCGGGCGCGTTCGCCACGCAGCGCGCGAGCCAGCCGTCCTCGCGCGGCGTCACGTTGGGGCCGCCGACTCCCGCGTGCGGCGTGGACATGAACGTGGCCGCTAGATACGTGAGCCAGTCGACATCGGGAAACGCGTCGTCGTCGAGGTAGGCCACGATCTCGCCGGAAGCGGCCCGCAGTCCCACGTTACGCGCCTCGGAGAGGCCCACGCCGCCCGTCTGGAGCACCCGATACTCTCGCTCCGCGGCGATGGCCGCGGTCTCGTCCGTCGAGCCGTCGTCCACGACGATGACCTCGAAGTCCGGGTACTCGAGAACACGAAGCGCGTCCAGGCAGTCGCGGATCGTGCGCGACCCGTTCCGGCTGCACACGACCACGGAGACGCGGGGCCACCGGACGCCCGGCGGGAACGGGGCCTCGGCGAACGCCAGCGCGGCGGCGCGGAGGGAGGGCTTGGGGCGCCGCAGGCGGTCCACTAGCCCGAAGTCCCACTCCGCCACCTCGTGCCCGCCCCGGTGCCACTCGTCCGTCCACGCGAACACGAACGCTCCGGCGGACCCGCCGGCGAACGCGGTCCGGATCTGCCACTCGACGGAACGCGCCTGCTCGTCGTAGCCGTTGCGAGCGCTGTCGAGCCCGATCTCCGTGAGGACGAGCGGCCGGTCGCCGGCCACGTGGTGGAGGTGCGCCACGTAATCGCGCAGGTCACTCTGCCGCTCCAGGAACACGTTGAAGCAGACGAAGTCGAGAAACGGCAGGTGCAGGTACTCCGTCGTGGGGAAGCTCACGTAGGTGACCAGGGCGTCGGGGTCCTCGGCGCGAACCGCGCGCGCGAGCCGCCCCAGGAACCGCTCCATCCGCCGCGCGCCGTACCACCGGACGATGCCCGCCGGGATCTCGTTGCCGATGGCGTATCCCAAAACCGCCGGGTGGCGCGCGATCCGCCGGACTTCCTCGCGCATCCGCTTCACGATGGCGTCGGCGCGGCCGGGCTCGTCGAGGAACGCGACGTGAGTCTCCCACGCGAGGCCCACCAGGACCCGGAGACCGTGGTCGCGCGCCGCCCGGAGGAGACGCGCAGGCGGCGGCGTGTAGGTCCGGACAGCGTTGATCCCGAGCGACGCCATGGCCGCGAAGTCGCGCCGGATCGTGTCGTCGTCGGGATACGGCTCGCCGTCCTCACCCGGCGCGAACGTGCCGTACGTGACGCCGCGCAAGAGAAGCTTCTCCCCGCCCGCGAACAGGAATTTCCCGCGCGCCTCCGGACGCACGTCGGAGGGAACCGGCGGCGGCGCCGACTCCTGCCGGAGGGCGTGCGAGTGGGGCCGCACGGGGGCAGAGGGGAAAGTGGTCCGAAGGGCCGGGGGCCCGGGATTCGTCATGTCGCCCAACGGATGGGGTTCGTCGAGCTCGTTCGCGATTTCGAGTCGAACCACGAAGATAAGCTGCTTGCTCATCTGTGGCCAAAGGTGGACGGGGTTTTCGCCGTTTTTTCTTGCAACGAAACGTGTCACCGCGCCGGTGGTGAGGCGGGCAGTCGCGACCCGTCAGCCGAGCGCGGTTGCGAGGTCCGTCCCCGGCCCCACTTCGATGCGCGCCAGCCGGAAGGGGTCCGCGCCGGGGAGAGCGTTGACCCCGCCCTCCAGCGTGCACGCCGCGCGGTAGCCGGCCAGCCGCACGATCTGGGGACCGCGACCGGGATCGCCCTTGGGGTAGGCGAAGATCTCGGCCGGCCGCCCTACGTGGCGGTCGATGGCGTCCCTGGACGCGAGGACCTCCGCCTCCTGCTCCGTGGCGTCGAGCCGCGAGAAGCGGCGGCGGCCGAGGCCCGACGACTGGACGGAGACGTCGGAGCGATCGAGCTGGACGAGCTCGTCCCACGTGCACACCTGGACCGGGTCGTCGAGGGAGTCGAACGTGGCCTCGCGCCCCACCAGCTCCGTGGCCACGAACACGACTCCCGGCGCGCGGTATTTCCGGAGGCGCGGGAGACCGCGCTGGAGCACCGTCCGGCAGCCGCCGTCGAACGTGACGAGGACGGCCTTCTCGGGAAGCTCCGCGGGGTCCTCCACCGCGCGCGTGACCTCGCCGGCCGTCACCGCCTGCCACCGGTTCCGGTGGAGCCATGCCAGCATCTCCTCGAAGCGGCTCTCCGACAGGATCGAGGCGGGCGAGAGGAGGGCGTCCATCTCGGGGCCTCCGATGGAGCGGAAGCGGAGGATGGCGAGCGTCTTCTTCACGCCGGCCGCCCGTCCCGCGCCGGCTCGCCATCGAGGAGCGGGATCAGGTCCATGGGCCGCTCGATGAGCGCGCGCGCGCCGAACGCGAGGAGCTCGTCCGCCTCGCGGAACCCCCACAGGGCGCCCACCGGGAACATGCCCGCCGCGACCGCCGTCTCCATGTCCGTGGAGGTGTCGCCCAGGAAGAGGCACCGGCCGGGCGCGGCGCCGACCGCCGCCGCGATCCGGAGCGCGGCGCCGGGGTCGGGCTTGTGCGGCTCCTCCGGCGTCTGGCCGACCACGGCGGCGAACTCCCAGCGGCCGAAGAGCTCCGCCACGATGCGCTCCGTCGCGGGGCCCGGCTTGTTGGAGAGGACCGCCATGGGGATCCCGCGCGCGGCGAGGGCGTCGAGCATGTCCGGGACGCCGTCGTAGGCGGCGGTCTTGTCGAGCATGTGGGCGAGGTAGTAGTCGCGCACGCCACCATATACGGAGTCGTGGAGGTCGCCGCGGTTATCGGGCACCGCCTTCTCCACGAGGCGGTCCACACCCTCGCCGACGAGGGTTCGGTACGCGTCCCGCGGGTGGGTGGGAAGGCCGTGGAGGGCGAGCGCGTGGTTCACCGCGTCGGCGATGTCGTCGAGTGTGTCCGCCAGCGTTCCATCGAGGTCGAATAGGACGGCCTGGTAGCTCATGCGGCGCCGAATATCGGTGTTCTCCTTTGACTGCGCAGGGCCGGGAGCCATATTTCAAGCATCCCATCCTCCCAAGGAGCTGCCTCATGAGATCCCCCAGATCCTTTGCTCTCGCCCTCCTGGCGATCCTGTTGCCGGCTTCGCCCGTGCTGGGCCAGATCCCCGGGCTCGACCGTGCCCGTGACGCCATCGGCGGACGGCTGCCCAGCCTGTCCTCGTTCCTGGAGGGCGACCCGCCGATAACGACGAGCCTCGACGACGCGCGGACGGAGATCGCGTTCCTGGACGAGTGGTCGCCTTTCGGGTGGGAGCGCATGGACCTCCTTCCGAGGACGAATCAGGGCGCGTTCCGCTTGCGCCCCGGACTCTTCGCGCTCGAGGCCCGGAGCTACTGCATGCACGCCGGCACGCACGGCCCCGGCGGCGGCGACGGCTATCTGTACGCGCCGCTGGCGGGCTCCAAGGCGCCCGTCATCCAGAGCATCCTGCGGAACTCCGTAGCGCATCCGGAAGTTCCGCAGCGTGACATCCAGGTCCTCATCTGGGCGATCATCGCGCGCACGGAGTTCGACGAGATGCCGCGCGAGACCCAGGCCACCGCCCGTGCGCTTCTGAACCGCGACGAGGTCCGCGAGCTCGGCAGAGGAGCACTCGGCCTGGTGCCGGAGAGCGTGATGCAGGAGGCGATGAATCGCCTGCCGCCGATCGCCCGTCAGGTGTTTCAGGCGGAGGCGGAGCTGCGAGCGAGACTATCGAGCGGCGTGTCCGCCTTCGACGAGCTCGAGCGGATCGCGGTCCTCACCGGCGACCCGACGGCGGACCCCGATTCGCGTCCCGTTCCCGAGGTGCGGTGGTCGTTCGACCCCGACGGCTATTTCGTCCGCTACGATCCATCGGGATATAGCCACACGCGGGTCGAGGTCTCCGTTCCGAGGCCGGTCGCCATCGCGCGCGACGCCTCGGGCCGGCTCGTCTCCATTCGCGGGGCGTACGGCCAGCGCCTGGAGATGGCGGGCGGCGGCCTTCGGCTGGTGGGCTCCGGCGGCGGCGCGGGTCAGACCGTGCTCCGCGCGATTCCCGCGCCGGCGGGTGGAGGCGGAAGCCCCGCGGCCGCGGTCCTCGGCTTTCTCCTGGGCGGCGGTCAGGCGCCGGCGGGCGCGCTGCGCGACCTGGCGGAGATCGAGGGGCTCGCCCTGGCGGTCCGCTCCGAGGGCGCGGCGGGCGCTGGCGCGTACGGTCTTCTGGTCGAGGCGTGGCAGTCCACGTTCTGCCAGGCGGCCGGCTGCCCGACGACCCCCGCGGGGCAGGACGTCCTCGTCCTGCGCTCGGGGGGCATCGTGCGCGGGGACCTCGACTGGTGCTTCGGCGACGCCTGCTCCATGGCGGCGACCCCGTTCTCGACCGATGAGATCGAGTGGATCGGCCTGGGGCGCGCGAACGCGAGCCCTCCCGCGCCAGAGCAGTCGGAAACGGACGAGGTCCATCTCGACAACGGAACGATCCACCCGGGGAGCCTGCAGTCCGTCGGCGACCAGCTCGTGCTCAGCGGCACGGGAGGACACGACCGGACCGACGTGGCGTGGATCCACCTGGTGATCGGTGAAGAGGAGGAGGAGGAGGAGGATGTCCCCCCCGTGGGCGGCGCGCCTCAGGGGGGCCAGCCTCCGGCTGGCGGCGACGAGCCGGATGAGGAAGAGGAAGGCGAGGGCGGGGAGTTCGACGGGCCGACCTACGATCCCAGCAACGACGTGGCCACGCCCGGCAACCGGGGGCGCCAGCGTCTGGCGCAGTCCGGGCTGCCGTACGGGGATGGGGGCGGCGATCCGGCTCCCGAAGACGAGGAAGACCCCTGCGCCGGCGAGCGGAGAAACGCCGATCAGGCGGTGGCCCAGTACAACCTTCACATCAAGCATACGCAGCTTCTCCTCGAGCAGATCAGGGCGATCCAAAACGCGCAGGGGCAGGGCTCGGCCGAGTGGCAACGCCTCGTCGATCAGTACGATGAGGCGATGGTGAATCTCGAAACGTTCAAGCTGAACGTCGAAGAGGCCAAGAGGATGCTGCAGGAGTGCTTCGACAGGGAGGGGACCGGTCAGCGCGTGGT
>Ga0299913_10002824_pt1 | contig 13926 bp, 14 predicted proteins | sample RVTome_9_FD_201360 | JGI IMG/M metagenome (GOLD analysis project Ga0299913, IMG submission 201360) | Soil microbial communities from uranium-contaminated site in the Upper Colorado River Basin, Wyoming, United States - RVT155D38 (version 2) ... | reverse complement strand
CTGCAGCCCACCCAGGGTCTTGCGCGTGAACATCCGTAGGCGGATCGCGATCAGCGGGCGCGCCGCGGGATCAAGGATCTGCTGGTCGTTGGCGGTGCGCATCAGCTTGTCGGGCAGGTACCGCCGGGCGGTCGCCACCGCGGCGAGCTGGGCGTCGTTGCCCAGGCCCGTCACCGCCTGGCGGTCATAGGCGAGGACCTGGCGCCGCAGGACCGCTTCGTCGATCAGATGGTCACCGGCGACCTTGTTCATCCCCGCCACGAGGGCGGCCGGCTCGTCGGCGATGACGATGTCGGGGCTGCGGTCCAGGAAGGCCTGCACCGGACCGGACGGGCGGGGCAGAACCCGCGTGAGCAGCAGGGCGACGCTGCGACCGGTCAGGTCGGGGTTGTGCATCGAACCCGACAGGCGCAGCTCGGCCGCGGCGATCCGGTGGTTGAGCAGGAGCCAGGAGTGGGGGCTGCCGGTCGTGGTCAGGTGCTGAAGCGCCCTGAGCGTGTCGACGCCGGGGAACAGCGGCGACGGGAGCCGGCACCCGTTGGCGTCGAGCCACAGCGACCCGGGCCCGGCCAGGACGCGCACGGCGTGGTCACGCCAGACGGGCGTGTGGTGACTGAGCCCCTCGGGATAGTTCCACAGGCGCCCGGTGTTGGTGACGTTCGCACCGGCCTCCTGTGCTGCGAGCATTCCGCTGCCGTCGACGTGGTCGGGCACGCCCTGGAGCATCTCGTCGGGCGCCGGACCCATGCTGGCGGGCCACCAGCGCCGGACCAGGTCGTGGTTGCCGCCGATGCCGCCGGTCGCGACCACCACCGCGTCAGCGGTCGCCGTGACCTCCGTGTCGTCGATGGTGTTGCGCACCACGCAGCCGGTCACACGGCCGTCGTCGACGACGAGCCGCTCGACCCGGTGCGCGAGTCGGACGTCCACCAGGCCCTCGCTCTGGCGCGTCTCGACACGACGGAGGAACGGATCGACCACGCCGGGACCCGTGCCCCACACCACATGGAACCGTGGTGCCGAGTTCCCCGGGCCGTCGGCGAGCCCGCCGCCACGCTCGGCCCACTGGACGAGCGGGAAGAACGACACGCCCAGGCCGCGCAGCCACGGCGACAGGTCCGTGCCGGCCGTCTCGACGTAGGCCCTGGCCCACCGTCGGGACCACGTGTCGTTCGGCCCGTCGTCGAACTCCGCCGAGGCGAACCAGTCGGCCAGCGCGAGGTCGATGCTGTCGCGGACACCCAGGCGGCGCTGCTCGGGGGTGTCGACGAGGAAGAGCCCACCCAGCGACCAGATGGCCTGACCACCGAGCTTGGCCTCTCCCTCGAGCAGCAGGACACTCCGTCCGGCGTCGGCCAGCTCGGCCGCGACGACGAGCCCCGCCAACCCGGCGCCGATCACGATCACGTCCGTCTGCGTCGTCACGCCGCGGCGCTCCTCTCGTTGCCTGCCGACATCATGCACACAGTCCGCCGGAGCGTCGAACACATCGATGGATCGCACTTTCTACGTAGCTACGTAGCATTGGCATATGGCGAAGAAAAAGCACAGGAAGCAGAAGGGGTCGCAGCCGGACCTGCGTGCGCTCGAGCGGCGGGTCGCACTGCTCGAGCAGTGCCACGCGGCGGAGGTCGCGACGCCGGCGGATGCCGCTGCGGCGACCGACGAGCAGTCCTGGGCGCTGGTCGAGCTGCGGAGCCGGGGCGCTTCGCCCGGCGGCGTCGTCTACGCCGGCGCGGTCGACCTGCCGGACGGCGCGCACGTCGACCGGCAGCGGGTGACGGGGACCGCGGCGCTGCTGGAACAGCCCTGGGAATCCTCGACCGCGCGGCTCGCCGCGCTGGCACATCCGGTGCGCATCGAGCTGTTGCGCCGGGTGCTGCTCGGGGCGCGTACGACGGCGGCGCTGACCGATCTGGAGTTCGTGGGGACCAGCGGACAGCTGTACCACCACCTACGACCGCTGCTCACCGCCGGGTGGCTGCGCCAGGCTGCGCGTGGCCGGTACGAGGTGCCCGCCAACCGCGTCGTGCCGCTGCTCGTGGTGCTGGCGGCGACCAGGGGATGAGCATGGTACGCGGGCACGTCACCGTGGCCGCCCTGGCCGCGCGCGGCGCGGCCAGGGCGCGCATCTGGTCCTCGTTGTTGTGGTCGTAGGCCGGCCGGTGGTCTGAGCGGTCGTGTGAACCCGGCGGTCGCGGGAAACGTCGGCCGCGATCAGACACAGGAGCACGATGCCAGCCTTCGGCAACACGCTGTTCAGTGAGCTCAACGGGCCGGAGGAGCTCGTCGACCAGGCGGCCGCGTCCGAGGAGGCCGGGGTCGATCGACGCGATCCAGGCGTTGTTCTCCGGCGAGATGGTGACGTCGTCAACTTCGACGCCGCCGTGTCGACGGTGCGCGACGAGGACCTGGCCGAGGTGGCCGGCATCGGCTCGAATCCCGACGCCCACGTCGAGCCATCGTGGCGTTCGTCGACGCGGGCTGCGACGAGGTCTGCGTCGTGCAGGTCGGCGAAGACAAGGACGGGTTCTTCCGCTTGCGGACCGACGAGCGGCGCCAAAGGCTCGCCAAGGCCGCCGCCTGGCGGGCCGACCGTGCGTTCCCGCCGTGCCAGCTTGCACGGCGGATGTCGACACGGCAGGATTGGCCCCACGCGGACGTGGCTCAGTTGGTAGAGCACCACCTTGCCAAGGTGGGGGTCGCGGGTTCGAATCCCGTCGTCCGCTCAACCCCGACCCCCCTGGACCGTGCAGGTCAGGGCGTCGGCGTTCCGCAGAGCACGACCGGTCATGCCTCCGGATGGCGGCGGAACGCCCACGACCGCCCGATGACCCTGAAGCCGAGCCGTCCGTACCAGGTCCTGGGCCAGTCGGCGTCGTCGGCGACCAGCACGACGTGCTCCGGGTCGTGCTCGCGTGCGGCCTCGATGGCCCGTCGCATGACGGCGTCGGACCACCGCTGGCCGCGATGGTCGACCAGAGTGCTCACCGCGTCGATCTCGACCAGTCCGCCACCTGGCTCCTCGAGCAGCAGGCAGCGGCTCACCGGTGCCCGGGGCGGGGCGACGACGACCCGGCCACGCGTGACGCGGGCGAGGCGCCGTTCGCGCTCCACCATCTGGTCGACGAGCGCGTCGCTGTGGGCCCACGGCTCCTGGGCCGTCACCGCGCGCGCCAGCTCGATCTGCTCGTCGACGTCGACGATGGCCGTGGGCCGTGACGCACCGCCATCGCACGCGACCATCGGCGGGGGCGAGCCGGTCAGCGCCATCGTGACGAACCGTTCCTCGGTGTAGCCGGCGTCTGTCAGCGGCGCACGGAGCCGATCGGCCACGGCCACGCTGTCGACCTCGATGCGGCGGTGCCGCCAGCCGGCCGTCGTGGCGACCCGCTCGATCGACCGCAGCAGCACGGCAGGTGGCACCTGCGCGGTCACCGTCATCAGGTTCAGGTCGTGGACGCTGGGCAGATCGTCGGCGATGACGCACACGGCGAAGGGAAGGTCGAGCCGCTGGGACGCCATGGCCGCGCGCACACGCAGGTGCCACCCCGTCAGGCGCTCGTGCAGCGCGGTGTCGTCGGTCATGGTCGCAGCTTCCTGTCGAGTGGTGAGCGGAACCGCGGCGTGACCGCGGTGCCGACCAGGTGCGGTTGCAGCCGTGTGGCCTCGGCCTCGACCGCGGCAGCCCCGTCGGCGCCGATGTCCGTCAGCAGCCGGTGGACGATCGTGCCGTCGGGCTGCTGGGTCCAGCCGCCGACGATCCGCCCGTTCCACCACACCGTGGGGCCGACGTTGCCGGTGCTGTCGAAGACCGCACCGTGATGCGGACCCAGGTACCATCCACGCGTCTTCCAGCCCATCGGCGTCGGATCGAGCCCGGGGAGCAGCGCCGCCCACGGTGGCGGTTCGGGCACAGGGTCGACGTCGTCGGCGAGCACCAGACCGACCGCACCGTCGTCGAGCTCGACCCCGACCGTGTCGAGCTCGGCCACGGCCCGCCTGACGCGGGTGCGTGTCCATCCCGTCCACCACATCAGGTCGTCGAACGTCGCCGGCCCGAACCTGGCGAGCCATCGCCGCGCGAGGCCGGCTCGCGCCGCCTCGGGGTCCAGCTCATCCACGTCGTGTCCGAGCCACTGCGAGGTCGGGATCCAGCGGTACTGGCTGCTCAACCACGTCCCGCGCGGGCGGCCGCGCACGACGTGCCCGTCGGCCGCGAGCAGCAGCAGGACCCGGCTCGCCATGCGCACCTCGGTGGTCCACCGGCCCGAGCCGACGGTGATGGTGTGGCGCAGCTCGGGCACGAGCTCGGACAGCTCGCTCGTGTGGGCGCCGCCGTGCGCGACGAGCGCCGCCAGCGTCGCGGCCTCGAGCCTGCGCAGCCAGCCGTCGGCGTCCGCGATTCCATTGGCGGCGATGGCGCGGACCAGTTGCCGGCGCTGGCCGGCCGCGACGTCGTTGCTGCTCGACGCCTGCACCGTGGCGACCAGGCCGGTGGGCACGACGAACATCGTTCGCCGCATGCCCAGCATCCGCACCAGGGTCCGGTCGTCGTACAGCGCCTGCTCGGTCGCCTCGACGCGTGGCGTCTCCATCCGTGCCACCACGGTCAGGTGGACCGTCGCGGGATCCGACGCGTGCAGGGCGACGACGCTGCGCGTGATCCGGACCGGGTCGTCGACACGGGTCTCGGGCACCAGCCGGTGCCGCCACGCGAGGCGCGCGCGGCGCTGGTCGTCGTCGATGCGCAGCACGGCCATCGCGGTGTGGCGCGAGTGCTAGATGTCCGCGGACTCGCCGTCGCCGAGCACGACGACCGACGCGATGTCGCAGTACCTCCTGAACAGCTGCGGATCGGCCAGGAACACGTCGTAGTGGATCGGTACGGCCGTCGAGGCACCCGTCCGCTCGACGGCGACGTAGCTGTCCCGGAAGCTGACGCTGGGGCCGGCGATCGGCACCGCGATCGCGTCGACCGTGACGCCGTCGACGTGGAGCGAGTCGCCGGGGTGCAGCAGACGTCCGTCGAGCACGAAGCCGGTGTTGGGCGGACCGGCCGACCCATCCACCATCTCGACGTGCGGCATGTCGTGCGCGTCGACCTCGATCCCCGCGGCCGTGAAGGCGTCGCCCGCCCTCACGGCCGTCGCGGGACCGTCGATCCGGGCGCACACGTCGGCGTTCGCGTGGACCGGCAGACCACGGTCGAGGAGCGCGGCGACCGCCCGGGGGTCGAAGTGGTCGGCGTGGACGTGCGTGAACAGCACGGCGTCGACGGCACCGAAGTCGTCGAAGGCATGGGCGTCCATCGCGACGTTGCCCGGGTCGATCAGCAGCCTGCCGCCGTCGTCGTGCTCGACGAGCACACAGGACTGTGGGTACTTGGTCAGTCGCATGGCGCTGGCTCCCTCCACGATCGGCGCGCTGGGCGCGTGGGCACGCCCGATGCGATGCTAACGGTTGCCCGGCCTGGTCCCGCAGCGTGCGCGCTCGCCGGTCTCCAACGGCCGGCGGACCGCCGGTGAGACGGACGTGCTAGGCGGTGAGGCGGTCGTCCGACGCGACGAGGTCGCCCGGTGTGGACGCCACGCACTGGTCGATGAACCGCAGCAGCTCGCGCGACTGCTCACCGGGCACCCGGCGGGCCATCACCGACCACCGTCGTGCGCCATCATGGGTCTGGCGGTGCGGGTCCAGCGCGCGGTCGACGGTGTCCATCAGCGCCGCCACCTCGTGCCAGCCGTCAGCCTCGACCATCACCTTCAGTTCGAACAGTTCGGATGACACGTCACGTCCTCGTCTCATGGGTGCGTCAACGCCGCGTGCGCCCGGCGTGGGGCACCGCGTCGGTCAGGGGTCGGTCCGGTGGTGCTAGCCGCCGGACAGGCGGTCGATCAGGAAGCGCACGGTCCGGTCCCAGGCCTGCTCGGCGGCGTCGAGGTCGAACGCGTCGATGTCGGCGTTGCCGAAGCCCTGCGAGGCTCCCGCATACGTGTGGGTCTCGAGATCGACGTCACGTGCACGCAGGTCGATGACAAGACGGTCCGGTGCACACTCGTCGTCCCACCGGTTGGTGCCGGCCCAGTGCAGCAGCAGGGGAGCGGCGATCGCGTCGCGTTGCTCCTCCGGGGGCATGCCGTCGTAGGCGACGAGCGCCCGCAGGCGCCCGGCGGCCAGCAGACCGAAGGCGAACTCGGCGCCGATCGAGAAGCCGACCGCGCCGTGCGGACAGCCGCTGTGCCCGAGCGTGTCGAAGGCCCGCAGGGCAGCGTCGAGCACCCGGCCCGCGCGCTCCGCGGTGAGCTCCTCGAGCAGCCGCGAGGCTTGGGCCTCGGAGCGCGCGACCGACCCCGCGAACAGGTCCGGTGCGACGGCGACGAACCCGGCAGCGGCGAGCTCGTCACACAGGAAGCGGACGTGGGGCAGCAGGCCGTAGGCGTCGTGGACGACCACGACGCACCCACATGCGGAACCATCGGGCTCCGCCACGTATGCCCGCGCGTATCGCTCGTCGAGGCGGATGATCGCGCCCATGGCCGGCTCCTGGCTATCGATCGAACATGTGTTCGATCGACAACGCTAGCCCAGCCGACCCACGGTGTCCAGATGATCGCAGGTGGATGTGGGTCGCGTGGCCCGACACCGTCGCGATCGCCCGCGACGGCCGTGATCAGTTGAGCCCGGGGTCGTCCGGCACGGTGGTGAACAGCCCACCCTGGCGTGCGAGCACTGCGCGCCACAGCTGCGCCGGCGTCGTGGTCAGGGGATCCGCGGCGTCGGCGTCGACCACGAACCAGGTGCCGGACGCGATCTCGGCCTCGAGCTGACCGGCGGTCCACCCCGCGTAGCCGACGAACAGCCGCACGGCGCGCAGCCGTTCACGGGCGACGTCGACGTCGCCGGCGAGGTCGAACACCCCGAGGCCCTCGATGAGCGGTTGCCAGCCGTCGGGCCCGGCCGGGTCGTCGGTCGCACCGACCCCGATCACCGTGTCGGGTCCGACCGGGCCACCGTGGAACAGCACGGCGGGTGGCGCGGCGAGCGGCATCCAGCGCCGGAGGCGCTCGGGCGCGTCGGCCGGTCCCGGCCGGTTCAGCACGATGCCGGCCGCGCCAGCGTCGGTGTCATGGGCGAGCACGAGCACGACGGTGCGGCGGAAGCTGGTGTCGATCAGGTCGTGCGAGGCGACCACCAGACGTCCGGTCAGTGGTTCCACGGTCGTCGGCTCCACGGGCTCGGCGTGTCCGCGACCATAGCGAGCCGTTGCGCCACCACGGTCAGCGCTGATCGGACGAGTGGCCGGGGAACAGCCTCGCCCTGGGATCGACGAGGGTCGCGGCGTTGTTGACCGCGATCGCAGCGTCACCGAAGCCCACCGCGATCAGATCGACCTTGCCCTTGTACGACGTGATGTCCCCGGCGGCGAACACGCGCGGCAGGCTCGTCGCCATGGTCGTGTCGACCAGCACCTTGCGCGCGGCCTGCTCCAGGCCCCAGCGCTTGAGCGGACCCAGGTCGGCCTTGAAGCCGAGCGCGGCGACGATCGCCTGGATCTCGAGCGTGCGGCGCTCATCGGTCCTGTTGTTGAAGATCGTGGTCTCGCGCACCTGGTCGACGCCACGGATCGACGCGACCTCCCAGTGCGTGAGCACCTCCACGGACGAGTCCATCACCTGTGCGACGGTGTGCTCGTGCGCGCGGAACCGGTCACGACGGTGGATCAGCGTGATCGACGAGACGCGGTCCTCCAGGCTCTGCGCCCAGTCGAATGCCGAGTCGCCGCCGCCGACGATCCCGTGCGTATCGGTCGCCATCCGGTCGTGTCCTCCCGCGCCCGTGGTCGATTGCCGCGCCCGACCGGGTGTCTCTCCACGATTGTCACACGGCTGCAATCAGCGGTCGAGGGCTGCCGAAAAACACCGACGCGCTATCGTCAGGTGTGCGAACATCACATTGAGTAGGGAACAGAATGCATTACGTGCTCCGCGTGTCGCTTCCCGACAAGCCGGGATCGTTGCACGCGGTGACCGGCGCCTGCGTGGCCGCCAGTGCCGATATCGTGTCGCTCGACGTAATCGAGCGCGGCGGCGGCTTCGCCATCGATGACCTGTGCATCACGCGCGTCGACGATGTCGACGCGCTCCGCCAGGCCATCGACCACCTGCCCGGCACCGTCGTCGCCTCGGTACGACCGGTCGCCTCGGCGCGCGACATCGACGGCGCCGTCGCACTGGCTGCTGCGATGGTCTCGGAGGGCCGGGGCGCCGTCCGATTGCTCGTCGACCGCCTGCCGGCCGCGCTGTGGGCGTCGTGGGCGGTCGCGGTCGCCAACGGGTGGAGCGGGATGGAGGTCCTGGCCGCCAGTACCGGCGCGCTCGCGCCCGTCTGCGGCGGGTGGCTGCCACTGACCACGCCGCGACGGCTGGACCCGGCCGACATCGTCGGTGAGTCCGGCGCGCTGCACGACCACCTCGAGATCGCCGCGGCGCCGCTCGGGCAGCCCGTGTCGGCGGTCATCGTGGCCCGCCGGGGTGGCCCGCGCTTCGTCGATCGCGAGCTGCGCCAGCTCAAGCTGCTGGCGGAGGTCGCCGTCGCCACCGAGGTGGCCCACACACCACGCCGCCCGGTCGAGCGCCTCGCTCCGCCGCGACGCGCGCCCGTGCAGTCGTAGGCTGGGGCCACCACGACGAGTGGGGAGGCCACGATGGAGGCGATCGACGCGCTGGCGCAGGCCAGGCGCCAGGGCCGGCGGGTCGCGCTCGTGACCGTACTGGCGGTGGAGGGCGACGCGCCGTCGCATGCGGGCGCCAAGCTGCTCGCCGACGCTGCCGGGCCGATCGCCGGCACGCTCGGCTGCTCGGAATTCGACACGGCCGGGCTCGAGCTGGCACGTCAGGCGCTCGACGGCCGGCGCACGGTCCGTGAGCGCCTCGAGTTCCCCGGGCACGGCCGCGACCGGGCCATCGAGCTGTTCGCCGAGGTGTCAGAGCCCGAGCCGGGCGTGACCGTCGTGGGTGCGAACCCGGTCGGTCGCGCGATCGTCGACGTTGCGATCGCGGCGGGGCGGCGGGTCCGTCTTCTGACCGGGGACGGTGACGCCCGCGAGCGTCCGGGGCTGGAGGTCGTCGCCGGAGATCCAGCCGGGTGGGTGCGCGCGGCCACCTTCACGCCGTCGGATGCGGTGGTCATCAGCGACCACGACGCGCCGTGGGTCGACGACGTCCTGCAGGTCGCGCTGGCCGGCGACGCCGCCTTCGTCGGCATGCTCGGCAGCCGGCGCCACGCCCCCGAGGCGGTCGGGCGGCTGCGCGACCGTGGCGTGGACGCGACGCAGCTCGCGCGCCTGCACTCGCCGTGCGGCCTGGACATCGGCAGCAGGACGCCCGGCGAGATCGCGCTGTCGATCGTCGCCGAGATCGTGGCGTCCGAGCGCGGCCGCGACGGCGGCCCGATGACCATCGACTGGTCAGCGCGCGACTGATCCGGGCGCGTCGGTGAACGCGGCGTGCACCGCGGCCATGACCGCCGCGTCGCCCGGAGGATCGGTGCACACCTCGTCGAGGCCGACCGCTGCGGTCAGGATCTGCTGGTCCTGCGGATCGGCGCCGAGCGCCGTCAGCAACCGCTCCGGGCGCCACCGGCGCAGCAGGCCGCACTGCACCATCGTGGCGTGCCGCCGCCGGCGCTGGGACAGGCCGACCAGCTTGCGGCCGCGCCAGAACACCTCGCCGCGCCCGCGGGTGGCGTAGCACACGGCGGCCAGCAGCTGTTCGCGGGCGGTGCCGCGCCGGCGGGCCGTCGACGTGTCACGGTGCACGGACAGGTGCGGTACGCCGAGCGACCGCAGCGCCTCGAGCCAGACCGCGCCGACGTGGTCGAACACCGCGGTCAGTTGGTCCGCGACCCACGGGTGGTCGCCCGGCACCAGGACGTCGAGGGACAGCACGTCGGGCGACAGCCACACGGCGCCCCCGCCGGAGAAGCGGCCGATGATCTCGAGGTCGTCCCCCCGCACCTCCAGCGCGCCCTGACCGCGTCCGAGCACGATCGCGGGCGTCGTCGTGCGGTACCACCGCAGCGTCGGGATGGGATCATCGGCCAGGGCGTCGAACCGGGTCATGCCATCGGCCAGCAGCGTGGCCGCGTCGCCGTGCTGCAGCGGCGCCACGCGCCAGCCCGACACGCTCATCCGACGGTGACGGCGGTGCCGAGCGGGGCCCGGCGCAGGGCCAGGGCCATGATCAGGCCGGCGACGTGCACCGCGGCTGCGGCGACGAGCCCGACGACGTAGGCGCCCGTGACATCGACCGACCAGCCGAAGGCGGGAGCGCCGACGCCGAGGCCGATCAGGAAGCCGAACATCACGATGCCCGACGCGGCTCCTGCGGCCCGCTCGGGCAGGCGGTCGATGATCGCGAACATGCCGACGGAGTTCCACGACCCAGAGCTGCCGCCCAGCGCCGCGGCACCCAGCCACAGCAGCGCCGGCAGCCGTGACGAGAGCAGGATGACCCCGACGGCGGCGATGCTGATCGCGGCGAGCACCGCCAGCGTCCGCGGCGCGTCACTGCGGTGCTCGGCGTACCAGCTCCAGCCGATCCGTCCCGCGATGCCGCACAACCCCGCAGCGGACACCAGCAGGCCCGCGACGGTCCGGCTCCACCCGAGGGCGTTCTGCCCGTAGTCGGGTAGGTACGTGAAGACCGCCGACCAGCCGGCGCCGAGCAGGAACCCGTAGACGGCGAGCTGCAGCAGGAACGGCGACCGCACCAGTGGCCCGGTGAGCTCCGCCTCGTCGGATGTGTCGTCGGCGACGCCGGGCGGCACGATGTGGCGGCTGACCGCCAGCCCCACCACCGGCACGACAGCGGCGAGCAGCAGCGTCGGCCGCCACCCGATGGTCGTGGCACCGAGCGGCAACAGCGACCCGCCGAGGAACGTGCCGACCTGGACGCCGGACTGCTTGATGCCCGTCAGCGTGCCACGCCCGCCGTCGGTGCCGTGCATCGAGATGAGCTTGTTGGTGGCCGGGTTGGCCATCGACTGCGCAGATCCGGCGGCGAGCGCGGCGCACACCACGAGCAGGTAGACCGGTGAGACGGCGATCGCGGCCAGCGCGGCACCGCTGAGCAGCAGGGTGACCAGCATGGCGTTGCGCCCGCCGATCCGGTCGGCGACCCGGCCCATGGGCGGGGAGAGCACGGCGCCGAGCACCGCGGTCGCGGTGACCAGCGCACCCAGCTGCCAGCGGCTGATGCGGAACGTGTCGAGCAGCGAACCCGACAGCACCGAGAACGTCGTGAACGCGAAGGTCGACGACGCCATCGTCACCGCCAGCAGGCTGGCGAACGCGGCACGCCGCGCCGCCGACCACCGCGGTACGGCCGACGTCGTCACGCGGGATGGCCGATCGGGCCTGGCGCCGGGCTCACCGCAGGGTCTCGATGCGCATGTGCCGCCACCGTACCCGGTGCCCTCGGTGCCCTCGGTGCACGATCTCCCGTGTCACAGCGGTTGTTGTGCGACGGTGCGCGTCCCATCGGACGCGGAATCGCCTGCCAGGGCGGACGGGGACGGTTGACGGCGCCGCCACGGCGCTCGACACCCTGTTCACAGCCACGAGCGCCGTATGCGTGACCGGGTCCGATCGTCGTCGAGACCGGGACCGCGTCAGCCGCTTCGGATCCAGCCATCCCATCACGGTGCTGTTCGAGCTCGGAGAGGCGCTGTGCAGCCTGGTGCCGCTGCTGGAGCAGTCTCAGGCCAGCGGCGGGCCCGAGCTCGGACCGTCGGCGTTGCCGGAGGCACTCAGGACGCCGTGGCGCGCCGCCGGCGGTCGATCGCCGCGTTGATCTCCCCGCCGAACAGCACGGCGACGCTCGACAGGAACACCCACAGGACGGTCGCCACCAGCGCACCGAGGGCGCGACCGACTGAGACCATCGCCTCGGTCGTCAGCTGGACGCCGTGCCCGGGCTGGACGCCGGTCTCCAGGTAGGCGCGAAAGCCCGCTGAGACCAGCAGCCACACGAGCACCGCCATCGCGGTGCCGGGCAGCGACCGGAGCCACCCGATGCGTCGTGCGGGCACGTAGTGGTAGACCGCGAGCAGGAAGATCGCCAGGACTGCACCGATGGCGGGCCACCGCACGATGTCCCACAGCACGGTGAACGTCGTGTTCAGGCCGAACTGCAATGCCAGCTCACGGGCGCCGCCGAGCAGAGGACCGAATACCAGCAGCATCACCTGCACGGTGATGACGACCAGTGACGCCAGCGCCAGCACGAGGGCGATGGCGCGGCGCTTGACGATCGTGCGGTGATCCACGGCACCGTACGCGAGGTCGAGCGCGTGCACCGCCGGCAGGAACACGCGGCTGGCCAGCCACAGGCCTGCGATCAGACCACCGATGGCCAGACCGCCGCGCGCCTGCTCGAGCTGCGCCTGGACGTAGGGCGCCGCCACGCCGATGACCAGGTCCGGACCCAGGATGATCGTCATCACCTCGGCGACGACCGCCTCGGTCCTCTCGACGCCGTTGGGTCCCGCCCACGGCTCGATGTAGCCGAGCACGCCGCCGAACGCCGCGGTGAACGGGATGAGCGCGAGCGAGGCGAAGAACGCCATCTCGGCCGCCAGACCCGTGATGCGGTGCTGCATGCCGGCGCGGACCGCGTCGACGATGATCGCCCACGGGTTGTAGCCGCGCACGCGCAGTCCGCGACGGGAGGCCCACGCATCGACACGACCACCCATCGTGTCGTCCGTCGTCATGCGGCAGCGCCGGCGCCGGCCATGAACTGAAGGATAACTGCGTGTGACGGCGGGCAGTAGGGGTGTGCCGCGTGTCGCCTTCTCGCGTGTGCGCGAACGTCTCGGCGACATCGCCGCCGGCGCCGCTCGCACAGGTTCGCGACACCTCTCGATCCTGCTCGACACGTAAGGCGGCCGAGCACGCCTGTCGTTGCCAGGCGCCGTCGGGCGTGCCTGAGCGGTGTGCCATCCCGGTCGGGAAGGTGGCTGTGCAGAGTTGCAGATCAGCGAGGGGTGCTGGGTCGCCATGCGGTCCGGGGCCCGGGATGAGGCCAGCGGTCAGATTCGTCCTTCGGCGACCGGTCCTCCACGTAACGGCTTGCCCTTGGCGGCACGCCTCTCGTTGTCCCTGAGGCGAGGTTCGTAGTGGGTGAAGAAGACCTTGCCCACAAGGTCGCGCCGGCTGCGGACTCCCGTCTTCGCGAAGACGTTCTTGAGATGCTCCTGCACCGTGTGCGCTGAGATGAAGAGGCATTCGGCGATCTCAATCGTGGACATGCCGTGGAGGACGTGGCGGGTGACCTCCTGCTCGCGATCGGTGAGCTGATAGGCCGCCATCAGCAGCGGCGCGATGCGCGCTGGATGGGCGGGTTCGACGATGACCGCCACACGACGTGATTCGCCGGACAGCAGTGTTGCGCCGTGGAGGACGATCCAGCGTCCGGCGCGTGACAGCACTCGGGCGAAGGCGATCTGGCCAGGCGCGCCGGGGCCGACAACAGGGCGTTGAGCGTGGCCGGCCACGGCCAGCACGGCCGGTGGCAGGTGCCCCGTGTCCCAGTCGCCGCCAGGAAGCTCGGACAGCCAGCGCTCGACTCCTGGCGTCGCGGCCTCCACGCTCCAGTCGTTGGCCAGCACGATCAGGCCGGGTGCCTCGGGCCCCTCGGGGTCGGTGGCTTCGCCGATGAGCAGACCTCGGCGGGCACCTTCGGCGAGATGAGGAGCGACGGACCTCACGAAATCCATGTCCGTGCGGTCGAACATGGGACGGCCCGGGTCGCGATACAGACCCAACGCCCCCCAGACCTCTCCGACGGAGGTGCGCAGCGCGGCGATCATCTCCTGGTCTCCCCCGTAGGCGACGATGGCCTGCTGGTACCGGGGGCCGTC
>Ga0299913_10002822_pt1 | contig 13929 bp, 12 predicted proteins | sample RVTome_9_FD_201360 | JGI IMG/M metagenome (GOLD analysis project Ga0299913, IMG submission 201360) | Soil microbial communities from uranium-contaminated site in the Upper Colorado River Basin, Wyoming, United States - RVT155D38 (version 2) ... | reverse complement strand
CGACATCGGCTGGTCCATGCTGTCGGCGGTCTTCGGCGTCATCGGGATCAGCGCGCTCTATGCGGGTCTGGGGCGTGGCCGGATGAGCGTTGTCGCGCCGGTCACGGGTCTCATCGCGGCCGGCCTGCCGGTGGTCGTCGGGATCGCCCTCGAAGGCACGCCGCAGGCGGGGGTCCTGGGCGGGATCGGCCTGGCTCTCGTGGCGGTGGTGCTCGTCTCGCGCGTGGCGGACGAGGGTGGGGGACGCAGCGGGCTCGGTTTCGGGCTACTGGCCGGGACGGCGATCGGCACCTTCAACATCACGATTGCCCAGGTCAGCGACGGTCTCGTCCTCGGACCGCTCGCGACGATGCGTGCCACGCAGGCGATCCTCGTTCTCGCGGCGATCGTCCTGTGGCGCGGGCCGTGGCGCTTGCGACCGGGCTTCGTGCCGGCCATCGTGCTCATCGGCCTGCTCGACATGGGCGGCAACGCCTTCTACATCGCTGCGACCCAGAGCGGGCAGCTGGCAATCGCCGCAACCCTGTCGTCGCTCTACCCCGTCGTTACGGTCATCCTCGCGGCGGTGCTCCTGCGCGAACGGATCGGGCCCGCGCATGCCGCGGGGATCGTGCTCGCCGCGCTCGCCATCGTGCTCATCGCCTCGGGGTCGAGCTGAGCGGACGATCCACGCGCGGCCGTAGACTCGAACCGTCGGCGGACTCCGGGCGGTCCGGGTCGCAGATCGAACGAGGCGATCGATGAACGAGCTGCCCCCGGGCCTGACGATCGAGGAGACCTGGCTGGTCGAGGCGACCTACGCACCGGACGCCGCGGAGACACGCGTCCCGTTCAGGTCCGCCCACCTGGCGCGCCTGGTCGAGCTGCGCGAAGCAGGTGTCGTCATCGCCGCCGGAGCGTTCGCCGACGTGTCCGCGTCGGTCCTCCTCGTCCGGGCGGAGAACGAGGAGGCAGCCTTGGCCATCGCCCGCGACGACATCTACCTTGCCAACAGCGTCTGGGTCGAGGTGCGCGCGCGCCGCTTCATGCGCGTCGTCTGACCCGGGATCAGCGTGGGCGACCGGCGGTCCGCTCGACGCTGACGGCGGCGACCTCGTTTGGTGTCCGGCCGATCCAGATCGTCGCGAACCCCTCGCTCGCAAGCCCATTCGGCTCGAGCGCGCGGCGGACGCGCTCCAGCTGGCGGCGAACGACCGATTCGTCGACCTGTCGGGCACGGGCCCGATTCCTGGCGAGGACGACGGCGTCCGGCAGCGCAAGGACGAACGCGGCGGTCGGCACGTCCGCGGCGCGGGCCCGATCACGGAGCGCGAAGCGTGCCCGGCGGTCGACGTTGGTGGCATCGACGACGCTCATCAGGCCGCTGGCGAGCCGGCCCCCGACGGCACGATGGAGGAGGGCGAACGCGGCGCCGCTGGCGGCCTGGTCCGCCTCGTCGCCCGACAGCAACGCTCGAAACGCATCGGACGACAGGATCTCGGGCGGGGCGAAATGGCGAGCGGCAAAGGTCGACTTGCCGGCGCCGGCCGCGCCGACGAGCAGGACCAGCGACGGGTCCGACAGGCCAACCGTGGTCACGCTGCCAGGCGTGTCAGCCAGCCGATCGCCGGACCTCGTACCCACCGCCCTCTGTCGTGCGGATCTCATAGGCGGGCTGATCGTAGACCGTCGGACCACGCTGGGCCCGGCCGTCACCAAGCCGGAAGCGGCTGCCGTGCCACGGGCACTCGAGGCACCCGTCGACGATCGTCCCCTCCGCGAGCGGGGCGCCCGCGTGGGCGCAGACCGCGTGCAGCGCGTGCAGCGAGTCGCCGACCCGGACCACCACGAGGTCGTTGATCCCGGCTCGCACGCGGGTCGGGGTCGCCTCGGGCAGGAGCCCCAGGTTCGTCAGGCCGGTCGGCGCCAGGTCGAGAGCGACCCACTTCGTGCCGGGTCCCCGGAACGCGTGCCGGCTGACCATGTTGCCGAGCAGGTAGACGACGTCGCCGCCGACGTAGGCACCGGCCGTGACGAGCAGGAGTCCGATGATCGACAGGATGACCGGCACGGTCCGCTCCGGCGGATCGCCGGCACGGAGCGCGAGTGACACGACGAGGACGACCAGCCCGACGACCATGAGCGCGGAGTGGACGGTCGCCCGTTCGCGGGCACGGCCGTCGGTATCGACGTAGTCGGCGACACCCGACACGGCCGCGAGCAGCATGAAGGCGATGGCGACCACGAGGGACACGTCAGCGGCCGCCCGCAGGTCCAGGAGGTCGAGCAGCACCGAGACGAGCAGGGCGCCGATCGGGATGTCGGTCACGGCGGAGTGCAGCGGATGGCCGAGCCACCGACCGTGGAGGACGTCCTTGAGCGGACCGAGAGGCTTGAGCAGGGCCGCCATCCAGCGGTGGTTGAAGTCGCCGAGCGGCCGCGACCAGGCGGCCTGCGCGTCGATCAGGCGGGTGAGCAGTCGACCGATCACAACAGACACCTCCTGTGTACGAATTTACGTCCCGGGCGAGGGCCTGGTTCTCCACAGGCTATCCACGGTGTCCACAACTTCGGGGATAACGACGGTGGCCGCGGTGACACATTCGTGGATAAGCCTGTTGTCGAGGATCTGCGCCGGCGGCTACATTGGTCTCGCCCGAAGGGGCAGGTGAGAACCGCCGGAACCGCTCAGGGGAGTGATCCCAGGGGCGGGGCAGGGACTCGGACGCGGTGGCCGCAAGGTCGCAGCGAACGGGACCCGGCGACGACCGGGGACTGCGAGCAATCGCAGCCGCTGGACCCGTCGATCCGGATGGCTCCCCACCAGTTCCTTCGGGCGCTTTCGTGTGCGCCGCGTCAGGCCGTGGCGGGAGTCCGCAGCGCCTTGGGCTGCAGCGAGGAGGTGGCGTCGTCGGATCCTGCGCCGTCCTCGCCACTCCATTCGGGTCGGCTCAGGGCGATCGTCGCCAGGAGCATGCTGAGACCGCCGTACCAGAGGGCCGGGAGGGCGATCATCCCGGCGACCGGAACCGTCCAGCGCCGGTCCGTGTGCGCCCCCCACACGACGACCGCAAGCGCGATCGGCAGCCGGGCGAAGAACGGGATCGGAACGGCGGCCCACGTGCCCTCTCGTCCGGCGATCGACTGGAGCACGGCCAGCCAATCGGACCACGCGGCGGGCAGCATCATTGCCGAGACGCCGACCACGGCTGCGGTCGCGGCCAATGCCATGGCCAGCGCGTTCCACTCACGGCGGACGACGAACCAGACCAGCCCGATGCCCGGCGTGATCTTGGTGAGCAGGACGAATGCCCAGGCGGCCGGCCAGCGAAAGCCGACGACCATGGCGACGGCGAGGAACAACGAGATGTTGCCGCCCGCCAGCTCCATCAGGCCCACGGGGATGCCGAGCCAGAGCAGTTGCGGGCCGGTGAGGAAACGGATCGCAACGATGATCAGCGCGGTCCAGACGGCCATGAACGCCTGCCACGGGAGGGCGGTGATCGGCGCGATCAGCTGGAGGAACGCCGGCGAGTACACGTAGGCAATCGGATCGGTCCAGTTGGACCGCGCGTACGGGTTCGCCAGGCTCGGATCCCAGTAGCAGTAGGCGTCCTGGCCAGTGCCCCACAGGCGGCCATAAGGCTCGGCCATGTAGACGATCGCGACCCAGGCGACGAACGCCACGAACAGCCCCACGAACTCGGGAAACGAGGGTCGCGGAAGGGCCGCGATGCCCGGTCGCAGGGCGCCGCGCCACGTCGCAAGAGTGTCAGAGGAGTTGATCATGTCTCCACGATGGCGGGAATCGGGGGCTGATTGCTCGCGGTCGTCGACGCAATGATGCCCGAGAATAGCGCTCGTGGCGTCTCGGGATGTCGCGCGCTCCGATTCGGGGATTTCGCGGACATGCCACTGACGGGCCGTCTGCTGCCGTCGCCCGATGGTCCCGCGGCTCCGGGTCCGCCCTAGGTCGGGACGTCCCGATCGAGAGGACCGGTGTAGCGCATGTCCGGCCTGATGAGCTTGTTCGCCGACGCCTGCTCCACGACGTGGGCCGTCCATCCGGCATGCCGGGCCAGCGCGAAAGTCGCGGGGAAGAGCTCCGGCGGCAGCCCGACCCCCTGGAGGACCGCCGCGGCGTAGTACTCGACGTTCGTCTTGATGACGCGGCCGGGCTTGAGCTCCTCGAGGACGCGCAGGACAGTGTCCTCAACTTCGACCGCCACGGAGAGCCAATCGGCGATCGAGGCCATTCCCTCGGCCACCGTGCGCAGCGCCGCGGCGCGCGGGTCGTACGCGCGGTAGACCCGGTGGCCGAAGCCCATGATCCGCTCGCCCCGGCCGACGGTGTCGCGGACCCACTGCTCGGCATTCGCTGGGTCGCCGATCTCGTGGAGCTGGCTGACGACCTCGGAGGGAGCGCCGCCGTGGAGCGGCCCCTTGAGCGCCCCGATGGCGCCGCAGACCGCGGACGCGATGTCCGAGCGGGTCGAGGTGATGACGCGGGCGGTGAATGTCGAGGCATTCAGGCCATGCTCCGCGCCAACGATGAAGTAGGCATCGAGGGCACGCGCCGCCGCCGGATCCGGCGTTCGATCGGTGAGCTGCTGGAGGAACGCCGCGGCGAGGCCGAGCGACTGGTCCGGCTCCACCGGCTCGAGTCCCTGGCGGAGGCGTCCGAACGCGGCGAGCGCACTGGGCGAAAAGGCGGTGAGCGCGCGCGCCTGGTCGGGGGTCGGCGGCCATGGCAGGTCCTGCGTGGCGCCCCAGACGGACACGGCCGTGCGCAGCGCGTCCATCGGCGAGGCCGATCGCGGCAGCTGGCGGAGGGCGGCCAGGACCGGCTCCGGGACCGGTTCGGGCCGGAGGACCGCGCCCCCGTGCCACTCGCCGGTCCACAACAGGTCGGCGACCTCGGCGTAGCTCCCGCGTTCGACGAGCTGGACGATCGGGTAACCCCGGTAGAGGAGGCGGCCATTCGCTCCGTCGACGAGTCCGATGGCGCTCTCGGCGCCGACGACTCCCTCGAGACCGGGAGAATACGGGCGGGTGTCCGACGCGGCAGTCATGGAACCGATGGTAGACCTGCGGGGGCGGGCGTGCCCGGGCAGCCCGCACGGATGCGGGCCGCGGCCTCCGATCGCGGGCCGGCGCCTAGCGCTCGATGGCCCGGAGGATGATCCGGACGAGGATCGCGCCGACCGTCGCGAAGACAAGTGCGCCGATGAAGCCCTCGACCTGGCCGAGCCCGATCTCGTTGCTCAGCCATCCGCCGACGACCCCGCCGATGATCCCGACGATGATCGTCGGCAGGCAGCCCTGGGCACTGCGCACACCGACGAACCAGCCCGAGATCGAACCGGCCAGGAACCCGATGACGATCCAGCCGATGAGGTTCATTTCCATGCCGGAAGTGTCGCACGCGCGCAGCAGCCCGTGCTACGCCTCCAGGAACGATCGGACGAGGGCAACGAACTCTTCGGGATGCGTGTGGTGGGCCGCGTGCCGCGCCCCCCCGATCGTCGCCACGGTCCCGTTCGCGAGACGCGCGTCGAGCGCCATGGTCGCCGCGTGGAACACGGGCCGGCTGTCGCCACCGAGGACCTGGAGGACCGGCTGGTGCACTGCGCCCAGCGCGTCGAGCGATGCGGCAGGATCCCTCTCCGCTTCGAGTTCGCGCAGGATCGTGTGGGCGGCCGCGACCCTGGCCGGCCAGACGGGGTCGGCCCTGAAACGGTCCATGTCCGCCTCGGTCATCCCGACCACGGACGTCATGAACGTCGCCAGGGCGGCGGCCGGGTCGGCGGCCTCGAGCTCGGTCCGCAGCCTGGCCTCGATGCCGGTGGGGTGGTAGGTGGCTCCCGGCGGCGCCGGCGCACCTTCGTAGCAGACGACGGCACCGACGGCCTCGGTCCGGAGCGCAGCTCCGAGGGCGCAACGACCGCCGAAGGAGTGGCCGACGACCGGGATCGGGCCCTTCCATTCTCGTGCCACGGTCTCGACGACCGACGCGACGTCCTCGAACTCGCGCGCCACCGCGTACGGGGCATGATCGCCCGATGCGCCCCGACCACGGCGATCGATCGCGTACAGGGCGAAATGCCGCCCGAGCATGGGTCCGACGACGCGGAAGGTCGTGTGATCGGCGGTCGCCCCGTGGACCAGCACGAGCGGCGGTCCACCACCGGACACGAACACGGCGATCGGCGTCCCGTCAGGTGACGTGACCAGCCGTTGCGGGCTGCCCGGGGGATGCATGGCGGAAGGATACGGTGGCGGGCGCCGGTCACAGCGCGTACGCTGCCGTTGAACGATGGCGCAGCTCGCCGCCTCGGAACGGCCTGCCCCGGGGTCCCAGACGGAACGTCTGCGGGCCTTTCTGCGCTGGCTCGTGCCGGTCGTCTACGCCTTCGGGTTCGTCGAGGCGGTCGCGTTCATCCTGACGGGAGATGACCGGACCGGTTGGACCGCCGCGCTGATCCTGGGTTACGGCGCCGGGCTAGCCTGGGCCTGGCGAGCCCTGCTTCGGGACCGGCTGCGACCCGCCGTGCTCGCGATCTGGCTCGGGATCGTCATCGTCGCCACGACCATTGCCATCGTCCAGCCGGCGATCTACGCCGCCCTGGTGGTGGTCCCGATCCTCGCCGTGGCGGTTGCCCTTCCCTACGAGCGCGGATTCGCGCTCGTTCGCGTGCTGGTCGTCGCGTGGATCGCGATCACCGCGATCGTGACTGCCGGAGTCCTGCTGCCGGCGGAGTCGCCCCTGCCGGCCTGGTTCCTCAACGCGTTCCGCATCGCGGCGGTCGTGGCGGCCTCGGGGCTGGTCCTGCTCCTGCTCGGCCAATTCAGCGAGCGACTCTCTGGGGCCCTCGCCCAGTCCGAACGGGCGAACGAGGCGATGCGTGAGGCTCAGGCACGGCTGGAGGAGGAGTGGGAGCAGCTCGAGACGATCCTCCGCAGCATCGGCGACGCGGTCATCGCAGCCGATGCAAACGGCCGGATCATCTTCCTCAACCCGATCGCGGAGGAGCTGACCGGGTGGCAGGCGGACGAAGCCATCGGCCGCGCGTTCGCCGAGATCTTCGACGCCCGGCAGGAAGGGGAGCGCGAATCGCTCGGCGACCTCACGGCACGCGTCCTCGAGACCGGCGCCACGGCCGAGCTTCCGGCCGGTACGGTTCTCGTCCACCGTGACGGCCCGGAACGGGTGATCGCCGACAGCGCCGCGCCGATCGTCGATTCTGCCGGCCACGTGGTCGGGGTCGTCGTTGTCTTCCGCGACGTCACCGGCGAGGTCGAGGCCGAGGTCGAGCGGCACAGGATCGAGCGTCGCATCCGCGACGCCCAGAAGCTGGAAAGCCTCGGCATGCTCGCGGGCGGTGTGGCCCACGACTTCAACAACCTGCTCGTTGCCATCCTCGGCAACGCTTCGCTGGCACTCATGGACCTGCCGCCGGAATCGCCCGCGCGGGACAGCCTCGAGCAGATCGAAATTGCGTCCCGGCGTGCCGCGGATCTTGCCCGGCAGATGCTGGCGTATTCCGGGAGGGGCCGCTTCGACGTCCAGGCGGTCGACCTCAACGCCGTCGTCGACGAGGTCGCCCAGTTGCTGCGGACCACGATTCCGAAGGGCGTGTCCCTCGAGCTCGACCTGACGCCGGGACTCCCGGCGCTCGAGGCGGACGCGACACAGCTGCGCCAGGTCGTCATGAACCTCGTCGTCAACGCCGGGGAGGCAATCGCGGAAGCGCCGGGCCGGATCGTCGTCAGGACGCGAGCCGTCGAGGCCGACGCGGTGTACCTCGCCGACACCGTCCTCGACGACGAGCTGCCGACGGGCACCTACGTCGGTCTCGAGGTCACCGATACGGGTCACGGCATGGATGAGGCGACCCGGCTCAAGATCTTCGACCCGTTCTTCTCGACGAAGTTCACTGGTCGCGGCCTCGGGCTGGCCGCTGCTCTCGGCATCGTCCGCGGGCACCACGGCGCGGTCCAGGTCTACAGCGAGCCGGGCGGCGGGTCGCGCTTCCTGGTCCTGCTGCCGGCTTCCGGTGAGCCGCCGGCCGAAGCGGAGGACACACCCCGCGTCGAGTGGCGGGCAACCGGGACCGTCCTCGTCGTCGACGACGAGCCGGGCGTCCGGGCGGTGACCGCCGCGATGCTCCGGCGGGCGGGGCTCGAGGTCATCGTGGCATCGGACGGGGTCGAGGGTGTCGCCGCCTACCGGGACCGCGCGGACGTGATCGACGTGGTCCTGCTCGACCTGACGATGCCGCGCATGGGCGGAGCGGAGGCGTTCGAGCGTATCCGGGCGATCCGTCCCGAGGCCCGGGTGATCCTGACCAGTGGGTACAGCGAGGAGGAGGCGGGTTCGCGGTTCGTCGGACGGGGCCTCGCCGGCTTCCTCCAGAAGCCCTTCACAACGGACGACCTGGCTGGCGCGGTTTCGAGCGCCCTCGACCTCGGGACCGTGGAGGGCCCAACCGCCTGACCGGGCTGCGCGACGGTTTCGTTCAGTCCGATCCTGCGGCGGCCTTGTCGAGCACCCACGTCGATCCTGGGCGCCGCGCGAGCTGTGCCGGCAGGAGGTTCGGATCGAGCGGGTCGTTCAACACCCGACGCACGATCTCGGCCTTGCCGGCGCCAAGGGCTACGACCACGACGGTCCGGGCAACCGTGACGACGTGCGGGTTGAGCGTCACCCGCGGGACCTGTGGCTCGACGTGGGTCGGGGCCGGGATGGCCAGCGCCCAGGCCTCCGACGCCAGGGCCGGCGAACCGGGAAACACCGACAGGATGTGACCGTCCGGCCCGACCCCGAGCAGCACAAGGTCGAGGACCGGCCAGCCGTCGTGCCGCTCGATGTCCGCGGTCCGCAGCGACCCGGCAAGCGTCGCCGCGCACCACGCCTCGTCCTCGCCGGCGGCGAGGGCACGGGCGACGGGGAAGGGATGGAGGTTGGCGGCGGGGATCGGTGCCGCGCCGTCGCGGAGGAGGACGTCGTCAAGCGGCTTGACGTTCGACAGCTCGTGTTCGCGTGGCACGAATCGATCGTCGCCCCACCACCACTGCGTCGCGGTCCACGGCATCGTCTCGCGCAGCGGCGACGACGCGAGGGCCCGGTAGATCCCGACCGGCGCCGACCCCCCGGTCGTCGCGAGGTGTGCCTGCCCGCGGGTCGCGACGGCCGCGGCCAGGGTCTCCGCGATGATCTCGGCGGCTACTCGCCCGGCCGCCGATGTGTCCGGGACAGTGACCAGGCGCGGCCACGCGGGCGTCCGGTCCTCGCGATCGTTCATGGGCCGCTGACCTCGGCCGGTCCGACCAGCGCCGCCGCCGCTCCGAGGGCCCCGTGCGCCACCGGATCGCGGCCGGACGCCTCGATTGCCTGCGCAAGGAGGTCGACGTCGGTCCGGCGCGGTGCCGCGAACTGGCGGTCGAGGGCCTCGACACCGTCCTGCCAGACGCGGACCCGCACGACCTCCTGCTCGGCTGTCACGTCTGCGCGCAGTTCGGAACCGCGTCGCTCGGCCAGGAGCTCCACCCGCAACGTCGTCCCAGCCGGCATCGGCGAGGCGACCGGCCGGACGACCACGTTCACGTCACCGCGCCCGTCCGCGAGCGTGGCATGAAGGCCACGCCCGATCATCGTTCGACCCTCCGGTGCAGGCCGGCCGCGTCCGCGAGCCGCTCCGGTGATCGCGGCGAGTGGCGCCTTCACCCGGAGGTTCAGGCGCGAGGCAAGCCAGGCGACGTGGTAGATCGGCTTGACGATATTGGTACCGCCCGGCTCGCCCTCGTCGTGCGTCGCGTAGGTGACGGCGATGCGGCGCAGGTAGCGCAGGTACGGGAGGAAGTCCGGGTCATCGAAGATGCATGCGATCGCCTCGCGCCAGCGCGACTGCCGGTCGAGGGCAAAGTCGCTGACCGCGATCCGGGTCGTCGCCGCCAGCTCGGCCAGGGCACGCAGGCGGTCGAGTCCGTCGCCGCTCCAGCTGGAACCGTCGACGACGAGCCGGTCGACCGTGGAGAGCAGGTCGAGCGCCTGCGGCGACGCGAACAGGGGCTGGTTCGGCCACCAGGCCGTCACCGGCAGGTCATGGACGACGAGCGGAGCGACGAGGGCGGCGAGGTGCCGGCCCGCCTCCCCCCCGGCGGTCAGGAAGATCATCTCGGCACAGACCTCGGGTGAGTCCTCGCGCGGCAGGACGCAGTGGGCCTGGACCTGCGCGTCGATCCAGGCCGGCCCGTCCGGATCGGCCGCGATCACCAGCAGCGTCCGGGACGGGTGGCGGCCGGTGAGTGCCTGGATCGTGGCCGCGGCGCGCTCTGCCACCTCGGGACGTCGGGTGACGACGACGAGGTTCATCACGCTCGTCCGCGCAGCGATGTGGCGTCCGCCGGCACCCTCGTCCGGGACCGTCAGGTCGACTTCGGACCAGATCCGGCTGAGCTCCTGCTCGATCTCGGCGATGCTCCGGGCGCGCGACGTCCAGCGCAGCGCCGCCTGGCCGGGCCCGGGTGCGTCGACGACTGCCATGTCAGATCCGCCGCCACCGTCTGCCGTCACGGGCAAGGAGTTCGTCGGATGCCGCCGGGCCCCACGAGCCTGCCTCGTAGTTCGGGAAAGGCGGCGGGCCGCCGTCGGTCCAGGCCGAGATGATCGGGTCGACGATCGCCCAGGCGTGCTCCACTTCGTCGGCCCGCGTGAACAGCGACGCGTCGCCCTGGAGCGCGTCGAGGATCAGCGTCTCGTACGCATCCGGCGAGTCGACCGAGAACGCCGAACCGTAGGTGAAGTCCATCGTCACCGAGCGGACGTCGAGCCCGAGACCCGGCACCTTGGCCCCGAAGCGGAGCATGATCCCCTCGTCCGGCTGGATGCGGATCGCCAGGAGGTTCGGGTCGGGATCCGTCGCGGAGTTCTGGAACAACCGGTGCGGCACCTCCCGGAACTGGATCGCGATCTCGGTCGATCGTTTCGGCATGCGCTTCCCCGTGCGGACGTAGAAGGGCACACCGGACCAGCGCCAGTCGTCGATCGACAGGCGCGCCGCAACGAACGTCTCCGTTTCCGACTGCGGGTCCACGCCGGGTTCCTCGCGGAACCCGGGGACTGCCTCGGCGGCGACCCAGCCGGTGCCGTATTGCCCGCGCACGACCTCGTGGGCGGCCGCGGGGTCCGTCGTGATCGCGCGCAGGACCTTGACCTTCTCGTCGCGCAGGGCGTCGGCCTGGAACGTTGCCGGCGGCTCCATCGCGACCAGGCTGACCAGCTGCAGCAGGTGATTCTGGAGGACGTCGCGCGTGGCCCCGGTCTCCTCGTAGAACGCGCCCCTGTTCTCGATTCCGAGCGACTCCGCCACCGTGATCTGCACGTGATCGACGTAGCGTCGGTTCCAGATCGGCTCGAACAGGCTGTTGCCGAAGCGGAACACGAGCAAGTTGCGCACGGTCTCCTTACCCAGGTAGTGGTCGATGCGATAGACCTGCGACTCGCGGAACACCTTGCCGATGTCCCGGTTGAGCTTGGTGGCCGAGGCCAGGTCCCGGCCGAAAGGCTTCTCGATGACGACCCGTCGCCAGCCGGCGTCGTGACGCTCGTGGTCGAGCCCGACACGCCCGAGCTGGGCCACGATCTCGGCGAACTGGGACGGCTGGGTGGCCAGGTAGAACAGGCGATTGCCGCGCGTCCCGTGTGCCTCGTCGAGCTCATCGAGGTGTCGCGCGAGGGTATCGAAGCCGTCGGGCTCTCCGAAGTCGAGGCGTCGGTACTCGACGCGCTCGCTGAACATGCGCCAGGCCGCGTCGTCGAGCGGCAGAACCCGAGAGTACTTCTCGAGCGACGACCGGATCTCGGCCCGGAACGACTCGCTGTCGTAGGCTCGCCGGCCGATCGCCACGAGCATGAATTCGTGCGGGAGCAGGTTGGTCCGCCACAGCTGGTACAGGGCGGGGACGACCTTCCGGTGGGCCAGGTCGCCGGTGGCTCCGAACAGTACGAGGACCGACGGATCCGGCACGCGCTCCAGGCGGAGCCCTTCGCGCAGGACGTTCTGCGGCTGGGGTGGCGTCGGCCGCTTGCGGCTCTCGCGGGCTAGGCGCATCTCGCGGATCGTGCGCGGGACGTCCTTCGGGCGGGGAGCGGGCTGGGCGGGGCGGTCGGGGACCGGCTCACGACGGCGACGGGTGGTCGTCCCGGCCATCAGCGACCTCCCGGCGCCGATCGGCAGATGACGAACCGCCGGACGCGCTGCACCGGTCTAGTCCGACTTCACGGCATGACCGCCGAACTCGTTGCGCAGTGCGGCGAGGACCTTTGCGCCGTACGAATCGTCCTGGCGCGAGCGGAAGCGCATCTGGAGCGCCAGGGTGATGATGGGCGCGGGAACATCCCGATCGATTGCCTCCTGGACGGTCCAGCGGCCCTCGCCGGAATCGGCCACCCAACCCTTCAGCCTCTCGAGGTCCTGTCCGTTGGAGCGGAACGCACGGCCGGCGAGTTCGAGCAGCCACGAGCGCACCACCGAGCCCTGCATCCAGAGGTCGGCGATGCCGCCGAGATCCAGCTCGTAATCGCTCGCGTGCATGATCTCGAAACCCTCGGCATAGGCCTGCATCAGCCCGTATTCGATCCCGTTGTGGACCATCTTCACGTAATGACCGGCTCCTGGACCGCCGACATGCAGGTAGCCGTCGGGGGGCGCCAGCGACGTGAAGATCGGCACGAGTGGCTCAACGGCCTCGGCGTCACCGCCGACCATGAGGCAGTAGCCCAGCTGCAGCCCCCAGATCCCGCCCGACACACCCGCGTCCACGTAGCGGATCCCCCGTTCGGCCAGGTCGGGGTGGCGGCGCTGGTCGTCGTGGAAGTTGGTGTTCCCGCCGTCGACGATGGTGTCGCCCGGCTCGAGGTGCTCCAGCAGCTCGGCGATCTGGGCCTCGGTCGCGTCACCGGCTGGAACCATGATCCAGACCGCCCGCGGGGCCTTCAGCCCGCTCACCAGCTCCTCGATCGAGAAGGTCGCGCCGGCACCCTCCCCCTCGAGCTCACGGGTCTTCTCCGGGGTCCTGTTGTAGACGACGATCTCGTGCCCGTCGCGGATCAGGCGGCGGACCATGTTGGCGCCCATCCGGCCGAGGCCGATGAAGCCGAGTTGCATGGGTCAGGTCTCCTGGACGGTGTGGGACGGACCGGTGCCGGCAGGCCCGTCCAGCGCTGCGGCAAGCGCTCGCTCGAGGGCCGCGAGGCCGGCGTCGATCGGATGACCGAGATGGACGCGCATGATCGGCAAGTCGTGCGATTCGATTGCCCCGAAGTCCCCCGCCGCCTGCGCGTCGATGAGCCGCCCGAAGGTGTAGGGCCAGCCCGGAATTGGCCGGTCCTGCGGGTGGTCCGCGGTGACCTGGAGGAACCAGCCGTTTGGAGCCCCGCCCTTGTGGAGCTGCCCCGTGGAGTGGAGGAATCGCGGCCCGTAGCCGGCGGTCGTCGCCCGCCCGGTCCGATCCCGCAGGATTGCCCGGATCCGCCCGATCGCCTCGTCACGCTCCTCGGTCGGTGCGATGAATGCCTGGATTGCGAGGTACGCGTCGTCACGTCGCCGGGCGAGGTGACGGGCAAGCTCGCCGATGACCGTCCCGTCGCCGGCGGTCAGGCGCAGCGCTGCATCGCCGATGAGGGTCAGGCCTCCGTCGCTCGCCAGGATCGGCACGCTCGCGGGGCGGTCTGGCGCGTCGACCTCGTGGGCGCCCGCCCAGTGCGTCGGGTGCTCGACGCGCTCGGCATGCTCCGGGGAGCTGCCCTCGAGAAGCCTCCGGGTCAGCTGCTTGGCCTCCTCGACGTTGGGCTGATCGAACGGGTCGATCCCGAGGACCGCTCCTGCGATCGCCGTCGCCACCTCCCAGCGCACGAACTCGCCGCCCAGGTCGATCGGGTCGCCGAGG
>Ga0299913_10002821_pt1 | contig 13929 bp, 15 predicted proteins | sample RVTome_9_FD_201360 | JGI IMG/M metagenome (GOLD analysis project Ga0299913, IMG submission 201360) | Soil microbial communities from uranium-contaminated site in the Upper Colorado River Basin, Wyoming, United States - RVT155D38 (version 2) ... | reverse complement strand
CACGACCACCCCGTCAAGTCCGGCCCAGGGTCGCTCGACCCCTTCGATCTTGATCCCGCGGGCGTCGATCCGCTCCGCGAAGGTCTCCACGTCCATCTCGACGGGCACGAACTCCCGGAGCCAGGACACGGGGACCCTCATCAGCTCGCTCCGAACTGCGCGAGGAATCGGATGTCACCGTCCACCAGCAGCCGGATGTCGGGGATCCGATACTTGAGGATCGCAACCCGGTCGATCCCGAGCCCGAACGCGAAGCCCGTGTAGCGCTCCGGGTCGTAGCCGCAGTTCTCGAGGACCTGTGGGTGCACCATGCCGCACCCGAGCAGCTCGATCCAGCCGTTCCCGCAGACCGGGCACCCGACCCCGTCGCAGCGCATGCACGTCACCGACAGCTCCGCCCCCGGCTCCACGAACGGGAAGAAGGCCGGGCCGAGCTTCGTCTCCCGGTCGCTGCCGAACAGCTCGCGCGCCACGGCGTCGAGCGTTCCCTTCAGATCGGCGAAGGTGATCCCCTCGTCCACGACGAGTCCCTCCACCTGGTGGAAGACAGGGAGATGCGTGGCGTCGGGCGTCTCACGCCGGTAGACGCGGCCTGGCGCGATGATGTAGACGGGCGGCGGCTGCGACTGCATCGTCCGGATCTGAACGGAGGACGTCTCCGTGCGAAGCAGCAGCTCCGGGTGGCCGGGGATGCTGACGTAGATCGAATCCTTCATCGTCCGCGCCGGGTGATCCGGCGGGATGTTGAGCGCATCGAAGTTGTGCCACTCGTCTTCGATCTCGGGACCTTCCACCACCCGGTATCCGAGTCGCAGGAAGATGTCGACGATCGCGTCCTCTGCGAGCGAGAGAGGATGGAGCGAGCCCGTCCGGGGTCGCCTGCCGGGAAGGGAGAGATCGATCCGATCGGCGACGAGGAGGGCCTCCTCGGCCACGGCCTCCAGCTCGGCGCGCCGCGCATCGGCCGCCCGTTGCAGGGCGGAACGGGTCTGGTTCACGGCCTGGCCTACCGACTTGCGTTCGTCGGGCGTGAGGGATCCGACTGCTCGTTGCACTTCGGAGAAGGGGGCCTTGCGTCCGAGGATCGCGGTCTGTGCGGCCTCGAGCTCGGTCATCGAGCTTGCCTCGGAGAAGGCGCTGAGCCCTCGCTCGCGTTGCTCGTCGAGGACCTGCATCATCGCCTTGGCGTCCATGAAGTCCGCCGAGTCTACGGTGTGAGCGGATCGGGACCCGCGATCGGCAGCTCCACATGCAACGTGAGACGGCTGTCCGCTTGTTCGCCCCACGCCCGTCCGCCCTGCGCTTCCGCGACCCGGCGTGCCACGTACAGCCCGATCTTGGAACCTCCCCCCGTTCCCGGCCGGCGAGCTTCGAACAGTGCGTCGACGTCCACTTGCGTCGCCGCTCCGCGAGACGCCGACACGAGCAGGCGGCCGTCGCGAACCTCGCTGCTCACGCGGATCGGACCCTCGCTCCCCCACCACACGAGCGCTTCGGCGAACCCGTGGAGCGTCGTCTTGAGGCGGGCGGCATCGATCAGGACCTTCTCTCCGCCTCCGGTCCACTCGATCGTCGGGTGCTCGGGATCCCGGGCCAGCTGCTCTCCCATCTGTCGAACGAGGTCGGCCACGTCGGTGAGCTCGACGTAGGCGTGGAACCGGCCGCTCATCACCCTGGCGACGTCGACGAGCTGGCGCACGATCGTGTCCATCCGATCGGCATCGTGCACGATGCCGTTGAGCATCAGGTCGCGTTGCTCCTCCGTCGTGTCGACCCATCGTTTCCCGAGCGCATACCCGAACCCCTTCATGGCGGTGAGCGGAGACCGGATGTCGTGCGCCGCGGCGGCGACGAGCTCCTCGAGCGTCTCGGCGCCGGGGCGCCCGCGGCGCACCCACTCGAACAGGCACACCGTGGCCGCGGCGGCGAGGTTCAGGCTTTCCGCGCGCCCGACCTGCGGTACCCGGACGCGGTGGTCCGCCGCCTCGAGGATCTGGTGAGGCAGACCATGGGCCTCATTGCCGAACACGAACGCGGTCGACCTCGGGAGCTCGGACTCGAACAGGTCCTCCTCGCCGTGCATGTCCATCGCGACCACGGCGAAGTCCCTCGCGCGCAGTGACGCGAGCGCGTGGTGGGTTTCGACGCCTCGCACGACGGGGACATGGAAGATCGATCCGGCCGAGGCCCGCACCGCCTTCGGGTTGTAGGGGTCGACCGAGCTCCCGGCGAACACGACACCCGCCGCCCCCGCCGCGTCCGCCGACCGCAGGATCGTGCCCGCGTTGCCCGGATCGCGCACCTCGTGCAGGATCGCCACCGCCCCGGGAGGCGCCAGGTCGTCGATCCCGACGTCCACGAAGGGAGCGATCCCCACGACGCCCTGAGGGGTGACGGTCGACGTGAGGCGTTCCATCACGCGGTCGCTGACCTCGTCGACGGCCACGCCGGCCTGTCTCGCTCGCACGGCGAGCGGATCGAGGTCGTCCTGCACGAAGAGGGACAGTAGTCGCCCGTCTTCCGCGAGCGCCTCGGCAACCGCCTGCGCCCCCTCGACCAGGAAACGGCGATCCTCTTCGCGGATCGATCGCTTCTTGAGCCGGACCGCCGCGACCACCTTGGGGTTCTGGGCGGACGTCAGCACGGTGCCTCTCGCACGGGGCGGAGTGTACGCGTGGCCCGGGCGCCCTTGCGCCTAGGAGTCGGTCGGAGACGAGGCCTTGGCCTGCTCGACGAGCTGGGCGAACGCACCCGGATCGTGCACCGCGAGGTCCGCGAGGATCTTGCGGTCGACCTCGACACCCGCGGCGTGCAGACCGCTCACGAAGCGCGAGTACGACATCCCGTGCGGACGGACGGCGGCGTTGATCCTGGTGATCCATAGGCGCCGGAACTGCGCCTTCCGGTCCCGGCGGTCGCGGTAGGCGTACATGCCGGAATGCATGACCTGTTCCTTGGCGACCCGGAGCCGCTTGCGGCGGCTGCCCGTGTAGCCCTTGGCCGCTTCGAGGATCTCGCGGCGCTTCTTCTTCGCGTGCACGGAACGCTTGATGCGGGCCATCCCTACTCTCCCAACAGTCGCTTGATGGTCTTGACGTCCGCGTTCGAGCCGACCTCGGCCATGCCCTCGACGCGGCGGCGGCGCGACCCCGACTTCTTGGTGAGCATGTGATTGCCCGTCGCCTTCCGATGCATCACCTTGCCGTTCCGCGTGATGCGGAACCGCTTGGCGGTCGCTCGATGGGTCTTGTTCTTCGGCATCTGTCTATCCCTCGTCCAGATCCGCCGTCGCAGTGGCGACGGGCTCCGGCTCCGGCTCCGGCTCCGGGGCCGTTTCCGGCTGCGCTGCTGCTTCCGGCTGCGGCTCGGGCTCGGGCTCCGGCTCCTGTACCTGCTCCGACTCTACCTGTGGCTCGAGCGCTTTCGCCCGAGCGAGCTGCTCCATGTACCGCTTGTTGGGCGAGATCACCATGATCATGTTCCGGCCCTCTTGCTTGGGCATCGACTCCACCGTCACCATCTCGCCGAGGTCTCCGACCAGCCGGTCCAAGATCTTGCGCCCGAGGTCCGTGTGGGTCATCTCGCGCCCCCGGAACATGATGGTCACCTTCACCTTGTGCCCGCCCCGCAGGAACCGCTCGACGTGGCCCTTCTTCGTGCCGTAGTCGTGCGCGTCGATCTTGGGACGGAACTTGATCTCTTTCAGCTCGGTACGTGACTGCTTCTTCCGTGCTTCCTTCTGACGGATGTCTCGCTCATACTTGAACTTGCCGTAGTCCATGATCCGACACACCGGCGGGTTCGCCTGCGGAGCAACCTCGACGAGATCCAGATCGAGCTCGCGTGCCATCCGCAGCGCTTCAGTGGACGCGACCACCCCGATCTGCTCACCGTCAGCACCGACCAGGCGCACCTGGGGAGATCGGATCCTTTCGTTCAAGCGTGGTTCGGTCGAGACCCCGCATCACTCCCTTCGAAAACGAAGCACCGGACCGGCCGGTGCTTGTCGCGTATCAACGGCGGAACACGTGCGCAGAGTATAGGGCCATGCCGACGCCTGTCGACGGGCCCTCACCAGTCGGGGTCGAGGGGACGACCGTAGGCGTCGCGGAGTCGCTGTGTGTCGTCCTCGGTCGTGTACCCGTACGCAACCTCGAGGATGCGGCCCGGGCCGGAACCGGTGCACCGGATCCGATGTGCCTGCTCCGCGGGGATCACGAACTCCTCGCCCGGCTCCGCCTCCACGGCTCGGTCATCGATCTCGACGGTGAGGCCCGGGTCGAGGACGACCCAGGTCTCGTCCCGCATCCGGTGGTAGTGGACGCTGGTCTCCTGACCGGGCTCCACGGTGATGACGCGAACCGACGAGGGCTGGTTCAGGGCATAGGTCACGACCCGACCCCAGGGCTTCTCGACGATCATCGCAAGCTCCCCTCCCTCTCCTTGGCTTCCTTCGGGGCTTCCTTCGGGGCTTCCCTGGAAACCCGCTCCAGCAGATCCGCCATCTCGAGCGCGGCCTCCGCGGCGTCCCATCCCTTGTTGCCGTGCGCACCCCCTGCCCGGGCCTCGGCCTGGGCGAGGGTTTCCGTCGCCAAGACCTCGAAGATGGCCGGGATCCCCGTCTCACGGCTGACCTCGGCCACTCCGCGAGCCGCCTCGGCGGTGATGAGCTCGAAATGCGCCGTCTCGCCGCGAACGACCGCCCCGAGGCAGATCACCGCATCGTAGGCGCCCGTCGCCGCCATGCGTTGGGCGACCAGGGGGATCTCGAACGCGCCCGGCACCCAGGCCACGTCGACCGCTTCCTCGGCGACTCCGTGGGCGCGGAGACCCGCCAGCGCTCCTTCGAGGAGCCGGGCGGTCACGTGCTCGTGGAAGCGCGCGACCACGATCGCGAGATGCCGTCCCTCGCCGAACGGCTCACCGCGCGAGACGCTCATGCCCGCGCCTCCACGCCGTCGACCTCCCCCTCGATCTCAGGCTGGTCCATCGCGGGGCCTTCGATCTCAGGAGCGTCGGTCTCCGGCAGGTCGAGCAGGTGGCCGAGCTTCTCGCGCTTGGCTCGGAGGTAGCCGACGTTCTGCGGCGTCGGATCGGTCTGGAGCGGGAGCCGCTCCTCGATCACCAGCCCGTGGCCCTCGAGTCCCGCTCGCTTCTCCGGGTTGTTCGTGAGCAGCCGCATCGACCGGACCCCGAGGTCGTAGAGGATCTGTGCGCCGATCCCGTAATCGCGCTGGTCCGCCGGGAAGCCGAGTTCCAGGTTGGCTTCCACCGTGTCCCGCCCACGCTCCTGGAGCTCGTAGGCACGGAGCTTGTGCGCGATGCCGATCGCACGACCCTCGTGGCCGCGGACGTAGAGGACCACACCCCGCCCTTCGCGCCCGATCAGCTCCATCGCACGATCCAGCTGCTCACCACAGTCGCACCGGAGGGAACCGAACACATCGCCGGTCAAGCACTCCGAGTGCACGCGGGTGAGGACGCGCGCGCCGTCACCCATCTCCCCCGACACGAGGGCGACGTGGGTACGCCCGTCCACGACGCTCTCGTACGCGATGGAGCGGAACTCGCCGTGCCGCGTGGGGATCTTCGCCTCCGCGACCTTCGTCACGAGCACCTCATGCTTCCGGCGGTACGCGATCAGATCCGCGATCGAGATCAACTTCAGGCCGTGGGTGCGAGCGAAGACCGTGAGGTCCGGCAGTCGCGCCATCGTCCCGTCCTCGTTGACCGTCTCGCACAGAACACCGGCCGGATACAGCCCGGCGAGGCGTGCCAGATCCACGGCCGCCTCCGTATGCCCTGCTCGCTTCAAGACACCGCCCTCGCGATACCGCAGCGGGAAGATGTGGCCCGGACGAGACAGATCCGGGGGCTGCGTCGTCGGATCGATGATCGCTCGGATCGTGCGGGCTCGGTCGGCGGCCGAGATGCCGGTCGTGACGCCCTCGCGAGCGTCCACCGAGACGGTGAAGGCGGTGCGCCTGCTGTCGGTGTTGGAGGCGACCATCAACGGGATCTCCAGCTCGTCGAGCCGATCCCCGATCACGGGCATGCAGATCACTCCACTCGTGTGCCGGACGATGAATGCGATCGACTCGGGGGTGACGCGCTCCGCCGCCATGATGAGATCGCCCTCGTTCTCCCGGTCGGCGTCGTCGACCACGATCACCATCCGGCCGCCCTGGATCTCTTCGATCGCCTCCGGTATCGAGGCGAAGACCTTCTCCTCCGTCAACGCGCTCATGCCGTTCGTTCCTTTCCGGACTCGACGGCGACGCCGTCGCCGATGAGGCTCTCGATGTTCCTGGCCACGTACTTCGCCACGACGTCGACCTCCACGTTCAAGGGATCACCCGTGCGGATCGCGCCGAGCGTGGTGACTGCCAGCGTGTGCGGTATCAGCGCCACGTCGATCTCGTCGTCGTCGATCGCCGCGACGGTCAGGCTCACCCCGCTCAGGGTGATCGACCCCTTCTCGACCACGTACCGCAAGAGATCCCCGGGCAGGCGGACGGACAGGCGGGCGCCGCCCTCGGCGTCCGGCCGGACGGCCGTCGCGAGCGCGACGCCGTCCACATGGCCCTGGACGAGATGTCCCCCCAGACGGGAGACGAGGGTCGCCGGTCGCTCCACGTTCACTCGATCGTCGGGCGCGAGGCCGCCCAGACTCGTGCGGTCGAAGGTCTCCGGGGAGATGTCGAAGGATGCCTCGTCTCCGTCGAGACCAACCACCGTGAGGCAGACGCCGTCGATCGAGATCGAATCGCCGATCGCCGCTTCCGACGCGGCGATCGGGCACCGCACGATGATGCGCGACCCCACCCTTGACACGACGTGGCCGAGCTCCTCAACGATCCCGGTGAACATCCGCCACCACCTTCACGTCTGCTCCGAGACGCTCGATCGACACGATGTCCACCGGGGCCGCTCGCCCGATCGGGGCGAACCCGCTTCCCGCGAGCCAGCCGGTGGCCTCGCGACCGCCGACCAGCGTCGGCGCGACGTAGAGCACGAGCTGATCGACGACCCCGTCATGGATCGCGCTCCAGGCGAGCGTCGGACCGCCCTCCAGCACGACACCCTGCAGGTCCCGCTTCCCGAGCAGGTCGATCAACGCCGGCAAGGACACATCACCGTTGGGATCGCGATCCAGCACCGCGACGTCGGCGCCCGCGTCGACCCATTCCTGACGCCTCGGCGTGGGCGTTTGCTCTGTCGTCGCGATGAGCGTGGGTGCGCTCGCATCCAGCGCGCGTCGATCGCCGGGAACGCGACCGGACGGATCGACGACGACCCGGACCGGGGGCCGGGCCGACGCGAACGCGGGGTCTCGGACCGTGAGCCGTGGGTCGTCGGCGAGGACCGTGCCCGAGCCGACGACCACGGCGTCGGACCACGCGCGCACACGCTGGACATCCGCGCGCGCCTCCTCACCCGAGATCCACTTGGAGGACCCGTCGCGAGCGGCGGCCTTCCCGTCGAGGGACGAGGCCATCTTCAGCACGACGAACGGCCGACCGGTGCGGACGTGGGTGTGGAAGGCCACGTTCTGTCGGATCGCCTCCGCGCCGAGGAGTCCCTCCTCGACCGTGAGGCCCGCGTCCCGGAGCGCGCGGAACCCGCTACCGTCGACGACGGGGTTCGGGTCGCCCGTCGCCGCGATGATCCGTTCCACGCCGGCCTGGATCAGCGCCCGGGCGCACGGGGGCGTGCGACCGTGATGATCGCAGGGCTCGAGCGTCACGAAGGCGGTCGCGCCGGCCGCACGGTCGCCGGCCACGCGAAGGGCCATCGCTTCGGCGTGCTCGGTCCCGGGACCCTCGTGCCACCCCTCGCCGGCCACCCGGCCGTCGCGAACCAGCACGCAACCGACCAGTGGATTGGGCGAGACGCGCCCCCAGCCCCGCTTCGCGAGCTCGAGCGCCCTCCGCATGTGCCGCTCCCTGTCCACGCTCCTCCGTCCTTCCGGAGCGGGACACAGGTGGAAAGGCGCTGCAGGACCGCACGCGGCGGCCCCCGCGCCTGTTCCCTCCCATCCCGACTATCACGGTCGGTCCCGGAATCGCACCGGGTCCACCCCCACGTGGCTCGCGGAGGGTCGCGGACTGTCACCGCCGGTGGGGATTCGCACCCCGCCCCGGAAACAGGCTTTCCGCCAGTATAGGACCGCACCTGGGGTCGTGAGAAGGCCGTCTCCCTGCCTGGAGCGAAGGGTTGGCCTAGGGTGCGCGGCGGTCGACGGCGTAGGACGAGCCGCCGTCGCGCTTGGCGAACTGCTTCATCTCCGTCGCCACCGCCACGGCTTCCCCGTAGTGAGCGAACGCTCTCTTCGAGGTCGTCGCGATGCCCACGGACACGCTCACGAGCGGGATGTCCTGCTCGACGCCCTTCCGGTCCTCCATCCGAACGAAGCCTCGTTCGAGATCCTCGTCCTCGTAGTAGAGGGAACGATCCTTGTCGAAACGGTCGCAGACGGCTTTGGCGACGTCCTCGGCCGTATCCGGCTCCACGACGGCCACGAAGTCGTCTCCACCGACATGGCCGACGAACCCATCCTGATCGTTCGCGATCACCGCGTCCTGGATCATCCGTGCCGTGCCCTGGATCAGCCGGTCGCCCCGAACGAAGCCGTACTTGTCGTTGTAGGTCTTGAAGTTGTCGAGGTCGACATACAGGACCGCGAACGGCCGGTGCTCCCTGACCTGTCTCTCGATCTCCTCCTGGATCCGGATGTTGCCGGGCATCCCCGTGAGCGGCGACAGGTTGCGCATCTCCTTGGCCCGCCGGAGGGTTCCCTTCACGCGTGCGAGCAGCTCGATCGGGTCGAACGGTTTGATGATGTAGTCGTCCGCTCCGGACTGCAGACCGGTGACCTTGTCCGACGACAACGCCTTCGCCGTGAGCATGATGATGCTGGTGTTGGCCGTCTGCGGGTTCTTGCGCAGACGCTGCGCCACTTCGAAGCCGTCGAGGCGCGGCATCATCACGTCGAGGAGCACGAGGTCGGGCCGGATCTCCGCTGCCCGCTCGAGCGCCTCCTCGCCGTCGCCCGCGACCGACACCTCGTAGCCGGCGGACCGGAGGTTCACCTCGACGAACCGGGCGATATCCGGGTCGTCGTCGACGACGAGGATCGACTCGGGCATCAGGCGGTCCCTTCACGAGCGGGAAGGGGCGACCGGCCGCGCGAGGCGATCTCCTTGAGAGCACGAGCCGCCTCCACCTTGTCGGGGGCGTTGTAGATCCCGGAAGCGGACACCAAGACGGTCGCGCCGGCATCCACCGCGCGCTGCGCGTTGTCGACCTTCACGCCGCCGTCGATCTCGACGTCGACCGTGAGCCCCTGTCGGTCCACCTCACGGCGAGCAGCCTCGATCCGCGGGTAGACGTCGGGATTCAGCTCTTGACCGCTCCATCCGGGCCGGATGCTCATCAGCATGAGGTCGTCGAGTTGTTCGAGGTACGGGAACGTCGCCTCCACCGGTGTCTCCAGGTTGACCGTGAGACCGGTACGCATGCCTGTCGCCCGCACTTTCGAGATCACGGGCTCGGGATCGTCGACCGCCTCGTGGTGGAACGACACGGTGTCGAGTCCCGCTTCCGCGAGCTCTTCCAGATACGACCCCGGCGCGTCGACCATGAGATGGCCGTGGAGATCCGACGTGGTCCAAGGGCGAAGCGAGGCAACGATAACCGTGCCGAGGGTGATGGGAGGTACGAAATGACCATCCATGATGTCGATATGGATGATGTCGGCATAGGGCTCTATCAGCTTGACCTCATCGGCCAGATGGGCGAGGTCCGCTGAGAGGATGGATGCCGCCAACTTCCCCATGGTGGCGGATTGTAGCGGTGGACACCGATGCCGCGATCAGCCGGACTTCTGGAACGCTGCCACGAACATCCCGTCGGTCCCGTGGCGATGCGGCCAGAGACGGTGCCGGAAAGCCGGATCGGAGCCTTCCGGCCCCGGTGTTTCGATGGGCTGCAGGTCGGGTCGATGTCGGAGTATCGCGTCGCACGCCGCGTCGGTCTCCGCTCTCGGGAACGTGCACACCGAAAACACCAAGCGGCCGCCGGGGGCAACCAGGTCGGCGGCGGCGGCCGCGATCGCCACCTGGAGCCGCGCCAGACGGGAGAGCTCCTCTCGATGTCCGCGCCACAACAGCTCCGGCCGCCGCCGCGCGGCGCCGATCCCCGAGCACGGCGCATCCACGAGCACCCGGTCGAAGGGACCCCGTACGGCGGGTGTGATGGCGTCCTGCACGAGGACGAGCGCGTGGAGCCCGAGTCGTCGCAGACTCGCAGGGATCAGCGCGGTGCGATCCGGGTGGAGGTCGATGGCGACGACGCGGCCCTCCTCGCCCACCCGGCACGCGACGAAAGCCGCCTTCCCCCCCGGCGCGGCGCAGGCGTCGAGCACACGCTCGCCCGGCTGCGGCCCGAGCGTCTCGACCACGAACGAGGACGCCTGATCCTGGACGGCGAACCGACCCTCGTTCCAACCCGGGAGCGACGTGGGGTCTCCGCCCGGGAGGAGGATGCACTCCGGATGCACACCACCGATCTCCGGTCGATATCCGGCCTGCCGCAACGACTCGATCACCTCGTCGATCGTGGCCCGGCAGGTGTTCACTCGGAGGGAGAGCGCGCCGCGCTCGCCGAAAGCGAGCGCCGCGCGCTCCACCTCGTCGGGTTCGAGCATCGTGCGAAGCTCTTTCACGGCCCACGGCGCCAAGCCGGTGCGGAGGCCGATCGCCTGGTCGTCCGCTCCCGCGGGCGGCGCGGGAGGCTCTTTCGCCAGGCGTCGGAGGATCGCGTTCACGAACCCGCGCTCCCTCGGCACGACGAGGCCCACCGTTTCCCCCACCGCCGCATGAGCCGGGATCCGCATGTGGAGCAGTTGGTACGCGCCGAGGCGGAGGGCGGCGCGCGCGCCTGGCGTCATCCGGGCGATCGGTCTCGCTGCGCGCGCGCCGATCACCGCGTCGAGCTCGGGCACGTGGCGGAGCGTCCCGTAGGCGAGTTCGGTGGCGAGCGCGCGATCCCGCTGGTCCAGACCCGAACGCGCGAGGGCGCTGGGGAGCAAACGGTTCGAGTACGCGCCTTCGTCGGCCACGCGGCGGACCACCTCGAGCGCGACCGCCCTGGCGCTCGGACTCACGTCAGGCGCTCCCCCTGCTGGATCCGCACTCCGCGCGCCCACTCGGCTCCGGACATCCTCTTGCGACCGGCCGGGGCGACCTCGACGAGCTCCACGAGTCCCGACGCGGTGCCGACCCATGGATCGCGGTCCCATTCGACGATCACGCCGGGACCGGATCCTTCCGTCGCCATCCGACCGCCTCCCGGATGAACTCGTGCGACGAGCACCTTCAACCGTCCCTGACGGAACGTCGTGACAGCTCCCGGATCCGGGGCAAACGCACGGACCCTGCACACGATGGCTTCGGCGGGCTGAGCCCAATCGATCGTCCGCTCCTCGGGGAGGAGCTTCGGCGCGTAGGTCGCGATGGTGTGGTCCTGCGACCGCGGCTCCACGGTGCTCTCTTCCAACCCTTGAAGCGTCTGGACGAGCAGCGGCGCACCCAACTCTGAAAGCCGCGCACCCAGTGCACCCGCGTCCTCGTCGGGACCGATTGGCGTTTCGAGGGACGCGAGGACGGGTCCCGTGTCCATGCCCTCGTCCATCAGCATGACGGTCACGCCGGTCGTCTCATCACCTCCCAAGATCGCCCGCTGCACAGGCGCCGCCCCTCGCCAGCGAGGGAGGAGCGAGAAGTGCAGGTTCACCGCGCCGAGCCGCGGGATATCCAGGACGTCCGGGGTGAGGATCTCGCCGTACGCGACGACCACGATCGCGTCGGGCTCCCGCATGTCGAGGGCGTCGAAGCCTTCGCCGTCCCGGATCCGGTCGACCTCGAGGAGTGGGAGGTCCAGGCTCCGCACGGCGTCCGCCACCGCCGTCGGCGTCAGCTGCGATCCGCGTCCCGCGGGCCGCGGCGGATTCGAAACGACGAGAGCGACGTCGATGTCGTCCGCTTCTGTGAGCGCACGCAACGGTGCGACCGACCAGGCATCGTTTCCGAGGAACGCGACCCGCATGCGGCGAGGATACGGCCGCTCAGTCCTCCGCGGTTCGCCCGGGCTCGGAGAGGCCCATCTCGATCCGCCGGAGCTGCGCCATCACATCTCGGCGTCCCTCTTCGTCCAGGCGGTCGATGTAAAGCATCCCGTCCAGGTGATCGGTCTCGTGCTGGAAGATACGTGCGACCAGTCCCTCACCGATCATCTCGTACGGCGTGCCTTCGAGGTCCTGCCCGGCGCACCGGATGCGGGCGTGACGAGGGGTCGGGGAGTACGGGCCGGGGATCGAGAGACATCCTTCGTCCTCGAGAAGCTCGCCCACCGGCTCCGAAAGCTCAGGATTGGCCATGAACATCGGACCGGTCTCCCCGTCGTCGAAGACGAAGAGCCGAAGCGACAGGCCCACCTGGGGAGCCGCGAGGCCGACGCCGGGCGCCGCGATCATGGTCTCGACCATGTCGTCGAACAGCGTGCGCAGGGACGGACCGAACTCGGTGACCGGCTTCGCCGGCTCGCGAAGCACCGGGTCGCCAAGCGTTCGGATACGCAGGATCACGTCGGCCTCCTACAGGTGCGGCTCGGCCTCGACGCGATCGACGACGCCGTCGGTTGCGAGCTCCCGGAGCCTCGCCCCGAACGCGGTCACCCGCTCGGGGTCGAGGGCGAGCAAGCATACCGTCCGTCCTTCGGACGGGGAGACGAGGAGGGTCGAGGGATCGAACAGGCGCAGCTCGGCCTCGAGGCCGGCCGACCCCGTGATACGGAAGACCGCGGCGCCGACGGGAAGCCCTGCATCACGTCGTCTCCGCGTCTCCTCGGCATGGAAGCGGTCGGGGTTCCCTCGAACCAGTGCCTGCACGATGGGGTCTCCTGGCGAGGAAGCCTGGACGATCACCCGTCCATGCGGGCGGGCCCAGCCGATCGCCTCCATCCACGTCGCCAGGCTGCGTTCGCGCGCCGCCAGCCCGGGCCTCCGATCGGCGAGATCGACGTCGAGGATCGCCACGAGGTCGAGAGCTCCCGCCCCCAGGTCCCGGACGTCGTCCGCCCCGCCGACCAGGATCTCGTCCGGGCCGGGCAGGCGAGCGGGCTCGTCGTCGCGGAGCCGCCGGACCGGTACTTGAGCAGCCCGGCCGGCCCACGCCTCCACGTCCTCCGCCCCGCCGCGCCGGACCCCGAAGGACGTGCCCGCACAGGACCGACAGCGCCCCGAGGCACCGCAGACGACGCAGGTGACTCCCCCCGCCGCGGCGCGGAGGAGCCCTCCGCACGACGCACAAGCCGCCGGCTCGCCACACGATCTGCAGACCTGGGCGACCCCATAACCCGGAAGCGGCGAGAACACGAACCCGCGGCGGGTGGTCGCGAGCGCCTTGACGAGTCTCGGGGCACGCCCGGCGGGTCCCGGCCGAACGACCTCGACGGGGGGCCAACGCCGGGTGGCGGGCGAGACCGTCGGCAATCCCAGCGCCGACGCCTCCGCCGACGGGCACGCGGAGGCGAGGACACAGACGGCTCCCTCGAGGCGAGACCGAGTGAGCGCGACGTCTCGGCCGTGGTAGTAAGGAGCACGGTCCTCCCGGTGCGCGGGATGACTTTCCCTCGCGAGGTAGATCAAGCCCAACCCATCGAGCGGCGCGAACACCGTCGGACGCGTGCCGATCACCAGGTCGTATCGGCCCGCGTCGATCTCGAGCCAGAGTCGGTAGCGGAAGCGCTTCCCCCCGCCGAGGAACAGCGCCGCGCGGTCACCGAAGGCGTCGGCGAGCGCGCGCGCCGTCGCCGGCACCGGCATCGCCTCCGGCACGATCACGATCGCGCGGCGTCCGCCCGCGAGGC
>Ga0299913_10002820_pt1 | contig 13930 bp, 10 predicted proteins | sample RVTome_9_FD_201360 | JGI IMG/M metagenome (GOLD analysis project Ga0299913, IMG submission 201360) | Soil microbial communities from uranium-contaminated site in the Upper Colorado River Basin, Wyoming, United States - RVT155D38 (version 2) ... | reverse complement strand
CTGCACCGGAGTCCCCTGCGGCGCCACGTAGTCGACGCCGTCGTGATGGCGCGCCCGCCGGAGGATCGGATGCATCCGCGTCCCGAAGCGGGACGAGATCCGGCTGAACTTGAGCGGCGAGCGGAGAAACCGCCGCTTGAGCGACTGCCCATCCCCGTCGTACCAGTCCTGGCGCTCGCCGTCGGCGGAGAAGCGGTAGGCCTCGTGGCTCTTCTTCGCGCCATCGAGCCGCACCGCCTCCAGGGAGACGAGCTTGTACGAGCCATCCGGCCGGACGTCGGCGGTGAAGACGGCGCCGACGCAGTCGCCGGGCTGCAGGTCGTTGTAGAAGTCGACCTGCGCCGCGAGCGCCTCGGCCATCAGCACCGCCAACGAGGGGTCCTCCCCCGCCGCCGAGATCGTCTCCCAGAGGCTGCCCTCGACGCAGGCCGATAGCGAGCGGTCGGCGCGCGTGAACGGGGTCTCCTCGAGCGATGCGGAGAAGCGGATGCCGGCGCGGCGGATCACCAGCCGCCGGTCGCGATCGATCTTCAGGTCGAGCCCGTTCAGCCGCCCGTCGGGACGGAACGTGAACTTGTACACCGCACCTGGCCGCAGGCTCCGCCACGGGAAGAGGTTCATGCCGGCCTCGACGACCGGCGTCAGATCCTCGGGATCGAGGGCGTGCTCGGACCATACTCCCGAAAGAGTCTGGCCCGGGTTGAGGGTGTCGACGATCGCGGGCGGCGCCGGAGGCGCCGCCACGACCGTCGCGGGAGTGGGAGGGGTCGGCTCGCCGTCCAGCCACCAGGCCAGCGCCGCGCACCCCAGAGCAACGAGAAACGCCGGGCGGGGCCGTCTCTTCCAGTCGACCATCAGCTCATCTGCCTCCGGATGAAAGCGGGGATCTCCAGGTCGTCCTTGCGCCTGTCGGCCTCCAGCTCGAAGACGTCCAGCAGGTCGTCCAGCCGGTCGCCGTCATCGTCACGTTGGCCGGTCTCGTCCAGCGCGTCGTCCTCCGTCTCCTTGATCGGCACCACCTGCGGCCGCGCGGCTGCCGTCCGCGCAGCGTATGCCGGCTCGGCGGTCTCGAGCGCCGGCGCGTGCACCCGTTCGCGCTCGACCGGCCTGGCGGCGGCGCGATGGCCGCCGATGCCGGTCGCGATCACGGTTACTCGGATCTCTCCCTTGAGATCGGGATCGATCACGGCGCCGAAGATGATGTTCGCATCCTCTCCCGCCGCGTCGTGGATCACGGAGGATACTTCATTGACCTCGTGGAGCGAAAGGTCTGGCCCGCCCGTGATGTTGATCAGCACGCCGCTCGCACCCGCGATCGACATGTCCTCCAGGAGCGGACTGCAGATCGCCTCCTGCGCGCTCTCGATCGCTCGGTTCTCGCCGACCCCGTAGCCGGTGCCCATCAGGGCCTGGCCCATCTCGGTCATGATCGTCTTGACGTCGGCGAAGTCCACGTTGACCAGGCCGGTCACGGTGATCAGGTCGCTGATCCCACGGGTCGCGTTGAGCAGCACCGAGTCCGCGACGCGGAACGCCTCCTGGATCGTGGTTCCTTTGTCCACCACTTCCCGCAGGCGCTCGTTGGGCACGACGATGAGCGTGTCGACGACCTGCTTGAGCTCGTCGATTCCTTCCTCCGCGACCTGTAGGCGACGCCGGCCCTCGAAGGCGAACGGCTTGGACACGATGCCCACCGTCAGCGCGCCGCATTCGCGCGCGATTTCCGCCACCACCGGTCCCGCGCCCGTCCCGGTGCCCCCGCCCATGCCGCAGGTGACGAACACCATGTCCGCGCCCTGCAACGCTTCCGCGACATCGTCCCGGTTCTCGACCACGGCCTCGCGGCCGACGTCGGGCTTGGAGCCGGAGCCGAGCCCCCGCGTCAGCGTGCGCCCGATCTGGATCTTGCGATGCGCCTCCGAGCTCGACAGCGCCTGCACGTCGGTGTTGATCGAGATGAACTCGACCCCCACCAGCCGTTCCTGGATCATGCGGTTCACCGCGTTTCCGCCCGCTCCGCCGACCCCCACCACCTTCATCCTGGCGAACTGCTCCTCTGCATCAGCCAGCTGAAACAACATGGGCGTCTCCTCCTGGGTTGTGGTTCAGGTACATCCGGTCCCGGTCAGAACCGATCGAAATACTCATGTCTTCCTCGCTTTTCACAACCACCCGTTCACGAACTCGCTAGAAGAAGTCGTGGAGCCATTCTTTCATCCTCTCGAGCACCCGGCTCCACAAGGCGTCGTCGTCACCGCCCGTGAACCGGTTGTCCTCGCGCCCGGCCTCCCGGCCGTAGATCACCAGGCCGACTCCGGTCGCGAACCGCGGCTCGTCGACCGAGTCGACCAGGCCGGTGACCCCGAGCGGATGCCCGATCCGGACCGGCATGTTCAGGATCCCCTCGGCCAGCTCCACCGTGCCGGGCATCGCCGAGGCGCCGCCGGTCAGGACGAAGCCCGAGGGGATCTTGTCGTGCCAACCGGTCTTTTTGATGTCGGCCTTGGCCAGCGACAGGATCTCTTCCATCCGGGGCTGAATGATCGAGGCCAGCAGCTCGCGGCTGACCCGGCGCTCGCCCTGACCCGCCATGTGGGGGACGACGATCTCCTCCTCCGGATCGACCATCGAAGCCATCGCCGCGCCGTATCGTTCCTTGATCCGCTCGGCGTCCCGGGCCGGTGTGCGCAAGCCGATGGCGATGTCGTTGGTCACGCTGTTGCCCCCCAGACCGATCACGGCCGTGTGGCGGATCGAGCCCTCGTGGAACAAGGCGATGTCCGTCGTACCGCCGCCGATATCGACCAGCGCGACTCCCAGCTCGCGCTCGTCTTCGGTCAGCACGCCGAAGGAGGAAGCCAGGGGCTCCAGCACCAGATCGCGCACCTGATAGCCGGCCTGCTGGATCGCCTTGACCAGGTTCTGCGCCGACGAGACCGCGCCGGTGACGATGTGGACGTCGACCTCGAGCCGAATACCCGCCATCCCGCTGGGGTCCTTGATCCCCTTCTGATCGTCGACCGTGAACTCCTGTGGCAGGATGTGCAGGATCTCCCGGTCCATCGGGATCGCCACCGCCTTGGCTGCATCCACCACGCGACCAATGTCTCCCCGGGTGATCTCGACACCGCCGCGCGAGACCGCGATGACGCCGTGGCTGTTGATCGACCGGATGTGATCCCCGGCGATGCCGGCGTACACGTTGCGGACCTCGACGCCGGCCATCAGCTCGGCCTCTTCGATCGCCCGGCCGATCGAGACGACCGTCTTCTCGAGATTCACCACTACGCCACGCCGCAGACCCTCGGAGCGGCTGGTCCCCACGCCGACGATCTTGACGTTCCGCTCGGAGTCGAGCTCGGCGATGATGCAGCCGATCTTGGTGGTTCCGATGTCCAGCCCGACCAGGATGTTGTCTCGAGACATGACCGCCTTACCCTTTCCGGACCACGATCTGGTCCGGGAATCGCAGGTCCAGACGCGTGAATGTCACGCCCTTCTTCTGGAGATCCTGGAGCACCTCGTCGACCCATCCCATCTTTTCGACCGGGGTATCGCGAGCCAGCAGCACTTCGCCGGCCGCGTGCACCAGCCGGAGCGTCAGCATTCCCTCCGCGTCGATCTCGAGGCTGGAGATCTCGCGCGCGAGCTCCGGGTAGCGCCTACCCACCTCCGTCAGCCAGGCGATCGCATCGACCATTACCTCGTCCCGCACCCGGCCGCCCTTGAGGACCCGAGAGGCACTCGTCCGCTCATCCACCTTGAGGACCGGTGCGTCCCAGCCCGCATGAAACGGGTTCACGGGGAGCACCACCCCGGTGCTGTCGATGGGGGTCAGGCGATCGAGCGCCAGCAGCGCGATCGGCCGCCGCTCGATGATCTCGAGGGTCAGACCCCGCGGGAAGCGCCGGTGGAACCGGGCGCTCTCCACCAGCGGATCGCGGCGGACGCGCTGCACGTACGGATCGAGCACCGACCAGTAGTGGAGCTCTTCCCCGATCAGACCCGCCTCCGCCACGAGCACCGACGGGTCCGCCACATCCGCGCCCACCACCCGCACCTCGCGAACCCGGAACGGGCTGAGCCACCCACGAACGTCGGCCATGCGCATCGCGTGATAGCCGGCGAAGGCAAAGGCGGCCGCGACCAGCGCGAGACGCGCCGCGCGGGTCGACTTGCGGCGACGGAGCGCCACGAGCTCGCGGTCGACGCGCCGGTTGCTGCGCGCACGATGCGCTCTGCGTCGCCGAAGGCGCCTCATGCCGCCTCCAGGAAGGCGAGATCGCTCGGCGCGAAGCCGATCAGGCGCACTTCCGGCTCGAGGCGGATCCCGTGCCGTTCACGCACGGCCTCGTAGGCGGCGCGGATGCAGGCCAGCGCGTCGGCCGCCGTCGCCGCGCCCAGGTTGACGATGAAGTTCGCGTGCTTGTCCGAGATCGCGGCGTCCCCGACGCGAAACCCTTTGAGCCCCGCGGAGTCGATCAGCGCCCCGGCCGTCGTTCCCGAGCTCGAGGCGCCGGAAGGGTTCTGGAACGTGCTGCCCCAGGAAGGGAACCGAAGGGGCTGGGTCTCGCGCCGCGACGTCGACAGCTCGCGCGCCTGGCGATGGATCTCCTCCGCATCGCCGCCCCGGATGCGGCACTCCACCAGCGTGACGATGAGGTCGGGCGGGAGGTTCCCGCGACGGTACGCCGGTCGCGCCTGCCCACGCTCGATCCGCACCCGGTCGCCGTTCCAGCGGAACCCCTCCACCGCCAGCACGAGATCCCAGGTGGAGAGCTCCCGCACGCCGGCGTTCATCGCCACCGCTCCACCGAGCGTCCCCGGCACCCCGGCCAGGAACTGAAACCCCTGCCAGCCGCGGCGTCCCGCCTCGCGCACGAGCCGCGGGGTGTAGATGCCGGCCTCGATGCGGGCGGTTCCCGCTGTGTCGTCGACCTCGATCGCGCGGAAGTGCTCGCTGAGCTTGAGCACCAGCCCGTACTCGCGGGCGTCGTTGATCAGCACGTTGGCCCCGCCTCCGAGGATGAAAACGTCATCGTCCGACAGGTTCGCCTGTCGCCGGTACTCCACCGCCTGGCGCACGTCCTCCTCGCTGCGAGCCACGCACAGGGTCCGCGCCACACCGCCGATCCGGCAGTGCGTGAGCGGGGCCAGCGGCGCATCCGCGCTGCAGGCCGCCGGGAGCCGCCCCTCACGCGCCGGCGCCGACACGACCCCTCCCGCCCAGGTCCGCCCGGAGCGCGACCAGTCGCCGCGCCAGACCGTCGATGTCCCCCGCTCCCAGCGTAACGACCAGGTCCCCGGAGCGGAGCGCCGCGCTCACGACGTCGGCGTCGTCCGCCTCGCCGACCTCGGGCAGGTACGTCACCAGCGCCCCCGCCTTGCGCGCCGCGTCGCTGACGAGCCGGCCGCTAACGCCCTCGATCGGCTGCTCGCGGGCGGCGTAGACGTCGGTCACGAAGACGAGGTCGGCGCTCGACAGCGCGATGCCGAACTCGCCCGCGAAGTCGCGCGTGCGCGTATAGAGGTGGGGCTGGAACACCGCCACCAGTCGCCGCTCCGGCCAGCCCGCCCGCGCGCCGGCGAGCGTGGCGGCGATCTCCGACGGGTGATGGGCGTAGTCGTCGACGATCATCAGCTCCTCGTCGCGATAGAGGATCTCGAACCTGCGCTCCACGCCGCGGACGGCCTCGAGCCCTTCGCGGATCGCGTTCGGCGAGGCGTCGAGGCGCCAGCCGACCGCGGCGGCGGCGAGCGCGTTCCGCACGTTGTGGACTCCCGGCATCGCCAGCCGGATCCGCCCGGCGTCGGTTTCCCCCAGCCGCAGGTCGAACGCGATCCCCTGCCCGCCCGACTCGACGCGCAGCGCGCGGATCTCCGCGGCGGCAGCGGTGCCGACGCGCACGACCGTCGCCCCCTCCGGCGCCGTCAGGGTCCTGGCTCCGGCGTCGTCCACGCCCAGGATCAGGGTCCCTCCCGGAGGCAGCCGGTGGGAGAACTCGGAGAACGCCTGGCGCACGGCTTCGAGCGTCCCGTAGATGTCGAGGTGGTCCGCGTCGACGTTGGTCACGACCGCGATCTCGGGCGACAGCGCGAGGAACGAGCGGTCGAACTCGTCCGCCTCGGCGACCAGCCACGACCCGCCCCCGATCCGCACGTTCCCGTCGCGCCCGAGGATCCGCCCGCCCACGATCACCGTCGGGTCGAGCCCTGCCGCCTCCAGCACCGATCCGATCATCGTCGTGGTGGTCGACTTGCCGTGCGTCCCGGCCACGGCGATCCCCCGCGACCCGGCCATGATCGCCCCCAGCAGCTCCGCCCGACGGATGACCGGAATCCCGGACGCGAGTGCCGCCCGCCGCTCGGCATTGTCGGGCCCGATCGCCGATGACACGACCAGCGCGTCGATCTCCCGCACGTGCGCGGGGTCGTGTCCGAGGTGGATGCGCGCGCCGAGGCGCTCGAGGCGCCGCGTGACGTCCGATACTTTGGAGTCGCAGCCGCCGACGTTATGGCCGCGGTCGAGAAGCCATTCGGCGAGCCCGCTCATCCCGGCTCCCCCGATCCCCATGAGGTGCAGCCGGTTGCGGCCCGCGAGGAGGTCGATCCGATCGCCGCTCATGCGGCCTCCGCCAGCGCGAGGACGCGATCGGCGATGACGCGCGCCGCATCGGGCCGCGCCGCGGCCCGCGCCGCTGCGGCCATCCCGGCGCGTCGCGCGGGATCCGCCAGCAGCCCGCCGATGAGGTTGGCGAGCCGCCGAGCCCCCAGCTCGCCTTCCCCCAGCACGATGGCCGCGCCGCGCCGCTCGAGGTCGCGGGCGTTGCGAGTCTGGTGGTCGTCGGCCGCGTGGGGATAGGGCACGAGGATCGCCGGCAAGCCCCACGCGGTAACCTCGGCCAGCGTCATCGCCCCCGCGCGGCAGACGATCAGGTCCAGGAGCGGATAGACGGCGGCCATCGGCGAGAAGAAGGGCTCGATCACCGTTCCCCGCGGCCACGCGCGCGCGCTCGTCACGCGCGCGTGATCCGCCGCACCGGTCTGCCAGACGAAGTTGAAGCCCGGGTCGTTCTCCTCGCCAACGAGCTCGAGCAGGGCGTCGTTGAGCGCGCGCGCTCCCTGGCTGCCGCCGAACACGCCGACGGTCGGCCGGGCGGGATCGAGGCGGTCGGCGAACGGCGCCGCCACCGGAACCTGGGGCGCGATCGGGCTGCCCGTCAACTCGACGCGCGTCCTTCGACCGAGCTCCTCGGCCGCGCTCTCGAACTGGACGCACGCCAGATCCGCCCAGCGCGCGAGGAATCGCGTGGCCAGCCCCGGCTTGCTGTTCTGCTCCTGGAGCACGATCGGCCGGCGGGCGAGCGCGGCGGCCATGACCGCCGGGACCGAGGCGTAACCGCCGGTCCCCACGACCACGTGCGGATCGAGCTCGGCGATGAGCGACCGTCCGGCGGCGACCGCGGAGGCCAGGCGCGCGGGCAGGATCGCGTTGCGCCACCAGCGCGAGCGCTCCACCCGCGGCGCGGCGAGGATCCGGTAGGGCAGGCCGGAGCCGCCGTAGATCTCCCGGTCCGGGCCCCGATCGCCGCCCACCAGCGTCACGATTACCGGCCGCGGCCGGGCCACGAGCTCGCGCGCGAGCGCGAGCGCAGGCGTCAGGTGGCCTCCGGTCCCGCCGCCGGCGATTACCACGCGAACCTTCTCGACGTCGTCATGCGGCTTCACCCCACGCCCTCCTCCCGAAGAAGGCGCGCGCCAGGCTCTCGCGCCGACGCGGAGCGGCGACGGCGTCCCGCGAGACGCTCATCACGATTCCCATCCCCGCCAGCTGCACGATGAGCGCGGTTCCCCCATAGGAGATGAACGGCAGCGGGAGACCGGTCGTGGGGAGGGAGGCGGTGGCGACCCCGATGTTCAGGAGCGCCGACAGCAGGACCATGGTCGTGATCCCCGACGCGAGCAGGAAGCCGAACCCGTCGGGGGCGCGGCGCGCCGCGCGGTAACCGAGCGCCCCCAGATAGAGGAACGCGCCCAGCAGGAGCAGCGTACCCAGCAGCCCCAGCTCCTCGCCCACGATCGAGACGATGAAGTCCGTGTGCGCCATGGGGAGGAACGCGAACTTCTGCTTGCTCGATCCGAGCCCCACTCCGAACCAGCCGCCCGAACCCAGGCTGATCAGGGACTGGTTGATCTGGTACGAGATGCCCTGCATGTCCGCACCGCGATCGAGGAACGCGCGGATGCGCTCCATGCGGTACGGCTCGAGCACCATGATCAGGATCCCGACCGGGACCGCCGCCGCCGCCATTCGCACGAGGAACTTCACCCGCACCCCCCCGAGCCACAGCATGGCACCGGTCAACATGAGCACCATGGCGGCGCCCTTGAAGTCGGGCTGCAGGATGGCCATCCCCGCCATGAGCAGGGGCGGCGCGAGCAGCGGAAACAGCCCGTCCCAGCCCTCGTCCAGCCGCGTCCCCTTCTTCACGATCGTCGCCGAGAGCCAGACGATGAGGGCGAGTTTGGCGAGCTCGATCGGCTGGAAGGTGAACCCCGGCACCGCCAGCCAGCGGCTGGCGCCGTTGATCTCGGGACTGAACCGCTGCGGCAGCGGCGCGATCAGGGCCACCAGCAGCAGCACCGATCCCCAGAGGATCGGCTTCGCCAGCCGGGACCAGATGCGATAGTCGATGCGGGCGATCCCGAACATGAGGATCAACCCCACGACCGCCTTCGAGAACTGGCTCGTGAAGTACACCGTGCTGCTGCCGAAGTGGGCCATCGACAGCACCGAGCTCGCGCTGTACACCATGACGAGCCCGAACAGGACTAGGAGCAGCACGCACGCGCGCAGGTGCCGGTCGACCGGCCCCCTGCGGGGCACCGGGGCCTGACGCGCCGTCCGCGCGGTGGCACGCGCCCGGCGCCGCTTCATGGCGCCACCTCCGCGCGCGCGCCGAGCGCCGCCGCAACGAGCTCGCGGAACCGATCCCCGCGCTCCTCGAAGTCCGCGAATTGATCGTACGACGAGCACGCGGGCGTGAGCAGGACGACGTCGCCCGGCCGCGCGATCTCGAACGCGCGCGGGATCGCGCGATCGAGCGTGCCGACGTTCTCGACCGGAACGGCCTTGCCCAGCTCATCGACGATGCGATCCGCCGCCTCGCCGATGGCGAGCACCCGCCTGGCCCGCTTCTCCAGCTCGGTCGCCAGCGGCGCATACGGGGACATCTTGTGGCGGCCGCCCAGGATCACGACCAGCGGCGCGTCGAAAGCCTGCAGCGCGACCAGCGCCGAATCCACGTTGGTCGCCTTGGAGTCGTTGACGAAGCGCACTCCGCCGAGCTCGGCGACGATCTCGAGCCGGTGGGCGACGCCGGGGAACTCCGCCAGCGCGGCGGCGATCCCCGCGCGCGGCACGCCCATCAGCGATCCCGCCAGCGCGGCGGCCAACGCGTTCTGGAGGTTGTGCGCTCCGGGGATCTTGAGTGACCCCGCCGGAAGGACCCGGCCGGCGTCGGCCTCGCCGGCGAGCGCGATCCAGCCGTCCTCGACATGCGCGCCACGCGCCACCGGCCGGCGGCGGTCGAAGAAGTGCCTCGCGACCGGCCGCTGGGCCCCGAATCCTTCGAGCGCGGGGTCCTCCCCGTTCAGGCACAGATCGTCCCCCGGCCCCATGTTGTCGGCGATCCGCGCCTTGTCGGCTGAGTAGGCGGCCATCGACGGATAGACGTCCAGGTGGTCCGGGGACAGGTTGAGCACGACCGCCACGCGCGGCCGGAAGCTGGCGATCCGCGCCAGCTGGAACGACGACACCTCGATCACGTACCACTGCGGCTCGGGCTCCTCCAGCACCGCTCGGGAGAACGCGCGTCCGACGTTGCCGGCCACGATCGCGGTCAGACCGCCGGCGCGCGCCACCCGTCCCAGGAGCTCGGTCGTGGTCGTCTTGCCGTTGGTTCCCGTGATCGCGGCGATAGGAGCGGAGACGAACCAGCTGGCGACCTCGATCTCGCTGAATACCGGTCGCGCGATCACATCCGGGTGGCGGAGCACGGCGGCATGAGGCGGGATCCCAGGGCTGGTGACGATCCAATCGCAGGCCGCGAGCCGGTCCGCGTCGTGACGCCCGAGCTCGACCGCCACGCGCGGTCCCTCGAGCGCCGCCGCTATCGCGGCCACCGGTCCGGCGGTCGAGGCGTCGGAGGCGTAGACCTCGGCGTCGCGGTCCGCCAGGAGCCGCGCGACCGCCGACCCCGACCTCCCCAGGCCGAGCACACCGACGCGCGCGCCCGCAATGTCGATTCCGGCCGGCGCCCGGGCGCTCATCGCAGCTTCAGCGTGGATGCGGCGACCAGCGCGCACAGCACGCCCAGGATGTAGAAGCGCATGACGATCTGCTCCTCGGCCCAGCCCGAGAGCTCGAAGTGATGGTGCAGCGGGCTCATCTTGAAGACCCGCTTTCCCCGCCACTTGAACGAGATGACCTGGATGATCACCGACAGAGTCTCGATCACGAACACTCCGCCGACGATCACCAGCACGAACTCGATCTTCAGCAGGATCGCCAGCGTTCCGAACGCGCCGCCGAGCGCCAGCGAGCCTGTGTCGCCCATGAACACCTGCGCGGGATGCGCGTTGAACCACAGGAACCCCAGCGCCGCCCCCAGCAGCGCCGCGCAGTAGACGGTCAGCTCGCCGCTGCCCGCCAGGTACGGGATCTGGAGATACTGCGACCAGTCGGCGCGGCCGATCACGTACGCAAACCCCGCGAACGCGGTGGCCGCGATGCCCGCCAGCCCGATCGCCAGGCCGTCCAGGCCGTCGGTCAGGTTGACCGCGTTGGTGGCCGCGATGACGACGAAGATGATGAATGGGATGTAGAGCCAGCCGAAGTCGACGAACCGCTCCTTGAAGAACGGCACCGCCGTCATCGTGGTGAGATCCCCGTGCACCGGCTGCAGGTACAGCCAGACGCCGAGCACCACGCCGAACAGCGCCTGCCCCACGATCTTCTGCGTGGCGATCAGCCCCTTCGACCGGCGCTTGACCACCTTCAGGTAATCGTCGAGGAACCCCAGCCCGCCCATCCACAGGGTGGCCACGAGCACGATCTGGATCCACGGCTCGCGGATGTCCGCCCACAGGATCGTCGGCACGACGATCGCGACGATGATCAGCACGCCCCCCATGGTGGGGGTACCGGCCTTCCGCTGGTGCCCCTGGGGGCCCTCTTCGCGGATCATCTGCCCGGCCTTGAGGTGCCGGAGCTTGCGGATCACCCACGGGCCCAGCACGAACGCCAGCAGCAGCGCGGTCACGGTCGCATACGCCGACCGGAAGGTGATGTAGCGGAACACGTTGAAGAACGCGTGCTGGTCGGCGAGCGGGAACAGCAGGTGATAGAGCATCTACCGGACCCTCCCGCCCAGGGTCCCGTTGGCCGCCGTGGTCCCGTCGAGGCACGCGTCCCGCACGGGCTTGACCACCGTCTCGAGCTCTGCGCCCCGACTGGCCTTGAACAGGATGGCGTCCCCCGGGACCACGTTCTCGACCAGCCACTCCTCGGCCGCCCGACGATCCGGGAAGCGCCGGGTCTCGAGCCCCGCCGCCTCGGCTCCGACGGCGATCGGCGCGGCTCCCGGGCCGACCGTGACGACCAGGTCGACGGCGTCCTTGGCCAGCTCCCGGCCGACCCACTCGTGCCACTCCGCGCTGGACGACCCCAGCTCCAGCATCTCCCCCAGCACCACGATCCTGCGCCGGGCGCCGGACAGCGTCGACAACGTGGCCGCGGCGGACAGGACGCTCTCGGGGTTCGCGTTGTAGCAGTCCACCAACGCCACGACCTCGCCCCAGCGCTCGAGCTGCATCCGCAGCGGGAGCGCGTCGGGCTCCGCCACGCCGCCGGCGATGGCGCCGACCGGAAGCCCGGCTTCGCGCCCGACCGCCACCGCGGCCAGCGCGTTGACGATGTTGTGCTTGCCGGTCAGCCGCAGGCGGAACGTGCGGCCGTCGAGCTGGAACGAGCCCCGACCATCCTCGTCCAGCGACCACGATTCGGGCGCCAGGTCGTTGGTCGGGTGCAGCCCATAGGAACGCCGGCGGCAGGCGAGGCCCGCGGCGGCCTCGCGCAGCATCGGCTGGTCCCCATGATAGACGAGCAGGCCGTCGGGCCCGAGCGCCCGCGCGAGCTCCAGCTTCTCGTCGAGGACCGATTCGACGGTTCCCAACCCCTCCAGGTGGCTGGCCGCCACGTTGGTGATGACCGCGATGTCCGGCGCCGAGATGCGCGCCAGCGGGGCGATCTCGCCGGGCTGGTTCATTCCCATCTCGATGACCGCCCAGCGATGCTCGGCGCCGATCTCGAGGAGCGTCAGCGGGACTCCCACCTGGTTGTTGAGGCTTCCCCGCGTTCGGGCGGTCGGGAAGCCCTGCGAGAGGACGGCGGCGATCAGCTCCTTGGTGGTCGTCTTCCCGTTCGAGCCGGTGACCCCGACGACCTGGGGGTCCAGGCGACGGCGGTGGAACCCCGCCAGCGCCTGGAGCGCCGACCGGCCGTCGGGCACCGGCCAGAAGGCGATCCGCTCGCGCCCCTCGAACGGCCTGTCCTCGGCCACCGCCCCGGTCGCGCCGGCTCCCACCGCCGCGGGCACGAACCGGTTCCCGTCGTGGCGCTCGCCGCGAATCGCGACGAACAGATCCCCGGGGGCGACGCGACGGCTGTCGATCGTGACGCGAGGGACCCCGGCCGCCGGATCCGCCGGCTGCTCCGGCCCCGATCCCAGCGCCGCGGTCACCTCCGCCACGCTGAAGGCGGCGCTCACGAAGCGGACTCCCGCTCGGCCAGCGCCTTTCTGGCCTCTTCGCGGTCGGAGTGCGGGTGCTTGACGTTTCCGATCAGCTGATATCCCTCGTCGCCCTTGCCCAGCAGGCAGATGACGTCGCCGGGCCGGGCCTCCTCGACGATCGCGCGCCGGATCGAGGCGGCACGATCGTCGATCCGCTCCCACCTGGCGGCCGCTCCTTCGAGTCCGGCCAGCGTGTCGGCCATGATCTGCTCGAGCGGCTCGCGCCGGGGGTTGTCGACGGTCACGAACACCACGTCCGCCAGCTCCCCCGCGATACGCGCCATCATGGGCCGCTTGGAGCGATCGCGCTCGCCGCCGCTGCCGAAGATGCAGAACATGCGCGCCGCCCCGCTGTCGCGCACGGTGCGGAGGATGCGCTCGAAAGCCACGGGCGTGTGGGCGTAATCGACCACCACCGTGACGCCGGCTCCGCGATAGACCTCGTACCGCCCGGGCACGCGCGTGACCTTGGCGAGCGCTTCCCCCACCCGGTGAGGCTCGAGACCCAGGCCGATCCCGATGGAAGCGGCCGCCAGCGCGTTGGCCGCGTTGAACCGCCCGCCCAGCTGCAGCCGCGTCTCGAACGGCCCCGCCGGCGTGCGGACCATCAGCGTCGTGCCGCCGGGGTCGCCCAGGTAGCGATCGGCGTAAACGTCGGCGGTGGTGTCCGCGAGCGCGAACCGCAGGGTCCGACCCGGCCCCACCGCCACGAAGCGGCCGGCCCAGGGGTCGTCCGCGTTCACCGCCGCGACCGCGTCCAGCTCCGCGAGCCGGCGGAAGAAACCGAGCTTCACCTGCCCGTACTCCTCCAGGGTGCCGTGAAAATCGAGGTGCTCCGGGCTCAGGTTCGTGAATGCGCCCGCGTCGAACGCGATCCCCTCTATGCGCCCGAGTTGGAGGGCATGGCTCGAGACCTCCATGCTGAGCGCACGCACGCCGTCCGCCGCGAGCTCCGCGATCATCCGGGCGATGTCCGTGGCCTCGGGAGTCGTGAAGCCGGTCTCGATCTTCTGCTCTCCGCGCCGGAGGCCGAGCGTGCCGAGGATCGCCGTCTCGCCGTGCAGGGCTTCGAGAAC
>Ga0299913_10002819_pt1 | contig 13933 bp, 12 predicted proteins | sample RVTome_9_FD_201360 | JGI IMG/M metagenome (GOLD analysis project Ga0299913, IMG submission 201360) | Soil microbial communities from uranium-contaminated site in the Upper Colorado River Basin, Wyoming, United States - RVT155D38 (version 2) ... | reverse complement strand
ATTTTTCGGCGCTGTCGCGGCCATCCGGCTCGAAGACACAGCTCTCGGACACGGAGTTTGCCGTCTGGCTCTCCCGGGAGGTCGGGGTGACGCCGGTGCCTGGCTCCAGTTTCTTCCGGGAGGGTGGCGGCGGCAGGTCTCTGGTTCGGTTCGTCTTCTGCAAGACGGACGACATATTACTGGAGGCTGCGCGGAGACTTCGGACGCTGTCATCAGAGTCCCCAGGCGCGGCTCGTGAACGGCCGGTGGAGCCCGCGGCGCGAAGCGGGCTTCAGCGGTGAAAGACGTCAGTTGGGGGTCAATCGATTGCCGCCAGCCGAAGGTACAGGCTTGGTAGCACCAGGTGCTCGACCACTCGCGATAGTGACCGGCGCGTCGGCAGGCATCGGCCGGATCTTCTGCGAGCGGCTTGCGGCGGGGAAGCACGATCTGCTGGTGGTAGCGCGCGACCGCATTCGTCTTGAAGCACTGAAGCAGGATCTCGAACAACGCCATGACATCGAGGTAGAAGCCTTTCCGGCCGACCTCACCATCGACACCGATGTCAGCCTTCTGGTGGCGAGAATAACGCAGTCGCCCCAGCTCGCACTGCTGATCAACAACGCAGGATTCGGAACACGGGGCCCGCTCCTCAGCGCCAGTCCGTCACAGCAGGAGGCCATGCTGCGGCTGCACACCATGGCCCCCATGCGGCTTAGTCAGGCAGCGGTGCCTGTGCTGCTCAATAACGGTAGAGGCGCCATTGTGAATGTGTCCTCAGTGGCCTCGTTTCTATTCTCTGCATATAACGTGAACTACTGCGCTACCAAGGCTTACTTGACCATCTTCAGTGAAGGCCTGGCTGCGGAGCTGGTTGGTACCGGCGTGCAGGTGCAGGCACTTTGTCCTGGCTTCACCCGCTCGGAGTTCCATCAACGCATGGAGCTCGATGTCAGTGATATTCCCTCCTGGATGTGGATGTCCGCCGACAGCGTGGTGGATGCCTCACTGGCAGGCCTGCGGCGGGGCGGACCGGTAGTCTGTGTGCCGGGCATTCGCTACAAGATTCTGGTCGCGCTACTCAGGGTTGCCCCCCGGGGGCTCATTGCGTGGGTCACCCGCCGCCACGCCAAGGGCTTGTGAGCTGGGTCATTTCGAATCCGGCTTGGTGGACGTATGGTGAGTTATCTCATTGCGATACAGCCAACGCTCCCCCCAGCAGGATGGATCGCTTATGTCGAATCCTCTCCGCCACTGGCTCAATTACGCCGTAATGGGCGGCGTAGTCGCCTGCGCCAGCGATCTCACCCTTCCCGGAAACGAACCACCCGCCGCAGGAGCGCCCGCTGTGCTCAGCGCTGTCTCCGGAGACGGCCAGGAAGGAAAGGTCCGTAGCCGGCTGGATGAGCCTCTCGTAGTGCGGGTTACCGATGCCAATTCCCGACCGCTCGCCGGCATCCCAGTCAGCTTCCGTTTCAAGAGTGAGGTTTCAGACGCCGAGGTTGATCCTACCGATGCGGCGACCGATAGCGATGGTCTCGCGGCCGCCGAGGTGCGACTAGGGGCAGACGCCGGCACTCACATCGTGGAGGCGCGCGTAGCCCAGGCTCCATCGGAGCTCAGTGCGACTTTCGATCTGACCGCGGTAGCCCCGAATGACAAGGATAAGGGAAAGGATGGTCGTGACGAAGACGATGACGATGATGAAGACGATGATGACGACGACTGAGTAAAGATTCTGCCTCCTTCCGCCGATACTGGGGGTGGACCGAGTGCGTGATGGATAAGCGCGCTCCACTCGCACTGATGCGGAGGCTCCCAATGAGGCAGGTCGGTCTGATCGTTATGCTGATTTTTGCAGCAACTGGGTGTGACCGGCGGCGTGCCGAGCTAGAGAAGGCCCTGGCGGAGGTCCGTGCAACGGAGGCACAGAAGGACACGCTGCTGACAGAAGTACTGGAAACCACTCAATTCGTCAGTGACCTGAACAGCGAGCTGGCCAAGGCCAGGAGTGTCGCTATTGCCGAGGGCGGCAGTGACCGAGGCGCGCCTGGCGCACGCCAGGACCATGAAGAGCGCAAGGCCACGCTGCTCCGGATTCAGCAGGTCATCGCCAGACTGAATGAAAGTGAAGCCAAGCTCGCGGCTGCCGAGACGCGCGCAAAGACGGCGAGAACCCGCAACGCCAGGCTGCTGGCTCAGATCTCCACCTACAAGAAGACCATAGAGGACCTCAAGGCCGCCGCCGAACAACAGCGGGCGGAGAACGAGACCATTATTGCTGAGCAGCGATCACAGATCGCCCTGTTGGCCGGTCAGGTTGATACGCTCGACAAGGAAAGAACCACACTCAGGGGATCGGTGGCGAGCCTGATCAATTACAAGAATACGGTCTACTACGCAATCGGCACCAAGGACGAACTGCTCAAGCAAGGCGTTGTCACTAAGGAGGGGTCCAAGTTCCTGGTTTTCGGGGGCACCCGACTGGAACCTGCCCGGGACCTCAACAGTGCGGCATTCACCGCTATTGACAAGACCCAGACGCTCTCGATTGCGCTGCCTCGCATAGACAAGAAGTACAAGATCGTGTCACGGCAGAGCCCGGCCTTCCTCGCGGGAGACGTCACCCAAAAGGGCGATGTAAGAGGAGTGGTCGAGATCGTGTCACCAGAGGAGTTCTGGTCGCCGTCCAGGTACCTGATTCTGGTTCAGAACTAGGGAAGGGGGAAGCTCGGAGTGGGGCCACTTCCCAGCTTCCCGTCTTCGGCGCCTTCCGCCCTCCCCTTCCGGCCTTCCTCCCGGCCGCGGATCCCCGCCTCCCGACCACCCCGCCCAAATTCCTGACACCCATTGTGATGTGCATCACATTGCACCACTAGTACTTACAAACAAACTTGTCAACATCCTCTACATTTTGTTTGAGGATAACCCATCTCAAGAAGGCCCTTGGACCTCCCGGTGATGCGCAACACTGCCTCAATTCTGCTGGATAACGAGATTACGTCTCGGATTTTTCATATTTCGTTGTCACTCCTGCGGAGGTGGCTCGTGAACAAGCTTACACTGGCTGTGGCTCTCGCTGCGCTGACCGCGCTTAGCGCATGCAAGAAGACCGGAGAAGGTCAGTACGAAGTGCAGAAGCCGGTCATCGGCACCGAGAGTGACACGGTGAACACGCCTAGCGTGGAAACCGGAACCGTCAAGGACACAATTACCGTGCCGACGGTCGGGACCGAGAAGAAAGAAGTGAACCTGCCCAAGGTCGAGGTCAACGAGCCCAAGGAGTAGGTTCTCCCCCTCAGAAGACAGCCATTCTCCAGACCCGCGGGGCCGTTCTCCCGCGGGGTTTGCTTGCATTACATTTATCGTGCTATGGAACCGATATGCTGATGTGTCGGCTTGTCACCCTTGCCGGTGCGATGATGTTGATCGGCACAGGGTGTGGCCTCCTCTCCCGCGCCCCCGCTCCCAGCCCCGCCTACCTCCTCGCGGAAGTATCGGTAGAAGTCGAAAACCGTAACTGGAGTGACATCACCATCTATTTGGTGACCGGAGGACTTCCCCAGCGGCTCGGAATGGTCACCGCGTTGAGCAACGCCAGCTTTGGCTTTCCGTCGCAGCGCCTCAATACCGGCGGTAGTGTCCGGCTTCGAGCACTGCCCGTGGCTGGTCGGCCCTTCACGAGCGAAGCGATTCTGGTTCAGCCTGGCCAAGCAATCATGTGGACCCTGGAAACCGACCTTGATATCTCCAGCCTCTCGGTGTACTGAGGGCCACCCGGTTCAGGGATTGCCGCTTGACGCTCTCCGTGGTGGGTCGTAATTAGGTAGTTGTCCTACATATTCTGCATCTCCGTGTTCCTCAGTAGAGCTCCAGTACGCGCCGGGAAACCGCTACGGTTTTCACACCACGCTCGCGGGAGGACCCGTGATACGACACATCGCTCGTGCGGTGGCTTATGCATTCCCAGTCGCTTGCATGGCAACGACCCTTATGGCTCAGGCCGGAGCCGTTCGCGGAACCGTCGCAGACAGCAGCGGGGCGCCGCTTTCCAACGCCTCGATTACGGTTGACGGTACGGGCCTTAGAACTTCCTCGGGTAGCGAGGGTGAATACGAGATCCGGGGCGTACCCGCCGGCGAGCGGACGGTGCGAGCCCGGCTTATCGGTTTCCAGGCATCGAGTGCGACGGTCACAGTAGATGCAGGGGACGAAGCTCGCCATGACTTCACCTTGACGCGTAGCCCGGTGCAGCTGGCTCCGATCGATGTGGTCATCGGCTCCAGGGGGCGGCATACGGCATCCGAGGAGCTGGCTGTTCCGGTCGACGTATTTCCCGCGGAGCAGCTTCAACAGCAGGGGAGCACCGAGACCAGCGTAATACTCCAGGCGGTGGCACCTTCTATCAACTTTCCGCGCCAAAGCGTAACCGATGCGGGCGACATCGTCCGACCCTTCACTCTCCGCGGCCTGAGCCCGGATCACACGCTGGTTCTCCTGAACGGCTGGCGCCGGCACCAGACTGCGGTGGTCAACAGCTTCAATTACGGCATGGGAGCCGGCTCGAGCGGCGTGGACCTGAACACCATCCCCACCAGCGCCCTCGACCGCATCGAGGTGCTTCGCGATGGAGCGGCGGCGCAGTACGGCTCCGACGCAATCGCCGGCGTCGTGAACCTGGTGCTCAAGGACGGGGTCTTCTCGCCCTTCATCAACGGCGACGTGGGGCGCTACGCTACTGCCGACTTCCCCGATGACGGCACGACGGTGACCGTCAACGGCGGTTGGGGCATCCCACTCGGCAGGGGGTCACTGGGTTTGTTCGGGGAATTCCGGGATCGGCAGCCTACCAATCGTGCCTGGGCCGATCCTTTTGAGGATGCCGTCACCGGCCTTACCGACTCTCTCAACGACAAGGGCCAGGTGGTGGAGAAGCGCAACCCAGTGCCGCAGCCCAATCACCACTGGGGCGACGGGCTGGAGCAGGACGTGTTGACCTTTGCGAACTTCCGCATGCCGGTCAACGAGACAGGAAGCAGCGAGATCTACGGCTTTGGAGGGTACAGCAACCGGGATGGGACCGGGAACGGGTATCGCCGAACCGCCGGCAATAACCGGAATTGGCAAGAAATCTATCCACTGGGCTTTCTTCCTGAGATCAACGGTAAGCCTACCGACTACTCGGCGGCGGGTGGTCTCCGCGGTGTGGTATCCGGGTGGAATTACGATTTAGGCGCCGAGTTCGGGCATAATCATTTCGACTACAACATCCGGAACACCCTGAATGCTTCGCTGGGCCCGTGCCTTGACGCTCCCTGCGCTCCAGGACCCGACCGGGTGCTGGGCACCGCCGACGATCCTGGCATTCCCAACCAACTTTCGTTCTTTGCCGGCCGAGTACTGCGAGAGGAGTTCCTGACGGCGCTGAATGTGGCCCGGCCATTGGACCTTGGTCTCCGAGCGCCGGTTAACCTGGCATTCGGGGTGGCGTTTCGCCGCGAAAGGTACGCCATTCGCGAGGGAGAGCTGGCATCCTATATCAATGGGTTTCACCTGGATCAGGACAGCGCCGACGTTGCCCCGGCAGGCTCATCGGTATTTCCCGGTTTCACGCCGAGCGACGCCTCCGACCGGAACCGGACCAACTTCGGCATTTATGCCGACGCGGAAACCGATCTCACGCCTCAAGTACTGGCCAACGTGGCAGCTCGGCTCGAGAGTTATAGCGACTTCGGCGAGCGGGTTACTGGAAAGTTGGCCGTGCGGTACCAGCCCTCTCAGCGGGTGACGTTCCGCGCGGCCGCCAGCACTGGTTTCCGGGCACCGGGGTTGAGCCAGATCGCCTTCGGGAAAGTCACCACTAACGTGATCGCGGGGGAGTTCATCGATGTCGGCGTTTTCCCTGTGGATCACCCGGCTGCCCTGGCGCTCGGCTCCAGGCCGTTGGAAGAGGAGACGGCGTTCAACTTCAGCGGCGGAGTCGTGGTGACCCCGGTTGAGAACCTGACCATCACGGCCGACTACTTCCATATCCGCATCAATAACCAGATCCTGCTGGGGGCCACCTTCGACGACGACGCCACGCTGGATATCCTGAGCGCGGCGGGGTTCGGGACGATTCAGGGGGTCCAATACTTCACGAACGGTCTGGATACTCGCGCCCAGGGCGTGGATGTCGCTGGCAACCTTCGGGTGCCGGCCGGAAGAGGCGGTACTCTCGACCTCACTGCCTCTTTCAACGTTACCCGTAACAAGATCAGGAACGTCGATCCGCTGCCCCAGGTGCTGGTGGACGCAGGCTCAACCGAGCCCGGGTTGCTCGACTCGGTAACCGCTATCGGCATCGAGGACGAGCGGCCGGACTGGCGCGGAACGCTCCAGGCCAACTTTACTGCCAGCCGGCTCAGCGCACTGGGACGCCTGTCCTACTACGGTGGATTCTCCTCGGCCCAGCCAGGCTTCTGCGACCTCTGTCGAGAAGACTATGGTGGGAAGGGGCTGGTGGATGCAGAGGTTGGTTACCGATTCGATCTGTTCAGGCTCGCGATCGGTGTAAGGAACCTATTCGATACCTATCCCGATCAACCCAGCTCGCAGGTTGTGGTCGACACCGACGGCAGCACGTCGAAGGACTTCAACGATAACTTCGGGATATTCCCGTGGGCCGCTGCTTCGCCTTTCGGGTACAATGGCCGATTTGTCTATGCGAGAACCGAAATCCAGCTCACCAGATAATACGCCAGGCATGTCCACGACATATGATCTGATAGTTGTCGGCGGTGGCCACAATGGTCTGGTCACCGCCGCGTATCTGGCCCGTGCCGGCGTCAAGGTGCTCGTGCTGGAGCGCCGCGATGTTCTCGGGGGTGCCTGCGTCACCGAGGAGCTTTGGCCAGGCTTCAAGGTGTCCACCGGGGCTTACGTCAACAGCCTGCTTCGGCCGGAGATAATTCGTGATCTCGATCTGAAGCGGCACGGCTTCAAGATGCTGCCGCGCAATCCCTCCTCGTTCACCCCATTTCCCGACGGCCGGTCTCTCATGCTGGGGCCCAACAAAGCTCTGACGCATAAGGAGATCTCGAAATTCTCGACCCGGGACGCGGAGGCCTTACCCAAATACGAACAGATGCTCGGCCGCATCGCGGCTTTCATCGAGCCGACTTTGATCCAGACGCCCCCCAATCCATGGTCATTCCGGCCCGGCAATCTGATGCAGCTCGCCAGGCTGGGGCTTGGGTTCGCCAAGCTCGGCCGGGACGGGCAGAAGGCCGTCGAGATTCTTACCGGTGCGGCGACTCCGATCCTGGATCGCTGGTTCGAGTCGGCGCAGCTCAAGGCTACCCTTGCCACCGATGCCATCATCGGCGCGATGGCCTCCCCATCGATGCCGGGCACGGCTTACGTGCTCTTTCACCATGTCATGGGGGAGTGCGACGGAGTTCGAGGTGTGTGGGGATACGTCCGAGGTGGGATGGGAGGGATCAGCAACGCTATCGCCGGCTCAGCGCTGGAAAACGGAGCGGAGATCCGCACCAGCTCCGAGGTGAGTCGAATACTGGTGAAGGGGGGGCAGGTCGCCGGCGTCGTGCTCAAGGACGGCACCGAGATCAGGTCCCGCCGTGTGGCGTCGAGTGCCGATGCGAGCGTTACTTTCCTGAAGCTACTGAACGGCGAGGACCTCCCCCGCGAATTCGTGGAAGCGGTCCGCAACATCGATTACAGCAGTGCGAGCCTGAAAATAAATATCTCGCTGAGCGAGCTGCCCGATTTCAAGGCGCTTCCAGGAACGGAACCAGGCCTCCAGCATCGCGGTACGATCCACATTTCTCCCACCATGGAGTACATCGAGCGGGCCTATGACAGCGCGAAATATGGCTGCCCCTCGGAGTATCCAATCATCGAGGCAACCATTCCCTCGGTGCTCGACGACACGGTGGCGCCACCCGGCAAACACGTGATGTCGATGTTCACTCAGTACTTTCCTTACAAGCTGGCGCCGGGGTTATCGCTTCAGGACGAGAAGGAGAAATACGCGGAGCGGTGCTTCGACCTCATGAACGAGTACGCGCCAAACTTCAGGAGATCGGTGCTAGGGCGGCAGGTGCTGGCTCCCACGGATCTGGAGAAGCGCTTCGGGCTCACCGGCGGGAACATCATGCAGGGATCGATGTCGCTGAGCAGTCTTTCATTCATGCGGCCGGTGCCGGGTTACGCCGATTACCGTACGCCGGTGCGGGGCCTCTATATGTGCGGAGCCGCCACCCATCCTGGGGGCGGTGTGATGGGGGCTTGCGGCTACAATGCCGCGCGCGAGATCCTGCGAGATCTTCGGCGCCGGTAGGGTTCCAGGCTCCAGAATTCATCGATGCTGTAGTGCCTTCAACACCTCACGATCGAACTGCACCGACAGACTCTCCCGCTTGGAGTACGGCCCCGGCTGATAAGCGCGCGACTGCACGCCGAGTTGACTCTGCTCGCAGATGTGCCAGTCCTGTCGGTTAGTCATATCCCAGAACGCGATGCCATCTTCCGGATCGTGAGCCGGGTTGTTCAGCGTGTCAGGGTGAAAGAGCCAAGTACAGAAGATGCGGGTGCGATCGGGTGCTTCAGGCCAGAGAGTGTGAAACATGACGTAATCCGGATGCAGGCTCAGAAGCAGGTTGGGGAAGATGGCGTAGTAGTAGACCCGGTTGAGGTCCTCCGCCGGCAGGTCGCCCACCATGAGTCCGCATGACCGTCCGGTCATGGTGAGACTCTGATGTCCCTCGTTGATGACCATGAAGCCGCCGGTCACCGGCCCGGCCACCAAATCGTTCTCCCCGCTGGTGGGCGGGGTCAATTTGGCAAGCGTCGGGTGGACCGGGCCGCAGTGGTAACACTCGGAGTAGTTCTGAAAGAGCAACTTCCAGTTGGCTCTCACCTGGTACTCCATGGTGCGGCCGGCGGCCAAGCGGGGAAGGTTGAAGCGCTCGAAGCGCCCGATCAGGGGTTCGTATGCGTGTCCGAACGGCTCAGGAGAATCAGCCAGGTTGATGAAGAGGAAGCCTTCCCAGACCTGCACGGCCACCCGGTACAGGGGATAATCGGCCTTGGTGAATCCCTCGATCTCAGACGTCGAGGGAGCCCCAATGAGCCGCCCGTCCAGGGCGTAGGTCCAGGCGTGGTACGGGCACTGGATGGTCTCGGACAATCGGCCGGCGTGCTCCTCACATAGCCGGGTGCCCCGGTGGCGGCACACATTGTAGTACGCCTGAATCGTTCCAGTCTGGTCCCGCAGTACTATGACGCTCTCGATGCCTACCTGCTGCAGGAAGTAGTCTCCCGGCGAAGCAATCCGATTCTCGCGGCCAACGCACAGCCAACGCCGGGTGAAGATCTTCTCCTGTTCCTCCGCGAAGATATCGGGCGCGACGTAGTACCGGCGCGGCAGGGTACGCGCTCCGTTGATTGCGATCTGGGTGGTCTTCAAGAACTGGGTCACAGGCGGAGCCTCTGTGTGGTCTGAACAGGCTAATTATGCCCCTCAACAGCGCGGCGCGAAAGGGAAAATGACGCGGCTTACACGGGTAGCGTGATGCACGCGGTGGACCCCTCGTCGCACTTGGTCCTAGAATGAGCCGCTACCTTCGCAGGTTCTTACTCGGTGTAATGGAGGTATCGATATGACTGGCAAGCTGATATCACCCGCCAAGTGGCTTTTGGTGCTGACGCTGGCACTGTCCACGGCAGGGTGCATGGCCGCGGCGGCCGCGGCCGGCGCGGGTGCGGGCATCTACCTGACTTCGCGCGGGGCAGAATCGATAGTGGAGGGCTCGATCGACGATGTATCGGCCCGTGCACGCAGCGTCCTTAATGAGGAGGGTATCGCGCTCGATGAGTCCACCCGGGCAGATGGTGGTGATGAGCGCGAATTCAAGGGAAAGAAGGGCGATCTCGATGTGACGGTTGATCTCAGGCGCGAGAGCTCGACCACCACCAGGGTAGAAGTGGCGGCGCGTGAGAACGTGGCAGAATGGGATAAGGAGTACGCGCAGCAGCTACTGTCACGGATTGTTGAGAAGGACTGAAGTGTCTTTACCGGGTGAGCTCGAGATCGGCGATGAGGTCTCGAGCGCTCCCGGTATTGTGCATCTGAATAGTACGCCAGCCAGACGTGGGTTTCAGCCTTCGCTTCGCATCATCTCGTGGCAATCGATAGAGCCCTCCAGTCCCACACCATCTTCGGTCTTGCCCTTGAAGGTGACCTTCCCGCCCGTCTTGCGGTCGTCGATTCGGATAGTGCCGCTTCCTTGTTTCTTGGAGGCGCTCTTCCCGGTGTTGATGGTGTGCTCTCTGTAGCCATCCTTCATCAGCTCGCCAAAGCCGACCGTCATGAGGAACTGATCGGTGCCATCCGCGGCATCCTTGGCATCCACGATGAGCTGCAGTGAGCTGAACTCATTCGGTGTTTTTCCCGTGACGCTGTACTGGTTTCCCCAGGTGCCCGGGCCCGCGAAGCCATAGGTACAGGTAATGTCCTTGGATTCCGCGTCGTACGTTCCGGCGTGAGGACCACCCTGAACGGTCAGATGAATCGTCGTTGCCGTCTTGCCGGCAGCTTGTGGCACCTGAACCGCTGTTTCACCACCATCAGGCCGAGAGGATGTGTCGCTCTTGTCGCAGGCGGTCAGAGCCAGGAAGACTGCGGGCAACATGAGCCTCATGCTATGACGCATAATGGGATCTCCACATAGTCGGGGATTGGTATAGCAGAAGGTCCAAAATATCCTCGGTCAGTTCGTCCGGCCATGGGCATCGGGGATTGCGCCGGGTTCCTGGCAGAGGTCATCTTAGGCCCCTAACCATTTCGGAGCTTTAGTCTCATGCGACGTATCAGCGCTGCCCTTCTCGGTCTCCTTATGGCCGCGAGCACTCTGGCAGCCCAGGAAAACCCGTTCGCCTTCACCGGCGGCTCAGTCAAGTCCGCCTATGTTGTTTACGATGTGATCAGCAAGGAAAAGTCGGCTGTAGGTGTGACTTACGAGGTCGGAGTGGCCCCGGATCGCTGGATAATGCGCATGGTGACTCCATTCGAGCTGGCTGGCAAGAAGGATACGATGCGCATGTTGGCGGTCTCGACCCGTGACTCCCAGTACACCTACAATGCATTGGGCTCTCAGCCGGGAGAGGGAGAGGTCAGTGCCACGCTCCGCCACCACCTCGCGCGCGAGTATGCAGCTCTTAATGGCGCGGAAAAGGCCCGTTTCAAGGAGAACGTCAGGCTCGTCACGAACACCCCTGACTTCGGCTCGAGCAGTAGTGACGCGGACGCGTTCATCACTCTCACTGGAGACAAGGCTGGCTCCGAGACGATCGGCGGCCACAAATGCGACGTGTACAAACGAGACCAGGTTACCGCCTGTGTGCTCCCCCAGGCGCCCATGGTCATGCTGCGCTGGTCCAATGAAAAGGATGGCGTCACCATGGTAGCCAAGAAGGTCACGCTGAACGGTGCCATTCCACCTGCTGCCAGTGTTCTGCCGAAGGACGTGCGTTGGAAGAAGAAGGGGTATGACGACGCCGATTTCGTCTTGGGAATCTGGGCGCTGAAGAAGCAGACCGATCCCGAGGCCATTCCGGCTGGGCAGCTGACCAAATTCGCCGTCGGCTACCTCGCCAATCCAGCAACAACCGCCGAACTCAGGGAGATGGGTGGCGGGATGGGTGATGAGGAGGAGGATGTCCCGGAAGCCGAGCCCACGGAGGACGAGAGCGGCAGCTGAGGAGGGCTCAAGCTGGAATGACGAGGCCCTGGCACTCGCCAAATCCAATCCGGGCAGTGCCGGGGCGCTCGCAATAACCCCGCATGATCACCTCGTCTCCGTCCTCCAGAAATTTTCGGGTCTCGCCTGTCGGCAGCGTTATGGGCTCGGCCCCCCGCCAGGTGAGCTCGAGCAGACATCCGCGGGCATCTTTCCCGGGACCCGAAATCGTTCCGGTAGCAAAAAGATCCCCGGGCCGCAAGTTGCAGCCATTGCTGGTGTGGTGAGTAAGCATCTGTGCGAGGGACCAGTACAAATCCTTCATCCGGCTGCTGCTAACCCGGTGCGGCGCCAGGCCGGCCGCACGCATTCCGGCTGTGCGCAGTGACACCTCAAGAGTGACGTCCACACCTCCGCGGCGGCGGTTCGCCGGAGAATCCAGGTAGGGAAGGGGGCTCGGGTCACCCGAAGGCCGCTGAAACGGCGGAACTCGAAACGGCTCCAGCGCATCAAGTGTGACCACCCAGGGAGAGATCGTAGTGGCGAAGCTCTTCGCCAGAAAGGGCCCGAGTGGCTGGTACTCCCAGGCCTGGATATCGCGGGCCGACCAATCGTTCACCAGACAAAGGCCAAAGATGTGCTCCTCAGCCTGAGCGATCGGTACCGGTTGCCCCAACGGGTTTCCCCGCCCCACAAAGCATCCTACCTCCATCTCATAATCCAGGGAGTAGCTCGGGCCGTAGGTGGGCGTCTCAGCGTTCGGGCCCTTGACCTGACCCTGTGGCCGCCTTACCGGAGTGCCGCTCTGCACGACCGATGAAGCCCTTCCATGGTAGCCAATAGGCACCCACTTGTAGTTCGGCAGCAGGGCGTTGTCGGGCCGGAACATGCTCCCCACATTCGTAGCGTGATGTACGGACGCGTAGAAGTCGGTGTAATCTCCAATCGTCGCCGGCAGCAGCAGCTCGGCTTCAGCTGTCGCAACGAGGATGCGCTCGCCTAGCCGCCGGTCTCCTCGGTAGGCGGCGGAATTCTTTGCCAAGAGTGCGCTGACCTGATGCCTCAGTGCCGCCCAGTGATCCGGTCCCAACCCCATAAGAGAATTCAAGGATGCCGAGGCGCACGCCTCAACCGCCTGCGCGGAGAGCCCGGTGAAGCGGCTAGCGTTCGCAGCGGCCCCCAGATCCAGTATCTGATCACCGATTGCTATCCCGACTCCCGGCGGAGCGCCTGCGCCGGTGCGGAATACACAGTAAGGAAGGTTCTGGATCGGAAAATCGGCGTGGTCCTGGGCCGATTCTACCCAGGACGTGAGTGCTGGATCGTGAGTCTCATTCACGCCGGCTGGATCCGGTCCGGAAGGAGATGCATCGCCTCGAGCTCCATGAGGGGCTCGGCGAAGGAACAGGAGCCGAAGGAGATCATTCCCTCTTTCCGTGACGCACGCAGGGCTTCACCATCGAGCATGTAGCTCCTCCAGCCGATCCCGTCGCGAGTAACCTGGAAGGCCTCGGGTGAGCGTTCTTCCAGCAGAGGAGCTGCGTGGTCGTCTTCCATGCCGGCGCGGATGAAAGCACTCGTAAGAAAAAGGTTGAGAAAGCCGAACATCGTCGCTGATGGGCTATCAGGGGCGTAGGTGAGGCGGTACTCCGCCCGGAGCGGGTGATGCAATCCCGCCGTTGCCTTAAAGGGAATGCCGGCCTGAACGCACCCTCTGATGAACCGAAGCAGATCGCCAGTGGACGGGAAGGCGTCCTCTGTCACTCCCCCGGTGCGCACCTTCGCTCGGCCGCCAAGCCCGGCGATTGTGGTAAGCAGCGGGTACGGGTCGCGGTTGATCGGGATCTCTATGTATGTCTGAAGCGTGTCTGGTACCGCCCGCATCACATCCTCGATGCCGCGTTTCGAGCTAGCTTTTGCCTCGAACGTGTCGGCGGCTACCGAATAGGTTTCCGAACGGCGCTGATGGAACCCGGTGACTGCCTGGAGGTCCGATGCCAAGTCGGCACCTGCAAGGACGCTCAGCTGCCATGGCCGATTCGACGAAAGCTGGCGAATGTGCTGTTCGGCTGCTCTCTCGAACTCATCGAGCCGGCTGGCAGGAACCACGAACCGTCCGAGAGCCCAGGCATCGGTTCCGGTTCTGTAGTCGGCATAGTTACGCACGGCGCTGGACATGTCCAGCCCCGCCGGTGGGAATAACCCCGCGTAAT
>Ga0299913_10002818_pt1 | contig 13934 bp, 13 predicted proteins | sample RVTome_9_FD_201360 | JGI IMG/M metagenome (GOLD analysis project Ga0299913, IMG submission 201360) | Soil microbial communities from uranium-contaminated site in the Upper Colorado River Basin, Wyoming, United States - RVT155D38 (version 2) ... | reverse complement strand
CGGCTGGCTGGCGCGCATGCCGGGCCCATCGATCAACCGGATGACCGGGGTCGCCATCGGTCTCGCGCTGCTCGGCGCGGGAGCGATCTGGCTGGGGATCTCGATCCCGATGAGCGGCGCGGTGCTGCTCGGTGGCGCCCTCGTCCTGGGCGGGGCCGGGACCTTCCTCTTCGCCCGTGCCATGAGCCAGCGCACGCCGAACGGCGCCTACGTGGACGCGATGCTCACCGCCTACCGGCGAACGCTGCAGAAGACGATGGAGCAGGCACACTCGATGAGCGAAGTCGTCGCGCAGCCCGAGGTTGCCACGCTGGCGGACACACCGGACAAGGCGGTGGTGTGGGGCCTGGCCCTCGGCCTCCAGGACGAGGTGTCGACGGTCCTCGCCCGCGGGCTCGAGGAGCAGCGCGCGGCGACCGGCTCCCCCGCCGGAGCGTATTACCCGATGTGGCTCGGGTCGACGCCGGGATCCGCCTGGTCGGGCGCCTCGGCAGCCGACATGGCGGGCGGCGTGAGCTACGGGTCGGGAAGCATCTTCTCCGGGTCCGCGATACCGGACATCGGCGGGATGTTCGGTGCCCTGGGCAGCGTCGGCGCATCGCCGCCGTCGAGCTCCTCGAGCTCCGGTGGCGGCGGAGGAGGCTTCTCCGGGGGCGGCAGCTCTGGCGGCGGTGGCGCGTCCGGGTCCTTTTAACTCTCCCGCTGGCGCGCTCGTTGAAATGGGTGTATCTTTTAACCAATGAGTTTCAACCGCCGCGGCCCAGACCGCCGACCCGACCGACCCGATCGCGACCGATTCGACCGCCCGCAACGGCGCGAGGGAGGCGGCGATTGGCAGCCGCGCGACCGCGGACCGTCGAACGATCGCCCATTTCAACCCCGCTCCGGGGGGCCGCCGGGCCGTCCGTACCAGCAGCGGCCACGCTTCGACCGGCCACCGGGCGACGAGGGCGCCATGTCGATCCGCCTCGATCCTCGCCGCCTGGGCACGCTGAAGCAGCTCGCGGCGGAGGCGGACGTGCGGCCCGGCGACCTCGTTCGACGGTGGGTGGAGGAGCGCGTTGACGCGGCACGCCACGGCGTGGCCACCCCCGAGGCGGCGCAGGATCTCGCCAGCCGCCTGGCCGCCCTGACCGAGCGGGTCGCGGCGCTCGAGGCTTCCGGTGGGCCGGCACCCGCGGAGGCCGTTGGCGAGGCAGCGCCGACTCACGAGGCGCCGCCGACTCCCGAGGCGGAAACGAGGACCGAGGACCACGAGGCTCCGCCCCCCGAGGAGCCGGGCGCGAAGGCGCGGCGTCCCGCCGCGAAGCGGGTTTCCGCCACCCCGGGCGGCGAACGCGTGGCGCTCCACGAGGAGATGATCGCGGTCCTCGCCGAGCGTGGGCCGATGACCGCCGCGGATCTCGCCGTCGCGGTCAGCGAGCGTGGCCGCTACACGCCGCCGCGCAGCGGCAAGCAGATCGACGCGGCCATGATCAGCCAGCGCGTGAGCAACCCCGCCTATCGCGCGCGCTTCACGCGAAACGAGGGCCGCATCGGCCTGGCGGAGTCCGCCGTCTAGCGAACGACCGGCGCCGCGATGGCGCCGGTCGCATCGGTCCGGTCCAGTGGTCAGCCCTCGAGGACGAAGGTCACGAGAATGTTGGCCTGAAACTCGATCGCGCCGTCCCCGTTGACGATCACGCGCTGCTCCTTGACCCAGGCGCTCTTCACGCCGCGCAGCGTCTTGCTGGCTCGTTCGATCCCCTGGCGGACGGCATCCTCGAAGCTCTCGGTCGAGGTGCAGGAAAGCTCGGTCACCTTGGCGACTGACATGTGGTCTCCTCGTCATCTTGCGGTGGGCGGCTCAGTATGCGCGCCCGTACGCCCCGCCGATGCAGGTCGCGCGCCAGCTCAGGCCTCGTGCGATTTGGTCCAGGCCAGGAGCTCGTTCACCGGCAGGGCGTTGACGATCCGATCCGGCGTGACGCCGCACAGGAACGCCCGCTCACATCCGACCCGAACCCAGGCCAGCTGCCCGAGATAGTGGGCGTCCGAGCCGATCGACACGCGGCAACCCGACTCGATGGCCAGCCTCAGCAGCCGCTTCGGCGGATCGAGGCGGTCCGGGAGGCAGTTGATCTCGATCGCCTTGTCGAAGCGGGCCGCGGCCGCGAACACGATGTCCGCGTCGAACGTCGACTCTGGACGGTCGCGCCGCTTCCGCTTCATCCGACCGGTGCAGTGTCCGAGCACGTCCAGCCGTGGGTTGGCGAGGGCGGTGACCATCCGGCGCGTCATCGGCGCGGACGGCATCCGCAGCGCGGAATGGCTGCTGCCGACCACGACGTCCAGCCGGCTGAGCACCTCGTCGGACTGGTCCAGCGACCCGTCCTCGTTGATGTCGACCTCGATGCCCGTGAGCAGCCTGAACGGCGACAGGCTGGCGTTGAGCCGCTCGATCTCGTCCAGCTGGGCCACGAGACGCTCGGTCGTGAGCCCGTTGGCGATCGTGAGCCGGGGCGAGTGGTCGGTGATCACGAGGTACTCGTGCCCGAGCTCGATGGCCGCCTCCGCCATCTCGGCGATCGTGAAGTGGCCATCCGATGCCTCGGTGTGCGCATGCAGGTCGCCCTTCAGCGCCGCGCGCAGTGCGGCCGCACCCTCCGCCAACGGCGTGCCCTCGGTCGTCTCCAGTCGTCGCAGGTAGACCGGTGGCTCGCCCCGGAGGCTCTCGAGGATGGTGCGCTCGGTGACCTCGCCGACGCCGGTCAGCTCGCGCAGGCGGCCCGCCGACGCCCGCTCGGCAATCTCCTCCGAGGACAGCGCCGCCAGGGCGGTCGCGGCGCTGCGGAAGGCGCGCACGCGGAAGCCGGGCTCCTGCATCGCCTCCAGGAGAAAGGCGATCCGCTTCAGGTCGGCGATCGGATCGCGGGGCTCATCCATGCGCGGGCTACGGGATCGTCAGGATTCGTGCCGGGTTGTCGATCGTCATCTGCCGGATCTCCCCCTCGCCGACGGCCGCGGTCCGCAGCGTCGGGAGGAAGTGCTGATGGAGGTAGACGTAGCCGAAGCCGCCGTACGCCTTGAGCTGCCGGTTGTGGCAGACGTCCTGGGAGAGCATCAGCTGCGGCGCGAACCCACGCTCCAGCAGCTCGACGATCGTCTCGACCAGGCGTGGCTCCATCGCCTCTTCCACGCCGAAGCGGTGGCCGACGAAGTCGAACTGCAGGTTCGCGCCCGCGTCGAGCACCGCGAGGTAGAAGTCGAGGTTCAGGTACGAGTCGGCGTGACCGATGACCACGCGCGCGGGATCGACGCCCTCCTCGGTGATGATCCGCAGCTGGGCGAGGCCGACGTCCGATTGGACGCCGTGGGTCGTGATCGCCATCCCGGTCGCCAGCGAGGCGCGCGCCGCCGCGCGATGCACCCGCTCCTCCTGCGCGCTCACCCACGGCTTGTCGGTGCCGATCTCGCCGATGATCCCCGGCCGGATGCCGGTGTCACCGACGCCGTGCTCGAACTCCCGGACGATCTCGGCCGCCAGGTCGTCGACGCTGCGCCGGTCGACGAGCAGCTCCGCCGGGTAGTACGCGCCGCGGTACCAGCCGGCGCCCATCACGACGTTCAGGCCTGCGGCGCTCGCCAGCCGCCGCAGCCGATGCGGGTCGCGGCCGACCCCGTCGAGCGTCAGGTCCACCAGCGACGCGCCGCCGCGTCGCCGGAAGTCCCGCAGCTCCTCGGTGAGGAGGTCCTCGTCAGGGGTCAGCTCCCAGTAATCCCAGCGCTTGTCGGTGTGCCAGAGGTAGATGCCGGTGTGCTCGTGCGGGAGCGTGAAGCCGAGCTTTTCGGGCGGGATCGGTCCGGAGACGGTCATGACGCGGGGCGCCATCGGCGGTCCTCCTTCCACGCCGGTCGGCGTGCGGTGGACCGCCGGCGGATCGAACTGGGTGGATGAACATCCGCATGTTGCCACCGCGGGAGGTTGACAGGGGCCATATCCTGGTACCTCGGAGTCCGATGTAGCAGGGAAGTCGCCGCCAGTGCCGAAGCTCGATCTGCTCAAGGGGACGCTGCCGCTCCTGGTTCTCAGCGTCCTGCGCGACGAGGAGCTGTACGGCTACGAGATCGCACAGCGCATCCGCGACCGGTCCGGCGACCTGTTCGCTCCCAGCGAGGGCTCGCTCTACCCGACCCTCCACCGACTGGAGCAGGACGGCGCGCTCGTCGCCACCTGGCGCGCATCGGAGCGCGGGCCGCGCCGTCGCTATTACGCGATCACACCGGCCGGCCAGGGACTGTTCGCCGATGCGTCTCGCGAGTGGGACGCGGTCTCGGCCGGCGTGACCCGCATGGCACGAGCCGCCGCCGATGCCTGATCGCACCCGCTCCGAGTACCTCGCCGAGCTCGAGGTCGTGCTGCCGTTTCCTTCCGAGCGGCGCGCCGAGATCGTGGAGGAGATCGCCACCCACCTCGACGACGCGGTCGCCGCGGGCGCGTCCGAGGCGGCCGCGCAGCGCCGGCTCGGCGATCCGATCCAGTTGGCGGAGGCCCTCGCCCGGCCCGAGCAGTCGGCGGTCCGCCTCCTGGCCGCGGCCGGGGCCGGGGTGCGCGCGGCGATCGGGCCGTGGCTGTACGGCTACCTGCTCGCCAGCCTCATCGTCTTCGTGGCCTTTCTCTTCGTCGCGACGTTGGTGACGCTCGCCGCCCGCCTGATCGGCTCCGTGAGCGGGATCAATACGGCTGGAGGCTGGAACACGGCGTTGACGGCGGTCCCGCTGGCGACCGGCCTCTACTTCGCCGCTCGATCCGCGACGCAGGCGGCCTCGGTGAGCTCCCGGAGGCTCGCGCGCCAGGTGCGCCCGTGGGTCGCCGCGATCGGGACCGCCGGGTCGGCGTTCGTCCTGTGGTTCGTCATGGATGCGCCACAGAACGCCGCCAGCGTGGCCGCACTGTCGGCGACACCGCTCGCGGTGGCGCTCGGCGCCTATCGGCCGGCGATTCTTCCGCGCTGGCCGCGCGTCCCGCTCGTGGTCATCCTCGGGATGGTGGCACTGATCCCGCTCGGCGTCCTCAGCTACGCGGTGATTCCGCCGGTCGTGGACGTCGGCGAGGAGATCCCGGGCGAGACGTGGGAACGGCGGACCGCCATCGTCGGCCCGACGTGGGCGTCGGGGGCGGAGCCGGCGTTCGCGTCGAGCGGCTGGTCGACCACCGAGCACGGTGTCACCGCCGAGTGGAGTCCGGTCCGCCCGGGGCTGCTGGACCAGTTCTCCGAGGTCCGCCTGGAGGCCTGGCGGGCGGTCGACGGCTCCGACTGGCGGCTCGACCCCGCGCATACGGCACCGTTCGCCATCGGCCGGGTCACGCGCGATGGCGACCGGCTCACCGGGACGGTCGCGACCCACCGCGATCCGTTCGCCACCGACTGGGAGCTCGTGCTGACCGGCGTCGCGGCTGACGGCGTTCGCTACGTGCTCGACGCGCCGGGTGGAGGAAGCGGCGGGTTCGAGGGCACCGTTTCCGACTGGGTCGCGGCCGTCCTCGACTGACGTCGCGGCGCAGCGCCGACCCGCCGCCGGTTCAGCGGGCGCGCTAGCCTAGCCGCATGGCAGGCGAGCGACCCCCGGCATCGGCTCCGAATGGCATCTGGGCGCAGGCGCAGGGCGAGCTGGACGAGGCCGCCGAGCGGCTGCATCTCGACGCGGGCATGCACAAGGTGCTGCGCGTGCCGAAGCGCGAGCTGACGGTGAACTTCCCGGTCACCCACGACGACGGCCGGGTCGAGGTGTACACCGGCTACCGGGTCCACCACAACGTGAACATGGGCCCGGCGAACGGTGGCATCCGTTACGTCCCCAACCTCGATCTGGACGAGGTGCGGGCCCTCTCGATGTTCAACACCTGGAAGGCGGCGCTCGTGCGGATCCCGTTCGGCGGGGCCGCCGGTGGCGTGCGGGTCAACCCACGCCGCCTGAGCGAAGGCGAGCGGCAGGGCCTCACCCGGCGCTATACGACCGAGATCGGGATCCTTCTCGGTCCCGGCAAGGACATCCCGGCGCCGGACGTGAACACCGGCTCGCAGACCATGGCGTGGATGATGGACACGCTCTCGATGCACCGCGGCCACACCGTCGCCGCATCCGTCACCGGCAAGCCACTCTCCATCGGCGGCACGCGAGGCCGAAGAAGCGCCACGGCACGCGGTGCCCTGCGCTGCATCTCCGCCACCGCTGCGGCCGCCGGCACGCCACTGGAGGGCGCTCGAGTCGCGATCCAGGGCTTCGGTCGCGTCGGGATGACGCTCGCCGAGGAGCTCCACGCGGCCGGCGCGCGCATCGTCGGGCTGGCGGATGACCGTGAGGCGGTCACGAATGCCCGCGGCATCGACGTCGGCCGCGCCGTCGACTGGATGCGCGAGCACGATGCCGTCGCGGGGCTGCCGGGGACCGAGCCGATGACGAAGGCAGAGCTCTTCGGGCTCGACTGCGACATCCTCGTTCCCGCCGGGCTCCAGGGCGAGATCACTCGCTCCAACGCGGGTACGGTCCGGGCCAGCATCGTGGCGGAGGCCGCGAACGGAGCCACGACCTCGGCGGCCGACACAATCCTCGCGGAGCGGGGCGTGACGGTGATCCCGGACATCCTCTGCACGGCGGGGGGCACGGTCCTCGGGTACTTCGAGTGGGTGCAGGACATGCAGGCCTTCTTCTGGACAGATGCAGAGATCACCGCCCAGCTCGACCGCGTCATGGACGAGGCCATGGGCGGCGTCCAGGCGATGGCCGCCGCCGAAGGCGTCGACCTCCGTGCCGCGGCGATGATGGTGGCGGTCTCGCGCGTCGCCGAGGCGACGACGCTTCGCGGTCTCTATCCATAGCTCGTCGGCTGTTTGCAACGGCCCCGGACTGCGGGCCATTGGGCAGGCTGGCCCCGATCGTGCGAGGATGGATGTTCCTTCGAATCTGAATTGCGCGTCGTGGAGGGAGCGGGGCGCCCGACCCGCCCTCAACCCGGAGCACGCATGACCACCATCCTGACCCCGACCTTCACACCACCCCGCGACCTGCTGACCGAGCTCGAGCCCGCCGCCGCGCGCCTCATGGATCGACACGTGAGCATGGCCAAGGAGTGGTTCCCGCACGACTACATCCCCTATTCGATGGGCCGCGACTTCGACAAGGACCCTTGGACTCCTGACCAGCCGCGGATCAGCGGCGTCGCGCAGATCGCCTTTGAGGTCAATCTCCTTACCGAGGACAACCTGCCCTCCTACCACCGCGAGATCCACCGGATGTTCGGGCGTGGTGACGGTGCATGGATCAACTGGGTGAACCGATGGACCGCGGAAGAGGGTCGCCATGCGATCGTGCTGCGCGACTACCTCGTCGTCACCCGGAACATCGACCCGTATGCGCTCGAGCGCTCACGGATGAACCAGCTGCAGACCGCATACGACCACGACGACGGCGGAAACGTGCTGCGCGGCCTCGCCTACGTTGCCTTCCAGGAGCTGGCGACGCGGATCAGCCACCGCAACACCGGCCGCTACTCGTCGGACCCGGTGGCCGACCGGATCATGGCCCGCATCGCTGCCGACGAGAACCTGCACATGGTCTTCTACCGCGACATGCTGTCGGAGGCGATGCTCATCGACCCGTCGGCGGCCGTCCACGCCATCGCCGACGAGGTCACGGACTTCCAGATGCCGGGCGCGGGCATGGTCAACTTCACGCGCAAGGCGGCCCAGATGGCGAAGGCCGGCATCTACGACCTGCGGATCCACCACGACGAGGTGATCTGGCCGCTGCTCCGCCACTGGGGCGTCTTCGAGGCCGAGAACCTCGATCCCTCGGCCGAGCAGCGACGCGAGGAGCTTCGCCGCTTCCTGTCCGACCTGGACGCGACGGCATCACGCTTCGAGGCGAAGCGTGCCCTCACCCTCGAGCGCGAGGCGGCGCGCGCCGGGTAGTCAGCGCGTCGTGCGCGTCGCGCGTTCGGTGCTTGTCCTGCGGCCCGTGAGGCGTCGGACGAGCCGGATCAGCAACCAGCCGACGATGAATCGGCGAATCAAAGCGAACATGTCCTGCCGCAATGCACGGCGCGTGCCTCCGGTTGCGCCGGTCTCGTTCTTGCCCGCACACTGCGCTCCATGAGCGACGACCAGCGCTGGCGCGAGCACGCAGACCGATGGGTGGTCGAGCGCCTCGGCCCCGCCCTCGAGCGTGGGCCGGAACGGCGCGCGCGATTCATCACCCAGTCGGGCGTCGAGATCGAGCGCCTCTCGACACCCGCCGACCTGCACGACCCGGCCAACGACCCGGATGCCGGACGTCCACGCTATCGGTTCAGCCCAGAGCCGGACGGCGACACCGGCTGGGACGACATCGACGACCTCGGCCTGCCCGGTGAACCCCCCTTCACGCGCGGCATCCATCCCACCGGCCATCGGGGACGGCTGTGGACGATGCGGATGTTCGCGGGCTTCGGCACCGCCGAGGACACGAACGCGCGGTTCAAGACGCTGATCCGCGAGGGCGGCACCGGCCTCTCGATCGCGTACGACATGCCGACGCTGTACGGGTACGACCACGACGATCCGATGGCCGCCGGCGAGTTCGGCACCTGTGGCGTCGCCGTCTCCTCGCTCGCCGACATGGAGATCCTGCTCGACGGCCTGCCCGTCGGCGACATCAGCACCTCGATGACGATCAACTCCCCCGCCGCGATGATCTGGGCGATGTACATCGTCGCGGCCGAGAAGGCGGGCGTGCCGCGCGCCCGGCTGGCGGGCACCCTCCAGAACGACATCCTCAAGGAGTTCATCGCCCAGAAGGAGTACATCTTCCCGCCGGCCCCCTCGCTGAAGCTCGTCACCGACACCGTCGAGTGGGGCACCCGCGAGCTGCCGCGCTGGAACACGATCTCGATCTCCGGCTACCACATCCGCGAGGCCGGCTCGACCGCCGTGCAGGAGCTCGCCTTCACCATCGCCGATGGCATCGCCTACGCGGAGGACGCCATCGCGCGCGGCATGCGGTTCGACGACTTTGCGCCCCGCCTGTCGTTCTTCTTCAACAGCCACAACGACTTTTTCGAGGAGATCGCCAAGTTCCGCGCCGCTCGTCGCATCTGGTACAAGCTCTGTCGCGAGCGCTTCGGCGCCGAGAACGAGCGCTCGACCTGGATGCGCTTCCACACCCAGACCGCCGGCGTGTCGCTCACCGCGCAGCAGCCGCTCAACAACCTCACGCGGGTCGCCATCCAGGCACTGGCCGGCGTGCTGGGCGGCACGCAGTCGCTCCACACCGATGCGTACGACGAGGCCTGGGCGGTTCCTTCGGAGGAGGCCGCGCTCCTCGCGCTGCGCCAGCAGCAGATCATCGCCGAGGAGTCAGGCGTCGCGAGCACGGTCGACCCGCTGGCGGGCTCGTACTTCGTCGAGACGCTGACGAACCGCACCGAGCAGGCGGCCTGGCGCTACATCGCCCAGATCGACGAGATGGGCGGCATGGTCCGCGCGCTGGAGGCCGGCTTCCCGCAGGCCGAGATCGCCGATGCCGCGTACGAGCAGCAGCGCGAGCTCGAGGCGCACGAGCGCGAGATCGTGGGGGTCACGAAGTACGCCGATCCCGAGGAGGAGCTGCGCATTCCGCTGCTCGCGATCAGCGAGGAGCAGGAACGGCGGCATCTCGACCGGCTCGCGCGTGTCCGGGCCGAACGGGACGCATCGGCCCACGCGAACGCGATGAGCCGCCTCGGGGACGAGGCGCGGCGCGGCGACGTCAACCTCATGCCGGCCATCGTCGAGGCGGTCACCGCCTACGCCACGGTCGGCGAGATGTGCGGCGTCCTGCGCGTCGTGTACGGCGAGTACAAGGAGCCGCTCACCGTGTGAGAGCACGGGGCGACGCGGCGTGGATCGCCGGCCCCGGCCGGGAACCGGGCCGACGACGCAGGGCACGCTTCTCCACGCCGCGCACCCCGCTCACGCCATCTTCCATGTGCCCGCTTACCAGCCGCTTATCAGCCGATTGCCGAAGAAGCCGGGCTCCCCGAAGGAAGCCCGGCGCGACAAGTCACGAAGTTGGGCTACCGCTGCTCGGCGAGCAGCGCGTCCAGCCGATCCCAGGTTTCGATGGCCCCGGCGGTCATGCCGGTCGCAAGCGCAGCCTCGATCGCCTCCTCGGATCCCATGTGGCCCACGGCCCGCATCTTCGTGCGACCGTCCCCGAGGTCCTCGAGGGTCAGCGTCTCCGGCCCGCCCTGCGGCCCGACGCCCTCGACGTCGAACATGAACGTCCACTTGATGCGCTCCGGCTCGACGACTTCGAGGTACTCGCCATAGAAGGCGAACTCGTTGCCCTCCTTGTCGACGCTGACGAAACGCCACGTCCCGCCGGGACGCACGTCCATCTCCTCGACGCGCGTGGAGTGGCGATGGGGACCCCACCAGCGCGGGATGAGATCCCGATCGGTGTTCGCCCTCCACACCAGCTCGCGCGGGGCATCGAAGACGCGCTCGTAGACGAGGTCGCCGGCCTCGGAATAGATCGTGGTCGTGTCGGTGCTGCCTCGGTCAATCCTGGTCGCGGTCATCATCGGTTCCTCTCGTTGCTCCTTCGTCGCTCTGAAGATCGCGGAGGAAGGCATCGAGCTTCTCGAAGCTCTCCTCCCAGTGCGGGCGGTACTGGCCGATCCACTCGGCGACCTCGCGGAGCGGCTCCGCCCGCAGGCGGCGCGGCCGCCATTGCGCCTGCCGTCCCTGCTCGATCAGCCCGGCCCGCTCGAGCACCCGCAGGTGCTTGGAAATCGCCGGCTGGCTCAGGTCGAACGGCGCGGCGAGCTCGGTGACCGATGCCTCGCCGCGGGCGAGGCGGGCGAGGATGGCGCGCCGGGTCGGATCGGCCAGGGCCGCGAAGATCGCGCTCAGTGGATCCTGCTGTCTTTCCATTGCCCTCTGGTTATATAACCTAACGGAACTATACAGCCAGATCGAGGGCTGTCAAGCCCCAGCCGCTATTCTCGAAGGCGATGCAGCTGCACCTCGTCGACGCCACCTTCGAGCTATTCCGGGCCTACTACTCACGTCCGCCCCGTCGCGCTCCCGACGGCCGTCCCGTGAACGCCGTCCAGGGCCTGGTCGACTCGATGCTCTCCCTCCTCCGCGAGCCGGATGTGACCCACATCGGCGCGGCCACCGACTACGTCATCGAGTCGTGGCGGAACGATCTCTACCGTGGCTACAAGTCGAGCGCCGGGGTCGATCCGGAGCTGTTGGCGCAGTTCCGCGACGCGGAGCGGGCGCTCGAGGCGCTCGGCATGCCGGTGTGGGCGATGGTCGAGGACGAGGCGGATGACGCGATCGCCGCGGCCATCGAGCGCTTCGGCGGCGACCCGCGCGTGGACGGCATCGTGATCTGCTCGGTCGACAAGGATCTCGGCCAGCTCGTGGATGGCCACCGGATCGTCCTCCGCGATCGGATCCGGCGCATCACCTACGACGAGGCCGGCATCCGCGAGAAGTTCGGCGTTGCGCCGGAGAGCATCCCGGACTACCTGGCGCTCGTCGGGGACAGTAGCGATGGCTTCCCCGGCCTGCCCGGCTGGGGTGCGAAGTCCGCGGCCGCGGTGCTCGCGAAGTTCGGCCATCTCGAGTCGATCCCCGCATCGGTCCTCGAGTGGGAGGTCGACATCCGCAACGCGAGCCGCCTGGCGGCGACGCTCGAGCAGCACCGCGCCGATGCCTTCCTGTTCCGACGGCTTGCCACCCTGAACCGCGACGCCCGGATCGAGGACGCGACCCCGACGCTCGATTCCCTCGAGTGGTACGGCGTGCCACGGGACCGCTTCCTGGCCCTCTGCGACGACCTCGGATTCGACACCGTCCGCGAGCGGGTCCACCGCTGGGCGGATTAGCCACGACCGGCGGGCTCATTCCACTCGGTCGCCGATGGATCGGCGATTCGTGGCCCGAACGCCGATTCCGGCGGGGTTCCTTCGATGCGGCGGACGCCACGCAGCACGAACCGCGCCCGTGGGCGGCCGTCACGCTCACCGGGGTGCCCTGCAGCGTAGGAACTCGGCCTGAACACCGCTTCCGGCGCGATTCGACCGATACACCGCACGGAATCGGGTGCGTCCGTGCACGACGGCTCCGGCGAGGCGGATTCGGTCAGATCGGTACCCGACCGGTACGTTCGGTGGGGTGCGGTGCGGACGCGGCACCGATAGGGTCGGCGTCCGATGCATCGACGAACCAGCGCCACGGGCGTGCTCGCCGCGATCCTCGCCACGGCCGTGGCGCTCCCGATCAGCTCTCCCCCGCCGGCGAGGGCGGCCGGCGGGTGTGGAACGTACGCGTCCCAGACCGCCCCGCCTCCGACCATCCGGGTGTTCCGGACCGCCACCGGCGTGGTGGACACCGTCGACTTCCGCGCGTACGTGAAGAACGTGCTGTCACGCGAGTGGATCAGCAGCTGGACGACCGAGTCGCTCCGCTCCGGCGCGCTGGCGGTGAAGAACTACGCCTGGTACCAGGTCCTCCACTGGCGGGGCTACACGAACGCCGCCGGCCAGTGTTTCGACGTCTTCGACTCGACCCGCGACCAGCACTACGACCCGACCCGCCCGACCTACGCGTCAATGGGCGCGGCGGTTGACGCCACGTGGGGCACGCTGGCGCTGAAGAACGGACGGATCTTCGCCACCTACTACAACGCCGGGTCCGTGAACGAGGCGTGTGGCGCGAACGCCAACGGATGGCAGATGTTCCAGTGGGGCACCCAGGCCTGCGGCCTGGCCGGCAAGAGCGCCGCGCAGATCCTCGCCATCTACTACAGCGGCGTCACCGTGTCCGCGGCGCCACCGCCGGCGACCCCGGCACCGACCGCAACGGCGGCGCCGACCCCGACCCCGATCCCCGCGCCGAAGCCGACGCCGATCCCGACACCCGCCCCGACCCCGAGTGGTTCCTCCGCGCCGCCGCCGACTCCCGCTCCCACGCCGACCCCGATCCCGACGCCGGCGCCGACGCCCACGCCGGTCGTCCAGCAGCCGGGTGGAGGCCAGGTCGGCCTGTCCGCCCCGCCTCCTCCCCCACCGCCTGACCCCGAGCCGATCGTGGTCAGCGTGGCCGATGCCTCCAGCGGGCAGATCGAGGTGACGGCCGCGTCCTCACCATCGGCGCGACGCGCTCCGTCCCTCGACCTTGGCCGCCTCCTCGCGCACGAGGCGCCGTCTCCCGCGTGGACCGCATCGGTGGACGCTGCGATCACACCCATCGCGACGCAGCGCTGGGTGACGTTCCGCGCCGTCCTCGGCCGGCTGGTGGCCTCGCTACTCGCCCGGCTGGGGTTCGCGTCCGGGGAGCAGGCGGCCGCCGATCAGCTCGGCCGCCACGACGTCCTGGATCGCGAGGCCGACCGACTTGAAGGCGGTGAGGGCCCGCGGGTCGCGCGAAGCCGCCCAGCTCCGTTCCACGGTTCCGATCTCGACGAGATCCGACTCGGCTAGCAGGCCACGCTCGATCGCCGCCACCACGTCGCCGGCCTCGGCCAGCGCGGCAACGCGAGCGTCGACCGCCACGAGCGCCGCGGCGGCGAACAGCTCGGGAGGCAGCTCGACCATCCCGAGCCGGAAGGCGCCGATGCCATTGACGTGCGTCCCCGGACGCAGCCAGCCGGCGTCGAACACCGGCTCCGACGAGGTCGTCGCGCAGCACACGACGTCGGCGGTGCGAAGTGCCGCCTCGACATCGGCTTCCGGGGTGACGTCGATCCCCGAGGCCTCGCGCATGCGGGCGGCGAACGCCTCGCGTGATCCGGCCGAGCGCGTGCAGACAGTGACCCGCTCGATCGGCCGCACCGCCAGCACCGCACGAACCTGCCACTCCGCCTGCGCGCCGGCACCGATCACGACCAGGCTGCGCGCATCCTCGCGCGCGAGCAGCCGG
>Ga0299913_10002817_pt1 | contig 13935 bp, 12 predicted proteins | sample RVTome_9_FD_201360 | JGI IMG/M metagenome (GOLD analysis project Ga0299913, IMG submission 201360) | Soil microbial communities from uranium-contaminated site in the Upper Colorado River Basin, Wyoming, United States - RVT155D38 (version 2) ... | reverse complement strand
CGCTCGCGCTGGCGACGCAACTGCCCGGCCGGCGCACTGCCCGCTCCAGGATGGCCGGCTTCCCCACCGCGCGCGGATGCCTCCGCCGTCGCCTCACGCAGACGCGGCCAGTCGAAGCGCACGTTCGGGTGCTCTCGTTCCAGCGCGCGGATGGTGTCGTCGTCCAGGGGAGTCCGGCCCACACGGATGTCGGGGGGCGAGCGGAACCAATAGAGGATCACAGGCTTGTCGCGGCCAGGCGATCGGCCGCCGTGGACGACGAACGTGTTCTCGTATCCACGCCGATCGCGGGTGAATCGCAGTTGAGGCAAGCTCTACTTGCGCTTCTGGGCGGGGCCCTTCCGTCGCATCGCCTTCGCAAGCTTCCGCACCGGCGCCTTCCGGGCGTTCCGGGCGCGGCCGGCCGGGGCACGTTTTCCCGCCGTCTTCGCCGCGGGACGCACGGGAGCCGGGGCCTTCCGCCTGGCGGGCGTCCGCGCCGAGGCCGCACGCGGAGCAGGGGCCGAAGCGGCCGGGCGCCTGGCGGCCTCGGGGGATCGCTGCACGAGGGTGAACCGCACCTGGTCTCCGATGTTGTCGTAGATCCACAGCTCGCCCACTTCAATCCGGTATTCACTGGCGAGCCGGCGGGCGACATCGATGGCCGGCGCCGGAACGTACAGGTGGAACGGGACCTTCAGGCGGGCCAGGTGGGCCCACTGTGCAAGAGCTTCCAGGTGGTTCACGGACTCGCCGGTTTCGACCTCGACCACACTTTGGAGCTTCCGGCCACGCTCGGTCGAGTAGAGGACGAGGTCCGGATAGACGGTCCTCGTTCCGGTCCCCACCCCGGCGTTCTGTTCGGCTCCCGGGTTGATGACGGCGTCGTGCCGGCGCTTGGTTCTCGCCTGCAGCAGCCGGATGATACGGTCGTGCTCGAGCTGCTCGCGCACCGGCCGGACCAAAATAGGGCTCACCCTGCTCCTCCCGCTCGGGCCACGTCCAAAATCGACGAAATACTATATCAATCCCCTCGCGAACTTCGGCCGTTTTCAACCCCAGGGGTGAAATTCGTGCAAACAGGCCGCTCGCCGGCGGCGGCGAGCGCGATTCCCGCTGCATTCTGGCAGTCACCCGAGGAGCGCGTGCGCACGGCTCCGTACCCGAAGCTCCTCTCCCGCGTCCGCGCCAATCTGATAGGCTGACGGCCATGCCGGCGGGTTCCCAGAGGTTGTCGACATGCGTCCGCTCCTGATCATCCTGCTGATGGCCGCCGCCGCCGCCTGCGCCCCGGCGACCGGCGAGAAGAGGCCCGCCCCCGAAGATGCGGCGGAGGTGCCTACGGAGATTGCGGCCATCCTCAAAGAGATCCGGGAGGCGGACAAGGGCCTGCTGGCCGTCTCGGAGGAGGACGGGCGCTTCCTGCGGCTGATGGTGGCGACCAACCGGACCCGCCACGCGCTGGAAATCGGCGCGGCGAGCGGGTACAGCGCCATCTGGATCGGGCTTGGCCTGCGCGAAACGGGCGGGAAGCTGCTCACCATCGAATACGATCCCGAGCGCGCCCGGGAAGCGGCGGCCAATATCCGCCGCGCAGGGCTCGAGGATGTCGTCCAGGTGGTCGCCGGCGATGCCTTCGAGGAGATCCCGAAGCTCACCGAACCGGTCGACTTCGTCTTTCTCGATGCCTGGAAGCCCGACTACAAGCGCTTCTTCGACGTCGTGATGCCGCGCCTGGCGCCCGGCGGGCTGTTCCTCGCACACAACGTCCTGAACAAGCGTGAGCAGATGAAGGACTTCCTCGACGCGGTCGAATCGCACCCGCAGCTCTGGACGGCGACGGTGGCGCCGTCCGCCGAGGGCGTGCTGATCTCGCGCAAGCGCGGCTGAGCGGACGGCACGCCGTGCAGCCGGTCCACATCATCGGCGTGCCGCTCGATCTCGGTGGAGGGCGGCGCGGCGTCGACATGGGGCCGTCCGCGCTCCGGATTGCCGGTCTGGCGGAGCGAATCGGCGCGATCGGCCACCCCGTCCAGGACAAAGGGGACCTGACGGTCCCGATTCCCGAAACGCAGCGCTCGGGAGACGAGCGCAAGCGCTACATCCGCGACATCGCGCGCGTGTGCACCCGCCTCTTCCAGACTGCCCTGACCTCTCTCGAAGCCGGCGCGATCCCGGTCGTGCTCGGCGGGGACCACAGCCTCGCCGCCGGTTCGGTTGCCGCATCGGCTGCCTACGCGCGATCGCGCGACGCGGCGCTCGGCCTGATCTGGGTCGATGCGCACGGCGACATGAACACGCCGTCGAGCACGACGACGGGCAACGTCCACGGGATGCCGCTGGCGGCCCTGCTCGGATCCGAGCCGCTCGAGCTCGCCTCGATTGCGGGCTTTTCGCCGAAGGTCACGCCGGACCACACCGTGCTGATGGGTGTACGGAATCTGGACGAGCGCGAGAAACAGCGCGTCCGCGACTCCGGCATTCACGTGTTCACGATGAAGGACGTCGATCGCGCGGGCATCGCGGCAGTCGCCGAGCAGGCGATCCTGCTGGCCGGGAAGGGCACGATCGGCATCCACGTCTCGTTCGACATGGACGCGTGCGATCCGTCGGTGGCCCCGGGCGTCGGCACGCCCGTCAAAGGCGGGCTGGACTACCGCGAAGCGCACATGGTCATGGAGATGCTCGCCGATTCCGGCCTGCTCGCCGCCCTCGACATCGTCGAGGTCAATCCGACGCTGGACGTCCAGAACAGCACCGCCGTGCTGGGCGCGGAGCTGGCCTCCTCGGCGCTGGGGATGAAGATCTTGTAGTCACCTGCACGTAGGGGCGACCGGCCGGTCGCCCCTACAGTTCCTTCCTCAACACGTCCACCAGCTCGCGGACGGCCGCGGCGGACTTCTCGAGAGCGGCGGTTTCCTCGGGATTGAGCTTCAGCTCGACGATCTGCTCGGCACCCCTGGCCCCCAGCTTCACCGGCACGCCGACGAACACCCCCTCGATGCCGTACTCGCCCTGCAGGTACACGGAGCACGGCTCGATCTTCTTCTTGTCCTTGAGGATGCACTCCACCATCTCGGCAGCCGCCAGTCCGGGCGCGTACCAGGCCGAGGTGCCCACCAGCCTGGTGATCTCGGCGCCGCCGTCAGCGGTCCGCTTCGAGATCGCCTCGATGCGATCCGGCGGCAGCAGCTCCGTCAGCGGCACGCCGGCGACCGTCGAGTAGCGCGGGAGCGGCACCATCGTATCCCCGTGGCCCCCGAGGACAGCGGCGTGCACGTTCTCGACCGAGACGTTGAGCTCCATGGCGATGAACGCCCGCATGCGCGCGGAGTCGAGGATCCCGGCCATCCCCACGACGCGTTCCCGGGGGAAGCCGCTGAGGCGATGCACGGCCCAGCACATCGCGTCGAGCGGATTGGCCACCGGGACGATGATCGTGTTGGGCGAATACCTGACGACCTGCTCCGTCACCTGGCGCATGATCTTGAAGTTCGTCAGGAGCAGGTCGTCCCGGCTCATGCCCGGCTTCCGCGGCACGCCTGACGTGATCACGACGACATCGGAGCCGGCGCTGTCGGCGTAGTCGCTGCCGCCGATCAGGCGGGAGTCGGAGCCCTCGATCGGGCAGGCCTGGAACAGATCGAGCGCGATACCCTGCGCCTTGGTCTCGGCGATGTCGATCAGCACGACGTCGGCGAGCTCCTTGCTGGCGACGGCCCGCGCCACGGTCGCGCCGACGTTCCCGGCGCCTCCAACGACGGTCACCTTGCGGTTCATGCGCTAACCCTTCATGTTCTCGCAGATCGCCTCCGCGAACTGCGACGTCTTCAGCTCGGTCGCGCCGGTCATCAGCCGCGCCAGATCGTAGGTGACCTGTTTCTTCGCGATGGCGGCCCCGAGCCCCTTCTCGATCAGATCCGCCGCCTCGGGCCACCCGATATGCCGGAACATCATGACCCCGGACAGGATGACCGATGAGGGGTTGATGACGTCCTTCCCGGCGTACTTCGGCGCCGTGCCGTGGGTGGCCTCGAAGAACGCGATGTCGTCGCCGATGTTGGCGCCCGGCGCCAGGCCCAGGCCTCCTACCTGCGCCGCGCAGGCGTCGGAGAGGTAGTCGCCGTTCAGGTTGGGCGTCGCGAAGACGTCGTAATCCGACGTCCGCGTCAGCACCTGCTGGAAAACGCTGTCGGCAATCCGGTCGTTGATCAGCAGCTTGCCGTCGGCGGGGCTCCCGGCCGCCACTTCGTCCTCGGTCACGACACGGTCCCGGAACTCCGCCTTGGCGAGCTCGTAGCCCCAGTCGCGAAAGGCGCCCTCGGTGAACTTCATGATGTTGCCCTTGTGTACCAGCGTCACCACCCGCCGGTTGTTCGCCAGCGCGTAGCGGATGGCCATCCGGACCAGACGTTTCGTGCCGGTCTCGGAGATGGGCTTGATGCCGATGCCGGAGTCCATGGCGATGTTCTTGCCCATCTCCCGGCCGAGGAACTCGATCAGCTTCTCCGCCTGCGCCGTGCCCCGTGCGAACTCGATGCCGGCGTAGACGTCCTCGGTGTTCTCGCGGAAGATCACGACGTTCATCCGCTCCGGATGCGTCACCGGCGACGGCGTGCCCGTGAAGTACCGGACCGGCCGGACGCAGGCGTAGAGATCGAGCACCTGCCGCAGCGTCACGTTCAGGCTCCGGATTCCACCCCCGACCGGGGTGGTCAGCGGACCCTTGATGGCGATCTTGTAGGTCCGGACGGCCTCCAGCGTGTCGCTCGGCAGCCACTCGTTGGTCAGCTGCCTGGCTTTCTCGCCCGCGAGCACCTCGAACCAGACCACGCGGCGCGATCCGCCGTACGCCTGCGCGACGGCGGCGTCGAAGACGCGAACGCTCGCGCGCCAGATGTCGGGGCCGGTGCCGTCGCCTTCGATGAACGGGACGATCGGATCGGAGGGCACCACCAGCTGCCCGTTGCGGCGCGTGATCGGTGAGCCCTCCTTTGGAGGCGTCAGATGCGTGTATTGAGGCATGCGGGTCTCAGGAAGTGAACACGTCAAGGGAGAAGGGAAAAGGGAGAAGGGAGAAGGGAGAAGGGAGAAGACAGGAGATCGATGCGGCAGGCCGCGCCTTCGCTCGTTGTCCCTTTTCCCTTCTCCCTTTTCCCTTTTCCCTTTCTACCTTCTCCCCTGTCCTGCTCAGTGGTTAGGTCATCCCCCCGGCGGACGAATCGAATCGTGCACAGTCCGGTGTGGAAAAGTCTGTGGAAAAGCCACGGCGTTGGCGTGACGGACCGCGTGAAATCGCATCGAGCTGCGGTTTGCACCACGCCAGTGCATCCGGCGCCGGCAGCGCTCCATTCGAGCGCTCCAAAAGTCTGAGAGTATACTCTAAGCGCGCCGCGCGTCAGGGCGACCCAGGCCCGGCCGGCGCACGCACGAAGTCAGACGTCAGAGGGTCATCATCCGCCCGTCATCTTCCCGGTCATTCCACTCATGAAGATTGTTATCGCCGACGATCTGCCCGCTTCCGCCGCCGAACTGCTTCGCGAGGTGTCCGGATGGACGGTGGACGCCCGCGCCGGACGCCCGCTTCCCGAGCTCGAGGGCGCTCTCGCCGACGCCGACGCGCTGATCGTGCGCAGCGCCACGAAGGTCACCCGCGCCCTGATTGGGAAAGCGCCGCAGCTGCGGGTGATCGCCCGCGCGGGCAGCGGCGTGGACAACGTCGATCTCGAAGCGGCCAGCGCGCGCGGCATCGTCGTTATGAACGCGCCGGGCGCCAACAGCATCAGCGTCGCCGAGCTCGCCCTGGCGTTCCTGCTGGCCCTCGCCCGGCCGATTCCGGCGGCCGATGCGGCGATGAAGGCGCAGAAGTGGGAGAAAAAGAAGTTCGCCGGGACGGAGCTGCGCGGCAAGACGCTGGGCATCATCGGGCTGGGGCGCATCGGACAGGAGGTGGCGCTCCGGGCGCGCGCCTTCGGCATGACCATCGTCGCGCACGATCCGTTCATCTCCGCCGACCTGGCGGCGCAGTCGGGCGCGCGCCTGGCGTCGCTCGACGAACTCTGCGCCGAGGCCGACTATCTGACGCTGCACCTGCCCGTCAGCGGCGGCACGAAGCACCTGCTGAACGCGGAACGGCTCGCCGCCTGCAAGCCGGGCGTGCGCATCGTCAACACCGCGCGGGGTGAGCTGATCGATGACGCCGCGCTGGCCGAGGCGCTCCGGAGCGGCCAGGTGGCCGGCGCCGCGCTCGACGTGTTCCAGCAGGAGCCGCCCGCGGACTGGACGCTGCCCTCGATGCCGAACGTCATCGCGACGCCCCACATCGCGGCCTCGACGGGTGAGGCACAGGAGCTCGTCGGCGTGGAGACGGCGGCGGCGGTCCGGGATTACCTGCAGGACGGCGTGATCCGGAACGCCGTCAACTTTCCGTCGCTGCCGCCGGAGGAATTCCGGCGCCTGCAACCGTATCTCACGCTGGCGGAGCGCCTTGGCACGCTGGTGGCGCAGATGGGCGAGGCGAGAACGCATGCGGTCGGCATCCGCTACTACGGCGCGCTCTCCGAGGGCCGCAGCGACCTGCTGGCCAGCGCCGTGCTGGTCGGCCTCTTCCGGACCATGCTCTCGACGGGCGTGACGCAGGTGAACGCCAAGACCGTGGCCGCCGAACGCGGCATCGAGGTGATCGAGTCGCGCAGCACGCGCGCCCGCGACTTCACCAGCCTGCTGTCGGTCAAACTCCATACCAGCGACGGCGAGCGCTGGGTCGAAGGCACCGTCTTCGAGCACGGCGGCCCCCGCCTGGTGCTGGTGGACGGCGTGCCGGTCGAGGCGCCGCTCGAGGGCAATCAGATCATCATCAAGAACGATGACCGTCCGGGCGTCATCGGCGCCGTGGGCACCGTGCTGGGACGCCACGGCGTCAACATCGCCAACTTCGCCCTCGGCCGCACGGCCGAGTGCGCCATCGGCGTCGTGGGCGTCGATGACGGGGACAAGGTCACGGCGCCGGTGATCGCGGAGCTGCGCGCCATCCCGGCGGTGATGACGGCGCAGCTGGTCAGACTCTAGCTGCCTTTTGCAGGAGAAGCGGTCCGCCCGAGCCCCTGACGCGCGCGGTTGTGCTACAATTCGCCGTGCTCGTTCCTGATTCCCGCAATCAGACCACAGGCACAACCTCCCCCCGCATCACCGTCCTCATCCCGGCACGATACGCATCGACACGGTTTCCGGGCAAGGCGCTCGCCGAGATCGCCGGCCGTCCGATGATCGAGCACGTCTACCGGCGGGCCGCCGCATCGGCGGCCGCCGCTGAGGTGATCGTGGCCACGGATGACGAGCGCATCGCCCGCGCGGTCGAAGCCTTTGGCGGCGCCGTTCGCATGACGAGCGCCTCGCACCGCAGCGGCACCGAGCGGCTGGCCGAGGTCGCCCGGTCGCTCTCCTGCGATCTCGTCGTCAACGTCCAGGGAGATGAGCCGCTGCTCGAGCCCGGAGCGATCGATGAAGCCGCCGCGCCGCTGATCGCGGATGCCTCGATCCAGATGGGCACGCTGCGGACGCGCCTCGACGACCCCGCGGATCTCCTGAGTCCGCACGTCGTGAAGGTGGTCGTGGATCGGCGTGATTTCGCCCTGTACTTCTCGCGGGCGCCGATCCCGTATGGGGGCCACGGCGCGGGGGAGGCGGCCGGCGCGTTCCGGCACATCGGGTTGTACGTCTACCGCCGTGACTTCCTCATCGAGCTGGCGGGTCTTCCGCCCACGCCGCTCGAGCAGCGCGAGATGCTGGAACAGCTGCGCGCGCTGGAGCACGGGTACCCCATCAAGGCCGTGGAGACCGCCTTCGAGTCCCACGGCGTGGACACTCCGGCCGATCTGGACCGCGTGCGACGGCAGCTCGCCGCGCGGACGGACGGCGGATCTCCGGCGCCGGCCGCCGCGTCCGGCCGGCCCCTCCTGAGCGAGTACCGATCATGAGCATGCAGAGCCCGCGGCCCGTCAAGTACATCTTCGTCACCGGCGGTGTCGTGTCCTCGCTCGGCAAGGGGCTCGCGGCCGCGTCGATCGGGTGCCTGCTCGAGGGCCACGGGTACCGCGTCGCGCTGCAGAAGTTCGATCCCTATATCAACGTGGACCCGGGCACCATGAGCCCGTTCCAGCACGGCGAGGTCTTCGTCACCGACGATGGCGCCGAGACGGACCTCGATTTGGGCCACTACGAGCGGTTCACCAACATGGTGACCACGCGCGAGCACAACTGGACGACCGGCAAGATCTATCAGTCGGTCATCCAGAAGGAGCGCCGGGGGGAGTACCTCGGGCGCACCGTCCAGGTCATCCCGCACATCACCAACGAGATCAAGGACAGCATCAAGAAGGTCGCGCGGGACGTCGACATCGTGCTGGTCGAGATCGGCGGCACCGTCGGCGACATCGAGAGCCTGCCGTTCATGGAGGCGATCCGGCAGTTCCGCCAGGACGTGGGCCGCGAGAACACGATCTACGTCCACCTGACGCTGGTCCCCTGGATCGGCACCGCGGGAGAGCTCAAGACCAAGCCGACGCAGCACAGCGTCCGCGATCTCCGGTCCATCGGCATCCAGCCGGACATCCTGCTGTGCCGCACCGACCGGCCGCTGCCCCGGGACGTCAAGCAGAAGATTGCGCTGTTCTGCGACGTTGACGAGGAGGCGGTGATCACGGCGCGCGACGTCGGCAGCATCTACGAGGTGCCGATGGCGCTGGCGTCGGAGGGCATCGACGCCATCATCCTCAAGCTGCTGCACCTGCCGGGCACGGAGCGCCGGATGCAGGCCTGGGACGCCCTCATCGACCGCATCCAGCACCCCGACGACGAGCTGACGATCCACGTCGTCGGCAAGTACGTCGGCTACGAGGATTCGTACAAGAGCCTGAACGAGGCGCTCTATCACGGCGGTTTCGCCCACCGGCTGCGCATCAACATCCACTGGGTCGAGTCGGAGGCGCTCGAGGAACCGGGCGGCGAGCGGCTGCTCGAGGGCGCCCACGGGATCCTCGTGCCCGGCGGGTTCGGCAACCGCGGCACGCGCGGCATGATGCGGGCGGCCGAGATCGCGCGCGAGCAGCGCATCCCGTACTTCGGGATCTGCTACGGGTTCCAGTGGGCCGCGGTCGAGTACGCGCGGCACGTGTGCGGCCTGGCCGGCGCCGATTCGACCGAGTGCGATCCCGAGGCGGAACACAAGATCATCTACAAGCTCCGCGACCTGCTCGGGGTGGACGATCTGGGCGGCACCATGCGCCTGGGATCGTACGCGTGCGAGCTGCTCCCGGGCTCGCTGGCGCACCGCGCCTACGGCGCCGACCTGGTACACGAACGCCACCGCCACCGCTACGAGTTCAACTGCGTGTACGAAAAACTGCTGGCGGAGAAGGGCCTCGTGATCTCCGGCCGATCGCCCGACGGCAAGTTCGTCGAGATCGTGGAGCTGCCCGAGCATCCCTGGTACGTCGCCGTGCAGTTCCATCCCGAGTTCCGCTCGAAGCCGCTCCGCCCGCATCCGCTCTTCGCGAGCTTCGTCGAGGCGAGCTACCGCCGCAGGCTGTCGGTCAAACCCGCCACCGAGACGGCCAACACGGCGGCGTAAAGGTAGGGCGGCTTCGCCGGCCACCTTCGCCGAGGGCTACGGTGGTCCGCCGGAGCTTCAGCGAAGGCGGAAGCCGCCGGGAAGACGGCGCGCTCGGCGAGCGCGCCCTACCAAACGGGGCCCGCTGAGGCCCGAAGCCTGCACTGTATAATCCCCCCGTGCGCGAGGTGGAGATCGGGCCGGTGACCATCGGCGGGCATCGGCCGCTCGTCCTCATTGCGGGACCGTGCGTCATCGAGAGCGAGGAGCACGCGCTGCAGCTCGCGCGCAGCCTCAAGGCGGCCGCCGATGCGGCCGGCGTGCCGTACATCTTCAAAGCCTCCTACGACAAGGCGAACCGCACGTCGCTCGACTCCTTCCGGGGCCCGGGGCTCGAGCGCGGCCTGCAGGTGCTCGAGCGCGTGAAGCGCGAGCTCCGGGTCCCGATCCTGACCGACGTCCACGAACCCGGGCACGCCGAGCCGGCGGCCCGCGTCGCCGACGTGCTGCAGATTCCGGCGTTCCTGTCGCGCCAGACGGATCTGATCGTGGCGGCCGCGAGAACGGGCCGCGCCGTCAACATCAAGAAAGGACAATTCCTCGCCCCCCTCGACATGAAGCATGCGATCCGGAAGGTGACCGACTCGGGCAACCCGCGCGTGCTGCTGACGGAACGGGGATTCTCGTTCGGCTACAACAATCTCGTCGTCGACATGCGGTCGATTCCGATGATGCAGGGACTGGGCTGTCCCGTGGTCTTCGACGTGACGCACAGCCTGCAGCTGCCCGGTGGCGGCAACGGCGTCACGGCGGGACTCGCCGAGTACATCGAACCGCTGGCCTGTGCCGGCGTCGCGGCGGGCGCCGACGGCCTCTTCATGGAAGTGCACGAGGAGCCGGCCCGGGCGAAAAGCGATGCGCAGAACGCGCTCCCGCTCGACAGGCTGGGGCCGATGCTCGCACGGCTGACGCGCATCGCCGCCGCCGTGAGGGAGACGCCGTGGCAGGAGCCGTAATGCCCGACCTGGCGCTCGCACGCAAGGTGCTCCGGATCGAGGCCGCCGCGATCCTCGGACTGGTGGACCGCCTCGACGAGCGCTTCTCGCGCGCCGTGGCGATGCTCCGCGACTGCCAGGGCCGCGTCATCGTCACCGGGATGGGCAAGTCCGGCATCATCTGCCGCAAGATCGCGGCGACGCTCGCGAGCACCGGCACCCCGGCGTTCTTTCTGCATCCCGCCGAGGCGATCCACGGCGATCTCGGCGTGATCCAGAAGGATGACGTCGTGCTGGCGGTCTCGCAGAGCGGCGAGACCGGCGAGATCCTGCGCCTGCTCGAGACGATCCGGCGCCTCGGCGCCCGGCTCGTCGCGATCACCGGGGTGCCGGCCTCGACGCTCGCGCACGCGGCGGACGTGACGCTCGACTGCCACATCGACGAGGAAGCCTGCCCGCTCAACCTCGTGCCGACCGCCAGTACGACGGCGGCGCTGGCCCTTGGGGATGCGCTCGCGATGACGCTCCTCACCGAGAAGGGGTTCCGGCCCGAGGACTTCGCCAACCTGCATCCGGGCGGCAAGCTCGGCAAGCGGCTGATGCGCGTCGAGGCCCTGATGCACGCCGGCGACGCGGCGCCGATCGTGGCGGCCTCCACCCCCATGAAGGACGTGATCTACGAGATGTCCCGCCAGGGGCTCGGGATGACGTGCGTCGTCGAAGGCGGTCGGCTCGCCGGCATCGTCACCGACGGCGACCTGCGGCGCCGCATGAGCGAGACCGCCAGCGTGCTCGGGTTGACGGCGGGCGAAGCGATGACGCGGAACCCCGTCACCATCGGCCGCGGCATGCTGGCCGCCGAAGCGCTCCGGCTGATGGAGCAGCGGAAGATCACGTCTCTGATCGTGGTGGATGCCGGCGGCGCGGTCGAGGGCGTCCTTCACCTGCACGACCTGTGGCGAACCGACCTGTTCTGAGGGGGCGCCGCCAGGCGCTGGCGGCGCGGGCAGCCGCCATCCGGCTCCTGCTGCTCGACGTGGACGGCGTCCTGACCGACGGGACGATCCTCATCCATGCGGACGGCTCCGAATCGAAGCGATTCCACATCCGGGACGGCGCCGCCGTGGTCCTCGCGCAGGCCTCCGGCCTGCCGGTGGGATGGCTGTCCGCCCGGCCCTCCGTCGTGACCGAACGCCGCGCCACCGAGCTCGGCGTGAAGCTGCTCGTGCAGTCGCGGGAGCCGAAGGTGCTCAGCTTCGAGCAGATCCTCCGGCGCCAGCGTCTCAGCGGGCCGCAGGTCGCGTACATGGGCGACGATCTCGTCGACCTGCCGGTCCTCGCCAGGGCGGGACTCGCGGCCGCGCCCGCGGACGCCGCGCCGGAAGTCCGCCGCGCGGCGCACTACGTCACGGCCGCCGCGGGGGGACACGGCGCGGTGCGCGAGTTCGTGGAGTGGCTGCTCCAGGCGCAGGGACGCTGGCATCCGGCGGACGCGGTCGCGGCCGCCGAGGGGCGGACGTCCCGATGATGGAGGCGTACCTTCCGCTGCTGATCGGGCTGGTCGCGCTGCTGGCGGGGCTCGCCGTCGGCAAGGCGTGGGAGCGCTACAAGCTCCGCGACGGACGCTGGATCGACCGGCGCAAGGCGCGGCAGTCGCCGCACTACATGATCGGCCTCAACTTTCTCGTGTCGAACCAGATCGATCTGGCGATCGAGGAGCTGGGCCAGGCGGCGGGGAGCGACGCGGAGGCGCTCGAGATCCAGATGATCCTCGGCAATCTGTATCGCGAGAAGGGTCAGGTCGGCCGCGCCATCCACGTGCATCAGGCCCTGCTGCAGCGCCCTCGCCTGACGCCGCTCGAGCACGCGCACGTCCTGCTCTGCCTCGGCCTGGACTTCCGCCGCGGCGGGTTCGTCGATCGAGCGCACGAGGCGTTCAAGGAGGTGCTCCGGCTGGATCCGAAGAACCGCTACGCGCTCGTCAACCTGCAGAAGCTCCACGAGGAACAGCACCAGTGGCGCGAGGCCTACCACGTGCGGCAGCAGCTCGCCGGGCTGTCCGACGCCCGCGATCAGCCGCGCACGCAGGCGATCCTGGCCTTCCTCGAAAACGAGCTCGGGATGGAGGCGCGCGGGCGGAGCGACCCGGGAGAGGCAGCGCGCCGGTTCCAGGCCGCGATCGATCTCGACGCGCAGGCCTTCCCCGCCTACCTCAACCTCGGCGACATCCGGCTGGAGCACGGTGATGCCGCACAGGCCGCCGCCGTCTGGGAGCGCGGCGTCGAGGTGGCGCCCGATCGCGCGTATCTGGCGTTCGACCGCCTCCAGAAGGTCTACCAGCAGCTCGGAACCCCCGAGCGGTTCACGGAGCTGTGCCGGCGGCTGATCGCGCAGTCGCCGCAGGACTGGCGCGCCCGGCTCGCGCTCGCCCGCCATCTCGCCGCCGGCGGGAAGGCGGACGACTCCGTGGGGCTGCTCTTCGAGGCGCTGGCGCACAACCCGCACGCCCTCATGGTCCACGAAGCCATCTGGACGACGCTGTCGAGTCTCCGCTGCCCGCCGGATCTGATCGAGCGCTATCTCGCGGCGACCCGCGAGGCCGTGTTCTACCTCGACCCGCACGTCTGCATGCGCTGCCGCTACCGCAGCACCGAGCTGCTCTGGCAGTGCCCGCAGTGTCACGAGTGGAACACGTTCGTCGAGGAGCGCCTCGCGACGGCGCGAGACGAGGAGGGGTCGGACTAGGCTGGGTGGCTGGGTGGCTGGGTAGCTGGGTAGCTGGGTGGCTGGGTGGCTGGGTGGCTCGGTAGCTGGGTGGCTGGGTGGCTCTTCCCCGGGGCGTCAAGGATTGGGTCGGCCCAGGGACTTCATTAGGCCGCGCAAAGGGGCCGATGTCCGGCGAACGTCGGACTCGAGCTGTCGGTACTGCACTTCGCTGATGTATCCGAGCCGCCGGGCAACGTGGAGGCAGTAACCCACCTCACCAAGGGACGCAGACGCCTGTTGCAGAAAGTGCAACCTGTCGGGCGTAGTCTTCCTGCCGAATCCTTCAACGATATTCGCCGCGACGGAGTACGAGGCGCGGCGCAGCTGTGAGGCGAGCTCGAAACGTTCGAGAGGCGGAAACGTCCGAGAGAGCACGTGCAGCGCGATGAAGAGATCGTCTGCGCGTCTCCACGCGACCAGGGAATGGTGCGGCAGACTCACGCGCGATAACTAGCAACGGACGTTCCGAGTGTGAGCAGCACCTCCCAGCCACCCAGCGACCCAACAACCCAGCTACCCCAGCCACCCAGCTACCCAGCTACCCTGCTACCCAGCTACCCAGCCACCCAGCCACCCAGCCACCCCGCC
>Ga0299913_10002816_pt1 | contig 13935 bp, 8 predicted proteins | sample RVTome_9_FD_201360 | JGI IMG/M metagenome (GOLD analysis project Ga0299913, IMG submission 201360) | Soil microbial communities from uranium-contaminated site in the Upper Colorado River Basin, Wyoming, United States - RVT155D38 (version 2) ... | reverse complement strand
CATTCACGTTGTTAAAGCCGAGAACCCACGACGGGAGGCCCCCCGCCAACACGTTTGCGCCTCCGGAATACAGGCTGAGCAGGGTGCGGAACAGAGCCAATGTGCCCAGGGTGACGATGATCGCCGGTACTTTCCCGTAAGCGACCAGCAGGCCGTTTACCGACCCGAGCGCCGCCCCGACGAGCATTGCGATAACGATGGCCACAACCGGATTGGCCCAGGTATTCGATATCAGGAAGTCGGCGGTGAGGTACGCGGAGACTCCGACGGTCGATCCTACGGAGAGGTCGATGTTACGGCTGAAGATGACGAGAGCCTGGGCCGCGGCGAGGATCGCCACAATCACGACGCTCGTGGTCACCCGGTTGAAGAAGCGCCCGCTCAGGTATCCGTCGACTAGCAATCCGAAGACGATCACCGATCCGACGATGATTCCGATGAGTGTCAGCTCCTTGACCCGGTCTGGTCTCATCCGTCGCCAGAATCCCGTCGTGGCAGGCGAGGTCACGACAGCCCTACCGCGGTCTGCATGACGCGCTCCTGAGTTGCCTCGCTCTTGTCGAAGAGGGCGCGGAGACGTCCCTCGCGCATTACTGCGATGCGATCGCTCATCGCCAGGACCTCCGGGAGGTCCGACGAGATCATGATGACCGCGATCCCGGAACGGGCCAGCTCGTCGATATACCTGTGCACGTCGGTCTTGGCGCCGACGTCGATGCCGCGGGTGGGTTCATCGAGGATCAGGACCCTGGGCCCGGCGTTGAGCCATTTGGCGAGCATGGTCTTTTGCTGGTTGCCGCCGGAGAGGTTCTCGACAGGCGTGTCCAGCTCGGGAGTCTTGATATCGAAGCGCTCGATCAAGGTCCTGGCATCAGAAAGCTCCTTGTCTCGATCGACCAGCCCCAGGCGAGTGGTGTAGCTGGCGAGAGTGGCCAGTGTGATGTTCGCCGAAACGGATTGATTCAGAGACAAGCCGAGATTGCGACGATCCTCCGACAGGTAGGCGATGCCGTGGGCGAGCGCCTGCTGAGGGGATGTGATCTTGACTTTCGTCCCATCGAGCTCGATGGTCCCTAGTTCCGCCGGCTCGATCCCGAAGAGAGACAATGCCACGTCGGTCCTCCCGGAACCGACCAGACCGGCGAAGCCGAGCACCTCGCCCCGCCTGACCTGGAACGACACCTCGGCGAACTTCCCGACCAGGCCGAGTGAGTCGACCCGGAGCATGATGTCTCCCTGAGGGTGCTCGCCACGAGCGAAGAAGTCACTCGGATCCCGCCCGACCATCTCTCGGACGAGTGACTCCTCGGTGACTTCGGACAACGGACGCGTCGAAATATGCCTGCCGTCGCGGAATACCGATATCCGGTCACAGACCGCAAACAGCTCATCGAGGCGGTGTGTAATAAATAGGACGGCGACCCCGGTCTCCCTGAGGCGCCTTACCTGACCGAAGAGCCGCTCGACCTCATGTGCGGAAAGAGCAGCGGTCGGCTCATCCATGATGAGGATCCGGGTGTTGAGTGACATCGCCTTGGCGATCTCGACGGCTTGTTGGCCAGCCACACTGAGCCCGGCCGCCGGCATCCTGGGGTCAGCATCGACGTCTAGTGTCGCCAAGATCTCGGCGGCATCCGACATCATCGCCTTCCAGTCGACCAGCCGTCCTCGATCCTGATGCCCGATGAAAATGTTCTCTGCGACGGTGAGATCGGGAAAGATCGACGGCTCTTGATAGATGGCGGCAACACCTTGGAGCTGGGCGTCGGCTGCATCGCTGGGGGAAAACTCGACACCGTCCAATCGCATCGCGCCATGATCGGCTGTGTGGATCCCGGTCATGATCTTGATCAGAGTCGACTTGCCGGCCCCGTTCTCCCCCACGAGTCCGTGGACCTCGCCCGGCTGTAACCTCAAGGAGACATCGTCCAAGGCTTGAGTCGCGTCGAACCGCTTGGATACACCTTCGATCTCTAAGATCGGACGAGTCTTGTCCAACCTGATTTCCTCCTCACAACGCCTTGCCGACGTTCGATTGTGTAACATATCACACTAACTCACAAGATGTCGAGAGGTTCTGGTGACTCACAAGAGGGAGAGCAAATGAGCCGAATGCGAAGATTGCTGGGACCGCTAGGGGTATTCCGATTCCGACTTCCGGAGATGAAACTGCGGCGACGTCGGCTGGCCCGTTCGGCCACGATCGAGGACCTTCGTCGGATCGCCAGGCGCCGTCTGCCTCGTGGTGTGTTCGACTACATCGACGGGGGCGCCGAGGATGAGCTGACGTTGGCGGCCAACTCGGCAGCGTACCGACGTCTGATCTTCTCGCCGCGGGTGCTCCGCGACGTGAGCGAGGTTGACATCTCCTCCTCACTGTTGGGTCGCACGCTCGCTTATCCCCTGGTTCTCGCCCCTACGGGATTCACCCGAATCGCAGACCCACAAGGAGAGCTGGCAGTGGCACGAGCTGCCGGAAGGGCTGAACTGCCATACACGCTGTCCACCTTGGGAACCCGTTCCATCGAAGAAGTCGCCGCCGTGGGTGGAGAGCGCCTGTGGTTTCAGGTGTATACGTGGCGGGACCGTGATCTAGTCGCCGACATGATCAAACGCGCCGCCGCCGCCGGCTACGAGGCACTGTGTCTGACCGTTGACACCGCGGTGCTGGGACGTCGGGAACGGGACGTGCGGCGAGGGTTCACCCTTCCACCGAAGGTTGGATTATCCACGATCCTCGACGGGATTGTGCACCCCGGATGGTCATGGGGGTTCCTCACCTCCGAGCCCATCGTCTTCGCAAACGTTGCCGGAATGTCGGTTGGCGACGGAACTGACGCCATATCGCTCGCCGAATATGTAGGCACTCAATTCGACCCCGGATTGTCTTGGGGTGACCTCGACTGGCTACGCCAGCACTGGGACGGACCCATCGTCATCAAAGGAATCCAATCAGTGGAGGATGCCATCATTGCCGCCGACCGGGGCGTCGAGGCGATCGCCATCTCCAACCATGGCGGTCGGCAACTCGACTCCGCCCCGGCGACACTGGATCTGCTGCCGTCGATCGCAGAGGCGGTGGCGGGAAGGACCGAGATCATATGTGACGGTGGCGTGCGCCGCGGAAGCGATATCGTCAAAGCGCTTGCTCTCGGTGCCAATGCGGTGATGGCGGGCAGGCCCTATTTGTATGGTCTCGGCGCCGCCGGTGAAGCTGGTGTCGATCAGGTGCTCGCCAACTTCGGTTCCGAGATGAAACGGACCATGGCCAACATCGGGTGCGCCAGTGTCGAGGAGCTCGGGAGCGATTACATCCGCTCGGACTAGGCGGCTACCCCTACGGAGACATCACAACATCTCACACGACTCAGCCGCGTCGAGAAGGTGACTCAGAGCATCGAAGCCTCTTGGCCGGGCCGGTCCCGTGGCGAAGGGACTTTCGCCCCTGGGATCGACAACAGAAGACGGCTCAAACTGAGAGAAATGCCATGCCCGATCGCTACGCCCTCTTCGACATCCCCGTGCCTGAAGGGGCGTTGAGACGCAGCTTTCTCGAGAGGATCGAGTGTGAACGGGGACGGCAGTAGTATTGAATGGAGGAGGCGACGCGTCGAGAGTGTTCGGGACGTTTTCGAGACGGTACGTACCAACGATCAGCACGCCGGGTGGTGAACGAGTTGTCTATCGAGGATGCCGACACGTCGAACAACGGAACCGCTGACCTCAACACCGTCCTGACTCTGATCAATGAACGTCACGGTGCAAACAGTGAACTGATCACGCGTTTCGCGCGAAGCTACCTTCGTCGTCTGCCGGGGAGCCCTTCGAGGTCGGCAGACGACTTATACGACGAGGTATCCGGTCTATTCGACTTCATCGAGGTACGGTCGGAGCCGATTGCCGTCAGGGCCTTCAATCCACAAACCGGCGACGGTGAAAACGTGGGAACCGTGATCGAGGTCGACGTCGAAGACGGGCCGTTCCTGGTCGACTCCATCAGCAACGAGCTAATGGCCCACGGGCTCGAGGTCGCCACGGTCCTCCATCCCGTAGTCGGCGTCCGACGTGACGAAGCGGGCCGACTCATAGACGTCCGACCGGCGCGGGCATCGGATGAGCGAGAATCCGTCCAGCATTGGGTGCTGGCCCGTCGTCTCTTTGAGGCCGACCTCTTGGCAATCGAACGTGCTCTGCATCGGGTTCTTGTCGACGTGAAAGCGACAGTCCGCGATTTCGATGCCATGTTGGGGGTCCTGCCGAAGATGATCGAGTATGTGCGCCAGGGCGAAGGACACTATTCGGCAGCAGTTATCGACGAATCGATCGCATTCTTGGATTGGCTTCGGGAGGACAACTTCGTCTTCCTCGGCTATCGCGAATACGAGCTGATCGACGCCACGGGAGGCCGCTCCATCCGAATGGTGGACGGCTCTGGTTTGGGGATCCTGACCGGGTCGAGGCATTCGAAGTTGGCGGAGCCCACTCCGCTGTCTTCGTTGCCACCCCAGCTCGCCTCGAGGTACGAGAGCGGCGATCTCCTGGTCGTCTCGAAGACCAACCGTCTATCGACGGTGCACCGGCGGGCACGAATGGACTACGTGGGTGTTCGCGTCGTGGACTCCGACGGCCGGACCGTGGGGGAGGCGCGTCTGCTCGGCCTATTCACGTCTAAGGCCTATATGGAGCGGGCATCACGGACCCCGGTCCTCCGTAAGAAGCTCGACGAGTTGTCCGCCGCCGAGGACCTCATCGAAGGTTCTCACGACCACAAGGCGATCGTCTCGCTGTTCGAGAGCTTTCCGAAAGACGATCTGTTCGGACTGCCCGTCGACGACCTGCAGGGTCTGTTGATGGGGCTGCTCGCCGTGGGTGAGCGGGCCAAGGTGAAGTTCTTCGTACGACGAGATCTGATCGATCGCACCGCGCGATTGCTGGTGGCCCTGCCTTCCGACCGCTACTCGACCACGCTCACAAAGGGTCTCGAGGAACTGTTCCTCGATCGATTCAACGGAGAATCGGTGGACTTCAACCTCAGCCTCGAGGCAGATGAGATGGCTCATCTCCATTTCAAGGTCTGGGTCGACGAGGGAGAAGTTCCGGATGTGGCATTCGACGAGCTCGAGGCCGAGGTCCGGGCGATCACACGATCTTGGTCGGAGAGGGTCGGCGATGTGCTCTCTCGCCGGCACGGTACCGCAAGAGCCATGGAGCTGGTCCGGAGTTGGGCGGGACGCTTCCCCGACTATTACCAGACCTCCACCGAGTTGAGCGTCGCAGCCGGCGACATGGAGAGGCTCGACGAGATGGAACAGGTGGGTCGGCCGTTCGTCGTCGGCCTCCAAAAAGAATCTGAGGGACCCGAGATCCTCAGCCGCATCGCTCTATACGGCCGCGTTAAGCAACCTCTCTCCGAGCTGATCCCCGCCCTGGAAGACATGGACTTGCGGGTCGTCGAGGAGGTACCCACCAGGCTCTCAGGCCCGGAAGACCTGTTTATTCACGACTTCGGTGTGGTCGGGCCTGACGGTGCGCTGATCGATATCGAACAATCGGCGAGACGGGTGTCGGAGGCTCTTACCGCAGTCTGGGGTGGGGAGGCCGAGACCGACTCGTTGAATCGCCTGATCGCGGTCAGTGGCCTTGATCATTCGCAGGTGGCGATCCTGCGCGCATATCGGACCTATTGGCGAACGGTGAGACCCCGATTCAGTGTCAACTATGTCAACGAGACCCTTGCGTCCCACCCCGAAATCGCCGAGCTTTTGGTCCATCTCTTCGAGATGCGTTTCATGCCCGATGCCGAAGACACAGGATTCGAGGCTGCTCGATATGAGCTGCTGAGGAAGCTTGACGACGTGCCATCTTTGGATCAAGACCGGATTCTGCGCGGGTTTCTGAACCTGATAGACGCCACGGTCCGCACCAACGCATACCGGCCCGGCCGCGGGGCTCTGGCCCTCAAGCTCCGCTCGTCGCAGGTCCCCGACATGCCCCTGCCGCGGCCCTTTGCCGAGGTCTTCGTGCTGGGGAAGGACGTCGAAGGAATCCATCTCCGGGCCGGATTGGTGGCCAGGGGCGGGATCCGCTGGTCTGATCGGCGTGAGGACTATCGCACGGAGGTTCTCGGACTGCTCAAGGCACAGACCACCAAGAACTCGGTGATCGTCCCCACCGGTGCCAAGGGGGGCTTCGTTCTCCGCCACCCGCCCGAAGACCCGAGCGAACTCGACGAGGCGGTGGTCTCTGCGTACTCCATGTTCATCAGGGGACTCCTCGATGTGACAGACAACCTGAGGGGCGGCGAAGTGGAGCATCCAGAAGGAGTCCGCATCCACGACGAGGATGACCCTTATCTGGTCGTCGCTGCCGACAAAGGGACAACCAGATTCTCCGACACCGCCAATCAGATCGCCAGGGAGTACGGATATTGGCTCGACGATGCCTTCGCCTCGGGTGGTTCCACTGGATACGACCACAAGGCGCTTGGTATCACCGCCCGGGGTGCCTGGAAGTCTCTGGAGCGACACCTACTCGAACAGGGAATCGATCCCCATCGTGATCCCTTCACCGCCGTCGGGATCGGTGATATGTCAGGCGATGTCTTCGGGAACGGAATGCTTGGGTCCGACACCATCAAGCTAGTGGCCGCATTTGATCATCGTCACATCTTCGTCGACCCGGATCCGGATCCGGCGGACTCGCACGGTGAGCGGCGACGGCTCTTCGAGCTGCCCGGCTCGAGCTGGGCCGACTACGACCAAGGGCGCATCTCTGCGGGTGGTGGTGTCTTCTCACGGGCCGCCAAGAAGATTTCGCTGTCAACTCAAGCCCGAGCCGCCCTCGGCATCGAAGCCGAGACGATGACTCCGGCCGAATTGGTACGCGTGATTATCTGTGCGCCTGTGGACGTTCTCTGGAATGGCGGAATCGGCACTTACGTGAGAGGAAGCGATGAGTCGGACGAGACCGTGAGGGACAAGGCGAACGATGCCGTGAGAGTCAACGGTTCGGAGCTCCGCTGCCGCGTGGTGGTCGAGGGAGGCAACCTGGGTCTCACTCAAGGCGGACGCATCGAGTACGCCATTGCGGGCGGAAAGGTGAATACCGACTTCATCGACAACTCTGGAGGCGTCAACTGCTCGGATCGGGAGGTCAACCTGAAGATCCTGACCGGAATGGCCCAGCGTGATGGCCTGATAGAGCGTGAGGAATCCGATGCGCTTGTCGAGCGTGTGGCCGATGACGTCGTCGCTCGGGTTCTGCGCGACAGCTTCGAACAGGCTCAGCGTGTCGCTTTGGAGGTGAGCACGTCGGTCCACCGTTTGGACTCGTACGAGCAACTCATGGCTGGCCTCGAGGAAGATGGCGTCCTGGTCCGAGAGCTAGAGGGTCTGCCCACCACCGAGGAGATGTTGGAGCGCTCCCGCGCGGGCTTGGGGATGACCGGGCCTGAGATCAGTGTGATCCTCGCCTATTCCAAGCGCAGCCTCGCCGACTCACTACTGGCCTCCGACGTCTCTGACGCGAGAAGTCTCGCCGAGCACGTCGTCGCCTACTTTCCCGACGAGATCACATCGCGGTTCGGAGACCTCATCCCGGACCATCCACTCCTGCGTCAGCTCGCGGCAACCATCGTGGCCAACAGGGTGGTTGACTTGCAGGGATCAACCTTCGCCTCCCAGTTGTTGGCACGCACCGGCGCAACGCCTCCTCAGATCGTCGCAGCCCATCGCATTGCACACGAGATTTCAGGTCGCGGAGCCCTGCGTGGGCAGATAGAAGAGCAATTCGGATCGGTCGACTCGGACGTGTGGACTGAGGCCATCAACGCCAACGACAAGCTGGTATCCAGCCTCACCCGATCCTATCTGAGGGACTCCGGAGACCTGGGCCCTGGGAGGATCGAGACGCTCGCTCTTGAGTTCGCGCTCCTGGAAGATGCGGCGCCATCACTGGGACCACCGAACTGGGTGAGTGAACGAGAGGAACGAGCAGGCAAGTTTGTCGAGGCCAGGTTCCCCCGCCCCATGGCTCTGCGTCTCGCCATCCTGCCCGATCTCGTGCATGCGCCGGGGATCTTCGAGGTCGCCGAACGATCGGGGAGGTCTGTGATCGAGGTTGGCCGGGTGTTCTTCCTCATCGGTCAGGCCGTTCAGCTCGACGAGCTGGCACAGCTCCTGAGCATGTCCGCTACCCGTGACCCGTGGCAGCGATGGGCACGCCAGACCATCGAAGACGATCTGATCGGGGTGCTTCGGCGCCTCGCCGAACGTGTGCTGAGCGAGGCCAGAGACGATGCCTCGGGCGATGATGCCGTCGACTCGTTCCTGGGTTCACGCGCTCCATCGCTGAAACGTGTTCTACGTCTCACCAAGTCGCTCGAGAGCGATCAGGACCTCGCATTCTTCATGGTGGTCGTCCGTCAGATCGACGCATTGGCGGGATGACCCCTGGCTCGAAGGTGATGTCGCCCCGGGTTCAAGCGAGGCGCCTCTGAACCCGCGATCGCCTCGCTGCGAACCTTGCAGTCGAAGAGCAGGGCTCGTTGTGCTCAGTCCCAGCTATTCGGAGGCCGGCTACGAGGCGGTGGACGCCTCTGGCGAGGAGCGCTGGACGAGCCTTCGGTGACGCTGGTGTCGGGTCCCGAAGAGCCCTGCATCGAATACAGAATTCGTAAGCGACCGCCCGTTCAAAGGGCTCCTAGGTAGGCACGTCTGACAAGGTCGCTCGTCTGCAGTTCCTCGCGATCGCCCTCGAGTACCACGCGACCATTCTCGAGGATATAGGCACGGTCGGCGATCTCGAGACTCTTTTGAACGTTCTGTTCGATTAGAAGAACAGTGATGCCCTCGTCGCGCAGCTGGTTGATCACATGGAACGACTGCTCGACCAGCAGCGGGGACATGCCTATCGACGGCTCGTCGAAGATGCAAAGAGTGGGCAGCGCCATGAGTGCCCGCCCGATAACCAACATCTGTCTCTCTCCGCCGCTTAGCGTGCGTCCAAGGGCAAGCTCGCGCTCCTCGAGGCGCGGGAAGAGATGTAGGACCCGGTCGAGGGTTTTGTCACGGCGCTCCCATGCCCGACGGTGGTAGGCGCCCATCTCCAGGTTCTCCCGGACGCTCATGTCCCGGAAGATCCCACCTCCCTCCGGTCCGTATGCGATGCCAAGCTCGCTGATCCGGTGCGGATCTCGACTCTCGATGCGTTGCCCCATGAACTTGATCATCCCCGATGACGGTTCGATCAGGCCGACGATCGTCCTGACCAAAGTGGTCTTGCCGGCACCGTTCGCCCCGAGCACGGTAACGATTTCTCCCTCGTCGACCCGCAGCGTCACGTCCCACAGCGCCTTTACCGCCCCGTATCCGGCGTTGACTTTGTGCAGGCGGAGCATCAGGACTCCTCCCCGAGATAGACCGACCTGACCGTCGGGTCGACGGCGATCTCTCCTGGCGTGCCTTCGGCGATCTTCTGGCCGAAGTGGAAGACGATGATACGGTCGCAGACACCCATGATCGCCTCCATCACGTGCTCGATCATGAAGATGGTCAAACCCTGGTCGCGGAGCCGGGTGATCTGCTGCATGGCCTGCTCGAGTTCCTTGGGAGTCAGGCCAGCCATCGACTCGTCGAGGAGGAGCATCTCTGCATTCGTGGCCAGGGCACGTGCTATCTCCAGATAACGTCGGCTCGCCAATGACAAATCGCGGACCGGCCTGTTGCGATCGTTGAGGATCCCCATCCTTGCCATCATCTGATTGACCTCTCGCTCGGCTTCCTCGTAGCGGAACCGTCGCTCCGGGTTCCCGTAGATGAGGCCCAGCCGGATGTTCTCGAACGCAGTCAGGCCGTTGAACAGCTTCGAAGTCTGAAACGTGCGGGCCAGGCCGCGGCGACTGATCTGATCCGGCCGAAGCCTGGTGATGTCTTCGTCCTTGAAGGTGATCGCTCCTTTCTGCACCGCGAGAGCCCCCGAGATCAGATTGAACATGGTCGTCTTACCGGCGCCATTGGGCCCGATGAGCCCGACGATCTCACCTCGCTCGACTTCGAACCCGGCTTCGTCTACTGCTTGGAGGCCCCCGAAACGATGGGAAACACCTTGCACCTTGAGCATGCTCATTCTCTATTCGCCTGTCTCACCCGCCGAAGCCTGGTGATCCACATTCTCAGCTTTATCCAACGAACCTTGGCCCTGAAATAGCCCTTCTGAGTGAGCTCAACCAGACCTCCAGGGAGCCAGACGACCACGACCACCAGCGTCAGGCCGAAGAGCAGCAAGTAGACGTACGGATACTCGGTGATGAGCCACTCCTGCAGTGCGACAAGTATCACTGATCCGAGCAAGGGCCCGTACAGCTTCGAAATGCCGCCGAGGATCGCCATCACGACCGGGAGAAACGAGATCAGGGGGTTGAAGGCGACGTTGGGGTCTATGTAGCGGAACCTGGTGGCCATCACTGCACCCGTCATGCCCATCAAGGCGCTGCTCAGGGCGAAGGTGACAACTTTGACTCGAGTCACATTGATGCCGATATGCTCGGCCGCCTCCTGGTTCTGGCCTATCCCCTGCAGCGCCAGGCCGGGGCCGGAGTGCCTCAGGAGAAAGCTGGCAATCAAGGTGACGGAGAACAGGATCAGCAGCAGCAGATAGACCGTCTCATTGGTGGCGCCGGCGACGTGACGGCCAACTGTCCCGCTGATCCGCGTTTCGATCCATTGCACCGAGCTGCGGATCAGGGCGGCGACCCCGAATGTGAAGAGGATGAAATAGACCCCCTTCAGTTTGAGGGTGAGCAGCCCAATGGCAAGAGCGACCAGGAACGCTGCCAACCCACCAATCAGAACAACCACCTCGATGGGCAAATGGTCCCTCAGGATCGCTGACAGGTAGACACCGACTCCGAACAGCCCGGCGGTGGCCAGGGAGATGTACCCGGTCGGGCCCGAGAACATCGTCCAGCTCAAAGTCAGAATCGCGTACATCAGGACGGTTATCAGGCTGATTGCTATCGAGTCGGGGACGATGCTCGGGGCAACCCCAAGAGCAACGATCGTCAGCGGAATAGCGACCAGTGCCGGCTTTTCCTCGCTGAGGATCGTGCTAATCAGCATGGATCCGTCTCCCCAGGAGCCCCGAGGGCTTGACCAACAGCACGACGATGAAGATGAAATAGAAGGCCACCAGCGACAGGCTGGGATCGATGGAGTTAACCAGGGAGATCACCAGCCCGAGGAGGAACCCGCCGATCAGGCTGCCCGTGATGCTCCCCAGACCACCAACCACCACGACCACTATCGCCACGACCGTCAGCTCGATGCCACGACTGGACTGAATCTCGAACATCATGCTGTAGAGAATCCCAGCGAGGCCGGCGAGCCCCGCACCGAGACCGAAGCAGATCGCCAGCACCCGCTTGCGATTTACCCCCAGTGCCTCGGCCATGTCGGGCCGTTCGGCGGCAGCCCTGATGGCCTTGCCGAGCCGCGTGTGACGGATGAACAGGTAGAAGGCGATGCTTACGGTGACCGCTACGAGGAGGGTTACTAGGCGATTGAGCCCATACCGCCTGCCGAGGATCTCGACAGGGGTGTTCATCACGCTGAGGCCGCGCAGGCCTGCTCCCCAGGACAGGAGCATGAGGTTCTGGATGACAAACAACAATCCAAACGAGACGAGGAGGGACCTCCCCTCAAAGTGGTCTTCGTCGAAAGAGGTTCGACGCAGATCGTTGAACAGAGTTCGGTCAAGACCGAACCCAATCGCGAACAGAACGGGAGCGACGAATGTGATCGCCACCAGGGGGTTAATCCCGGCGACGGTGTAGAGGCTGTAGGCGGCGAGGGCGGCGAGGATGATGAACTCGCCGTGCGAAACGTTAAGAACGCGACCGACCCCGTACTGGAGACTGAGGCCCACGGCGATCAGCGCGTACAGTCCTCCAAGGATGAGGCCGGTGATGATGACATCGATGGCGCCCTCGATCATTTCAGGCGATCACGCCGACGTGGGGCGCAGGCACGGTTCGTGCCGGGCGCGAGCCCGGCACGAACCTCTCGATCCGCATTTCGAGTTCCTGGTCTCAGTGACGGAAGACTATCCCTCGGGCCATGGAGGCTTGGGGTAGATGGGTTCTGCGGTGCGGTCATCGGTGTATCCGATAATCTCGAACTCTCCACCCTGCCACTGTCCGATCTGACCGGGATAGACCGGATTCACCTGATTCTCAAAGCTGAAAGTCCCTAGAATCGTGTTGAACTCCGTCGTGTCGAGCGCTTCCTTGACCGCAATCGGGTCGAGTGTTCCCGCCGCCTCGATGGCCTGCTGCATGATCTGTCCTGACGCATAGCAGGCGGCTGAGGCCCACCTGTCGGGCTCGACACCGTGCATCTCGACGTGACGGTCGAAGTAACCCTGGGCATCTTCGGCATCGATGGTCGGGTTCCAGGCACCGGTCCCAATGACTCCCTCGGCGGCCGGCCCGAAGGTATCTCTATATGGCGGGAATGCCACACCGACGGCGGCCATGAAGAGATCGGGATTGAATCCTATCTCCATCGCCTGACCGGTCATGAGGAACGTCTCGGCCGGGTAGGAGAAGGCGAGGAAGGCCTGGGGCTCGGCTGCTTGGACTGCCCGCAGAGTCTGGGAGAGGTCCTCGGGATTGGGAGGATAGGTCTCCTTGATGACGACCTCGATGCCAGCGTCTCCCAGTGCCGGCTCAACAGCCTCGTTGAACTCGAGACCGAATTGATCCGTGTGGTGGATGATCCCGACCGTTTCCACTCCGAGTTCCTGCAGCAGTTCGACAAGTGCCGCCCCCTGATCCGAGGCCTGGTTCAGCACCGTGTAGAAATAGGGAAAGTTCGCGGAGTTCTCGACCAGGTCGCGATGACCCACGGTGCACCCGAGAACCGGAGTCTGGGCATCACTGATGTCCTGCGCGATCGCGAAGTTCGCCGCGGTGCCCCATGGCGGGAGTATGAAGTGGATTTCCTCGTCGGCGATCATCTGCTGTACCAGTTGCACCGCTGTGCCCACGTCGCTTGTGTCATCCACCCGTTCGATGCGAACCGGAATCTGTCGGTCGTACTCCGCGACATAGATGCCTCCGGCGGCATTCACATCCTCGACCCACAGGTCGTAGGATGGGATCTGAGACAGGCTGGCACCGGCGTTGTTGGGCCCGCTGAGTGCGATTGGGTTCCCGAACACGATCTCGGCCGGTCCCTCCATCTCCTCAGCCTCAGTTGTGTCAGTACCTTCTGACTCGGTTGTCTCGGTCGTCTCGGTCGCCGGCTCGGTGGTGTCGGATGGGTCCGCCTCCACGCACGCGGTCAGCGCGAGCGCGAGTACCACCGTCATGACCGAGACGAAACGTAGCTTGACTCTCATTGCTACTGGTCTCCTCTTCGTTGCTGGACGACAGCACGATCCGCCATAGGTATCTCGCGACGGTCCCGATGAGACCTCGCTTCTCCTCCTCGATGTGCGCATAGCGTCCATCCGTACGTTGGGCGTACACACTACACTATGCTCACAATCGCTGTCGGCCAGATCGATGATCGGTCTGGACCCGGGAATGAGGAGGCCGAGGAATGATTGCCAAGAAGCACAAAATGTTCATCGGAGGCAAGTGGATCGAATCCACGTCGGGTGAGACATTCGACGATCTCAACCCCTTCACCGGCGAGGTATACGCCCAAGTGCCTGCCGGCACACGAGAGGATGCTCGTCAGGCGATCGACGCAGCCAAGGCCGCCTTCCCCGGTTGGGCGAGTTCGTCTCCGGCATCTCGGCGACAGATCTTCCTCGCCGCCGCCGACATCATGGAGCGACGCCAGGACGAACTGGTTAAGGCGATGATGGAGGAGGTGGGTGGGACCATCGGCATCTCGATGTTCCAGATGCATTTCGTCCCGGGGCTCTACA
>Ga0299913_10002814_pt1 | contig 13936 bp, 12 predicted proteins | sample RVTome_9_FD_201360 | JGI IMG/M metagenome (GOLD analysis project Ga0299913, IMG submission 201360) | Soil microbial communities from uranium-contaminated site in the Upper Colorado River Basin, Wyoming, United States - RVT155D38 (version 2) ... | reverse complement strand
AGAATCCGACGAGGCCGTGCTTGGTCGCCGCGTAGACGGTCGCGTACGGGCGGGCGACCTTGCCGGCCACCGATGCGATGTTGCAGATGTGGCCGTGACGGCGCTCGATCATCTCAGGAAGGACCAGCCGGCTCAGTTGGATCGGGGCGGTGAGGTTCACCGCTACGCCGCGCTCGATGTCGCCGATCCCGAGCCTCTCGGAGTAGCCGGGGATCTCGATCCCTGCGTTGTTGACGAGCAGGTCGATCGGGCCGAGCTCTTCGCGTGTGCGCGCCACGAGGTCTTCGAGCTCGGCGGGGTTCGAGACGTCCGTGGGAACCGTGATCGCTTTGACCCCCCGGGCACGGGCCTTCTCGGCAACGGTCTCCAGGTCGTCTTTCGAACGCGCTGCGAGGGCCAGGTTCACGCCTTTGCGGGCAAGGGCATCGGCGAGGAAGGTCCCGATCCCGCGCGACGCGCCGGTGAGGATCGCTACAGAGTTGCGCAGTTCCATCGTTTCGCCTCCTAAGCCAGGGCCGCGATGCGTTCTGCCGTCCTCCGGGCGAACGCCATGATCGTCAGTTGCGGGTTCACGCCGACGCAGGTGGGAAACGTACTCGCGTCTGCGACCCAGAGCCCATCCACCTGGTGATGGTGCCCGTAGCCATCGACGACCGAGGTCGCAGGGTCGGCCCCCATCCGCACCGTGCCCATCGGATGGAACGCCGTGAGCCGGAGCTGGCCCGGCTTCAGGGGTCGCTCCCGGAGCTGCGCGAGGTCCTCCCGCGCCGAGATCGATTCGACGCCGGGAAGCCCCGGGTAGACGCGCGCGGCACCCGCGGCGAGGAGGATCTCGGCGGCCGTCACGAGCCCGAACGAGATCCTGCGGGTGTCGGCGTCGTTGAGCCTGTAGGTCACGAGTGCCTCGCCACTGGGGAGTCGCCGGACGCGCCCCGTGGAGGTATCGGCGAGCGAGAACCCGAGGGTCGCGAGGTTCTTGAAACCGGCGAGCTCGGTCATCGCCTGCACCCCGATGCCCGGCACCGAGCCGGCGCCGATCCCGGGAACCGTCGTCGTCGCTTCGAACATCAACCCGTGACTGTCGAAGAACTCGTCGACGTAGTAGCTCTGCAGCGTTCCCTTCCAGTACGGGTCGGTGCCTTCGAAGAACCCGCCGACCCCGGTGGCCGGATGGATCCGAAGGTTGCGTCCGGTCTGACCCGACGGATCGTCGATGCCGCTCGCGCGCAGGAGCAGCGGCGAGTGCACGGTGCCCGCGGACACGACGACGTTGTTGGCCCTCACGTGCATCGTCCCGCGCATGTGACCGCTCTCATCTAGCAGGGCCACCTCCACACCACGTGCCCGGTCGTCCTCGACGATCACGCGTTCAACGCGGCAGCGCGAGTAGATGCGCGCGCCGGCACGCCACGCACGCGGAAGGTAGGAGATGTGCATCGCCTGCTTCGCGTTCGTCGGCGAGCCGAAGATGCACTGGCCGCAACCGTGGCAGTCGGTGATGCACCGAAGCAGGGGCCCTCCCGAATATCCCAACGCGGCCGAGCCCTTGTACGCCGCGGTCCCGTTCGGCCCCAGCAGGTTCCAGGGGACGGGGCGGACGTTCAGGGCATCCTCGATCGCTTCGAAGTGACCGTCGAGCGCACCGCGATCGAGGTCGGCGACCCTGAACTCGCTCGACCAGCGATCGAGCACCGGACTCGGGACGCGGAAGCACGTACCGCAGTTCACGACCGTGGTGCCACCAACGACCTTGCCGATCGGCATCGGGATCGGGGGCACGCCCCAGGCTTGCGTCGTCGCGTTGTCGCGGCAGAAGCGTTGGAACCGCTCGAAAGGCGGGCCGACGAAGTCGTTCTCGGTCGTGACGTGCGCGCCTTCCTCAACGACGATGGCGCTGAGCCCCGCCTCGGCCAGCGTGGCGGCGACCGTCGCTCCCCCGGCCCCCGAGCCGACCACGACGACATCGCAGTCCGCGTGGGCACCGTCGCCAAGCTCGGGCCACGACTCGGTCTCGAGGGCCGTGTCCCCACGGGGCGTGAACTCCCGGATACCGCGTAATCGCTCCGGGACCGCGCCGGTCGTGAACGCCGGGCCCGGTCGGAAGTAGTCAGCAGGCTCTTCCCCCGCGTCGGCCGGTCCGAGCCCCGGCAGGGTCACCCGGGTCGTGCCGTGGACCTCGTCGTCGCGCCGGCACCGGTAGTCGTAGCCGAGAGCGTCCTCGACCTCGGGCACCGAGGCCCATGCCAGGAACACGAGTTGCTTCAAGGCCGCCACCTGCAACCTGCGGATCGCACTTCGGGAGCGGTAGCCAGACTCGAGCCACTCGGCCTGGTCATCGGGGGCGAGGTCGCCGAAGCGCCTTCGGTGCTGCGAGACCAACGGTGTGAGATCCCAGAGACGCACGATCCATCTGAGCCGCGTGGTCACCCGCGGTGACAGATATGAGGTCTGTTCCTGCATCCGAGCCGCGACCCCGGCCTTGTCGCCGCCGGGGAGCTCCATCCCCTCGGGCAGCATGCAGCGTCCGAGTGCGGCGATGCATCTCATCTCGCGATCGGACAGCCGCACGCCGGGCACCTAGATCAGCCGATAACGGCGAGCGAGCCGGTATTGCGCGTAGATCACTATCCCCGTCAGAACGAACAACGAGACGGTAAGCGCCGATGCATACCCGAAACGGAAGTAGCGGAACGCGGTTCGGTACACGTACAGCGGCAGATAGGTCGTCGCGTAGCGCGGCCCCCCGTCGGTGATGATCAACGCGGGGACGAAGTTCACCTGCAGGCTCAGGATCACGTCGCGGAGTGCCAGCAGCGCCATGATCGGTGCCATCAGCGGCAACGTGATCCGACGTAGCGTGAACCACGGGCTCGCACCATCGACCGCCGCAGCTTCGTACAAGGGGCCTGGGATCATCCGGCGCGCCGCCAGCGCGATCACGAACGCCTCACCGACCTGGAACGCACCCATCAATGCGATTCCGATGCGAGCACCCCACGGGTCGCTCAGGAAATCGGGGGAATAGGAACCCAGAGCCAACGCCAGTGGGCCATAGAGAGGATTCAACAACCACAACCACAGCAATGCGTAGGCAACGTCGGGAACGATGCTGGGCAGATAGACGGCCGCACGGGCCACGCCGATCCCACGTTCCCGCCGATGCAGAAGCAGCGCGAAACCGATCGCAACCACCAGGCGGAGGGGTACGGCTATGACGATGTAGACGAGTGTGTTGCCGAGCGACCTCCAGAACGCCTCGTCGCCGACCAGCCTGGAGAAGTTGTCGGTTCCCGTGAAACGAGGAGCCTGGATGCCCGTGAATTCCGTGAACGCAAGTGCGATCGCGGCGAGCATCGGCAGACCGACGAGAACGCCGAGACCGATCGCGTACGGAATCGCGAGCGACCCCCCGCGGCGAGCCATCACAGAGCCCTCCCGTCGGCACCGAACCGATAGACATCCGCGTCCGCGAACGCGAGGCCTGTGTCTGCATGAAGGCCTGGGGCCACGGCCTTGGCCGCGCGCGCCAGCAGAACCTCGTCACCGACCTCGACGTGGACGATCACCTCGTGGCCAAGAGCGTCTTCGTGGATCACGCGGCCCGACAACCGTCCGGCACCCGGAGCGGTGGTCGTGAGGCTCTCCGGCCTGATCCCTGCGAAACCCCGGTCGCCGTCAGCGAGCAGAGCCATCGGCACGACGTTCATGGGCGGGGACCCGATGAACCGCGCTACGAACGTACTTGCGGGTGAATCGTAGATCTCCTCCGGAGTGCCGAATTGCTCGACGCGTCCGTCCCGCAGGACCGCGACCCGATCCCCCATCGTCAATGCCTCTATCTGGTCGTGCGTGACATAGAGAGCGGTGGTGCCCAGGCGGCGCTGGAGACCTCTTATCTCGGCCCGCATGTAGGCGCGCAGCTCCGCGTCGAGGTTGGACAGCGGCTCGTCGAGCAAGAAGGCCGCCGGTGCCCGCACGATCGCCCGAGCCAAAGCGACCCGTTGGCGCTCACCGCCGGAAAGCTCGGCCGGTCTGCGATCCAGCGTTTCCTCGATCCCGAGCAGCACGGCCGCATCGGAGATCTTCGTCTCTACCTCGCCGGCCTCGACCTTCCGGGCCCGCAGACCGAAACCGATGTTCTCTCGCACGCTGAGGTGCGGATACAGCGCGTACTCCTGGAACACCATCGCGACATCGCGCTCGCCCGGTGAGAGATCTGTGACATCGCGGTCTGCGACCTCGATGCGACCGGAGTCCGGCTGCTCCAGACCGGCCACGCACCGCAGCAGGGTCGTCTTGCCCGAGCCCGAGGGACCGACCACGACGATCAGCTCGCCATCGCGCGCGTCCAGATCGACGCCGCGAAGGGCGGCCACCGGCTCGCGCCTGCGCGCGCTGTACGACTTCGAGACGTCGCGGACGGTGATGCTCACGAGACCATCATTGGACTTCCTCGACCCCCTCGGCGAAGAGGGCTTCGGTCTCGGATCGCAGCGCCTCGATCACGTCGTCGATCGTGTAGCCCGGTTCGTAGAAGGCCCGCGTGAGGATCTCCTCGGCCAGGTCTTCGATCTCGGGCCACGTCGGGATCACAGGGGTCCGGCGAAGGCTCGGGATCACGTCGAGGAACACCTGGGACCTGGAGGGGGGCTGCGTCGGATCGAGGAAGGCCCCCGACTCCGAGATCGCCATCAGGGACGGAACCGTGCGGCCACCGAGCGCCGCGAGCGTCTGTCCCTGTTGGCCCGTCGCGAACGAGACGAAGTCGGCCGCGGCGTCGGCGGCATCCGACAGCGAAGAGATGCAGTACGCATCGGAGTGGAGGATCCCGGCCTTCTCGCCGGCTATCGGGAGGGGGCCGACATCCCAGTTGAGTCCTCGCACCTCGCGGAACTCCGGGGTCTCCCGGCGAGACGACAGCAGCATCGCCACCTTGGACGTGATGAATCTGGTCACGAGGTCCTGCGAAGCGAGCTCTTTCTCGGTTGGGATCAACCCGTCATGGGCGAGTGAGACGAGGAAGTCCAGGGCCTCACGCGCCTCGGGTGTGTCGAGCGTGAACCTCGACGGTTCCATCAGGTCGTCGACGATGTCTCCCCCGTTCGACCACACGAACGGTGCGAGGCGGATGACACTGGCCTCTACACCGATGCCGCGGACATCGCCGGCGGTTAGAGCCTCTCCGGCCGCACGGAAGTCGTCCCACGTCCACCCCTCGGTGGGTGGCTCGACACCGGCCTGATCGAAGAGGTCGGTGTTGTAGTAGACGACGAGCGACGAGATGTTCTGGGGCATGCACTGCAGCTCGTCGTTGAACGTGAACGCCTCCACGGGGGGCGGGTAATAGTCGTCGAGGTCGACGCCAAGATCGTCGATGAAGTTGCCGTATGGCTCGACCGCTCCCCTGGCCACGAACTGTGAGTACTCCCGGAAGTTGACGAGGAACACATCGGGAGGATCACCGGCAGCGAACGATGTCGAGAGCTTCGTCAGGTGATCGTCTTTCTCGGCGACCTCGACCAGCCTCACCTGGACGTCGGGGTTGTCGTTCTCGTATGCCTGAACGATCGCCCGGTACACCGCGGTTTCCTCGCGCTCACCCGAGACCTGGACGGTGATGCCGCTCTGCCCGGGTTGCTCGTTGTTCGAGCATGCGGCCAGAAGAACAAGGGCCGCGAGCAGAACGCCGACACGCGTCAACATCAGACCTCCAACGCCTTGGAGAAGAACGTCCGTTGCACGATCAGGAACGCGATCACCGGAGGAACCGTTGCGATGACCGCTCCGGCCAACAGGATGGGGTGGTTCGTAGGCTCCAGCGTTTGGAGTGCCCGCAAGGCGAGCGGCACAGTGAAGCGCTCTTCGCTGGACAGGTAGATGAGCGGGTCGATGAAGTTCGCCCAGTGCCACGTGAACGCGAGCACCGCGACAGCGAACGCGGCCGCTCGGCCCAGGGGGAACGCCACCCGCCGCCAGATCGCCATCGGCGACATACCTTCGAGGCGGGCGGCTTCGTACAGAGCCTTCGGGATGCGGGCGTAGACGAGAGCGAAGATCAGTACATAGAACGGTGTCGTGGCCATCAACGCGGGAGCCATCAGAGGGACGAGCGTGTCCGTCAGGCCGAGCCACTTGAACAGTACGAAGCGAGGGATCCACAACGCGCTCAACGGGATCATCAGCGCAACCAGCGACACGACCACCAGGATCTTCTGGAGGCGAGGGCTCGCTGTTGCGATCGCGAACCCGGCCCACGACGCGACGAGGACCGTGACCGGGACCGCGACCGCCACGACGATCAGCGAGTTCGCGATGTAGCTCCACAGCGACACGAAGCCGAAGACGCTCGAGTAGTTCGCCCAGCGCGCCTGATCCGGGAGCCACTCGAAACCGTCGGGCGGTGGAAGGCCCGGCATCCTGACCGACCCCGTGATCATGAAGAGAAGCGGCAGGACGAAGATGCCGCACAGCACCACTATCGCCACCGGTCGCCGCCAGCTACTCATCATCCGCCTTCTTCTTCTCGGGTGAGGTGTAGGTGAGGAGCAATGTCACGATGCCTTCGCAGGGCCCGTCGCGCATCTGGATCGTGCCCACCGTCTCGGACCCTCGGGCGAAGAATATTTCCGCCTCGAAACCTTCGTTGTCGTGGCCCACGATCTGATACTTCTCGGCGATCAGCTCGCGTTGCATCTGGGGGTCCATCTCGACGATGAGCCCGTCACTGTAGGCGCGGGCATTGACGAAGTCATCGTCTTCGGCGATCTCGACCACCTCACCGAAATCGGCGAACGGGACGTCTGTGGGAAGCATCGAGGTGTCGGCGACCGCCTCGACCGTCGGACACGGCGTCGGCTGGGCTTTCGGAGCTGATCCGCCGCTGCATGCCACCGCGGTCGCAGCGAGGACGAGCGCGGCGGAGCGGAGCAGGACTTTTGCCTACCCGGCCATACGGGCGCTCGCGCTGCGGTACTGCTTTCCGGCGTGATAGCTGGAACGCACGAGGGGGCCGGACTCGACCCACGCGAAGGAGAGCTCGTTCTCGCCGAACGCCTTGAAGCGAGCGAACTCATCGGGGTGCACCCAGCGATCAACGGGAAGGTGCCACGACACGCTCGGTTGCAGGTACTGGCCGATCGTCAAGACGTCGCATCCCACGGCACGCAGGTCGCGCATCGCTTCGTAGACCTCGTCCTCGGTCTCGCCCATCCCCACGATGATGTTGGACTTCGTGACCTGGTCGGAGCGGAGCTCCTTAGCCCACTTCAACAGCTCGAGGCTCGCGTCGTAACCGAAGCCGGGGCGGATCTGGGGGTGGATACGACGGACGGTCTCGAGGTTGTGGGCCAGGACGTCGGGACCGGCATCCATCACGGTGGCAAGCGACTCACGCGGGTGTTGCTTGCGGCCTTTGAAGTCCGGGATCAGCACTTCGATGCCGCAGTCGGGCATCTGTTCACGGATCGCACGGATCGTGGCGGCCCAATGAACCGAAGCACCATCGTCGAGGTCGTCGCGAGCAACGCCGGTCACGACCGCGAACCTCAAACCCATCAGGCGCACGGCTTCGGCGATCTTCGCCGGCTCCTCGGGATCGAGCGCATGCGGCTTAGCGGTCATCACGTCGCAGAACCCACACCGGCGGGTGCACAGATCACCGCAGAGCAGGAACGTCGCCTCGCGTGCTTCCCAGCACTCGTAGATATTCGGGCACGCGGCTTCCTCGCACACGGTGTGGAGGCCGCGCTCGCGCATGATGTTGCGGAGCTCGATGAAGTTCTCGCCCTGCTGGACCTTGACCTTGAGCCATTCCGGTCGCCGGGTCGGACGCGGAGCGTCCGGTCCTGGTGCCACGGACAGCTTCGCCCCGCGTCTTAGGTCGCGCTCGATATCGGAGCGCGTCCTGATCGTAGGGATCAGCGCATCAGGCATCAGAACTCGGCCAGTTTCCTCATGTGCTGCTCGATGCGGTCGACGTCGGGCAGGAACCACTTCTCGAGCGTCGGTGCGTACGGCATCGCCGGGATGTGCGCCCCGCCGAGGCGGACGACCGGCGCGTCCAGATCGAAGAGCACGCTCTCCGAGATCTGGGCCGCGACCTCGGCCCCCACACCGAGGAACTTGTTGTCCTCGTAGACGACCATCGCTTTGCCCGTCTTCGAGACCGACGACAGGATCGCCTCGGAGTCGAGCGGGTAGATGCTGCGCAGGTCGATGACCTCGGCGTCGATGCCGTCCTTCGCGAGGCGCTCGGCCGCCTCGACGCAGTAGTGATGCATCAACCCGTACGAGATGCACGTGAGATCGCTGCCCTCGCGGCGCACGGCGGCCTTGCCGAACTCGACCGTGTAGCGCTCGTCGGGGACCTCTCCCTTGATCAGGCGGTACGTCTTCTTGTGCTCGAGGTAGAGGACGGGGTCCTGATCCTCGATCGCCTGGATCAGCATGCCCTTGGCGTCGTAAGGCGTCGAAGGAACGACGACCTTGAGGCCCGGCACGTGGGCGAAGAACGCCTCGATCGACTGCGAGTGATACAGCGCACCGTGCACGCCACCGCCCCACGGGGCCCGGATGACCATCGGAACGCCGAAATCACCGTTGCTGCGGTAGCGGATACGGGCGGCTTCCTGAACGATCTGCTGGAAGCCCGGGAAGATGAAGTCGGCGAACTGCATCTCGGCGACCGGACGGAGGTCGTCCAGCGCAAGACCGATCGCCACGCCGGCGATAAGACACTCGTCCAGCGGCGTGTCGATCACACGGTCTTCGCCGAACTCGTCGACGAAGCCCATCGTGACCCGGAACACACCACCACGCGCACCGACGTCTTCACCGAGCACGACGACACGGTCGTCGCGCTTCATCTCATCCTGGAGCGTGTCGTGGATGGCAGTAACGACGTTCTTCTCGGTCATCACTCCACCTCCAGGTCCGCGTAGACGTGACTCGCGGCATCGATCGGGTCGGGGAAGTCGGCGGCTTCGGCTTCCTTGGCGTCCTCGGCCACCTGCGTCTTCGATTGCTCCCGGATCTCTTCGATCTTGGCGTCGTCGATCAGGTCGACGGACTTCAGATACGTCTCGAAGCGAGGGATCGGGTCCTTTGCCTTGGCCTCGTCGACCTCTTCCTTCGTCCGATACGTGCGGTCGTCGTCGTCGGAGGTGTGCGAGTAGAAGCGGTAGGTGCGGAGCTCGATCAGCGATGGCCCCTCACCGGCACGAGCACGGTCGACCGCTTCCTTCGTCAGCCGGTAGGCCTCGAGGAGGTCGTTCCCGTCACCGAGTTGTCCCGGCATGCCGTACCCGGCGGCGCGGCCGTGAACCGAACCGGCGACCTGCTTGGACTCGTGGACCGAGATCGCGTACTGGTTGTTCTCGCAGACGAACACGAGCGGCAGCTTGTGGATCCCTGCGAAGTTCATCGCCCCGTGCCAGTCGCCCTCAGAGGTTCCGCCCTCGCCGAACCACGTTCCGACGACCGCGTCGGACTGCTTGTACTTCTTCGAGTACGCGATGCCGGCAGCATGCAGGCACTGCGTGGCGATCGGTGACGAACCCGTGATGATGTTGCGCGCCTTGCTCCCCCAGTGGGCCGGCATCTGACGGCCACCCGACGACGGGTCGTCCTTCTTGCCGAAGAGCCCCAGGAAGACGTCTTTCGGGGTCAGACCTGCGACGAGCATCAGGGCCATGTCCCGGTAATAAGGGCAGAAGACGTCCTTGCCCTTCTCGAAGGCCCATCCCGATCCGACCTGCGCCGCCTCGTGGCCCGAAACCGGGACGACGAAGGGCGCCTTGCCCTGGCGGTTGAGCCCCCACTGCCGCTCGTCGCAGTAACGCGCGAGCAACATGTAGCGGTACATCTCGATCAGGTCTTCTTCCTTCAGACCCAGATCGGTGTGCAGGTCCTTGCTCATGTAAGCGTCTCCTCCTCGAGACTCGTATCCGCGATGCCCCTCAGGGGCGTGTCCTCAGGTCCCGCGAGCGCAGACAAGCCACGTGCTCGGAGAGCGTCGGGGTGGGTCCAGACGAGCGAACGCCCGAATGTCGTGGCCAGATGGTTCGCCGCGACCCCCGCGACCTCCTTTATGGCAGGCGCTTTCCCGGTCTCGGCCTCGATCGAGGTGACCCACCGGTCCTGGATGCCGCACGGCACGATCCCCTCGAACATCGTGAGGTCGGTCGCGACGTTCAGTGCGAAGCCGTGCATCGTGATGCCCCGGGTGATCTTCACGCCGATCGCACCGATCTTGTTGGGTCCGACCCAGACGCCGGTGTTGTCCGGGTCCCGGGTGGCCTCGACGCCGAAGTCGGCGGCGGTGCAGATCAATGCTTCTTCGAGCTTGCGCAGATACGACATCACGTCGTAGCGCTCGCCGAGGGCGAGGATCGGGTAGCCGACCAGCTGGCCGGGGCCGTGATACGTCGCGCGGCCCCCCCGGTCGACCTCGTAGAGCGATATCCCCCGCGCCAGACGTTGGCTTCGGTCGTAGACGAGGTCCTGTTCCGCGGCGCGGCGTCCGAGCGTGTAGGTCGGCGGGTGCTCGAGGAGCATCAACGTGTCGTCGACGTCACCTTCGAGGCGCGACAGGAACAGCTCACGCTGCCATGACCACGCTGCGGGGTACTCGACCCGGCCCAACCATGCAGCGGTCAGGACCGACGAGGGCCGCGGGTCGCCTACGACGATCTCCTCTTTCATAGGTACTGGCTCAGCTCCGTGGACCAGTCCGTCGTCTCGACACGCTCGCGCAGGCGGGCAAGGAACTTCGCCGCCTCGGCACCGTCGATCGTGCGGTGATCCCACGACATCGGCAGGAATCCCATGCTGCGGACCGCGATCGCATCGTCGTCGGTGACCACGACCCGCTTCTGGATAGCTTCGAAAGCGAGGATCGCGGTCTGGCCCTTCGGGATGATCGGTACGGACATGATCGAGCCGAACGGGCCCGGGTTCGTGATCGTGAATGTCCCACCGGCGAGGTCGTCGGGCACGAGCTTCTTCGTTCGGGACCGCACCGCGACGTCGTTGATCGCCCGGGCGATGCCGGTGAGGTTCTTCTCGTCCGCACCCTTGACGACAGGGACGATCAATCCGCCGCCCTCGAGCGCAACCGCGATACCGAGGTTCACGTACCGACGGACCCGGTTCGCCTGGTTGGCCTCGTCGTAGCTCGCGTTCACCTCGGGCATCTCGAGCAACGTGTCGCACACGGCCCGTGCGAGGAACGGCAGGTAGGTGAGGTTGAAGCCTTCCTTCTCTTTGAAGCTCTCTTTGGCCTTGCCGCGCAGCTCGACGACCTTCGTCCAGTCGGCTTCGACCGCGTTCCATGCCCGCGCTGTCTCGAGGTGCGACGCGACCATGTGTTCTGCCGTTCGACGGCGGATGTTCGTCCACGGGACGAGCTCTTCGCGGTCGCCGGCCGCGGTCGCGGCTGCTGGTGCGCTCTCCTTCGCCGCAGGTTTCGCTTCCTTCTCGGGTTTCTGCTCGGGTGCGGGTTCCGCCGACGCTGCGGGGCGTGCTTGCGTTCCCGACTTGCGCGTCTCGACGAACTTCAGGACGTCTTGCTTGCGGATGCGTCCGCCGGTTCCGGTGCCCTCGACCTCGTCGAGGCTCACGTCGTGTTCGTCGGCCAGACGCCGCACGAGCGGGGAGATGATGCCCCGCTTCGAGGTGTCGTCGGCGTTCGAGGCATGGGCCGCGGGCCGTTCGGCGGGCTTCTCTTCCCGCTGGGGCTCCTCGGGGGCGGACTCCTTGGCGGCCGGTGCCTCTCCGCCTTCGCTGGAGGCCTGTCGTTCTTCGGTCTTGTCTTCGGCAGCCTGTTCGGTCGACTCGGAGGCCTCCTGCGGGACCTGCTTGGGGCCGTCGGACGATGAGTCGTCGGGTTGGCTCTGCTCTTCGGCCCCACCGTCGGAGGACGCCGCGCTACCGCCTTCGTTGACGATCGCGAGGGGGGTCCCGACGTTCACGGTCTCGCCTTCTTGCACGAGGATCTTCTCGATCACTCCCGAAGTGGATGAGGGGACCTCGGAGTCGACCTTGTCGGTCGAGATCTCGACGAGCAGCTCGTCTTCTGAGACCGAGTCACCTTCCTTCTTGAGCCATCGCGTGATGGTTCCTTCGACGACGGTCTCGCCGAGCTGAGGCATCTTGATCTCGGTGCTCATGAGGCCGAACCCCTCCCCTTTGAGGTCTCAGGTGTGGTTGGACCTCCAAGGGTACCGCCCCAGATAAGGGGTTCTACCGGTCGGTCAGGCGGTACGGAACGAGCCTTCTCGGGTCGTCCCCCTAGGGAGCCGTGCCCATCCCGGTCATCATCTCGGTCATGTCGTAGACCTGGGATGCGTCGGGGATCTCTACCTTCACCGGTTCCCCGAAGTCGTAGAACTCCATCGTCATGTCCATCTGGAACGGCTGCGGAGCGTCCTCCCCGGTTTTCATGTGCATCGCCATCCGGTGAACGTAGCCATCGTCTCCAACCCAGACCTCGATAGGGATCGACGCCGTTCCCAACTGCTTCTTCATGGTTTCGATCGACATGCGCAACGCGTCGCGAAGGTCTTCGGGGGCCTGCTCGACGGCCTTGTTCAAGTCGATCTCGGCCTTGTAGTGCGTCGTCCCGACACCTCTGATCTCTTCCTCACCGAGCGTCTGGGCATCACCCGACACGCCCCTGAGGTACTGGAGGATCTGGGACGGATCGTTACCGCCGCCCATCTGACTCATCGCGCCGAAGTCCATCCCCTGCGATTCGCCGACGGCCTGCATATCGATCATCGCCCACGGCTTGTTACCGGGGAGCTGGGCAGCGAGCTCGGGTGGGTACTTCGTGTAGACCGTCATGCCCGCCATGACCATCTCGATGTCGCCCATCGAGGGCAGCCCCATCGCCGGGTCCTCCGAGCTCATCGAAACCGTCATCCGAGCGAGCTCGGCGTCGACGTCCATCGCTCCCTCGCCCACCATGTTCAGGGATTGACCGGCGGCGCCCATCGTCATCTCCATCGATACCTTGGAGGTTCCGGCCTCGTTGTTCGCGATTGCCGCGGCAGAGATCAGCTGGATGGCTTCCGAGTTGTTGCCGCCGCCGGGCGCGCCGCAGGCGACGCCGAGGACGGTCGTGAGGACCGCGGCTGCGGTTATCCGGAGGCTTCTCATCTTCCTTCTCCTCTTCGTCGAGGGCCGGGCGTTCCTTTAGCCGTGGAGCGGTTTTCCGACGAGGCTCAGGAAGGTCTCGCCCAGGGCCTCCGACAGTGTCGGGTGCGGGTGGATCAGCTCGGCGAGCTCGCTCGGGTAGGCCTCCCACGAGGTCACGAGCTGCGCCTCCGTGATGATGTCGGAGGCACGCGGCCCGATGATGTGGACGCCTACCACCGCGCCCCCCTTCTCGGCGACCGTCTTCACGAACCCTTGGCCCCCACCGAGCATCAACGCGCGCGCGTTGGCCGAGAACGGATAGCGAGAGGTCACGACCTCCATCCCGAGCTCTTTCGCCTTGTCCTCGGACAGACCGACGGCAGCAACCTCGGGCTGGCAGTAGATGACGTGCGGGATGTTCTTGTAGTCGACGGGGGCCGGGGTCTCGCCCGCGATGTGCTCGGCAGCCTTGATCCCCTCGATGAACGCGACGTGAGCGAGTTGCGGGTGCGGCCAGTTCGCATCCGGCACGAAGACCGCGTCGCCGATCGCGTAGACGCCTTCGGTGCTCGTCCGGAACGACTGGTCGACGACGATGTAGCCCTTGTCGAGCTTCACGCCGGCTTCCTCGAGCCCGATGTTGTCGGTGCGGGGGCCGCGTCCGATCGCCACGAACATCCGGTCGGCGGTCAGTTTCTGCTTCTCGCCGTCCTTCTCGATCTCCACCTCCACCCCGGAGTCGGTCGGGTTCGCACCGGTGACCGAAACGCCGAGGTGGAACTTGATGCCGCGCTTCTGC
>Ga0299913_10002813_pt1 | contig 13939 bp, 14 predicted proteins | sample RVTome_9_FD_201360 | JGI IMG/M metagenome (GOLD analysis project Ga0299913, IMG submission 201360) | Soil microbial communities from uranium-contaminated site in the Upper Colorado River Basin, Wyoming, United States - RVT155D38 (version 2) ... | reverse complement strand
ACGTCAACCCGGGCGCCGCCGAGGTCTGCACCGACGGCATCGACAACGACTGCGACGGCCTCGTCGACAACGCCGACCCCGAGTGCCAGGTCACCTGTCTGCCGCAGGGCGCGCCCTGCAACTTCGACGTCGAGTGCTGCTCGAACAAGTGCCGCGGCAAGCCGGGCGCGATGACCTGCAAGGGCAACTGACCACCCCCGCGGCCTCCCTCCATGTAGCCGCGCACTGCCCGAGGCCGGTCCCGAAGGTCAACCGGGACCGGCCTCGGGCTCGGGACTGTCCTGTGCACCGCCTCGCCATTGCCTGATCCGCTCGAGGAACAGCGGTCCCGGGTCGGCGGCCTTGGCGGCGCCGATGCCGTGGACGTGGAGGAGGTCGCGCTCGTCGGTGGGGCGGCGGCGGGCGAGGTCGCGGAGGGTGCGGTCGGTGAAGACGACGTAGGCGGGGACGCCGCGGGTGCGGGCGATCTCGAGGCGGAGGTCGCGGAGGTCTTCGAAGAGCTCGCGGTCCACGCCTTCCCAGGAGTCGCCCTCGGCAGCGGCGGCGCGGCGGGCGGGTCGGGCGACGCGCTTCGGCTGGTGCTGGCGGTAGAGCTCGCACGGGGTCTCGGCCTTGACCAGGCGGATGCCCTCGGCGGTGACCTGGAGGACCGGGTAGCGCTCGCCGGAGAGACGCAGGAAGCCGGCGTCGAGGAGCTGCTCGAGGTAGCCCCGCAGCTCGTCGGGGTGGGTCGAGGCGAGGAGGCCGTAGGTCGAGAGGTCGTCGTGGCCGCGGGAGAGGACCTTGTCGGTACCGCGGCCGCGCAGGACGTCCATGACGTGGCCGAGCCCGAACGACTGCTCGAGGCGCAGGACGCAGGAGAGGATCTTCTGCGCCAGCACCACCGGCTCCTCGACCGGCTCGAGCTCGCCGAGACACCAGTCGCAGGCGCCGCAGGGACGCTCGGGATATTCCTGGCCGAAGTGCTCGACCAGCGCCCGGTGCCGGCAGCGGGTCGCGGCGGCGAAACGGGACATCTCTCGCAGCAGCCTGGTCGAGCGCTCGTCGAGGGCGCCGTCGCGGGCCAGGAGGCTCCGCCAGCGCGCGAAGTCAGCGGCGGAATAGAGGAGCAGGCACTCGGCCTCCTGCCCGTCGCGGCCGGCACGCCCGGACTCCTGCTGGTAGTGCTCGATCGAGCGGGGCGCCGCGGCGTGCAGAACGAAGCGGACATCGGGACGGTCGATGCCCATGCCGAAGGCCACGGTGGCGACGATGACGTCGGTGCGCTCGGAGAGGAAGGCCTCCTGGTGGGCGCTGCGCTGCTCGTCGCTCAGCCCGGCGTGATAGGGGAGGGCGTCGTACCCCTGCTCGGCAAGCCGGGCGGCCAGTGCGTCGACCTCCCGGCGGGTCAGGCAGTAGACGATCCCGGCTTCGCCGCGGTGTCGCTCGAGCGCCCGGCGCACTTCGGTGCCGAGATTGCCGCGGTGCCGCGCGCGGTAGACCAGGTTCGGCCGGTCGAAGGAGCCGACCAGCACTTCCGGGTCGTGCAGGTGGAGCTGCTCGACGATGTCCTGGCGCACCAGCGGCGTCGCCGTGGCGGTGAAGGCGTGGAAGGAGACCCCGGGGAAACGCTCCCGGAGCCGCCCCAACAGCCGGTAGTCGGGCCGGAAGTCGTGCCCCCACTGGCTGATGCAGTGAGCCTCGTCGATGGCGAAGAAGGCCGGCGGCCGACGGTCGAGAAGGGCGTGGATCTCGCCCCCGGCGTCGGCCGCGATCCCCTCGGGAGCCAAGTAGAGCAGCCTCAGCTCGCCCCGGCGCAGGCGCTCGCGGACCTCGGCCCGCTGCGCGGGGCCCTGCGTGCTGTTGTAGTACGCCGCCGGCACGCCGTTGGCGGTCAGCACGTCGACCTGGTCCTTCATCAGGGCGATGAGCGGCGACACCACCACCGCCAGTCCGTCCCCGGCCACCGCGGGCGCCTGGTAGCAGAGCGACTTGCCGCCACCGGTGGGGAGGACCACCAGGCTGTCGCGCCGGGCGAGGATCGCCTCCATCGCCCGGCGCTGGAGCGGCAGGAAGTCACGGTAGCCCCAGTGCTCGAGGAGGACCCCGGCGAGGCGGTCGAAGGGCTGGTGGCTCGGCTGGGTCACGGTGCTCGGTCGGGAACGGGCTCACGCGGAGCCCACTCTTCAAGGACGGAAAGCGGCCCTTCGTTCTTCCCGCGGCGGGACCCCGGGACCCTCCTTGACCTCAACCGGCCGCGCGCAGGTGGCGGTCGAAGAAGGCCAGAGTGCGCTCCCAGGCGGCCTGCGCCGCCTCCGGCTCGTAGCGGGAGCCGGACGGATTGGCGAAGGCGTGATCGGCGCCCTCGTAGACGTGGACGGTGACGTTCTTGCCGGCCTCTCCGGCTGCCGCCTCGAAGGCCCGGACGTCCTCGATCGGGATGCCCTCGTCTTCGGAGCCGAAGTGGCCAAGGACCGGTGCCGCCAGAGGCGCCAGGGCCTCGGCGTCGGTCTCGACCCGCCCGTAGTAGATCACCGCGGCGTCGATCCCGTCGCCGAGCTCCAGGGCCGTCGCGAGCGACCATCCGCCGCCGAAGCACCAGCCGATGACCCCGACTGTCTCCATGCCGAGCTCCTCGGTCAGGTAACGATGGGCTTGCCGCAGGTTCTCGACCAGGCGCTCTGGCTGCTCCATGGCGGAGGACACGAGGGCGCGAGCCGCCTCGGCGTCGGTCGCCGCCTCGCCCTCGTAGAGATCGACCGCCAGCGCGGTATATCCCTCGGCGGCGAGCTCGCGGGCCATGGTCCGGATGTTGTCGTTGAGGCCCCACCACTCCTGGATCACCAGGATCGCGGCGGAGCCTTCCGCGCCCGCGAGGTAGCCGGTCACCGGCGTGCCGTCGAGGTCCGCGTAGACGACCTCCTCGCCCTCGACCGCCGCGGCCTGGGCGGCGTCGGCCGCGGCGCCGGCCTCCGGGCTGTCGCCGGCGTGCTCCCTGGCCATGCTCTCGGCATACTCCGCGTCGGCGTCGGGCTCGGCCGCCTGTCGCGACGCGTCGGAGCAGGCCACGAACGGGAGGATCAGCAGGATCGAGAACAAGATCGGGATCGGTCGTCGCATGGGGCCTCCTCTCGTTGACGCCCCAGTCTACCGCCCGCCTACCAGCTGCTCGAGGCTCCGCCGCCGCCGAAGCTCCCGCCGCCCCCGGAGAAACCGCCACCGCCACCCGAGAAGCCGCCGCCGCCCCAGCCCCGCGACGAGGTCCAGCCGCGCGGAATCGCGCCGCCGCCGATCCAGCCGGGGAGGGTCCCCTTCTTCCTCGCCCCGGCGGTCAGAGCGCGCAGGATGGGGAAGCCGACGAGCCAGCCCGGGAAGAACAGCCAGCCGACGGGTGAGCCGAGGATGGCGAGCGGGAAGGCGAACCAGAAGGGCATGAGGAAGAGGTAGAGGAACCAGCCGGAGCAGCCCTCGGCGAAGAGCGCGGTGAGCGAGAAGATGCCGACGACGAAGAGGAAGAAGAGGAAGAAGCCGGCGCGCGCGGGCCACGGCATCTCGTCGCTCAGGTCCCGGCCCTCGCCGGAGGACGGCGGCGGCAGCGCGTTCTCGTCGCCGGCCAGCACGCCGTCGATCGCCAGCACGGCGTTCTCGATGCCGCCGCCGAAGTCCCCGGCGCGGAAGCGAGGGCGCATCACGTCGTCGAGGATGCGTCGGGAGGTCGCGTCGGTGAGCACCGGCTCGAGGCCGTAGCCGACCTCGAGGCGCATCTGCCGGTCGTCGCGGGCCACCAGGAGCAGGGCCCCGTCGTCGACCTCGTCGCGGCCGAGCTTCCAGGTCTCGGCCACCCGCAGGCTGTAGTCCTCCAGCACCTCTCCTTCGAGGCTCGGGATCGTGAGCACGACGATCTGGCTGCCGCGCTGCTCCTCGATGGCGGCCAGGCGGCTCTCGATGCGGGCCTTCTCGTCGATGGAGAGAAGCCCGGCCTCGTCGACCACGCGGCCGGAGAGGAAAGGGACCTCGGGCGACGCCACGGATGCCGCCGCGAGCCACAGCAGGCCCGCGACGACGACATGCAGCCGCGGGCGCCCAGCGGCCATCCCCTGTAGGGGCGGGGGGACGACAGCTCCGGCGCCGCCCCCGCTACTCATCCAGGATCCTCGGTCGGTCCGACAGCTCATCGGCGTCGTCCTCCCGCCGCTCGACGCCGTGCGCCTCGAGGAGGATGCCGCATTTCTCGACCGCCGCGACCAGCGCCGGTCCTGCCTGGTGCGTTCGCAGGCCGCGGGCCAGCTCGTCGGCGACCTCCTGCCAGGTGCCCTCGGGCACCAGCTTCCGGACGCCGTCGTCGCAGAGGATCTCGACCCGCCGCTCGAACAATGCCACGAAGAGGAGCACGCCGGTGCGGTCGCGGGTGGCGAAGAGCTCCTCGTCCAGGAACGCCTGGGCCGCCCGCGCCCGCACCCGCCGCTCGAGGGTCGCGCGGCCGACGAGGAGCCGACGCCACGAGGGCGTGGCCAGCACGGCCAGCATGCCCAGGGCGGCACCGATGGTCGGCGGCAGGGCGACCCAGAGCGCCGGGGCGAGCAGCCAGCGATCGCCGAGCACCAGCCAGAGCGCCGCCGCCAGTGAGGCGGCGAGTGCGCCGAGCGTCGCAGCCTTGAAGAGAGGCCCCTCGTAGTCGTCGCAGCGAGCGGCGAGAACGCAGACGAGCTCGCCCCCCGTGCGCAGCTCGGCATCGCGGGTCGCTTCCCGGACGCTTTCGAGGTCCTCGGCCGAGAAGTACGCGCGGATCGTGGCGTTGCCCGGCTCTGCGCTCAGAACTCCACCTTCGGCGCCTCCTCGGCCCCCGAGGAGGACTCGAAGTAGGCCTTCTCGCCGAAGCCGAAGATGTTGGCCGTGATCAGGGTCGGGAACTGGCGCCGGGCGGTGTTGTAGGCCTGGGCCGCCTCGTTGAAGCGGCGGCGCTCGACGGCGATACGGTTCTCGGTGCCCTCGAGCTGGACCTGGAGGTCCCGAAAGGCCTGCGTGGCGGTCAGCTCCGGGTAGCGCTCGACGACGACCAGCAGGCGGGAGAGGGCGCTCGAGAGCGCGTCCTGCGCCTGCTGGAACTGCTGCAGCTGGGCGGCGTCGGGCGCCTCGTCGAAGCTCATCTGACCGACCCGGGCGCGCGCCTCGGTGACCGCCGTCAGGGTCTCGCGCTCGAAGTCGGCGGCGCCCTTGACCGTGGCGACGAGGTTGGGGACGAGATCCGCGCGGCGCTGGTAGACGTTCTCCACCTGGCTCCAGGCCGCGTCCACTCCTTCCTGGAGCGACACCAGCGTGTTGTAGCCGCAGCCCGAGAGGGTGAGCAGGAGCAGGGGCAGAAGCGCCGTTGCGAGTCGAGGGAAGCCGCCTCGTTTCATGGTCTCTGGGCCCTCCATGTGGTGACGACGAGCGGCGGCAAGTATATCCACCGGCGGGCCGGTGCCCGGTAGGATGGCGCCGTGACGGGCGAGGCCTCGGGGTCGCGGCGCATCCTGCACTGCGACATGGACTGCTTCTACGCCGCGGTCCACATGCGCGACGATCCGAGTCTGCGGGGGCTGCCGGTGGTGATCGGCGGGAGCCCGGAGGGCCGTGGCGTGGTGGCGGCGGCGAGCTACGAGGCCCGGGCCTTCGGCATCCACTCCGCGATGCCGGCGGCGCGGGCGCGGATCCTCTGCCCACGGGCGGTCTTCCTGCCGCCGGACTTCCGCCGGTATCGGGCCGAGTCGAAGGAGATCCAGGCGATCTTCCGCTCCTTCACGCCGGTGGTCGAGATCGTCTCGATCGACGAAGCCTACCTGGAGGTGACCGATCATCTGGAGCCGTGGGGGAGTGCCACCGCCGTGGCGAAGGGCGTGCGGGCGCGGGTGCGCGAGGAGCGCGGGCTGACGGTCAGCGTCGGTGTCGGGCCCAGCAAGCTGGTGGCCAAGATCGCCTCGGACTTCGACAAGCCCGACGGCCTCACGGTGGTGGCGCCGCAGAAGGTCCGGCAGTTCCTCGCGCCCCTGCCCGTGCGCCGCCTGCCCGGGGTCGGCCCGGCGACCGAGAAGCGCCTGCTGGAGCAGGGCATCGAGACCATCGCCCAGCTGCGGGGGGTGGAGGAGAGCGAGCTCGAGGCCCGCTTCGGCAGGTACGGCGGTCGTCTCCACGCCTTCGCCCACGGGCTCGACGACCGCCCCGTCCATGTCCACCAGGAGCGCAAGAGCCTCTCCTCCGAGACCACCTTCGACGCCGACCTCCGGACCCTCGACGAGGTCCATTCCGTCCTCGACCGCCTCGCCGAGTCCGTTGCCCGCGGCCTGCAGAAGCGCTCGCTGTCGGCGTGCACGGTCACCCTCAAGGTCCGCTACGCCGACTTCACCACCGTCACCCGCTCCCAGACCTGGCCCACCCCCACCTGCCAGGCCCCCGACCTCACCCTCGCCGCCCGCCTCCTCGCCGGGCGCACCGAAGCCGGCCGCCGCCCCGTGCGCCTGCTGGGAGTCGGCGCGTCGAACCTGGTGCAGGGCGAGGTGGCCCAGCTGTCCCTGTTCGCGCCGGAGGAGATCGTGGACGAGGTGGGAGCAGGGTCCTAGGGAAGCCGGGAGGGAGGCACGATGTCGGCCCGCACATTGATCCTGGTCGGAGGCCTCTTCCACGTCGCCATCGCTGTCTTCCACCTCCTCTTCTGGCGCCTCTTCGACTGGCGGCGCGATCTGGCCTCACTGCGCTTCGTCAACCGCCAGGCGATGCAGATCCTGAACCTCTGCATGACCTTCGTCTTCCTCGCCGTCGCCTGGCTCTCCTTCGCCCACGCCGAGGAGCTGCCCACCACCCCGATCGGCCGCACCCTGCTCCTCCTGATCGCCACCTTCTGGACCCTGCGCGCCGCCTACCAGGTGGTCTTCTTCGGCCTCCGCAACGCGACCTCCGCGGCCCTCTTCGTCGCCATCCTGGCCGGCGGCGCGCTCTACGCGGCACCCTGGCTCCTGACGCGCGGCGGCTGACGGGAGTCGACTCGCAGGCGCCTCAGGCGAGTCCGAGAGCGAGCGGAAGCTCGGCGATCGAGTCGAGGACCCTGTCGGCGCCCGCGGCAGCGCCCGCCTCGTCCTCGGGCCGGTACTTGCCCGTGCGCACGGCAAAGGCGAGCAGGCCGGCTCGTTTCGCTCCCTCGACGTCGGCTTCGAGGTCGTCGCCGACCATGGCGACCCGCTCCGGCTCGAGTCCGAGCTCGGCGGCGGCGGTCACGAAGAGGTCGCGGCTGGGCTTGCCGATGAGGTGGGCGGTCTGGCCGGTGGCGTACTCGAGGGCGGCGACAAAGGGCCCGGCGTCGAGGGAGAGGCGACCGCCGGTCTTCCAGGAGCGGTTCTTCTGCACGGCGACCAGCTCGGCGCCGGCGAGGAGGGCGCGGAAGGCGCGGTCGAGGACGGGGAAGGTCCAGGCCTCACCGAGGTCGCCGACGAGCACGACCTCCGGCGCCTGGTGCTCGATCGTCAGGCCCTCGAGGTCCTCGAAGGCCGCGTCGGCCACCAGCGCCGAGACCGTCCGCACACCGCGCCTCCGCAGCCATGCCGCCGCCGACGAGGTGGCCGTCAGCACCTCCTCCGGCGCGGTCTCGAGCCCCGCCTCTCCGAGCTCCCGTGCCAACGTCGCCCGCGCCTTCCGGGTCGTGTTGGTCAGAAACCGGAACGGCACCGCAGCCTCCCGCAGGGCCGCCACGGCCTGAGCGGCGCCCGCGATCAGCACTCCGTCCTCCCAGACGGTGCCGTCGAGGTCGATCAGGAGGCCGTTGGGAACCGACGTCGTCATCGGGCAGTCTGAGAATAGCTGGATGCGGACCTTCGGAGTGGTTGCAGTCCTGTGCGCGGTTCCGGCCACGGTGACGCTCGTGGCGGCACCGCCGGGCGCGAGTCTCCCCTTGAGCGGCGAGGAGGCCCTGGAGACCACGGCGCAGGCGATCCGGCTCGCAGGCTTCGCAATGCTGTCGTGGGTTTCCAACCAGCCGGACGAGATCCCGCACCGGCCCGAGATGCCGCCCCGCACGCCGACCCGGATCGACTGGCGGGACTGTCCACCCCTCGATCCGGAGGACGCTGTTGGGCTGATCGAACCGGAGTACCTGCCGCGGCTCCCCCGTTTGGACGGTTGGGGCCGGCCGCTCGAGTACTGCCTCAGCCGGACCGACGTCACCGTCGAACGGGGCCTCGTGGGCGTTCGGAGCGCTGGACCGGACGGGATGTTTCAGGGGCCGGTATACCGCCGCGGCCCCTTCCCGCGCACCGATCCCCGCGGGGATCTCGTCTGGTTCGACGGATGGTTCATCACTTGGCCCGAGGGCTGGGAGTGACTCGCAGCCCTCCTCACCCTTCCCACCGCTCGATCTCCCGTCGGTCCCTCTTGGTCGGACGGCCCGTGCCCTTCTCGCGCTCGACAGGGGCGCGGCGCAGGAGGCGCTGGAGGGGGTCGGGCTCGGGCTTGGGCGGGGAGAGGTCCTCGTAGAGGCGAGGGGCCTCGGCCTTGGGGAGGGGGCGGTCCCGGAGCTCGCGGACCTCGAGGACCTGGGTCCAAGGGCCGCGCTCGATCTCGACGCGATCGCCGAGGGCGAGACTCTTGTGGGGCTTGGCCTTGTGGCCGTTGACGCGGACGCGGCCCAGCGTGCAGGCGCGCGTGGCCTGGGTCCGCGTCTTGAAGGCGCGGGCCACCTGCAGCCATTTGTCGAGGCGCACCGCCATTAGGTCAGTCTAGCCCGTCGGTAGAATCCCGACGTGCTCCGTTCCCAGAGGCGGCTCGTGCTCCTGCTCGCCGCCCTTCCCCTGTCACTGGTCGCCTTCGCCCTCCTCTACATGGCGGGGATGACGTGGCTCGAAGGCGCGCCGAGGGACTTCTGGTTCAGCCTGGAGTGGGCCGCCGAGACGCTGTCGACGACCGGGTACGGGGCCGACGACACCTGGCGCCATCCGGCGATGGTCCTCCTCGTCGTGCTCGTGCAGTTCGTCGGGGTCTTCCTCATCTTCCTCATTTTCCCCATCTACGTGATCCCGTTCCTCGAGGAGCGCTTCGAGCCCCGCCTTCCGACCTCCGTGCCGAAGCGAGCCGGGCATCTCGTCGTCTTCCGCGACGGCCCCGCCGTCTCCTCGCTCCTGGAGGAGGCGCGCCGAGCGGGGATCGGCGTCGTGGTGATCGAGCCCGACGAGGGCCGGGCGCGGCGCCTGCTGGAGCGGGGCGAAGAGGTCCTCTGGGGACAGCTCGAGGACGACGTTCTCGAGGCGGCCCATCTGCGGTCGGCGCGCGCGTTCATCGCCAACGGCAGCGACGAGGAGAACGCCGCGGTCATCCTCGCGGCGCGCCAGCTCGGCTATGCCGGGGAGATCCTCGCGCTCGTCGAGGACCCTTTCCATCGGCGGCCGATCGTCCTGGCCGGAGCGACCGGGGCTCTGACGCCGCGGCACATGCTGGCCGCGGCCCTGGCGACGCGGGCCTCGCGACGGGTCTCCCCGGAGGTCAACGAGGTGCGGCAGATCGGCGGCCGGCTGCAGCTGGCGGAGGCGCGGATCCCGGCGAGCAGCGACATCGCCGGTCGCACCCTGGCCGAGGCCGGCATCGGTCAGCGCACCGGCGTGACCGTGATCGGACAGTGGGTCGGCGGGCGCCTGACGACCCAGCCGACCGCCGAGACCCGGATCGAGCCGCGCGGCATTTTGGTGCTCGTTGGCAGTGAAGAGGCGATCACCCGTTTCGAGACGACCGTGCGGAGGACGAGCGCTCAGCGTGCCGGTCCCTTTGTCGTCGCCGGCCACGGGGCGGTGGGTCGCAAGGTGGTCGAGCTCCTGCGCGATGTCGGCGAGAAGGTTCTGGCGATCGACCGTCAAGAGGGGGAGGGTGTCGACGTCGTCGGGGACGTCCTCGACACGGCGGTCCTCGAGGCCGCGGGTGTGGCCGAGGCGCAAGCAGTCGTGCTGGCGCTGGACACCGACAGCGCGACGCTGTTCGCCACCGTCATCCTCAAGGACGTGGCCCCGGACGTCCCCGTCATCGCGCGCGTCAACCTCGGTGAGAACGTCGAGCGCATCCACCGTGCGGGCGCCGACTTCGCGCTCTCCATCAGCCAGGTATCGGGCCAGATCCTGGCACGCCGCCTCCTGGGCGAGGAATCCATCGCGGTCGACCCGGCCCTCAAGGTGGTGCGCGTCGCCGCAGGGCGGCTGGCCGGGTCGACGCCGCAGACGGCGGCGATCCGCGATCGCACGGGCTGCTCGGTGGTAGCCGTCGAGCGGGGCGAGGATCTGATCGTCGAGATCGGTTCCGACTTCCGCTTCGCGGCGGACGACACTCTCTACATCTGCGGCGGCCGCGAGGCCACCCGCAGTTTCCAGGAGATGTTCGGCGAGAGGTGAGCGCGGCGCGAGTGCTCCTCGTCTTCGTGGATGGAGTGGGCCTGGCCGCGTCCGGTGCGGACAACCCGTTCCATGCGTTGCCGACGCCCGCCCTGCGAGCCCTGCTGGGCGGGGATCTCACCCTCGAGAGCGTCGGCCGCGGCGCCGGCCCGGCACGGCTGGCGGCTCTCGATGCGACCCTGGGGGCTCCCGGGCTGCCGCAGAGCGCCACCGGCCAGACGGCTCTCTTCACCGGAGTCAACGCGCCGGAGCTGATGGGACGGCACGTCACCGGGCTGCCCGGCCCCCGCCTGCGGGAGGTGCTCGCCCGGGGCAACCTGCTCTCGACGGCGGTGGCCCGCGGCTTGCGCGTCACCTTCGCCAACGCCTTCACGGAGGCATTCCTGGCGGCACTCGAGCGGGGCGAGGCGCGGGTCTCGGTGACTTCGTGCTGCGCGCTCGACGCCGGCCTGCGGATCCGTACCGAGTCGGACCTCGCGGCCGGCCAGGCGGTGACCTGGGACGTCCGCGGAGACCTCTTCGGCGTCCGTGCCGGCGTTCACGTGGAGAGCGTGGAACCGGCTCTGGCCGGCAGGCGGCTCGCCGCGATCGCCGCCGAGCACGACCTGACCCTCTACGAGACGTTCCTCACCGACCTCGCCGGCCACCGTCGCGAGGGCTTCGACCCGACCGAAGCCGTCCGCAGGTTGGACGGCCTCCTCTCCGGGATCGTGGAGGGACTGACCGCCGAGACGACGCTCGTCGTCACCAGCGACCACGGCAACCTCGAGGACCTCTCCTCGCGTCGGCACACCCGGAATCCGGTGCCGTGGTTGCGATTCGGTCCCGCCGCCGACGGGCTCGCGGCGGCGGAGTCGTTGCTCGACGTGACGCCGGCGCTGCTGGGGGCGCTGGGCGACGGCGGCGCCTGAGGCTCAGGACCCCGCCTTCCGCCGATCCCGCGGCACCAACAGGGCGCGCGCCTTCGGTACCAGCCACTCCATCGCCTCGTCGGGGTGGTCGGTGAGCAGAGCGGGGAGGGTGTCGGTGGGGTGGATCGTCCCCTCGCGCACCATCGTCCCCTGGACCATCCGGACCAGCGGCGCCCAGTACTCCCGGCCCATGAGAACGACCGGATAGGGCTCGATCTTCCCGGTCTGGATCAAGGTCCCCAGCTCGAAGAGCTCGTCCAGCGTACCGAAGCCCCCGGGCATGATCACGAAGGCGTAGGAGTACTTGATCAGCATCACCTTGCGCACGAAGAAGTAGCGGAACTCGAGCCAGCGGTCGAGGTACGCGTTGGGGCTCTGCTCGGTCGGGATCTCGATGTTGAGCCCGATGGAGCGACCGCCCGCCTCCTTGGCCCCGCGGTTGGCCGCCTCCATGATCCCCGGACCGCCGCCCGTCATGACCACGAAGCCGGCCTCCGAGAGCCGCCGCCCCATGGCCCGGGCGAGCTCGTAGTGAGAGTGCCCCTCGGGAAAGCGCGCCGAGCCGAAGACGGTGGCGCAGGGTCCGAGGAAGTGGAGGGCGCGGAACCCGCGAATGAACTCTCCGAAGATGCGCAGGGCGCGAAAGAGCTCGGTCGTCCGGCTTCGGGGCCCATGCAGGAAGCGGCGGTTCGCCGGCGAGTCGGGGCCATCCAGGAGGACGGGGAACGGATGCTTCTCCCCGCTCACGTGCCGTCCCCCCGGACCAGATCGAGGGTCTGCAGGTGCTCGGCGACCTCCACCTCGAGCCCCTGGGTCTCCTCGATGCGCCGGCGCAGCGCGTCGGCCGCTTCCGGCTCGCCGTGCACCAGGAAGACGCGGCGGGGATCGGAGGGCCGGGCCGCCAACCAGGCCAGCAGGTCGTCGCGATCGGCATGGGCCGAGAAGAGGTCGAGCTGGACGACCTCGGCGCGGACCGGAACGTAGCTGCCGTGGATCTTGACGCGATCGGCGCCGGCCGCCAGGGAGGCGCCGCGCGTGCCCGGAGCCTGGAAGCCGGGGAGCAGGACGGTGTTGGTGGCGTCCGGAGCGAAGGCCTTGAGGTGATGGAGGACCCGTCCGCCCGTCGCCATGCCGCTCGAGGAGACCACGATCATCGGGCCGCGCGAGGCGCTGATGCGCTTGGACTGGGAGACCGACGAGACGTAGTCGGCGATGCCGAAGGCCGCCTCGGCCGTCTTCTCGTCGAGGCGATGGAGGCCGTGGTGGCGCCGGTAGAGCTCGGTGGCGCTGGTCGCCATCGGGCTGTCGAGGAAGACGGGGACGCGCGGGATCGCGCCCTCCTCGAGGAGTCGCCAGATGCAGTAGAGCATCGTCTGGGCGCGAGCGACGGCGAAGGACGGGATGAGTAGGACGCCGCCGCGCTCGAGGGTCCCGCGGACGATCGGCCCCAGGACGGCGAGGGGATCGCCGTCGGCGTGCGTCCGGTCGCCATAGGTGGATTCCATGACCAACCAGTCGGCGTCGGGCGGGGGCTCCGCGGCGGGCAGCAGCAGGTCCTCCGCCCGGCCGAGATCGCCCGAGAAGTGGATGCTGCCCGCCGCGCTCTCGAGAGTGACGCCCGCGGCCCCGAGGATGTGGCCGGCGGCCAGGAGGGAACCGCGGAAGCGCCCCGCCCGGAACGGCTCTCCGAAGTCGACCGGCGCCAGCCGGCCGAGGACCGCGCGGGCGTCCTGCTCGGTATAGAGGGGTAGAGCCGGATGGTGCCGGCTGAAGCCCTCCCGGTTCGCCAGGCGCGCGTCCTCCTCCTGGATGCGCCCGCTGTCTGGGAGCAGGATCCCGAGCAGGTCGGCGGTCGCCGGCGTACAGTGTATGGGGCCATCGAACCCGTCCCGTACCAGCACCGGCAGGTAGCCGGAGTGGTCGATGTGGGCGTGGCTCAGGGCCACGGCGGCGATCGAAGCCGGCTCGACCGGCAGTGGCTGCCAGTTGCGCCGGCGGATGACCTTGACCCCCTGAAAGAGACCGCAGTCGACGAGCAGCCGGCTTCCCTCCTCCTCCAGCAGGAATCGGGAGCCCGTGACCGTGCCCGCCGCGCCGAGGAAGGTGAGCTTCATCCGTGGCCGAGCCCTCGCTCGGCGAGGTACCCGGCGAAGTCCTTGAGCCGGGCCGAGTAGCCCCACTCGTTGTCGTACCAGGCCAGGATCTTGACCACCCGGCCGTCGAGAACCATCGTGCTCTCGGCATCCACGATCGAGGAGTGGGGATCGCCGAGGATGTCGCGCGAGACGAGCGCCTCGTCGGTGACCCTGAGGATCCCGGCCAACGGCGGCCCGGCGGCAGCCTTCTCGAGCGCGCGATGGACCGACTCCACGGTGACCTCGGTCGCCAGGAAGGCGACGATGTCGGTGATGGAGCCGTCCGGCACGGGCGCCCGGATCGCCATGCCGTCCATCCTGCCGGCGAGCTCGGGAAGGACCTTCTCCGTCGCCTTGGCCGCGCCCGTGGTGGTGGGCACCAGGGAGACCGCCGCGGCCCGTCCCCGCCGGCGCTTGCGCACCGGGACGTCGGTGAGCGACTGGCTGGAGGTATAGGCGTGGACGGTCGTGATCATCAGGTGCTCGACGCCGAAGGACTCCTGGAGCACCTTGGCGACGG
>Ga0299913_10002812_pt1 | contig 13940 bp, 14 predicted proteins | sample RVTome_9_FD_201360 | JGI IMG/M metagenome (GOLD analysis project Ga0299913, IMG submission 201360) | Soil microbial communities from uranium-contaminated site in the Upper Colorado River Basin, Wyoming, United States - RVT155D38 (version 2) ... | reverse complement strand
TATGCCAGGGCGGGTTCGGTCTGATGGGTAAGGACGACTCCTTGATCCTCAAGCGGATGCAGGAGGCAACGAAACCCGGGGGCCGGGTGGTGCTGACCGCGTTCTCTGCCTTCTACGAGGCGCGTGCGGACCGGCCCGAGGCCACCTTCGACGTCGATGCCGGCGTGGTGCACGAGACGATGACGGTCAAGGACGAGTACGGCTCGGAGCATCCGTTCGACGCATGGACCAGCGTGTTCACGCCGCGCGAGCTGAGGCTGCTGGCGATCGGGTGTGGGCTCGTGCCGGAGCACGTGTGGTCGGTGTCACCGGGCGACTTCGGTCGCCACCCACCCGACGTGGATCGCTACGAATTCATGCTGGTGGCGCGCCGCCCCTGACCAGCTGCATCCCCGCGCGGCTCATTGCATACGCAAGGACGGCGGCGACTGCGAGAGTGACGAAGCCGGCGGTCACGAGCACGGCGCGCAGGGAAAGGTCCTCGGCCGCCACGAGGATTGCCGCCGCCACGACGCTGGCGAGGTTGTAGAGGATGTCGTAGATGGCGAATGCTCGTCCTCGATAGACGTCGGGGAGAGCCTCCTGGACCTGTGCATCGACCGCGATCTTGGCAGTGAACGTACCGAGCCCTCCCAGGAAGGTGAGCGCGAACAGCGCGGGGAGGCGTTCGATCCCGCCGAGCGTCACGATGCCGAGCCCGGACGCCAGGAACCCGGCCACGACCAGCCCCGGCTTGAGCAGCCTTCGACCGAGTGCAGGCGCGATGACCGCCCCGAGGAAGGCCCCCGCCCCGGCGGCGCCCAACGCAAGTGCCCCTACGAGCCGTCGCTGCCCGGCGTCCGAGTAGATGTCCTTGATCACCAGGATCGTTGCCACCGTCACGAGCATCGCTGCCGTCCGCACCACAGCGACGGCGAGTATCGGGAGGCGGACCTGGGTGCGGATCCAGATCTGTCTAAGCCCGTCCATCAGATCGCTGGCGATACGCACCAGTTCGCCACCGAGTCGCGATGGCGTCCGGTGAGCCATGGGGTCGGTGATGGAACGAGCCACGAGTGCGGCCGCCGCGTACAACAGAGCTGCGAGTACGAGCGCCCCCCGTGTGTCGACGATCTCGAGCGCTGCGAGGCCCCCGATGCCGCCGAGTAGAGCGGAGATCATCCCTCCGCCGCCCGATAGGGCGTTGGCGCGTAGCAGGTCGTGCTCGTGCACGACCCACGGCAACGACGCACCCTTGGTCACGAGGAAGAGACGCCCGAGACCAAGAAGGACGACGATGCCGGCGTACAGCGAAGCGTCCGAGCTCTCACTCGGCACGGCCAAAGCTCCGAGAGCGAGGGCGCGGGCTGCGTTCGTTGCCCACAACAGCGTCCGGCGCGGCCACCGATCGACGAAGACCCCGAGGAAGGGAGCGATACCCGAATAGGGGACGAGCGTTACCGCGAAGAGAACGAGGATCCGTTCCGCGGTGCCCGCTTGCAGGGGATCGAGGATCAGGCGATCGGCGACGATCGCCTGGGCGAACCCATCGCCGCCTTGGGCGATGAACTGCGCGCCTAACAGGCCGCGGAAATCTCGTTCTGCTAGGAGCCGCCGAACGCCGCGCGCAGCACTGGGCCGCGCCACAGGGTCAGGCCTTGCGGCGGACCGTCATCTCGTCGAGTGCGAACCCGGCAGCCGGCGCCTGGCCGTTCCCGCCGGGCTTGTCGGTCACCACCACTTCGTCCGAGATGAACGCTTCCACTAGCTCGTGTGCCTCGTCGTCGGAGTACTGGATCGGGGGGGACTTCATGAAGTAAGCACTCGGTCCGAGCAGCGGTCCGCCGATCCCACGATCGAGCGCGACCTTCGCGCAGCGCACCGCGTCGATGACGACACCTGCCGAGTTGGGCGAGTCCCAGACCTCGAGCTTGAGCTCGATGCTCACGGGGACATCGCCGAACTCCCGTCCTTCGATCCTGATGTAGGCCCACTTGCGGTCCTTGAGCCACGGGACGTGGTCCGACGGACCGATGTGGATGTCGTCGGCGTCGATCCCACCGTGGATCTGAGACGTGACCGATTGTGTCTTCGAGATCTTCTTGGATTGCAGCCGATCACGCTCGAGCATGTTGCGGAAGTCCATGTTCCCGCCGAAGTTCAGCTGATACGTGTGGTCGATGATGACACCGCGATCCTCGAAGAGCTTGGAGAGCAAGCGATGGCTGATAGTCGCCCCGACCTGGCTCTTGATGTCGTCTCCGATGATGGGTAGGCCGTGCTTGGTGAAGCGCTGAGCCCAGTCCTCGTTTGTCGCGATGAATACGGGCATGCAGTTGACGAACGCCACTCCCGCTTCGAGCGCCTGCTCGGCGTAGAAGCGGGCCGCCTGTTCGGAACCAACCGGAAGATAGTTAACGAGCACGTCCGTTTTCGTGTCGGCGAGAATCTTCGCGACATCGATAGGTGGAAGCTCCGATTCTGTAACGATGTCTCTGTAAAAGGACCCAAGTCCGTCGTACGTGTGACCGCGCTGGACCTCGAGGTCGAGCCGAGGCACATCCGCGAAATGGATCGTGTTGTTCGGTTCGACCCAGATCGCATCGGCAAGATCACGGCCGACCTTGTTCGTGTCGACGTCGAAGGCACACGAGAACTCGATGTCGGACACGTGATAGGGACCGACGTCGACATGCATGAGCCCCGGCACCCGTTCGCCGGATCGCGCTTTGGCGTAATACTCGATCCCCTGGACCAAGGACGACGCGCAATTGCCGACGCCCACGATCCCTACTCGGACCTTTGACATGATTCCCCCTTCTAGGCGTTAGAGATCTCGGGCGATCCCGACGAGGGAGCCCGTTCCTGGTTGATCAGTTCGTCGATCCACGCGATGTCGCTCTCCGTCGAGGCCATCCCGTGGTTCTGTAGAGAAAGCGTGTAGCTGTCGATCCGTTCGCGGTAGTCCCGCATGTTGGACTTGAACTCGGCCAGCTTGTCCACGAGATACGCGCGCCGTCTTTCGAGCAACGCGAGACGCGTCTCGGGCTGGAGGTAACGGAAGAAAGCGAGCTTGAGCGTGAAGTGCTCCGAGTCGACCGCGGCCGCGGTCTCTTCCAGCATCGCGGTGAACATCGCTTCGCCTTTGGGGGTGATCCGGTAGACGTTCTTCCGCCGCCCGGTGGCGAGCGCGGTGCCGGTGGTCGCGCGGGTGCTGCGGGAGCGTGCCCGGACCTTCGTCTTGGCCTTGGCGCGACGCGGAGGCTCGGTCTCGAGCTTCTCGACCGCCCCGGCCTTCGCGAGGCGCCGCAGCGTCGGATAGAGCGACCCCCACGAGACCTGCCAGAAGGGGCCGAGCATGGCGCCGAGCTGCTTGCGTAGCTCGTAGCCGTGCATCGCCCGCTCTTTGAGCAGGCCCAGAACGGGTAACTCGACCATGCCGGGCTGTTTCACTTAACCCTCACCGTCTCCCATGGGCGGTGGCCCATGTACTCGCTGGATATATCGAACCGATATATCACCACGATATCCGATCGCGCGCAAGTCGGCCTTCGAGCTCACGGCGATCACGAGTGTCTCGAGGGGCGGCGGGTTTACCATCGCTCGATGGCACTGTCGGGAAGATCGTTCGATCCCACGAACCCACCACGCAACGGCGCGCCGTCGGTCGACTATCGACTGGCTCGTCGGGCGGTCCTGACGTCACTCAAGCGAGGCATGTTGGGTACCTCGGACGTGTGCGACGCCCACCCAGAGCTGCTTCGAGCCGCCCGCAATATCGGGATCGCCGACCCGTCGCCGTGCCCGATCTGCAGCCACGACACGCTGCGACGGGTGCGTTACGTGTACGGCGATGCCCTCAAGCGCGACAACGGCCGGGTCGTCTATCCGGAGGAGTGGCTGAACGAGTTGGCGGCCCGCCACGATCAGTTCACCTGCTACGTCGTCGAAGTGTGCACGGACTGTGCCTGGAATCACCTGGTCAGGTCCTTCTCGGCGGGACGTCGGTTCGCGCCCGCGACCGCCCGCTCGTCCGGCAAGCGGGGTTGACCGGCCGGATCTCGGTCGCCATCCGGGTCGCCGGGGTGGTGGTCGCGGCCGGCTACCTCCTGGGGGTCACCGAGGGTCCGGTGATGATGGCGGTCGGCGCGCTCGCCCTGATCACGTTCGGCCGGGGGCTGGCCGTGGATCGGTCCCATGAGGCTCTGGCGGGCGGCGCGCTGGCGGTGATGGCCGGTGCGATAGGGGTTGTCGCGCTGCGGTGGGGGTCGTTCGATCTCGGCGAGATCCGCGGCGCTCAGGGCGTGCTGGGACCGAGCGTGATCGTCGGCCCCGACGACACCGCGGCAGCGGTGGTGGCCGCCGCCGTCGCCGGGGTCGTCGCGCTCGTCGTGTGGCTGGCAGAGGCTCCTGCCACCGATGGCGGGCCCCGCTGGTTGTGGCCCGCGGAGGCGATATGCGGTGCCCTCGCTCTCGTGTCGGTTTTCTTGGGCCCCGCGCTGCGAGGTTTCGACCCGGTCGATCTCTTGACCTGGTTCGTTGCCGTGGGCACAACGGCGGCAGCCGGGGGTTGGGCAAGTCGCCTCGTCCGGCGCCTGAACCGAGGGCTGCTGTGGTCGGTATGGGCGGTGGCCGCCGTTACGACCATCGCCGCGGCGGTCGCGTTGGTGGCTCTCGGCTGATGGCTCCCGTGCTCTATCTCGGCCACGGAGTCCTGGCCGTCGGGGCCGCGCTTTTCTTGGTGCTGGCACCACGCGCGGTCCGTTCGGTGCGGATGGTTGCGCTCGTCGGATGTGCTCTCGGTGTCGCGCTGGTCGTTGCTGCCGACGATGTCGGGACGTGGCGAGCGACTTCCCCGGCGCCCGTGGCCGGCGAGCTCGCGGGGGCGGCAGCGGCCGTCGCATGGGGCCTGTGCGCCGTGCTCTCGACGCATATCGCGCGAGCTGCGATCGCGACGGGAGTGGCCGCGTCGGCCCTCGTTCTGTTCGCCACCAGCGAGTGGGTCGTTCCGGGATGCTTGTTCCTCGGATGTGTGCTGGCAGCGTGCGGTGCACTCGTCGCGCTGGGGGACGGTCGAGCGCTCGGGTGGTTGTCGATCGCGGCGTCCGGCTCGGCCATCGTCGCTGCGGTAGCGCTGACGGCGGTCGACCAGGGCACTTGGGAGCTCGCGGTCCCGACCGGTACCTATCTGGGTCTGGCCTATGGGGGGGCGATCGCCGCTGCCGGCGTGGTGCCGCTGTTGATCTGGCAGGTCGCCGGCAGCGACGGGATCCCCGTGGTTCCGCTACTCGTTGGTCTCGGCTTCGTGACTCTGGGCAAGCTCGGGGGCCCGGCCGAGCCGTGGCTCGCGGCCGCGCTCCTGGTCCTCGCTCTGGCGATGGCCGTGGGGGCGTGGGTATCGAGGCTATCGATCGCGGTGGTTGGTGCGTGGTCGGGTGCGACTTTCGCGGCCCTCTCGTTCGCGAATCACGATGCGACCGTGGTTGCCGGGATCGCCGCGGTTCTCGCGGCAGGCGCCATCGCGCTGTGGCCTCGGGCGAGAGGCAGGGGCCGCATGTCGCGGGGGCTCATCGCTTCGTACGCTCCGCCGACGATCGCCTTCGGCGCGATCGTTGCTGCAGAGGCGCGGGCTTTCACGGAGGCGACGACCGTTGCAAGCCCCGATATCGCGTGGCCCGCGATCGCCGCGCTCCTCCCGTTGGTCCTTGCCGCCGGTGTCGTCATCGGGTGTGGGATGGCTCGCACTCCCGAGAGCGACGACTTCGAACCCGAGGCGGTCGTCGCGACCTGGGCTCTGCTCGGGGCCGCGATGGTCGCGGGCGCGTTCCTTCAATCCGTCGCGGCGGTCCCCGCGGTAGTGGCTCGCAGCTCGGCCCCCCTCGTCTATCCCGTGGCGTTAGGGGCGGGCATCTTCGTCGCCGCGCGGGTTCCGCACGCGCTCGCTCCCGTGGTCCCCATAACGACCAGCCCGTCCGACGGGGTGGTGACTCTTCATCGCGGCGTCGCGAGAGGGTTCGTCGCCGTGGCCGCCGTGATCGCGCTGGGGGCGGCAGCGGGGATCGGGTGGTTGACGGTCGATGGCCTCGCCGTCGGCTTCCTCTAGAAACATCCGAGCGATACCGCAACCACCCATAGACTTCCGCGGGTGGCATCTCGCCCCCGTCGGCGCGCGTCTCGCGCGCGATCTTCGTCCCGCTCCCAGCGGTGGCTCCTCCGCTGGGGGTGGCTGCTGCCCCTCGGCGCCCTGTTGATCGGCGGAACGATCCTCGGCCTGACCTACGCGTTCGCCCGGATCCCGCTTCCCAGAGATATCCAGCTCGCATCCTCGGCCAAGGTGTTCGACGTGAAGGGCCGGTTGATCGGGACCTATTCGGACGAGATCCGGCGCTTCCTCATCGACACCGACGAGCTCCCCGCGTACGTGGGCGAGGCGGTGGTGGCCGCCGAAGACAAGGACTTCTACGAGCACTCGGGGGTGTCGGTCAGAGGCATCTTCCGGGCCGCGTGGGCCAACATCACGGGCGGGGAGATCTCGCAGGGCGGCTCCACCATCACACAGCAGTACGTGAAGAACGCGGTGCTGCAGGATCCGTCGCGCACGGTGACCCGGAAGCTGAAGGAGCTCGTGCTCGCCATCAAGCTCGAGAGGCGCTACCCGAAGGAGCAGATCCTCGGCTTCTACCTGAACACGATCTATCTGGGCCGGGGGGCCTACGGTTTCGAAGCCGCCGCTCAGACCTACTTCGACAAGCCGGCGGTAGACCTCTCGCTCGGCGAGGCGGCCTATCTCGCGGGGATCGTCCCGGCGCCCGAGTCCTATCAACCCGACGAGAACCCACGCGGTGCGGTAGCTAGGCGCGACCGCGTGCTCGACATCATGGTGGAGGAAGGATTCGTCTCCGAGTCCGAAGCCGACAAGGCACGGCGCAAGAAGATCAAGATCGCGAAGGGTGCGCTCGGAAGCGTCGTGAAACGTCAGCGCGCTGCGTATTTCCTGGAGTGGCTCCGGCGCGACTACCTCTACCCGGAGTTCCAGGAAGGGTTGTTCACGAGCGGTCTCGAGATCCACACCACCCTGGACCTGGACATGCAGGAAGCCGCGGAGGATGCGATCGCGGCGCAACTAACGGAGAAGACCGATCCCGAAGCTGCTCTCGTATCGATGACACCCAAGGGCGAGGTCCGCGCGCTCGTCGGGGGCCGCGACTTCACGAGCGTGAAGAGGGCGCGCGGCTTCGACTTCGCGACCGATTTTCCGGGGCGTTCCGCGGGGTCGTCCTTCAAGCCATTCACGCTGTTGACCGCGATCGAGGAAGACATCTCCACGCGATCCCGGTTCTCGGGATCGAGCCCGCGATTGATTACCGACCCGGCATGCGCGAATCCGGACGGCAGCCCGTGGGAGGTGGAGAACTACGAGGGTGGTTCCTACGGGACTCTGGATCTCGTCGGGGCCACCACCAACTCTGTTAACACCATCTACGCGCAACTTGCTGCGGAGGTCGGGCCCGAGTCGATAGTCGAGACCCTCGACGCATTCGAATTCGATCGTCCCGGCACGGATGCCGAACGCGACCTGCACGATCCGTCGCTCGAAGTCTGCTCGCAAGCCCTCGGCACGATGGACGTGACACCTCTGGAGATGGCGCGCGCTTATGCCGCGTTCGCAGGTGAAGGCACGCTGCCGGAGGTGGCTCCGATCCGTTACATCGAGAACTTCGAGGGTGAGTGTGTCAAGCAGTACCGACCGGGCCGCGGGCTCGAGAATTGTCAGGACCGGGACCTCGTCTCGATGGAGAGGGCCGCGGACGGCAACGACGTCGCCGTTCTGAGTCAGACTCTGACCAACGTCGTCTCGGGAGGCACCGCGCAGGCCGCCAACATCGGCCGGCCGGTCGCCGGTAAGACGGGCACCGCGCAACGGCATTCCAACGCGTGGTTCGCGGGGTACGTCCCCCAGCTGGCGACGGTCGTGTGGATGGGCTATCCGATCGAGGCTCGGACCGTGGAGTGTCTCGAGTCCGACCCCGACTGCAAGAACGGCGAGAAACGGGAGTCGTACGTTCCGCTGATGGAATATTGCTCTGACCTCGAGTTATGTCGACCTGTCCACGGAGTTACCGTGACCGGAGGTTCCTATCCCGCGCAGATATGGGCGGCGTTCATGAGTATCGCGGTGGCCGACATGGAGGTCCTGAGCTTCCCGATACCCGTCGACCTGCCGGACGAGGTGATCAACGAGGCCCCCGTCGTGACGCCGGAACCGAAGCCGTCGCGGACGCGGCGGCGCCCGCCTCCGTCGCCGACTGCCGCCGATAGTCCCCAACCGACTCCGCAGCCCAGCGATTCGGGGGGGCCGAACCCGCTACCGAGCCAGAGCGGTGGCAACGATCAAGACGAGGGGGGCTGACCGGTCGCCGAAGAGACGACAGTAGACGCGCGTCGCGAGATGTCGGTTTCGGAGCGCACGATCCTGTTGGTGATCATCGTCTGTTGCATCAGTCTCATGCTCGGGTTCTTGCTGAAGGGGCGATGCCTGGCTCCGGACGCGTACAGCGGTCCCCAGTACTCGGAGCTCTGCTACAACGACATCCAGCCCCTGTTCTCCATCCGCTCGGTGCAGGACGACACGTTCCCCTACATCGACGGTGAGTTCACTCCCGACCAACAACTGATCGGGGGTGCGATCGAATACCCCGTGCTGACTGGCGTCTTCATGTGGGCGGCGGGCCTGCTCGTCGATGACGGGAACGCGTATCTACGAGTCACGGCGCTGCTGCTTGCGCCGTTCGCGCTCGTGAGTGCGTATGTGCTCGCGCGGATGGCCGGTCGCCAGGCGATCCTCTTCGCGGCGTCTCCCGCGATCGTGTTCTACGCATTCCATAACTGGGACCTGCTCGTTGTGGCCGCGACCATCGCCGGTCTGTGGTCGTGGTACCGAGGGAGGCCGGTGTGGGCCGCGGTGTGGTTCGGGGTGGGGGCCGCGCTGAAGCTGAACCCGATCCTGTTGGTGGCACCCCTCGCGCTCGAGGTGTGGTGGCGCCACCGAGGACGTCCCAAAGATGAAGAGAGCGACCTGCCGTGGATCGTGGTCGCGGTCCTCGGGGCCGGAGCCTGTTTCTCGCTGCAGCAATCCGTGGATACCGGTATCGGCCACTGGGCGGCGCTGGTGGGACTCGTCGTGGCGCTTGCGATGGGGGCCTACTTCACGATCCGTTACTCGCACGATGGGCGCTACCGAGAGGCCGTGAGCGTCCTCGTCGCCGGCGTGGGGACGGCTATCGGTCTGAACCTCCCTTTCATGTTGGTCAACTTCGACGGCTGGTGGGCGACCTACGAGTTCCACCGCGTCCGGGTGCCCAACTTCGACAGCATCTGGAACCTCGCCGCGTCCCGCTACGGATCGTTGGGGTTCATACAGATGCCCGACCTCAACCTCACCGTGGCCGTCGTGACGCTGGCGACCTTCGTCGTGGCCTTGGCTTACGGCCTGCGCCGGGCCCAGCGGGAAGGCGTGTATCCATTCCTGGGTGTGGGGGCCGCGCTGCTGGCGTCCTTCATGTTGTGGAACAAGGTCCACTCGCCCCAGTACACGTTGTGGATCCTGCCGTTCTTCGTGCTCTTGAACATCAGCTGGTTGTGGTGGGCGGCCTACACGATCGTCGACGCGGTCGCCTACGTAGGGATCTTCCGCTGGTTCTTCGACATCGTCTTCCTCGGTCAGACCGAATGGACGGCGGCGAAATGGGCGATGGTCACGTCCGTGTGGGTCCGCGCGGCCCTCCTGCTGGTCCTCATCGTCGTCTTCCTCAGGGCCAACCCCGTGCGCGGCCCCGACGAGATCGTCCCGGCCTCGCCTGCGTGACGCGCTCGCTCAGGATTTCTGTCGCACCCGTCGCGTAGCTTGGTTCGCGTCGGAGTGACCCGAGCCTCATCGAGCGAGAAAGGGGGTGCTAGCATCTGCGACCGGTAGCCACGAGGCTGCCGATCCCCTGCCCGTGATGCGCACGAGCGCGAGCGGGCCTCGGAACCTTGCGGTTCGAGTCCACAGGAGGAGATGAGATGCGAGATTACGAGGCCATGGTCATCGTGGATGCTCGCCTCGAAGAGGGCGACATCCAGAAGGCCGTCGATCGCTTCCTCGGAGTGATCACAGACTCCGGCGGCGAGGTGGGAACCGTCGACCGCTGGGGCAACAGGCGTTTCGCCTACGAGATCGCTCATCAGAACGAGGGGTACTACTTCGTCGCAAACTTCCGCGCGGCCGAAGACGTTGTAGAGAAGTTGCGGCGGACCCTTCAGATCTCCGACGAGTTCATCCGAGGAAAGATCGTCCGTCCCGAACCCAATGGTGCGGCGACGAAAGGGAAGGAGTAATCATGGCTTCGGACAACACTGTCACCCTCGTAGGAAACGTCACCGACGATCCTGAGCTTCGGTTCACGCCGTCGGGGGCCGCGGTCGCCAACTTCACGGTTGCGGTGAACCGCCGCTACAAGAACCAAGCCGGCGACTGGGAAGACAAGCTCGACGGTTTCTTCAAGTGCAGCTGCTGGCGCGACATGGCGGAGAACGTGGCGGAGTCGCTCAAGAAGGGCACCCGCATAGTGGTCACCGGCCGTCTCCAGCAGCGTTCGTGGGACGACCAGGAGGGCAACAAGCGCTCCGCGGTCGAGATCCAGGTTGACGAGGTCGGCCCGTCGCTGCGGTGGGCAACCGCGTCGGTCGTCAAGTCGCAGCGGTCCGGCGGTGCCGCGGCCCCCTCGCAAGGCGGGGGCCAGGCGTCCGGCGGTGACTGGGGCGCGCCGACCCCGGTCGGGGGCCCCGCCGAGGAAGGCAATATCTAGATGGCACGAGGACGGGACCGGGAGGATCGCCGGCCGAAGCGGGACGACCGGCGAGAGCGCAAGGGCAAGAAGAAGTTCTGCCAGTTCTGCGCGGACAAGACCGACTACGTGGACTACAAGGACGTCGCGTTGCTCCGCAAGTTCATGAGTGACCGCGGCAAGATCCGAGCGCGGCGCGTGACGGGCAATTGCTCGCAACACCAGCGCCTGGTGGCAACCGCCGTCAAGAACGCCCGTGAGATGGCACTGTTGCCGTACACGAGCCGATGAAGATCATCCTCGCCGACGACGTCGAGAGCCTCGGCAAGAAGGGCGACGTCGTCACGGTCAAAGACGGCTACGCGCGCAACTACCTCGTTCCCAAGGGCCTCGCGTTCATGGCTACCAAGGGGTCGCTGAAGCAGGCCGAGGTCATGCGACGTGCCCGCGAAGAGGCCGAGACCAAGGCCCGGGAAGAGGCCCAGGCACGAGTAGCGGGGTACGAGGCGAGCCCGGTCTACATCTCGGCGCGCGCCGGCGAAGAGGGCCGCTTGTTCGGCTCCGTGACGTCCTCGGACGTAGCCCGGGCGGTCGAAGAGCAGCTCGGTCACGCCGTCGATCGCCGCGATATCCGGCTCGAGGAGCCGATCCGCAGCCTCGGGAGCCACTCGGTCACCATCCACCTCTACGAGGGTGTCGATGCGACCGTCACGGTCGAGGTCATCGCTCACGAGGAGGAGCCGGTCTAGCGACGGTTCTCCACAGAACGCGGGAGTAATCCACCAGAAACCCACAGGGCCGCGACCCTTGTTACTCACAGGGCGCCGGGACTAGCTTCTTTCGAGGTCCACGACAGGGGTGCCGGCCATCGCGGGGGCCGGACCCCAGAGGCGTCTTCCCTGCAAAACCCGGTTTCTGTCGGCGCGCCTCATTACAGTACGAACATACGTTCGGACGACCAGGGAGTGGCGACGTGGCGCAACGGCTCGAAGCGGTAAAGCCCAATCGGATCCCACCGCACGACCTCGATGCCGAGCAATCGGTGCTCGGGGCCATGCTCGAATCCAAAGAGGCCATCGCCAACGTCATCGAGATCATCGAGCCCAACCAGTTCTACAAGCCCGCCCACATCGAGATCTACGAGACGATCATGGCCCTCTACGGCAAGGGCGAGGCCGTGGATGCCATCACGGTGGCCGACGAGCTGGGCCGGCGCGGCAAGCTCGAGACGATCGGAGGCAAGCCCTACATCCACGGGCTGCTCGAGGCCTATCCGACCGCATCATCCGCCGGCCACTACGCGCGCATCGTCGAAGAGCTCGCGATCCTGCGGCGCCTGATCGAAGCCGGCACCCACGTCCAAGAGCTCGGTTTCTCGATGCCCGAAGACATCGCCGACACCCTCAACGAGGCCGAGGAAGCGATCTTCAACGTCGGCGACAAGCGCCTCAAAGACGACTACCACGAGATCCGCAAGCTCCTCATGCAGTCGATGGTGGATATCGAGACGCTTTACGACCGCGGCGAACACCTCACCGGTCTGTCCTCGGGATTTCCGGACCTCGACGAGATGACTGCCGGCTTCCAATCTTCGAACCTGATCATCGTGGCGGCGCGGCCGTCACAGGGAAAGAGCTCCCTCATGAACGACTTCGCTCTTGCGGCGGCGCTGAAGAACCAAGTGCCGACGGTCATCTTCTCGCTCGAGATGTCCAAGGAAGAAGTCGTGAAGCGATTCTTGTCGTCGGAGGCGCGCGTCGACGCGCAAAGGATCAACAAAGGCGCGTTGCAGGAGCAGGACTGGACGAAGCTATCGGCTGCGCTGGGACGTCTCGCCGAGGCGCCGATCTTCATCGACGATTCGGCCAACATCTCGTTGATGGAGATGCGCGCGAAGTGCCGCCGGCTCAAGGCCAAGAACGGGCTCGGACTCATCGTTGTCGACTACCTGCAGCTGATGCAGTCCCCGCGCCGTTCCGAGAACCGGGTGCAAGAGGTATCCGAGATCTCGCGGTCGCTGAAGATCCTTGCGCGCGAGCTCCAGGTCCCCGTCATCTGCGCGTCGCAGCTCAACCGAATGGTCGAATCCCGCGCCGACAAACGCCCCCTCTTGGGTGACCTTCGCGAATCTGGAAGCATCGAGCAGGATTCTGACGTCGTGATGTTCATCTATCGCGACGAGGTCTATAACCCGGACACCGAAGCGCGGGGTGAGGCCGAGCTGATCATCGCCAAGCACCGCAACGGGCCGACGGGAAAGATCCGGCTCGCGTTCATGAACCAGTACACGAAGTTCGCTTCGATCGCGAAGGGCCCGCTGTAGTTACGAGGCGTCTTCGATGAGGCCGAGGTATCCGTCGGGCACACGGTCGTGGGGCAGACGGATGTCGGATGGCTCCCGACCGTCGAGGCGCTCGAGCGACGCCGCCATCCCGTCGGCTCCGAACAACGCGGCCGCGACCATCTCTCGCTTGCGACGATCGTCGAGGCGGTCCCAGTAGTGGAGCAACGTCTCGAGCCAGCCCTTGGCGAGGGTCGCTCCCTCGCGCAGGTCATGCATGTGATCGCCGGTTGGATGCATCGGATGACCCTCTCTCGTGGCCTGTTAAGAGAAGTCTTCGCACGGGAGGAACCAGAATCCTGCCCAGGAAAAGGGAATCGAGCGGGTGAAGGGAATCGAGCGGGTGAAGGGAATCGAAGCACGAACCGGCGGGCCTACAGGGCATCCCCTTCGATCCCCTCCACGCGTCCGCTCTTCGAGCGGGTGAAGGGAATCGAACCCTCGTAACTAGCTTGGGAAGCTAGAGCTCTACCATTGAGCTACACCCGCGGCGGTGCAGATTCTAGCGACGGCTACCCGATGTGCGGGGGCAGGTCCTGACCGCAGTTCGGGCACTGCCCTCCCTGAACGTCCTTCGGCGAAACCGGTTTCCCACACTCCGGACACGTTCGCGCCAGCGGATCACTCTCGGACATCGCGAAATCCCTCCTAACGCACGATCGTACGCACCCTTCTCGCTATAGTCGCCCCAGCATGATCCTGTCCGATCGCGACATCCGCGCAGCCATCGCCTCCGGGCAGATCAGCATCGAGCCCTTCGACGACCGAGCGATCCAGCCGTCCTCTATCGACCT
>Ga0299913_10002811_pt1 | contig 13941 bp, 18 predicted proteins | sample RVTome_9_FD_201360 | JGI IMG/M metagenome (GOLD analysis project Ga0299913, IMG submission 201360) | Soil microbial communities from uranium-contaminated site in the Upper Colorado River Basin, Wyoming, United States - RVT155D38 (version 2) ... | reverse complement strand
CTGCTGCGGGCGTCCGACGACCAGCATCCCGACCTCTTCTGGGCGCTGCGAGGAGGAGGCGGCAACTTCGGTGTGGTCACCTCGTTCGAGTTCCAGCTCCACCCCGTCGGACCCGACGTCCTGGCCGACCCCATCCTCTGGGACGCCAGCGACACCGGCGAGGTCCTCCACTTCTACCGCGACTTCGTGCGCAACGCCCCCGACGAACTCGGCACGGTCGTGAGATTCGGCACCGCGCCACCACTGTCGGTCATCCCCGAAGAACTGCACTGGCGCCCGGTTATATTGGTGGGCGCCTGCTACGCAGGACCGGTCGAGGACGCTGAAGAGGTGCTCCGCCCCTTGCGCGCCTTCGGGAGGCCCCTCCTCGATCTGATCGCGCCCACGCCCTACGTGAACCACCAGAGCGCCCTCGACTCCACGGTGCTGCGCGGCTGGAACTACTACTGGAAGTCGACGTACCTCCCCGAGCTTCGCGACGACCTGATCGACGTGATCGCCGAGAACGCGTTCGCGTGCTCGTCACCACGGTCCTACGCGGTGATGTTCCACCTGGGAGGCGCGGTCAGCAGAGTGCCGGAAGCCGCCACCGCGTTCGGAAACCGACAGGCGTCACACGCCATCACCCTCGACGGCGTGTGGCGGTCCGGCGAGGACTACGCCGACCGGGACATCGCCTGGACCAGGCGCTTCTTCGCCGCCCTCGACAGCCAACGCGAGGGCGTCTACGTCAACTTCCTCGGCGCCGACGAAGACCCCGACCGTATCCGCGACGCGTACGGCACCGCCGTCTACGACCGGCTGGTGGACATGAAGACCAAGTACGACCCGGACAACGTCTTCCACCACAACCAGAACATCCGCCCGAGTTCCGAGTGAACAGCCGTCCCTCGCGCGATGGACGCGCGATGGAGTGCAAGTGAGTCCGAAGCTTGAATGGCTTGCTCGACAGGTTGGGCCGAACTGAGTTCCTGGCTCATCCAGCCTTGGTGAGTGGCTCAAGAATGCGCTCGACCGCTCGTAGCCCTGTCGTGTGGTGTTCACCGAATGCGCTGATCTCGGCGAGGCGGTGCCGGCACCAACCGAGGGGTGTGGAGTCGTATTCGCTGTCGCATCGGTTTGGATCGGCGCCACCGTCGATCAGGTACTCCACCGATCGGGGCTTGCCCCAGTAGGCGGCCTCATGGAGGAGTGTGCTTGACCCGTGTTCTTCCCCGGTGTCGGGGTCGGAATTGACAGGCACCCCGCTGGATAGAAGCAGGTCGAGTGTTTCCACTCTTTCGCATACGGCTGCGGCTCGAGCCGCCTGGGCGCGTGTAGCGGTCGGGACCTCCGACAGCGTATAGGAGTCGATGTGTCCCACTCCGGCCGCTTCGACGATGTCGTGGACCACCGCACCCGCAGAGGCGAGCGTGTCGACCACTTCAGTGTTCCCGAAGGCGATCGCGTGGGCGAGCGCGGTTCCGCGGGGGACGGCGAAGCCGGTTGCTTCAAGCTCGGCACCGGCGGCGATGAGCGCTCGGACCATATCCGCCTCTCCATAGCTGGCTGCGGTCACCAATGGCGGCTCGGCGGCGCCGGCAGGGCCGTTGGCGCTCCCGCCGGCGGCGAGCAAAACCCTGGCGATCTCTCCGGATCGTTCGTGGTCGGTGAGGCCGTGGAAACGGGCTACACCGAGATATCCAAGAACCGAGTCATTGGTGAAGCATGAACTAACCGGCTCGTAAGCCAGCTCAGGATGTGTCCCGACGAGGTGGCGTAGACCGTTGTAGTCGCCGCGGTGGATCAGGTTCTTGCGCTCCACCTCCAGCCTGAGGCGGGGCCATGAAGCAAACCCGTATCTACGTGCCAGGACGAGTTGCGCTGTGCTCAGATCGACTCTGGGCGAGAAGGAGGCCAGGTCGCCCAGCGCAGTTGGGTCCCCGGCACGGGCAGCCCGGAGCATCTCCTTGGCCTGACGGCGCAGCTGATCGAGATCTGGAAACTCGGGAAGAACTTCTGGCACGGTATCTCCCTTTCGGCCCGGGCCCGCATCAGGCTGAGGAAGACGCCGCAGACAGCTATCGCATTCGTCTATCAGGAGGTGAACTCAGTCCTTCCCGCGGACCCGGAGGCGCCCTCGTGCGCCTAATCCACTCTACCAATGCTCGTGGTGGTTGAGGACGGAAGTCCACCATTCGATCAGCTGCGACGCTATCGCGGTCACCGAAGTTGCCTTGCCCTCCACACCGTTGGATTTAGCCGAGGCGGTGGCAGAGGCCTCATTCGGGAAGAAGTTGGCCAGGGGACACCATTGGTCGACGGCTGAGGTCATCCCATAGCCGTCGGGAATGAGCGCGGTGAGATCGTTCGACTCGATCTCACCGTTCCTTACGTTCAAACGCATCGGACCGTCGGCCACATGCGAGTGGATCACGCCGTCGCCTATGGTGCCGACGATCCCGATCGCGTCGAGGGCGCACCAGGTCCATCGCTGTCCGACTGCCAGCTCGATGCGGTGCTGGGTGGTTCGATGCTGAGGCCGGCGATCCCTACCACCCGATCACCCTTCAGTGAGACGTTGTCCGTTCGGGCGAAACCATCCAGCACATCGGTGGCTTTGGCCACGTCGACTCTTGCCGCTTCCGCGATGGAGGCTATGGCGGGGGCTTGCCCCGAGTCGAGGAGGATCCTGAAGGCGGCAGCGCGCACGTTCAGCTGAACCGGCTCGAGTCGATGATCACCAAGCTCGACGGCATCCGAGCCGTTCGGCACCGCCCACGCCTCGCCGCAGCAGCCGGTGTCGGTGCAACCGGTGTCGTCGGCCACCGGTCAACTCGCCGTTCTGGCCGAGAGTCCGGCCAGCATCAGCTCGAGCCCGTCGTGGAAGCAGCGGTCGGGGTCGCAGTCGGCGATCATGTCGACCGCCGCGGCGGCCAGTTCAGGTGGTGTCCCCTGCGGTATGGCCTGGCCCAGGGAGAGGAGGACCTCCCGGTCGGTGTACGTCTTGCGGTCGGGTTCGCATGCGACCGCAAGCCAGGCCACCTCGGCGTAGCCGGCGCCGAGGGCATAGGTGAGGACCGACCGGAGCACTGCTGCTGGTTGGTCGAGTCCGGCAGCGGTGAGACCGTCGAGGTAGGCCCGCCACAGCTCCAGTTCTGATCGGGGCAGGACGGTACAGCGCAGGACGAGCGGCGCGGCATCAGGGTGACGATGAAACAGGTCTCTGACCGAGTGGGCAAGGGCACGGAGCAACTCGGCGGGGTCATTTGTCTGACCTGGGCGTTCGATCTCTTCCCAGAGCAGTTCGGCGACCCCGTCGAGGAGGCCGTCCTTTCCCTTGGCATGGTGGTGGATGGTCATCGGGTCGACGTCGAGTTCTTCGGCGAGGCGTCGCATGGTGAGAGTGTCGAGGCCCTCCTGGTCGATCACTCGGAGGGCGGTCTCCAGGACTCTGCGCCGGTCGAGTCGTTCACGTGTGGGGATTTCGGTGGTCACGCGGTTGCTCCAAGTTGAGGGTTGACACGCTACCAAGCCTAGGTCTATGTTGCATGTCTACAGTGTAGAAGTCAATCGTAGAGGTGTTGATGTCGTCGACCAACGAGCCGGCCGTTGAGGTCCGTGATCTGGTCAAGGTGTATCCCCGGCCAGGAGGCGGCACTCTTAGGGCACTCGACGGAGTCTCGTTCAGGGTGGAGAACGGCGAGTTCTTCGGACTGTTGGGGCCCAACGGAGCGGGCAAGACCACCGCTTTGGAGATCATCGAGGGCATACGCAAGCCGACATCCGGTGAGGTGCGGGTTTTGGGCGTCGACCCCCGGAAGGATTTGGACAGGGTCAAGCGGATGATCGGTGTTCAGCTCCAGGCCGCCTCGTACTTCAGCCTGTTGACCATCGCCGAGATACTCGATCTCTTTGGTTCCTTCTACCCGACCCGCCGCGCCACGACGGAGCTGCTGGAGACGGTGGGCCTCCTGGACAAGGCCGACTCCTATGTCCGCCACCTCTCGGGAGGTCAGCAACGACGGTTCTCGGTGGCCGCCGCTCTGGTCAACGACCCGCAGGTGATCTTCCTAGACGAGCCCACCACCGGGCTCGACCCGCAGATGCGTCACAGTCTCTGGGAACTGCTCCGTCGGCTCAACAGGGACGAGGGCAAGACGGTCGTCCTCACCACCCACTACATGGAAGAAGCCGAGCTGCTCGCCGACCGGGTGGCCATTATCGACCTCGGGCGGATCGGATCCATTGATACCCCACGGGCCCTGATCGCCGGTCTCGACGGCCAAGGTCACATCGAATTCACCACCAACATCGCAGTCGACACCAGCGAGCTGGCCGCTCTCGATGGAGTGACCGACGCCGCCGCCAGGTCAAACGGGGGTGGGTCGAGTCTTGGTCCGGACACCTACCAGCTGACCATCACTGATCCCAGTGTCGCTGTGACCTCCCTGCTCGGCTGGTCGCAGGGTCGGGGGATCGAGATGCGCGGTCTCGAGGTGGTTCCCGGCACGCTCGAGGACGTGTTCCTGCAGCTCACCGGTCGAGAGTTGCGAGAATGACAGCCATCAGCGGTACGCTCCGTTTGGCCTCGGCCAGCACCCGCCAGCTGCTCCGCTCCAGTGAGGTGTGGGCCACCACCTTCGCCTTTCCCGGCGCCCTCCTCGCCATGCTGTGGCTTTTTTCAGAACTGCGGTTCGAGTTCGCCAGCCAACAGGTGGCCCTGATCGATTTCTGGGTGACCGGGCTCGGGGTGCTCGGTGTGGCGTTGGGCAACGGACATGCCTTCCTGGCCAACATCTCCACCTGGAAGGCCGGTGGAGTTCTAAAACGAATTTCCCTGACCCCGATCACCGCCGGCCAGCTGATCATTGCCGAGGTGATCCCCCGCGCCGTCCTGGGCATGATCACCATCGTCGCCTTCCTCGCGGTGGGAAACGCCTTGGGCGCCAACATCCGGATGGGCACTGAACTGGTGTCGGTGGTTCCGGTCATGGTGATAGTCACCTTCACCGGACTCAGTGTCGCCTTCATCATCGCCGGGATCACCAAGAGCCCTCAGAACGCCAACGCGATGGACACCGCGGTCAGCTGGCCGCTTTACCTCGTCACCGGGGCGATGTTCCCCCTCGCCGCGTTCCCCGCCTGGCTGGAGCAATCCGCCCAGTACGTTCCCTACACGGGCCTGATCGCCACGATGCGGGGCGTGGTCCTCGAAAGCAGGCCACTCACCGACTTCGGCGCGGAACTCGCTATCGGTGTCGTTTGGATGACAGCGCTGCTCTTGGTCGCCGGCCGCACCTACCGCTTCGTGAAGTGAGCCTGCAGTGACCACAGCAAACCTCCCCCTATTCAGAGCGAGCACGAAGATGATGCTCCGCTCACGCGGTGTGATCGCCGCCATCATCACCTCAACCCTCTATGTCGCTTTCTTCGGGTTGATCGAGGATCTCGAATTCGGGCTCGGCGCCGAGAGCATCGGCTTCTTCAACTTCGTCCTCCCCGGATTCGCCGTCTTCCTGATGGTCTATCAGATCCAAGACATCACAGTGGCGGTGGGTGCCAGCTTCAAGGCCCGCGGCATCCTCAAGCGGCTCGCTATCACCCCCCTGTCGCCAGCCCGGTTCATCGGTGTGCAGACTCTCACCTACGTGGGACTCGGAGTGATTGCGTCGGGTCTGGTGCTGGCCGTGGGCGGAGTGGTTGGAGGGCACGTTGCGATGACCACCAACCTTCTCTGGTTGGTCCCCCTCGTCGCCATGGTCGCACTCACCTCGATCGCCCTCGCCTACCTCATCGCCGGGCTGACTCCAAACCCCCAGACCGCCACCAATGTCGGATCGACCCTCAGCTTTCTCATGTTCGGTTTTGCCGGCGTGATGTTCCCGGTCGCTGCACTGCCCGGACTGCTGCCCGACATCGTCCCTTATGTGGTCCCACACGCGGCCGTGATCGAGGCGATCCGGGGCATCGTCCTCAGCGGCGACGCCATCACCGCGTACGGGAGGCAGGTCCTAATAGGAATCGTCTGGCTCGCGGTTGCACTCACCATCGCCCCGCGCGCCTACAGGTTCACCGACGACCGATGATCACCCGACGCCAGCTTTCCACCGACGCCGAGGCGATCCAGCTTGTCTTCGCCACCGTCTTTTCCGCCACCTTCCCATGAGCGAAGTGCGACCCTTCCACATTGAGGTACCCGAGGCGGATCTCGATGACCTGCGTCAACGTCTGGCACAGACCAGATGGCCCGATCAGCCGCCTGGGATGGGCTGGGACCACGGCGTGCCACTCGATTATCTGCGGGAGCTGGCCGACTACTGGCGCACCTCATACGACTGGCGGAGACACGAAGCGGATCTCAACCAGTTTCCCCTGTTCATCACCACGATCGATGGCCAAAGGCTCCACTTCGTGCACATGCGCTCGGTCGAGCCCGGCGCCCTACCGCTAATGATGATCCACGGCTGGCCCGGTTCCATCGTGGAATTCGCCAAGGTCCTCCGCCCGCTGGCCGACCCCCGATCTCACGGCGGGGCCCTCGCCGATGCCTTCGATGTGATAGCGCCATCGATCCCCGGCTTCGGCTTCTCAGGCCCGACCGAGGAGACTGTCTGGGATCTCGACCGCGTGACCGTCGTCTTCGCCGAGCTGATGGAGCGGCTCGGATATGACCGCTACGGGGCTCACGGCGGCGACTTTGGTGCGCTGGTGTCCCCGGCACTGGGTCGCCTCCATCCCGACCGGGTCGTCGGCGTCCACGTCAACGGGATCCCAACTGTGGTGGGCAGGGGACAGACTGCCGGCCTGTCCGACGCCGACCTGGAGCGCCTCGAGACGCTGCAACGGCTGTGGCGCGACCAGCGGGGATACGCAGTAATCCAGTCCACCCGCCCCCAGACCCTGGCCTACGGGCTCACCGACTCCCCCGTCGGTCAACTGGCCTGGATCGTGGAGAAGTTCAAAGAGTGGACTGACTCAGTCGAAGTGCCGGAGGACGCCGTCGACCGCGACCAGCTGCTCACGCACGTGACCCTGTACTGGCTGACCGCCACCGCCGGTTCATCGGCTAGCTTCTACAAGGAGGATCCGACACTGAGCCGAATGGCGGGCTCAGCCGGCTCGTCTAGCCGAAGCCGCGAGGCGACCGGCAGTGTTGTCCGCCCCGACCAGCCGTCGGCGGTGCCGACCGGAGTGGCGGTTTTCCCCCGAGAGCTGACTGTCTCCATCCGTCACCTCAGCTCTCAAAGCCACAACATCGTGCATTGGACCGAGTTCGACCGGGGCGGTCATTTCCCGGCAATGGAGGTACCCGACTTGCTCGTCGAGGATCTGCGCCGGTTCTTCCGTCAAGTCCGCTAGACCAGGCGTCCTCAGTCTCAGCTGTTGAGGATCCGGCACACGCTCTCGGGTGGGCAGTCGTCTGGATCGAGCTCGGTAGCCGTCTCAGCCAGATCGGCGAGATCCTGGCGGAGCCGCTGTAGGTCTTTGATCCGCTGGTCGACCTCTCGCATGCGAGTGCCGATCAAATCGCTGACGTGCCGGCATGGTGGCTCTCCGTGGTCGCGAATGGTCAGCACCTCGCGGAGCTCGTTGAGGGTGAGGCCGACACCCTGACCCGCCCTGATGAAGGTGAGCCGGTCGATCACCGACTGGTCGTACTCCCGGTAACCGGAGGCGGTCCGCCCCGGCTCAAGCAGAAGACCGGCCTCCTCATAGAACCGGATGGCGGAGGTGGCCATCCCCACCTGACGGGCGACTTCACCGATCTGCATGCCGACACAATACCACTTGACCTTCAACTGCACTTGAAGGTGTACGTTGGCGGGGATCGCCAACCAGAGGAGACCACGGCATGGAAGAGAAGACCCTCAACATCATCGACCAGCTCTGGGAGGCGGCGGTCGAGCGGCTGCCGGCGCTCACCGCCGACGAACAGAAGGCCGGGATGGGGTTGCTCGCCGAACTGTCCCGGGGAGAGTCGGTTACGGCCGCCCGACTGGCACAGGCTCTAGCGGTGGAAGAGACAAAGGCCGAACAGTATCTCCGAGACTCGGGGTTGAGCCGCCTCGTTCATGCCAGTGAACAAGGCTCGGCACTGGGTTTCTTCGGTTTGTCCACTGTCCCCACCGACCACCGATTCACGGTCGACGGACGCGAGCTGTGGACCTGGTGCGCCGCCGACACCCTCTTCCTCCCCGAGCTGCTCGACGCCACCGCATGGGTCGAATCGAAAGACCCGGTCACCGGGCAATCCATCAACCTCACGGTCTCTCCGACATCAGTGGAATCGGCCGAACCGAACGGAGTGGTCGTGTCGATGAACTCCCCGGAAGCCTGGGAGACTACCTCGGCGCTCAAGCTCATCGTCACCGCCTGTCATTACATCCACTTCTTCGGTTCCTCCGAATCCGGTGGGAAATGGACCCAGGGTCATCCCAACACTGTCCTCATCCCCCTCGACCGCGCCTTCGTCTACGTGAAGCGGCAGAACCGCAGGATGTTCGGCACCGCCCTGGCAGACCGCGAATGATCCGCATCACGCTCCAATACTTCGACGGGTGTCCCAACTGGGAGACCACCGACCAAACACTGGCCATGCTGCTCGCCGAGGGTTGGGACGCCCACGTCGAGCGTGAGCTGATCGACAGCTACGACCGGGCAGTGCAACGGGGATTTCCCGGCTCGCCCACCGTATTGGTCGACGGTGTAGACCCCTTCGCCGAGGGCGAGATGCCGCCTGCTCTGGCGTGTCGGGTGTATCAGACCGATACCGGTCGAGCCGGATCCCCCTCCATCGACCAGCTGCGCCAGGCCATCGCCCGGGCCGAGAAAGGCAACTCCTATGGTGATCAGCGCTGACCGCCAGCAAGTACTGCGGCTCATCGAGGCCGAAGGGGCCCAGGTGGTGGATGTGCTTCCTCCACGCGAGTACGACGAGTCCCACATCCCCGGCGCCATCAGCATCCCGCTCAAACAGCTCACTCGAGAGACCGTATCCGTGTTGTCGCGGGACAAGCCGGTCGTCGTCTACTGTCACGACGGTCTCTGTGACATGTCGCCACGAGCCGCGTGCCGGCTCGAAGCGTTCGGATTCACCCAGGTGTACGACTACGTCGAAGGGATCGCCGACTGGAAGGCGGCCGCCCTCCCCCTCGAGGGCAACAAGGACCAGCCCCCTCGGGTCACCGACGCCACCCGAACCGATGTGCCCACCTGTCGGCCCGACGCCACCGTAGGTGAGGTGAGATCCGTGGTGGCTGGCGAGTGGGATGTCTGTGTGGTTGTCGACTGCGACGGGGTGGTGGTAGGTCGTCTTCGTCGATCAGCTCTCGGCGAGGGCGATGAGTCAAGGGTCGAAGAGCTGATGGAACCCGGGCCGGGGACGGTCCGGCCCGACAGCCTGCTCGGCCCGTTGGTCGATCGTCTCATTCGGCGAGACATACCCCATGTGCTGGTCACCACTCCCCAAGGAAAACTGTTGGGTGTCCTCGTCCGCGACGAGGCCAAGCGGCTTCTCGCCGGGGACCCACCCGAGCAGATCTGGGCGGACTGTGATTGCTGTCCGGGCAGGTGGACCACTGCCAGCTGACCTGTGTCGCTATGTGGTGCCGCGGTGCGAATCGAGCCGGATGATTCCCCGCTCCAGAGCGGCCGTGACTGCGGCAGTGCGATCTTCCACTCCCAGCTTGGCGAAAATGTGGAGCAGGTGGGTCTTTACCGTCGCCTCGCTGATGTGCAGCATCCGGCCCACTTCTTTGTTGGACAACCCGTCGGCCACCTCCAACAGGACCTCCACCTCTCTTGTGCTCAACGCCTCCTCGGCGGGAGCCCGCATCCGGCCGAGAACCCGTGACGCCACCTTGGGCGAAAGCACCGACTCGCCTCGGGCGGCCAGCCGTATCGCCTGCATCAACTCTTGCCGAGAGGCATCCTTGAGCAGGTATCCGATCGCCCCGGCTGCCACGGCTCGGGTGATGTCGGCATCGGTGTCGTAGGTAGTGAGGATGAGGACCTCGACGCCGTCGTGGTCTCGGCCTATGCGACGTGTTGCCGCCACTCCATCCATGTCGGGCATCTGCAGGTCCATAAGCACCAAGTCTGGCTGCAGCGACTCGACCAGCTGAAGGGCCTCTCGGCCGTCGCCCGCTTCACCTACCACCTCGACGTCGGCTTCGGAGTCGAGAACGGCCCGCAGCCCCTCTCGCACCACAGGATGGTCATCGGCGATGATCAACCGGATCGGATTGGCCATCATTCTGGGTGGGACGGCACCGTCACAGGTGCGCTCTCTCGTACTGGAAGCTCGAACGCGACGGCGGTCCCTTCACCCGGGTTGGTCTCCACAGTCAACGTCCCACCAAGAGCTTCGGCCCTCTCTGTCATGGTCCGCAAGCCCGCACCGTCGGCTCGAGATTCATCAGGGGTGAATCCGACGCCGTCATCGTGGACGTCGAGGACGACCGCACCGTCCATGTGGGAGAGGGTGACGGTCACCCTGGTCGCCTCAGCGTGCCTGCGAGCATTGCTCACCGCCTCCTGTGCTATTCGCAAGATGGCGGTCTCCTCATCGACATCCAGCCGGACGGGAGTGCCGATCATCTTTGTCTCGGCTTCGATTCCGGTGTCTTCGGCGAGCTCAGCGGTCAGCTTCTGAAGGGCCTGAGGCAACGAAGCATCGGCCAGGGCGGCGGGTCGCATCGCCCACACCATCCTTCGGCTCTCGACCAGGTTCTCTCTCGCTGTCTGCAGGGCTCGTTCCGCATACTGACGCCCCGACGTCCCGCGCGGCAGCGATGTGGTCGCGGCCTCGAGCAGCATGATGATGCTGGCGAAACCCTGGGTGAGAGTGTCGTGGATGTCTCGCGCCAGCCTCTCCCGTTCTGCCAGGACTCCGGCGCGTCGCTCCGCCTCTACGAGGTCCGCTTGGGTCTCCCGCAACTGGTCGATGAGCTCCTGACGTGCCCGACTCTGCCGTACCACGGTTCCGAAGTAACTGACCAGGAGCAACCCGGTGGCGAGGACCAGGATCACAGCCGCGACCGTTCCCCACGGGATGGCGCCCTGATCGGTCGACTCCAACCACAGCCAGACAGCGCCCGTGCCGACCAACGCCACGGCCCCCCACCTCACGTCGTAGTAGCAGAGGGGAGCAAAGATCCCGAGTGACAGAATGAGAAAGTCGGGATCAGCGACCATAAGCCCCGCCCATATCCCCGTGGCGGCGGCGAAGTAGAGGAGGTTGCCGGGCCCCCGACCCGGAATCCGCCACAGGAGATGCCACGCGGCCAACAACAGTGCCAGGCCGAGTATCACGCTTGTCCGCAACGCCGTGTGAGCCTCAAACAACAATGCGTTGAAGGCGGCAAAGATCAGCAGGCCGTAGAACAGCGCGCTCCACAAGATGTTCCATCGGCCCATTGGCTCTGCAGCGGTGGGATGAGGCGAGTGTCCAACCATGCCGACCTTGGGACGAAGGGGTGACCCCGATCACCCTACCGGAACCTCCTACCAGCGCATCCACCGTCCGGTTGATCCTCGTCTCCATCCCTCAGTCGGCGGAAAACCGGTCGACCCGCCGACGACAACCACGGCTCCTTTCCGCACGATGACAGCAAATGAACCGCCGCCGACCGGTCAACACGATGACCGACGTGCGGCGCCCGACCTAAAGGAGAGGAGCACACAATGCAGACCAGAGAAGCCGACCGTCTCAGCCAGGGACCGAGCCAACGAATCGGGCCGATCGGACGCCTGGTGCGGGTATTCGGAGCGGTGATCATGGCCCTGTTCGCCTACGACTGGCTCGAAGCCGGCATGGACTGGTTCGGTCAGGCATCCACACCCTCCAACCCCTGGGTGTGGGCAGTGACAGCGTTGGCCGCCTATTACGGCCTCCACCAGCTCCCCGACAGCGGCTTCGGCCGGCCGTGGGGAGAAAGAGTCCTGGCAACCGTCGGAGGACTATTCGTACTCATCGCGGTAGTCACACTCGTCCTCCACGGGGAGCTTTGGGCCGCACCACTCACCACCGCGTTGTACGGATTCAACGGCGCCTTCCTATTCGTCGTCTCCCTCTCGTATCTGGTGGCGGTGTTCCTGGGGACACCCGGCTGTGAAGTCGGTGGGTTGGGTGAGCTGATCCGCCGAATACGCGGTGTTACCGATCCCGCCAACCAAGATGCAATGTGGTGCATTGCCGGCATCCATGGCCTCGACAAATGGGAGGCGAACCGACGCCAATAGACAATCGAGGTGGAGGGCCGGCGCGAGCAAGCCTCGACCGGCCCACCCATCACCACGCATCTTCGATCGCAACCGGACCCATGCCCACAGAACACCTGAGCTTCCGGACACTGACCCGAAACGACTTCCTTCTCCTCGCCGCGTGGCTATCCCAGCCCCACGTCAGCCAAGACCAGCAACTCGCGGCGGGCGATCGACCTCGACCACACCACAGTCGAGGTGCTGTCGGCGTGGAGGACATGGCAAGCAGCCGAACGGACCGCGGCGGTGATCGCACCGGCGGGATGGGTGTTCGCCGACATCGACGGCAACCCAATCCACCCCCAGTCAATCTCGCAAGCGTTCGAGAGGATCGTCGCCCGAGCCGGCTCCCCAAGATCCGCCTCCACGACGTCCGCCACACCCACGGCACCCTTCTCATCAAAGCCGGTGTTCCCGTCAAGGTCGTGTCCGAGCGGCTCGGGCATGGCAACCCGACGTTCACCATCGACACCTACCAGCACGTCCTCCCCGGCATGCAGTCCGAAGCCGCCCGCATCTTCGAAAAGCTGATCGCCGGCATCCGGTAGAGAAGCCGGTGGAAGCGGCGGTAGAACAAAGCCGGGAGACGGTAGAAGCCCTGGTCGGCAGGTCGCTGACCAGGGCTTTTAGTAGCGGGGGCGGGATTTGAACCCGCGACCTTCGGGTTATGAGGCCTAGCACCACCCATTTCCTGGGGTGCCCGCTAACCAGGGAAAACCGGCCGAAAGCCAACGGTAGCAGGCGTTTCTGTCACCGATCGTTGCGGGTTGTTGCCGATCGTTTCTGGTCCTCCTGTGGTACGGATGTGGGATGACCATTGCGCCAGGCTGAGAATGCGAACGACAAGCTCATCACCACTCTCAACCCACCACGCTAAATGCTCGTCATCGAAAGCCTTGATTATGAGATTGTTCGCACCTCGCATGGCCATGAGATCGAGGGCCTTTTGAGCGGTAGCTAATCCTGCTCGAAATGCGTGCTCGTAACTTGCGTGTGTACCTCCACGCACGAGCACGATCTTCTGCCCCTCCGTAACCTCAGCTTCCCAACCATCGAAGGCGAGGGCTTCAGACTCTCGCGCGGCATCCTGTAATTCGAACGCGGCGCCGCAACAGGCACCGAGTCCTTCAACGAGTAGTGGCATTCCAGCGAAACTCGGGCGAGCTTCAGGGGTAACGCTTAAAGCGACCTCCTTCCTTCTCTCGTTAGGAACATCAGAGGCGTCGACCAAGAGAGCCGATGTTACGAGCGATGGGGTTCGTTTTCGAAAGTTGGGCCGATTGGAACGGGAGCGTTGGTTTAGGGCTGCTCGGTGACGTCGACGGGCCGCTCGACTACCCAAACCTGGATCACGTCCGGGGTGAGTATGTAGTCGGCGTAGAACTCGGGTTCGGTAGGAGAAGTCGCCGAGATGCCCCGCTGATACACCGATGTGACGGTTGATGACTCGCGAGATCTCGAGCTTGTTCAGACCAGCTTCCATGTGTCCTCCTCTATGAAACGGCCACGGATCTCGTCATATAGCTGGTCAGACTCGACTGGGGTGTAATCGGGTGATCGGGTCAGGCAAACGATGTCGGACGGCCCGTCGGCTCGGAAGTTCTTCCAATAGAGCTTTCTGAACGGCACGGGAGGTTCCAGCTCGGACGCTACGGGTTTGCTGTCATAGCCGGTATTCCCTTTGAGCGCTGCTGG
>Ga0299913_10002810_pt1 | contig 13942 bp, 12 predicted proteins | sample RVTome_9_FD_201360 | JGI IMG/M metagenome (GOLD analysis project Ga0299913, IMG submission 201360) | Soil microbial communities from uranium-contaminated site in the Upper Colorado River Basin, Wyoming, United States - RVT155D38 (version 2) ... | reverse complement strand
GTCCGCGCCCGCCAGCAGGCTGTTGGTGATCATCGTCCAGTTGCGGTCCTCGTGGCCCTCGGGAGCCACACGCTCGTCGACCTGGAGGATGTGCGTGGCGTTCCAGCGCACGTCCATCCGCGCGAGGCGTTCGAGCATCGGCGCCGGCGTCGACCCGCCGCTGAACGCCAGGACCGCCCGGCCGTGCCGCCGGACGCCCTCGCGGGCCGCCTTGGCGATCACCTCGGCGGTCCGCTGTGCGACGGCGTCCTCGCCGTCGTGGGTCTCGATGCGCATGGCGGCGAGGATGCCCCCCGGCGATCACCGGCAACCGCCGACGGTCGGCCGCCCAGTCCACCCGATCCAGGGCCGCGGCCAACGCGCCGATCGCGCGCACCTCCGTGTCGTGGATGTCGTGCGGGAGCTCGCCCCATCCGACCGGTCGAGCGTCGCGTCGGGGCACCGGCCGGCCGCCCGCTCGGATGAACCGCAGCCGCGTGGGGGAACGTGGTCCCATGGCCACCGACCACCTGCCAGCGGAGGTGCTCGACGACATCGTCGATCTGCTGGCGGCGTGCCCGGCCTTCGTGGGCATCGGTCGAGAGGTGCTCGCGGGGCTTGCCGGCGAGGCCGAGATCGCCTACGTCGACGGCGTCACGGGCCCGACGACCCCTGCGCTGGTGGTCCAGCGTGGTGGACTGGTCGTGCGCGACGGGTCGGATCGCACCGTCGACATGGTGGCGCGTGGCGAGTTCAGCGCGCCGGCCGACGGCGAGCAGCTCGACCCGATCGAGCCCAGCATGGTCGTGTGGTTGCCGGACCGCGCGATCGACATCGCATGGTCCGCGACCCCCGACCAGCTCACCGAGGTGCTGGAACGTCCGACGCGCACCATCGACCTGCAGACGGCGGCGGTGCGGACGCTCATGCGGGCACCGGTGCGTACCGCGGATGCCGCCGAGACGTGCGCGACCGTGGCGGGACGCATGACCGAGCAGCGGATCTCGTCGGTGGTGGTGCTCGACGACGACCGTATCGGGATCGTCACGGACCGCGATCTGCGGTCCCGCCTCGTCGCCCGGCAGCTGCCGCCCTCGACGACGATCGGTGACATCGCGACGTGGGACATCCGCACCGTCGCCCCGCAGACACCGGTGTTCGAGGCACTGATCGAAATGCTGTCGGCCGGCATCCACCACCTGCCGGTCACCGACGACGGCCGCCTCGTGGGCATGCTCAGCTCCAACGACGTGCTCGAGCTCGGCACACGCAGCCCCCTGCACCTGCGCACCACGATCGACCGCGCGGCGACCGTCGACGAGGTCGCGTCGGCGCTGGATGACCTGCCCGACGCGGTGCGCGCCCTCCTCGCCGCAGGCACCACCGCCGGTGACGTCGGCAGGGTCGTCGCGACGGTCACCGACCGCGTCCAACGGCGCCTGCTGGCACTGGCGTTCGCCGACCACGGCGATCCGCCCGGTCCCTTCGGCTGGATCGCGTTCGGAAGCCAGGCGCGCGGCGAACAGACCCTGCACAGCGACCAGGACCACGGCCTGCTGCTCTCCGACGATCTCGACGACGACGACGACGCCTGGTGGCGGCGCACCGCGGAGTGGGTCGTCGACGGCCTCGAGATGTGCGGCTTCGCGAGGTGCAACGGCGGGGTCATGGCGATCAACGACGCCTGGCGCCACGACGTCTCGGGATGGTGCCGGGCGTTCGCCGACTGGATCGAGCGGCCCAGCGAGAAGCACCTCATGGACTCGACGATCGCCTTCGACCTGCGCACCGTCACAGGCGAGCTGCAGGTCCGCGAGCTGCTCGCACCCGTGATCGCCACCGCGGCCGACAACGGCATCTTCCTCGGCCGGCTTGCCCGCGACGCCACCCGGCACCGCCCGCCGCTGGGGTTCTTCGGCGGCTTCGCGGTCGAGCGTTCCGGGGAGCACAAGGGATCGTTCGACATCAAGGCCGGAGTCATGCTGCCGATCGCCGACATCGCCCGCCTGCACGCGCTCGCCCGCGGCAGCAGCGACATCGCCACCGACGTCCGGCTCGGGGGCGCGGCGGATGCGGGACAGGTCTCCGACGACCTGGCGTCAACGCTGTCGGCCGGCTACGAGCTGGCCACCGGGCTGCGGCTCCGGCGGCATCTGGAGCGCCACGCCGCGGGGGAGCCGGTCGACAACTGGCTCGACCCCGATGAGCTCGAGGCGCTCGCCCGTGCGCAGCTCCGCGAGACCTTCAAGGCAATCCGCACCGCCCAGCAGAGCATCGAGGGCCGGTACCACACGGGGATGTTGGGGTGACGGTGCGATCCAGACAGGAGCCGCGATGCGTGGACTGCGACTGATCCGAGGAGCCGACCTGTCCGACGACACCAGCCAGTCCGACGGCATGACGCGGCGCGCGGCCCTGTCGGGCGAGCTCGTCGGTGCGACCACGCTGTGGATGGGCGAGACGCGTGTCGCGCCCGACACCGCCAGCCAGCCGCACCACCACGGTCGGTCCGAGACCGGCATCTACGTGGTCGCGGGCACGCCCGCGTTCTCGTTCCGCGACGAGCACGGCGAGCTCGTCCGACTCGAGACGGCACCGGGTGACTATGTCTACGTGCCGCCGCACCTGCCCCACATCGAGGAGAACCCATCGCGCGACACCGAGGCCGTGGTGGTCATCGCCCGGACCACGCAGGAGGCGATCGTCGTCAACCTGCATGTGCTCTAGGGCCCGCCCGTGTGGTTCCGCCGCAGCGACGACCGCGACTGGCGGGACGCAGAGCTCCTGGCGGTCGATTTCGAGACCACGACCGGGTCGCCGCGGGAGGCGGAGCCCCTGTCGGTCGGATGGGTGGCCATCCGCGCAGGCCGGGTGCGCCTCGCCGACGCCGGGTACCGGCTGGTGGCCCACCATGGCCACCTGCCGCGCGCCTCCCTACCGATCCACGGGCTGCTGCCGCACCAGCTGCGGGCCGGCGCGCCGCTCGACAAGGTCGTCGCGCAGCTGCGCGACGTCGTCGGCGGCCGCATCGTCGTGGCCCACGGCGCGTGGATCGAGCGCGCGCTCCTGGGTCGCCTCGACGTCGACCATGTGGGGCTCATCGACACGATGGCGCTGGTGCGTCGGTTGGACGAGCGCACCGGTCGCGCGCCGCGCGGCCGGTCGCTGACCGCCACGGCACGGCGCTTCGGTGTCACGCCGATGCGTGCCCACCACGCGTTCGGCGACGCGCTGACGACGGCGATGCTGCTGCTCGTGCTCGCGTCGCGCGTGCAGCGCGACCGACCGCACTGTCCCGTGGACGACCTGCTGCGACTCGGTCAGCTCGAGGGCCGTTTCACTCGGCCACGCCGCCGGTCTGCACGTCGATGAAGACGTCGCGGATGTCCTCCGGCCGGTCGAGCTCGTACAGCTTGCCGCCGGTGACCTTCGTCACGCGGTCCAGGACCTCGAAGTCAGCCTCCGCGCCGTACGCCACGCCGATGAAGAGCACCGGGCGCTCCGGGTCGACGAGGTCTCGCAACCGACGGCGCAGCTGCCTGAGGCTGATGCCGTCGGCATCGTCGTTCTTGCCGTCGGTGAAGAAGATGACCGCGTTGAGCTTGTCCGGCTCGAAGTTGTCCATCATGTACCCGTAGCTGGCGAGGATGGTGTCGTACAGCCCGGTGTCCGCCTGGGACTCGAGTCCGCGGATGGTGGCGATCTCGGCCTCCTGCCGGGTCACGCCTTCGCGGACCTCCTCGTTCAGGGGACCGATCGGCAGGAGGACACGATGGTCGGTGCTGCCGTCGAGCTCGGTCGAGAACTCCCAGAGCCCACCGGAGCTTGCCGGGTCGGTCAGGGTGATGCCGGCCTCGAGACCCTGCTTGGAGAGAGCGAGGCGGCTGGCGCCGGTGCCCGGCACCTCGGTCTCCATCGAGCCCGACACGTCCACGACCGCCAGCAGGTTGCCCGTCTGGCTCAGGCCCTGCCACGCCTGCATCAGTGGGCCGACGACGAGGTCGGGCAGCACCGGCTCGGGTGCGGCGGTCGCCAGGTCGGGCCGGAGGCCGCCGGCGTCGATCAGCTCCGGAGTGGTTTCGCGGGAGCTGTCGCGGAACCCGTGGGCCTGGAGGGCGCGGACGCCGTCGGGGGACTCGATCGCCCTCAGGAGATACGCCGCGGCCTCGACCGTGCCCTCGTCGGTCCACGGTGCATCGAGCCGGACGTACGGATAGTCCGCATCCGGCGCGCCGTCGGGTGGGTACCAGGCCGCCAGCGGGGTATCCGGCGCCGCGTCGCCGTCGTTGTACAGCCAGACCATCTGCTCGGTCAGCGGCAGCGCCGACACCGTCTGCAGGAGTTCGTCGCGCTGGTCGGCGGCACGGATCTCGTCCAGCTGCTGGTCCGTCGTCGTGCCCAGGTACTCGACCTTGCGTTCCAGCAGCAGCAGCTGTGCCTTGGCCTGGAACTGCTCGTCCGCCGTCTGGGTCACCGCGCTCGTCGGCAGGGCGCCGACCGCGTCGGTCAGCGCGCCGATCGCGCTGATCGTCGGCTCGGCCGCGACATCCTCGACAAGGCTGATCCGGAAGGCGCCCCACTGGCGGCGGTCGCGCTCCGCCCAGGCATCGTCGGCGGCGGCCAGGTCGGCGATGCTCTCCCAGGACATCGGGGCGTCGGGCCAGCCGAGCACGTCCGCCATCGGTTGTGGCATCGCGATCACAGAAGGTGATATTGCGATCGAGGGCGCTTCGGTGTCGACGAGGTCGCCGGCACCCCCGGCGGCGGCGAGGCTGACCTCGGTCGACGTGGTCGGGATCCAGACGTGTGGCGCCGGTCCGTGCTCCTCTTCGTCCCACCCCTGCGCCAGGGCGGTGCGGACCGTCGGCGGCGGCGTGGAGCTGACCTCGATGTCGACGCACCGCAGGTCGCCGCCGGTGCCCGCGTCCTGGGCGATCCGGCGCAACGCCGGCGCGATCTCCGGCGCCGCGGCGACGACCAGGGCCACGTGGTCGTCGGCCCCGCAGTCGCTCGGAGGGTCGCTGTCGTCCTCGGAGGGCGGCGAGGACGACCCCCGCCGGGCGCTGCCGGGCACGACGTCGAAGCCGACGAGCGCCAGGCCGACGAGGACCCCGACGATCGCCGCCATCACAGCGATCACTCCAGGGATGAGCCAGCGTCGTCCAGAGTTGCGTCGTCCCGACGTCTGCTGCACCTGTTCAGCTCGTCAATGCCCCTGCCGAAGGGCCCGTGGCGGCTCTGTACGGCTGCGCATCGTAACCCTGTCGATGTGACGATGCGTAATCCTTACGGCCTGCCCAAGGGCACAGTTTCGGACCGTAGTGCGCAGTGCGCACACGGTCGTCAGATGTCAGCTTCACGTCAACCGCGCCTCCGCGGGCACTCAGGCGGCTGCTGCGCCACCAGTTGCGGGCAGGTCCGCGTCGGGCAGCAGCGCGACCTCGGTGCCCGTCAGCCCGCGCAGGCCCAGCAGCGAGAACTGCCGTGCGGCGCCGTCGGGCACGTGGTCCTGGCACACCGGTCGGACCGGCGCGCTGCCGAGCGGCAGGGCGACCCGTGCCGACAGGGTGCGTTCGTACAGGAGTTGCTCGCCGCGGAAGTGGGGGTGGGCCAGGAACGTGGTCGCAGGGCGCAGGTAGCCGTCACGCAGGCACCGCGAGCAGGCGTTGGGGATCTCGATGAGCAGCACGCGCTGGCGCTGGGCGCGGAACCCCAGCTCGTACTCGAGGACCTCACCATCGAGGTCCGTCGTGAGCAGCACGTAGCTGCGGGCGGGGTGGCGGGCGCTGAGCTGACCGAGCAGCGCGACGGCGCGGGCGCGCTCGCGGAACGCGTAGAAGCCGCAGCGGCAGTCCAGGCCGGGCGGGCTGCAGCCGCGGCGGCGGCAGCGCGCCAGCTCGTCCACGCCGTAGCGCAGGCTCGTGACACCGGCCAGCCAGGCGTCGTCGTCGGGGCCCACGATCAGCTGGGCGATCTTGTAGCCGCGGACGGGATCGGGTGCCGGTTCCGGCTCGAACCCGGACCACAGCGACCGTCGCGACCGTCGCTGCACCGCCTCGGCCAGGCCTCTGGCGAGCAGGGGCAGTGCCAGCACCGTCAGACTGAACAGCGTCTCCACGATGCCGGCGCCGTGCTCAGTGCTCCGACGTCTCCGACCCCACGGGCTGGTCGCCGGCAGGCTGGTCGTCGGCCGCGCTGTCGACGAGGATCTCTTCGAGCTCGCTCATCTCGTGTGGCCGTCGGATGTCGTGGCGTGCGACAGGTCGTCCGAGGTCCATGGAGCCTCCTTCGCGCCGTTCCGCTGCCCCCACGGTACCGCGCCTCCGCAGGCCGCGGTAGGCGGATTCGACGGTCCCGTCGTACTCCCGGCGATCGTCGAAGCGTTGCGGGGCCTGTTCCGCACACGACTGGTGGACAAGCGTGCCGGCCGCGTACGGGCCGTCGCCGCCCGCGCGGCTGGCTGACCTGCGGCTGCGGACGACTACGCTCGCGATGATGCACGTGTGTCACGGCTCCGGATCGTGAGCGTCACCGCGCCCTCGGACCTGCGCGACGCCGCGCCGGGACCGTCGGGCGCCGCGTCACACCACGCGGCGCCGGCGCGGCTGCTCGACGACCGCCGTGACCGCGTCGTCCTGGCATGCCTGACCGTGGTCGTGGTCGCCGTCCACGTCCTGGTGCACCGTGGCGGCGTGCTGGTCGGCATGGACGTCGCAACGCAGTTCGTCCCGTGGTTCGGCTGGTTGGGCCGGCAGCTCGCGGCCGGGCACCTCCCGCAGTGGAACCCGACGGTGTTCAGCGGCATGCCGTCGGCCGGTGACCCTTTGTCAGGCTGGGGCTACCTGCCCGCCATGGCGCCGTTCGCCCTGCTCGAGCTCGGCCGGGCGGTGCACGCGTTGCTGATCGCCCAGCTGCTGCTCGTCGCCACCGGCACCTACGTGCTGGCGCGCGCACTGCGGCTGTCGGTCATCGGCGCGCTGGCCGCCGCCGTGACGGCGACGTTCAACGGGTTCGTGTTCCAGCGCAACGTCTGCTGCGTCGCGTTCGTGTCGGTCGAGGCATGGATCCCGTGGCTGCTGCTCGGCATCGAGCGGGCGCTGGCCACCACGGGGGCACGTCGCATCGGCGCGTGGGCGCTCGCCGGTGTCGCAGTGAGCCAGGTCACCGCAGGGTGGCTGGGCCAGGGGACCGTGTACGTCCTGGTCCTCGCGGGGGTCTGGCTGGTCGGCCGGGCGCTGTCGACCGACGCACCGTGGCGGGCCCGCCTGCGCGTCCTCGGCGTCAACGCGGTGGCGCTCGCGGTCGTGGGGGTGGGGCTGTCCGCGGCGGTCGTGTCGCCACGGTTGCAGGTCAACCCCTCCACCAACCTGGCCGGCGGCTATCCGGGGCAGAGCCTGAGCAACTGGCACGGTGGCTGGTGGCCCGTCGACTGGACCGCCCTGGTCGAGCCAGGGATCTGGCACGTCGGTGCCGTCCCGCTGGTGCTGGCGGGCGTCGCGCTCGCGGTCGCCCGCCGCGATCGCCTCGCGTGGCTTCTGGGCGCGGTCGTCACCGGTGCGCTGGTCCTCGCGCTGCCGGTGCGCACGCCGCTGAACGCGCCGCTGCTGCTCGTGCCGGGCCTCGACCGCATCCTGACGCACGCCCCGCAGCGCGCGCTCCTGATCGGCTACCCGGCGGTCGCGCTGCTCGTCGGCATCGCCCTCGCGCGCCTGTGGCCACGCCGTGGCGCGGCGCGCGCCCTCGCGGTCGTGGCACTGGTCCTGCTGCCCGGCGAGCTGGTCTGGGCCAACACCGTCGAGATCCGTCGTGCGCTCGATGCGCCACGCAACCCCGACCTGCTGCGCCGCATCGACCCGGCCACCTTCTACGAGCCGTCGGGGGCGGGCGCCTTCCTGCAGCGGCAGCGGGACCGGGGCGAGCTCGGCCGCTATGCCGCGTTCACCCCCGTGCGGCGTCCCGACGGCTCAGTCGTCTCAGCGTCCTACTTCTTCTTCTGGCACTACCCGAGCGTGCAGTGGCTCGAGGCGCACAACGAGAGCATGCTGCTCGGGCTCGAGCACGTCCAGGGCTACAACCCCGTCCACCTGGCCCGCTACGACGACCTGATCGACGCGGGCAACGGGCGCGGGCAGGACTACCACGTGGCCAACCTGTTCCCCCGCGCGTTCGACCGCGGTGTGTTCGACCTCCTCAACGGTCGCTGGGTGGTGCTGAACCGCCGCATCGACCACCGTGACCCGGACCTGGTCGGGCGGCGCATGGCGTCGTGGCCCGAGGTGTACCTGGATCGCCGGGTGCGGGTGCTCGAGAACCCCGATGCCCTCCCGCGGGCATGGGTCGTGCACGACGCCCGGCGGGTGGCGCCCGGCGCCGCGGTCGACCTGCTGGTCGGCGGCGACGTCGACCCGCGGACGACCGCGCTGCTGACGACCGCACCACCCGACCTGGACCGCGACGCCCGTGGTGCCGCGACCGTGGTCGCCCGCGGCACCGACCACCTCGAGATCGAGGTCAGCGGCACCGGCGCCGGGCTGCTGGTCGTGTCCGAGGTGTTTCACCAGGCGTGGCGCGCCACGGTCGACGGGCGACCGGCTGACGTGGTGGTCGTCGACGACGTGCTGCGCGGCGTGGTGGTCCCGGCGGGGCGCCACACCGTCGAGCTGGCCATGGACCCGACCGTGCTGCACGCCGGGTTGGCCGTGACCGGGCTGACCGCGCTCGCCCTGCCTGCCGTGGTCTGGTGGCTCCGCCGTGGGCGGCGGAGGACGCCGTGACGGTGGGCACCGCGATCGCCGTGGTCGCCAAGGCGCCGGTGCCCGGCCGCGTCAAGACGCGGATGCAGCCCGCCCTGTCGGCCCGCCGCGCCGCGGACCTCGCCACCGCGATGCTCGCCGACGTCACGGCCGCCGCGGAGGCCACGGACGCAACGGTGTGGTGGTCCTATGCAGGGGATCGTGCCACGCTCGACGCGCTGCGCCCCTCCGGGGTGCGCCTGCTCGCGCAGGTGGGTGACGGGCTGGGTGCACGCCTCGCCCACGCGCACCGCACGCTGCACGAGGCCGGCGCGGGGCGGGTGCTGCTGGTCGGTGCCGATTGTCCGACGGTCGACACCTACACGCTGCGGGCGGCCGTCGCCGGGCTCGACGACCATGACGTCGTGCTCGGGCCGGCCGGTGACGGCGGCTACACGCTGCTGGGCACGCGGATCTGTGCGCCGTCGCTGTTCTCCGCAGTGCCGATGAGCACGACCCACACCGGCGCGGACACGCTCGCCCGGGCCGTGCGCCTGGGCCTGCGGACCGCGGTGCTGGACACCCGCCCGGACCTCGACACGGTCGACGACCTGCGGATCGCCCTCGACGACGGCTGGCTCGACGCGGCGCCGCGTACCCGAGCGCTCGCCGCCTCCATCCTGGGCAGACCCATCAACAGGGACCCCCGGATCATCCCCGGTGACGCCCGCGCTGTGCGCGCCGGGGAGGATCCGCCGGCCATGCGTTGAGAACCCTTCCCACAGGGGCCGGTGGTGCCCCGGGAGGGCCACGCGGAGCCGGACGTCCGGGGTCGGGGGTCAGGCGGAGCGCGGCTCCCACGTCCAGAAGCGCAGCGCCACGAGGGTGCCCACGACGCCCCACGCGGCCATCACGGCCAGGTGGTCCCAGAAGAAGCCCGCACCGGGGACCGTGGGGTTCACCCCGTCGGCGGCCGCGTTGGCGAAGTGCTTCAGCGGGAACACCCACCCGACCGCGTCCATCCACGGCGGCAGGTCGCCGATCAGGAAGATGTCGGAGAAGAACGCAAGCGGGAGCAGCGTCGCGTTGGCGATCGCGGGGACGGCCCGGGCGTTGGGCGCGATCGTCGCCAGCGCCAGGCCGAGCGCCGCGAAGCACGCGATCCCGACGACGACCGACGTGATCAGGCCGGGAAGCGCGCCCGGCACGAGCTCGACGTCGTGCACGACGATGCCGACCATCATCGTCAGGGTGAGGCTGACGAAGGCGACGACGACCGCCGACGCGACGCGGCCCGCCATGAACGCCCACACCGGCAGCGGCGTGCCGTGGATGCGCTTGAGGACACCCTGGTCCCGGGCGCGTGCGACGCGCTCGGAGAAGTCGGCGTAGGCGGCGGTCGCTGCGCCGAACACGGCCAGCACGGGCGCCAGGAACTGGGTGAGGGGCACGCCGCCACGGTTGGACAGCTCGCCGTCGCCGAAGACGACCGGCAACAGCAGCAGCAGCATCACCGGGAAGCCGACCGTGAAGAACGCCGACGCCGTATCGCGCCAGAACGCCCGCACCGCGTAGGTGGCCTGGTTTGCGATCATGCTCGCGATGTCTGGTCGATCGGTCCGTTCGATGGGTTGCAGCGCGTTGGCGGGGTCGGGTGCCGGTGGTGGTTCGTCCGGCCCGCCGGCGGCCAGCCCCGACCGCGCCGGCCCGGACGGTCCCGGCTCCCACCGGAAGAAGCGCAGGGCGACCACCGCACCGGCGAGCCCCCATGCCGTCATCACGGCCAGGTGGTCCCACGAGAACTGCGGCCCGGTGGAGAACGGGTCGAACGTGTCGGCCAGCGCGTTGACGAAGTGCTTGAGCGGGAAGAACCAGCCGATGCGCTCGAGCCACTCCGGCAGCGGGCCGATGACGAAGATGTCGGAGACGAACGCCAGCGGCAGGATGATCGCGTTGGTCAGCGCCTGGGTGGCGCCCTGCGACGGGGCGAGCGAGACGATCGCCAGCCCGAGTGCGGCGAAGCTGCCGATGCCGACCATGATCGTCAGCACGGCGGCCGGCACGGTCCGCCCGACGAGCTGGACCCCGAAGAAGACCACGCCCACGACGATCATCAGGACGACCGACGCCAGCGCGACCCACACCGTCGAGCCGATGCGCGCGGCCATGTACATCCACGGCGCCAGCGGCGTGCCGCGTGCGCGCTTGAGCAGGCCGTCGTCGCGCTCGATGACCACCCCGATGGCCAGCGACGTGAACGAGGCGGTGGTCGCGGCGAACGCGGCGATCGCCGGCGTCAGGAACTGCGCCACCCGCAGTCCACCGGAGTCGGGGATCTCCTCGTTGCCGACCAGGCTGCTGAGCAGAACCAGGAACAGCAGCGGGAAGATGATGGTGAAGAACGCCGCGATCGGGGAGCGCCAGAATGCGCGGTTCTCGTAGCGCAGGTACGACCAGACCAGCGACGCCGCCGACGGCCTGCCCGTCTCGACGGTGCCACGCGGGGCGGCGTCAACCGCCATCGGCGCCGCTGATCAGCCGCAGGTACACGTCTTCCAGCGTCGGGCGGTCCAGCCGCAACGACTCGAGCTCGATGCCGCGGTCGGTCGCCCAGCGGGTCAGCGTCGTCAGCGTCGCGGTCGGCGTGGCGGTCCGCGTGGTGACCTGCGGTCCGTCGACCTGGGTCGCACCGAGCGCCGGCAGGTCGACACCGGCCACCCCGGCGGGCAGGCGGAAGCTGATCAGCGCCTCGTCGGACTGCTGGTCGCTGAGCTCGTCGGGTGTGCCCATGGCGACCAGGCGGCCCCTGGCGATCACGGCGAGCCGGTCCGCGAGGTGCTGCGCCTCGTCCATGTAGTGGGTGGTCAGCACGATCGTCTTGCCGAGCGCCTTGAGGTTGTCGACGAGCTCCCACGCCTTGCGTCGGGCCGACGGGTCGAACCCGGTCGTGGGCTCGTCGAGGAACAGCAGCTCGGGATCGCCGACCAGGCCCAACGCCAGGTCGAGCCGCCGCCGCTGGCCACCCGACAGCGTCTTGACCCGTGCATCGGCCTTCTCGGCGAGGCCGACGAGCTCGATCAGCTCCTGGACGTCGCGACGCCGCGGGTACATCCCCCGGTACAGCGTGACGAGCTCGCGCACGGTGAACTCGTCGTCGACGCCCGCCTCCTGCAGCACGATGCCGATGCGTTCCCTGAAGTCGCGCCCACCGCCACGCGGGTCGAGGCCGAGGACCTCGACCTCGCCGCCGGTGCGGTCCCGGTGGCCCTCGAGGATCTCGACGGTGGTCGTCTTGCCGGCGCCGTTGGGACCGAGCACGCAGAAGCACTCGCCCTCGCGCACCTCGAAGCTCAGCCCGTCGACGGCGGCGAGGTCGCCGTAGTGCTTGCGCAGGTCCTTGACGACGATCGCGCTCATCGTCGGCTGCGCTGTCGGGATCCTGCGGTCATGGTCGCCTCACTGCGATGTCGCCCACACAGTAGTCGAGCCGGGATCAGGCCCGGCGAAGCCGGTCCACCAGTCGTCTGTGGAACCAGGCCCCACAGAGGTGTAAGAGAATGGGGGGGCGGCGGTGTTGACCATGTGACCGACCCGCGGACCGAGCGAGGCGACGATGAGCCGGCAGGTGGGACCGTAGTGGACGACAGGTTCGCCGACGTCTTCCACCACCGCTACGCCGAGCTGGTGCGCCTGGCAGCCCGCGTCACGGGTGACACCGACGAGGCCGAGGACGTCGTGCAGGAGGCGTTGACCGCGCTGTCGACCCATGCCGTGCTGGAACGGCCCGACGACGAGGTCGCGGCCTGGCTGCGCCGGGTGACGATCAACGGCGCCTTCAACCGGCTGCGTGGTCGTCAGCGCGCCGACGCGCGGACGCGACGTTCGGCCGCGGCGGAGCGCCCGTTGCGCATCGCTGATCCGTCCGGGCCGCAGCTCGCACAGGTGGTCCGTTCGGAGGAGCGGGCACGGGTGCGCGCGGCGCTGGCGGCACTGCCCGAGCGCCAGCGCATGTGCCTGCTGCTGCGGCACAGCGGCTACCGCTACGCCGAGATCGCAGCCGCCGTGGGCGTCGCAACCGGGTCGGTCGGCGTGCTGCTCACCAGGGGCGAGCGCGCGTTCCGACGCCATTACGAGGAGCTGGAGCCATGAGCTGTCCGACCGACGAGCTGCTGCGCACGCACGTGGATGCGCCCGACGATCGGGTGACCGCGCACGTCGCGGACTGTGACCGGTGCGACGACCGGCTGGCGGCGCTCCGCGACGACGCACGGTTCGCCGCGCGGGCGGTCGCCGACCTCGATGGCGACTCGCCAGGTGGGCGCCAGGTCGACGTCGACGCCGCCTGGCGCGCCGCTGGCCCTACGCCGGCACCGGCGCCCCGCCGGATCCGACTGCCGATCGGCGTCGCCGCCGGCGTCGTGGCGCTGCTCGTCGCCGGCCTGGCGGTGTTCACCCCCACCGGACGGCAGGCGGCCGCGGACTTCCTCGCGGGCTTCCGCTCGGAGCGGTTCGAGGTCGTGACCTTCGATCCCGACCAGCCGATGGCGGGCCTCGACCAGCTGGAGGAGATCGTCGGCGTCGACACCGGTGGCATGGACACGACGGGTCCGGAGGCGGTCGAGAGCCTCGCGGAGGCCGCCGAGGTCAGCGGGTTCGAGGTGAGTCGCGTGGGAAGCCTGCCCGACGGCGCCGAGCTCGACGGCATCGTGGCGTCGCCCCCGGGCACGGTGCGCGTGACCTTCCGTGGTGACCGCGCACCTGGCCTGCCACCAGCGCTCGACGGTGCGCAGCTGATCGTGGCGATCCCCGGCGCGGTCGCCTCGACCTACGACGTCCGAGGACACCAGCTGATGGTGGGCGAGGCGGGGCAGTTGGCCGTCGACGCGCAGGGCGCTGAGCTCGGCACGATTCGGGACTACCTGCTCAGCCGGCCCGAGGTCCCCGAGGACCTCGCGCGCCAGCTGACCGAGATCGACGACTGGACGACGACCGTGCCGATCCCCGTCCCGGTGGACACCGTGGTGTGGGAGGACACGACGGTCGCGGGCGCGCCGGCACTGATGCTCGACGACGCGGCCGCCTCGGGGCTGCTGTGGCAGGCCGACGGTCGCATCCACGCGGTCGGCGCCGAGGGCCTCGGCATCGACGTGCTGCGCGCCGTCGCCGATGACGTCGGCTAGCGCAGCGATCCGCGCCCGCGGCCTGCACAAGCGGTACGGCCGGCACGTCGT
>Ga0299913_10002809_pt1 | contig 13943 bp, 11 predicted proteins | sample RVTome_9_FD_201360 | JGI IMG/M metagenome (GOLD analysis project Ga0299913, IMG submission 201360) | Soil microbial communities from uranium-contaminated site in the Upper Colorado River Basin, Wyoming, United States - RVT155D38 (version 2) ... | reverse complement strand
CGACATCATCGACGCGGCGTTCGGCAAGGCGCCCCGCAGGATCCGGGCCAAAGGATTTAAGGTCTTCTATTACCACCCGGTCCGCGAGAACAACAGGGCGATGTGGGAATACCTGGCCGCGATGGACGGCCTCCATGTCATACACCTGAAGCGCCGGAACATCCTGCGATCGACGGTCTCGCAGAAGATCGCCATGAACGCGGGGGTCTGGAAGACAAAGAACCCGGGATCGATCCAGGCGGCCCCGCGGAAGCAAGTGTCATTCACGGTCGACGAGCTGGAACGGCGCTTCGCGGCGACCCGCAAGTGGGAGCGCGACGGCGACGCACTCTTCCAGGATCATCCGATGCTCACGATCCACTACGAGGACCTGGTGGCCGACACCGGTGCCACGTTCGGACAGGTCACCGACTTCCTCGGTGTGCCGTACGTCGAGCCTCGGAGCGCCCTCGTGAGGCAGAATCCGGAGCCGATCCGCGCCCTCATCTCGAACTACGACGAGCTGCTGGCCGCGTTCCGCGGGACCGAGTGGGAGCCGTTCTTCCACGAACCGTCCGCAGGACTGGCGGCGGGGACCGCCCTGGTCGAGGAAGCCGTGGGCTGAGTCCACCGATCTCGCCGACCGGCGGGATCACGCAGTGCTACCGTTGTGAGCGTGGCTACGCGACATCGGCGCTTCGCTCTTCGTGCCGTGACGTTCGACGGGGTGGCCATGCCGGGAGCGACGATCGACTGCTGGCACGACAGTCGGGGACGTGCCCACTGGAGTGCACGCGTGGTGACCCGGACGTCGCCCACCGTCGACGAGGGTGAGCTGGCCGGTGAGACGCCGGATGGGCGGACGATGTCCGGTCACGCGCTCGTGGCGGATCTGCAGGTTGGCCCGGGCGGACGTCGCGAGACGCTCGTCCTGTTCCATGGATCCGGGATCCTGCGCGGCCTCGACGACTAGGCCGGCGATCGTCTGGCCGGTGAGCTTACCGGCGGCTCATGTCGCCGCAGGTTGCCTCGAGCGACCCTGGAATCGCCTCTCGCTCGGGAGTAAGCCGATCGTCAAAGGTTCCCTCCGCGGTGATGTCGTAGCCGTCGATGCGGATGGCATCGGGGCCGCTCAAGGACCACGCGACGCTTGGATTCTCGAAATCCGAGATGTCATTCACCGAGATCTGGTGAGACGTGCCGCTGCCCTCGACGCGCCCGGTGCTGCTGTCGTCGGCGATCGTGGCCTGCATCTGGACACGAACTCCATCGACCTCGCCGCGCGAGTCGGTCGTGAACGAGTACGTGTCGCTCTCCGTGTTCTCGTGTCCGAAGGCGCACACGAAGCCATCGAACTCCCACACGTCGTCACCGATCGTCAGCGTTGCCCTACCCGGGTTGGTCCGCGACTGGATCAGCTGGAGCGTCGCCGCGTCCAGGTCCCGCGCCGTGGGGTTCTCGCCGATGACCGCCCAGTCCACGCGGCTCATGTCCATCGTCGCCCAGTCGATCGTGGTCAGGTCCACCGTTGCCCAGTCGATCCCGGTCGGGTCCTGCGCGGGGCCGCCGGGTGGCGCGTCCGTAGGCCCGGCGTCCGGCGCAGCTTGCGTCGCGGGTGCACCCGGAGCCGCTGAGCCGGGCGCGGACGTATCGCCGGATGGGCCGCCGGACGATCCGCACGCCGCCACGACGATCAGGGCGCCGGCGGCGAGCGGCAGCAGTCGTGAGCGGGAATGCACCGTGTTGCCTCCTGCATGGTGAAGACGTTCGCCTCAGCACACCACCACGGGCGGCCATCGTCATGAGTAGCCGGATACTCAGGTGGCTTCGGTGACGACCGGATCCGAGGACGCGTTCTCGCGACGCGCCAACAGGACGAATGGGATCGCGAGCACCTGGACGCCGGCCGCGACGACATAGGAGGCGGAGTAGCCAAGCAGGTCCGCCGTGCGACCCAGGGCGGGCTGCGCGACCACTCCGCCGGTCGATCCCATGAGCGAGTCGAACGACAGGACGGTCGCCCGTTGCTGCGATGGGATGAGCCCGTTGATGAAGGCCTGCCGGATCGGCTCCTCGATCGCGAGGAGCACGCTCCAGGCGGTCAGGAGCAGCACGGCCACGACGAAGCTATCGGTCAACCCGATCAGGGCGAGTGCGACGACGCCGAGGCCGACCGACAGGAGGATGGCGTGAGTCCGGCGGGCGAAGAGGCGCCGCACGTGTGGGACGAGCAGGCCGCCGACCATCTGGGCACCGGCCACGATGGCCGCCGCCAGGCCGGCGATGCTGTAGGCGTTCGGGTCGCCGTAGAGCTCGAGCAGGTACGGCTGGAAGGCATAGAACGCGTAGAAGCCCACCCCGACCGTGAACGGCGCCGCCAGCATGAGCCAGCGGACGGGCCGGTTGCGCAGGCCACCATCGACGGCGCCACTGATGACACCCCTGACGGCGCGACCGGGTGTGAGCCCGGCTTCGGGCTTGAACCCCATGTCGTGCATGAAGCGCCACGCCACGAGGAGCGTGATGCCGAGCATCGCCGCACGCACCATGTACGGCACGCCGAGGTCGGTCAGCTGGGCGATCACGCCGCCCAGGACAGAACCCGTCAGCATCGCGGCCCCGCCGACAACCTGGGCGCGCCCGAAGATCGTCTCGAGGTTGCCGGTGAACCCCGTGGAGCCCAACGCATCGACGAGCCACGCCTCGGTCGCGCCGGAAAAGAAGGTGAAACCGAGGCCGAGCAGGATCGACGCGATCGCCCAGCCCAGGAGCGGTGCGTGTGCGTTCCACATGACCAGGTAGAGCAGTGTCGAGGCGAGCAGCGTCGCGGCCCCGAGCATGAACGAGAGGCGACGACCTCGTGTATCGGCGACGACGCCGGTGGGCACCTCGAACACCACCTGTCCGACACTGAAGAACGCGTTGGCAGCGAACGCCTCGGCGTTGCTGAGACCCGCGTCGAGCAGGAACAGCGTGTTGACGCCCCAGATGAACGACGCGGACAGCGTCGTGAGCAGGGTCAGCACCAGGTAGACGCGCTGCACCGCGCGGGCGGCGTCCGTCATTCAGCGGCTGCGTCAGGTTGGAGCGCCGAGGGTCCGAACAGCGCGGGCAGGTCCGCCCGGCCGGTGGCACCGAGCTTTCCGTAGACCGCGGCCAGGTGATTGTCCACGGTACGGACGGAGATCCTCAGGCGCTGGCCGATGGCCTTCGACGGCATCCCGGCCGCAGCCCACCTGGCAACCTCGAGCTCGCGCGGGGTCAGCGAGACCGGCGTAGCGTCGGACAGGGCAGGCGTCCTGGCACCGGGACAGCGCGCCGCCAGGATGCTCGCCCGCGCGCCGGCCAGGCGAGCCAGACGCGGCTCTCCGCGACGAAGGTGCACCTGGTGCGCCTGCGCCGCCGCCTCCGCAGCGAAGAGGAGGCTACCCAAGCGTTCGAACGTCACGGAGACGCGGTCGAGGGCGGCGGCATCATCCGCGCCCAGAGCCGAGGCGTGTGCGCAGATGGTGGGCACCAGCTCTCCTTCGATGGACGCAGCCAGGCTGCCGAGTCGGTCGACGACGAGCTCGGGTCGACCCAGCCGCACGGCGTCATGGAACAGCCACGCCGCCCAGACGAGGTGCGTGTCGGCGGCAGCGCGATCGCCCGCGGCCACGGCACGTCCTGCGGCCGAGTCAACGCCGGCCTCATGCCACTCGACCCAGACCGTGGCTCGGTCGAACTGGATGCGTGAACGGACATCGCGTACGAGCTTCTCATCGATGATTTCCTGTCGAAGGTCAAACGCGTCGTCGTGGCGACCGAGCCAGGAGCTCAGGATCGACACGATCGCGGTGTCGATCCCGCGGACGGAGAATGGATCCCGCTCCCTGGCGACTGACAGTGCGATCAGCATTGTTCGGCGACTGGCCTCGAGCTGACCGGCGAGCATCAGGCACTCCGCGAGGTTCATCGCCCACATCGACGCCACCTCCGGGGCCTCGGACTCCAGGGCGCCGCGGTACCCGGCACTTCCGAGGTCGAGAGATCGTGCAACGCGCCCGCCGTACGCGTGTGCCATCGCCCGGTTGATGTGCAGCATCGGACCGGCCAGCGGCAATTCCTCGCCAGTTCGCGGGACCAGCTCGAGACCGACCCGGACCTGTGCCTCCGCCTCCGCAAGGCGCCCGAGCATGACGTTCGCGATGCTCGAGTACATCAGCGCATGAACGACCGCTCGCGGAAGCGCGTCACTTCGTGCGGCGAGGCGCCGTCCGGCCGCTGCGACCCCCGGAAGGTCCCCTGCGCCAGCGCGAAACAGGACGAGGAGCGAGTCGATCTCGTCGCGCCAGTTCGCGTCGCTCACCCGATCGTATGCCGTGGCGAGGATCGACGAGGCGTCAGCGATGCGTCCGGCGCGGAAGTACAGGAGGTGCGCCCGAGCGAGGGCCACGTTGGCGATCTCGTCATCGGTCCGCGCGTTCGCCGTCGCGGTGGCGAAGACCGCGTCCGCGTCGTCCACGCGCTGCTGGCTGGCCAGAGCGCGGCCCAGGAGCAGCTCGGCCGACACGTCACCAGGCGTGGCCGCAAGCGCCGCGCGAGCGAGGCGCTCCGCCAGTAGCGCGTCGAAGACTGCCAGTGCGCGCCTGGCCGCCTCGACGAACACCCCCGGCGTCGCCGGTCCGCCGCCGTCAAGCCGCCACAGGGCCATGCGCAGCAGGTCGTCTCGCCGCCGCGCGCCAGTGGCCTCCACGTGGTCGCCGAGCCAGCGCATGATCCGTTTCGCCCGCGTCCGGGTCAGCCGGGCGGCGATGACCTCGGCGTAGATGGGGTGGGTGAGGCTGACCACGTCGCGATTGCCGCTGCGGGCAACCTCGATGAGCCGCCGCTCCTCGAGACGTTCGACCGCGGCCGGATCGTGCACCATCTCGACGATACGGAGGCCGACCGATCCGCCGACGGCGAGCGTCTGGACCACGTCAAGTTCGGAAGGATCCAGCAGACCCAGTCGGGTCTCGACGAGCTCGACGAGTCGTGCCGACGGGCCGATTGCCCCGGTCAACCGCCAGCCGTTCGGCTCGCGGACAAGACCACCCGTCTCGAGTCCGCTGAGGACGAGCTCCCGGAGATAGAGCGCGTTGCCGTCCGAGCGCCTCCACAGCGACGCCAGGGTCAGCGGCTCGACGGTGTCGCCCAGGGCCGCCTCGAGCAGGGCAGCTGTCGCCTCCTGGGAGAGGGGACCAAGCTCGACCCGCTCCAGGAGCCCATCCTTCCACAGCTCCGTCAGGAGCGGCGACGCCGGCGCGCCGGTGCGACTCGTGACCACGACGAACGCCGCCTTCCGAACCGCCAGGTGGTGCATCAGCGACGATGATCGATCGTCGAGGAGATTGGCGTCGTCCACGACGAGCACGATCGGTCCGTTGCCGTTGGAGCGTCCGGCGAGCTCTGCCCGGATCTCCCCGAGCAGGCGCAGTTCGTCCGACTCGTTCGGCGGCACCGTGAAGAGGTGGGCGAACGCCCCGAGCGGAATCGGCGCCATCGCCCGTGACGCGGAGACCCACTCGGTCGCGCGGCCCCGCGCCGTGGCCACGCGCACGAGCTCCTGCGCAAGCCGGCTCTTCCCCACCCCGGCCTCGCCGACGATCGCGATCCCCTGCGTGTCCCCCCGGTCCAGCGTGTCACCGAGCCGGTCGAGTATCGAGTCACGGCCCGTGAGTGGCCATTCCATCGGGGAATGCTAGCGGTTGGAATAGGCACCTGAGTAGCCCGTTGCTCATGACAGGAACGCTGTCTCGTGCGTTCCTATCTGCTCGGGTTCCAGCCGGCGGGCCGCGGCGCCCTGGCCGCGATCACAAAAGGTGAGGGAGGCACTTCATGAAGCACGTGGTCGCGCCGGGCGCCGTGCTGCTCGCCGCGGCACTCATCGGATGCGCCGGGAGCGGTGGACCCGGGTCCCCCGCCGCTGTGCCGGACCGGACGGATCCGGTTGCGGGGCCAGCGTCCCCGCCGGCGCCTGCCTCCTCGCCGGTGTCCGGCGGCATTGGCGCGGCGAAGGGCGAAATGACCCTGGAGGTGGACGGCCGGACCTTCAACGCTCCGATCACCCAATGCCACATCGACGAGAACAACTTCATCGTCGCCGCCAAGGATGCCGCATCGGGACTGGCCATCGATGCCAAGGCCTTCAACGTGGGTGCCGGATGGACCGTAAGCGCCTCGGTGACGGAGGGATCTCTCGCTTACACCGGGGTCTCGACGGACGACGAGCCCGCCATCGACGGGCGCTCGCTCTCCGTGACCCTCGAATTCGGCCGTCACACCGATGAACTGCCCGTCGAGGTGGGCTCGGGGCACGTCAGCGCCACATGCGATGACGCGGCGCCGTAGCGCCACGCAGCACGACACGAGCGGTCGCGAACGAATCCTGCCGACCTGGTCGGCCCGCATCTGTCGCCGGCACCTTCGACATCCAGTGCTCCAACCAGAGGCGTCGGCGCACACACCCGTAGACAGGAGGTCGTTTCGATGTTCAACACAACGTCCTGGTCCGGACCCGGTCGAGGGGGTCGCCTCACGGGCCTCCTGCGCAGGTTGGTCGTCCTCGCTTTCGCGGTCATCCAGCTCATCCTCGTCGCACGGATCCTGCTGGACATCGGGATCGTGCCGGCCGACTGGGGTTTCAGCCCCTCGATCGTTTCCTGGAGCGATACCCTTGCCGCACCGGTCGCGGGGCTCGGGAGCGGGCTCGGCGGGCTGCTCGGCGGTGGCATGATTCCGGGGATGGGTCCCGGTCTCGGTGACGGCCTGAACCCGGCGATGGTCGCTGCGCTGGCCGGCTGGACGGTGGTCGAGGCCCTCGTTCTGCGCGTCGTCACCAAGTTCGCGACCGTCTAGAGGATTACGCGATGTCGGCAGATCAGGGCGAACCCGAGGACGAGACCGCCAGGCTGCTCGACGCGGCTGAGGCGATGGGCATCGGGATCGACCGGGAGGAAGCGGTTCGCTGGATCGCCGCGATGTCGGCGGAGTCGTCGGGCAGCGTCACCGTGGACGTCGATACCGGGGTGTACGGACACCGGGTCACGATGGCGGATCACGATCCGGCCGAGATGGCACGGTTCCGGCGGCTGGCCGAGATCGTCGGCTTCGAGGACCGGCCGCCGGACGTCATGACTGCTCTCGCACTCTCGGGCTCAGCGGCGCAGGGACGGATCCACCGCTTTCCCGCGGACGCCGACTTCTTCGAGCGCGTGCACATTCGCGCCGATACGCGCGAGGAAGCGTGCCGCATCCTCGCGGACGTCATCCGCGAGAAGGCCCTGAGCACCTTGCGTGGCCAGGGCCATCGGCTCCAGGAGGTGAAGTTCGGCAACTGGCCCGTCGACGCTTCGGTCGAGGGAGCAGGCGTCAAGCGCGGCAAGGCAGTGTCGTGGACACCGGCGCAGGTCGAGGCCGGGTTCATCGAGTTTCGCGACGCCGATGGCGCCGAGGGCCGGTTGCGCTGGGAGGACGCCGCAGCAGATCCCGGCTGGTGCAAACTCGACTGGGTGATCTCGGACCCGGGTCGGAGCCTGGCCAACGTGTCGAACGTGCTGGATCCAACCTGGGAGGCCCAGGACGGCACGATCACGCCGCTCGACGGCTACCTGGACCCGTATTTCCAGGAGGTGTACCTGGAGGCCGACTCGATCCCGCTGTTCTCGAAGCTCGTCAAGGAGATGGGCGCGGACGCGGTCGCGGAGTACGTCGAGCGCCTCAATGGCGAGGTCTACAAGTACACGGTCACGGAGCAGAACTACGGCAAGGCCGTCCGCCGGCTCTACAACATCTTCCGCCTGACAGGCCGATACGCCGAAGCTGCCTACATCCGCGAGCTGTTCGACGAGCCGGTGACCGCTCTCTACCAGGTCTCTGCGCTGCTGCGCACCCTCGACGAGGCCGCCGATGCGCACGACAGCTTCCGGGCCGACACGATGGTCGCCCAGGTCGACCAGCTCATCATGTCGGCCATCGCCGCACTCGAGGGACGCGCTGAGGCCGAGATGGTCCGGCGTCTGCTCCGCCTGCGCGACGCTCTCGGCACACGCGCGGGCCCGAGCGCTCGTGACGACATCACCGGCATGCAGGAGGATGCAATGTACGTGGTGAACGAGTACTTCGAGCGCGTTCTGACCAGCGTCCCGAGCATCAAGGCGTACCTTGAAAGCGTCGCAGCAACCCACGAGGCGCCCGCACGTTGACCACCGACCTTCCGCAGGATCTCCCCGATCCATCGCCACAGCCGCGCCCCGACGCCGCGCCGCCCCTGCCGTCGAGGGTGCTCGACGTACCGGAGCACGGCCTCGAGCCACGCGCCGGGGAGCGCAAGCGCGTCGTCATCGTCGGGGCGGGCATGGCCGGGCTGGTCGCCGGCCTCGAGCTGAAGCGCCAGGGTCACGAGGTCGTGCTGCTGGAGGCACAGAACCGCGTCGGTGGGCGCGTGCACACCCTGCGATCCTTCGGCCCCGGGTTGTACGCCGAGGCGGGAGCGATGCGGATTCCGCGGGCACACGACCTCACGATCCGCTACTGCGAGGAGTTCGGACTCCCACTGCGACCGTTCGTCATGGGCAATCCCAGGGGGCTCGTCCACGTCGGCGGGGTGCGAATGACGATGGAGGAGGCGAACGCTCGCCCGTCCGCTCTCGCCTTCGACCTTGCCGAGCACGAACGCGGCCGGACCGCGGACGAACTCTGGGGAGAGGCCATCGGCGAGCTGCGCGCGGTCGTGGAGCGCGATGGCGACGCTGCCTGGGAGTCGATCGTGCGCGACTACGACAAGTACTCGCTCTACGAGTTCCTGCGTTCCCGCGGCTGGTCCGGCGGCGCCATCGAGTACTTCGGCGTCATGAACTTCCTCGAATCGGACCTGTACAACGCCTTTGTCGAGGTCCTGCGCGAGGAGCTCGGCGGCGCGTACGTCGACATGGTCGAAATCGCGGGCGGCATGGACCAGCTGCCGGACTCGTTCTACCGCGAACTCCGGCGAGAAATCTGGCTGGGCGCCGAGGTGTTCGCCATCGACCAGGATCCCGGTTCCGTAACGGTCCACTACAGGACCGGAGCCGGTCGCTTCACTGTCACCGGCGATTACCTGATCTGCACGATCCCGTTCAGCGTCCTGCGCCACGTCGAGGTGCTGACGCCGTTCTCGCGGGAGAAGCAGCGCGCGATCCGGCAACTCAACTACCACGCCTCCACGAAGATCCTGTTCCAGGTCCGCGACCGGATCTGGGAGACGGAGGACGGGATCCTGGGCGGGGCCACCGTCACGGACCTGCCGATCCGCCGGATGAACTACCCGACGCCGGATCCGACGATCGGGCGCGGCGTGCTTCTCGCTTCGTACACCTGGGGGCAGGACGCGCTCCAGTGGGGGGCGATGGATCCGGCAACACGCCAGGAGGAGGCACTCGACGACGTGGCGCGCATCCATCCGCGGATCCACGAGGTCTACGAGGTGGGTGACTCCTACGCCTGGTACGGCGACCGTTGGGCACGCGGCGCCTTCGCGATGTTCGCCCCCGAACAGCAGACGCAGCTCCACGACGCCATCGTCAGGCCCGAGGGCCGGATCCTGTTCGCCGGCGAGCACTGCTCGCTCTATCACGCCTGGATCCAGGGCGCGCTCGAATCGGGCATCCGTGCCGCGCGCCAGATCCACGAGACCGCCGATTCCCCCGCCGGCCTGCCGTCCGACTGACGTGGCAGCGGTCTGGAGCGAGGTCGGCGACCGAGCCTTCGTCCGGCGCTATACATTCCTGGATCAGAACATCGGGGTAGTCCTCGGCGATGACGGCGTCCTCGTGGTGGACACGCGGTCCGGACCGCGCCAGGGCCGGGAGATCCTCGACGACCTGCGTGCGCTGAGCCCGCTGCCGGTCCACGTCGTCGTCAATACGCACGGCCACTACGACCATGCGTTCGGGAACGCGGTGTTCAGGCCGGCCGAGATCTGGGGCCACGAGGGGTGCGTGACGTTCCTTGCCCGGACCGCCGACGAGAGGCTCGCCAGCCTGGCCGCCACCGTGCCGGAGCTCGCCGACGAAGCCCGCGAGGTCGTCATCGACCCGCCGGACCGAACGTTCCGCCACGAGGCCGCGGTGATGCTCGGGGACCGCCGGATCGACCTGCACCACCTGGGCCGCGGACACACCGATCACGACATCGTCGTGGTCGTGCCCGATGCGGACGTGGTCTTCGCCGGCGATCTCCTCGAGAACGGCGCGGTCCCCTACTTCGGCGACGGCTATCCGCTCGACTGGCCCGCGACCGCGCGACGCCTCGCCGAGCTCGTCACCGGGGTGGTCGTTCCGGGGCACGGCGACAACGGCGGTCGAGAGTTCGCCGATGAACAGGTCGTGGCGATCGGCAAGGTGGCTTCACTCGGTCGACGCGTCGTCGACGGTGAGATCACGCTCGATGAGGCGCTGGCCGAGAGCCCGTTCCCGGCCTACCCGGCCGAGGACCTCCGCGAGCCGCTGGATCGGGCCGTTGCGCAGGTCCGGGGCGAGCTGGCGTAGCCGGAGATCGCTGGCCCGGTGCCGCGAGCTGCGTCAGACGTCGAGTTCCGGCTGTGCCAACCGATCCACGATGAGGGACTCCATGTGGTCGACCGTCAACGGTCGTGCGAGATAGAAGCCCTGCCCAAGCTGGCAACCCATCGTGCGCAGGAGAGCGAGCTGTTCGGGCTGCTCGATGCCCTCGGCGACCGTCTTGAGCTTCAGGCTCCCGGCGAGCTCGACGATCGTGGCGGCAAGGGTCGCCTCGGGTGCCGACGTCCCCAGCGCGTTGATGAACGAGCGGTCGATCTTGAGGATGTCGATGGGGAACCGGCCGACGTAGCTGAGTGGCGCGTAGCCCGCGCCGAAGTCGTCGATCGCGAGACGGACCCCGATGGCCTTGAGCTCCTCGAGCGTCTGGATGATCGCCGCGGAGTCCGTCAGGACGCTCTGGTTCAGTTCGAGCACCAGGCGCGGCGCGGGAAGGCCAGTCCCCGCGAGTGCGGACCGGAGGTCGTCGATGAACGCGGGATGGCGGATCTGCACGGCCGACAGGTTGACCGCGAGCTCCAGAGCCTCGAGATGGGGCCACCGCGCTCGCCACTCCGCCATCTGGCGACACGACTCGTGGAGGATCCAGTGGCCGAGGGGAACCATCAGTCCGGTCTCGTTCGCGAGGTCGATGAACTCGGCAGGGGACAGGACGCCGCGCGTCGGGTGGTCCCATCGGACGAGCGCCTCCACGCCCTGGAGGCGACCGTCCTCGATCGCATAGACAGGCTGGTAGTGCATGCTGAACTGCCGCGCCTCGATGGCTTCCTCCAGGTCGGCGCGCAGCGCGATACGCTGCAGCACGTCCGCGTGCATCCTGGCCTGGTAGACCTCGACGCGTCCCTTGCCCTGGCCCTTGGCGAGGTACATCGCCACGTCGGCCTGCGAAAGGAGGTCTGCCACCTCCATCGTCTCGGATGCCGCCTGGGCGATCCCGATGCTTGCGTGGGCAAAGAGCAACCGGCCGTCGAGCTCGAACGGCTCCTCGAGGGACTTGAGGATCCGGACGGCGACCTCGTGGGCGACGCTCTCGTTGGGGCAGTCCGTGAGCAGCACGCCGAACTCGTCTCCGCCGAGTCTGGCTGCGAGATCGTCTCCGCGCAGGCATGACGTCAGGCGACTGGAGACCGCGACGAGCAGGGCGTCGCCGACATGGTGGCCGTGCGTGTCGTTGACGGCCTTGAAGTCATCCAGGTCGAGCAGCAGCGCGGCGGTGTGGTGCCCGAGGATCGAGGCTCCGACCTGATCGAGGAAAAGCCGTCGGTTGGCAAGGCCGGTCAGCGGGTCGTGCATCGCCTGGAAGGTCAACTCACCCTCGAGCGCCTGCTTCTGGCCGAGGGCCGTTCGGAGGTCACGCTCGAGTCGGTTCCGCTCGGTCACGTCGTCGAGCAGCGCAACCGCTCCCACGACCTCGTCCGTTCCATCACACAGGGGGGCGGCCAAGACTGAGAAGTCGCGCAGGGTCCCGTCGGCGCTTTCGCCGAGCATCTCGACACCTTCGAGGCGGATGCCGTCGGCCACCATCTCGGCGATCGATTCGCCGGAGACGAGGCCCGCTCCCGAGGGGAACGATGAACCGATGATCTCGGCGCCGGGCCAGCCAAGCACGCGTTCGGCCGCGGCATTCCAGGTTTCGACGGCGCCGCTCCGGCTGAACGACACGATCGGCAACGGGGCGTTCTCGACAACCGCCGCAAGGCGCTCAGTCGTCAGGCGCGCCGCCTCGTTCGCCCGGGCCTGCTCGGTGAGGTCCTCGACGAACACGAGCGCCAGGCGCGTGCCGGAGTTGTCCGCCGCCGCGGCCGTGACCCGGACCGGGAACTGAACGTCATCCGGGCGAAGTCCGATGGTCGCAAGTCCCGCCCGCTGATCGCGGCCATGCAGGACGCCGTCCAGGACCCGACTGACCTCGGCTCGCTCGTCCGACGCGAACAGGGAGGAGAGGTCGTCGCCGATCGGGTCTCCGGCAGAGCGGGCGAAGACCTTCCGAAGGGCGTCGTTGACGTCCACACCGCCGGCACTGACGATCGCGAGCGCGGCCGGGGCGTGGTCGAGCAGGACTCGCGCGAGCCCGGTGAGTCGCAGGCCGACCTGGTCCGCACGCTGCGTGCGTGATCGACCAGCTGCATCGGCAGCGGCTGGCCCGCGCCGGCGGGCGCCAGGTCGTGGAACACGTTTCGCGGAACGGACGCGCTCCGTCGGCGGCGATGCACTCATGGCATCACGGTAGCGGTGCACTTCGCGCCCTGGTGGCATTCGATGGACGCCGGCGGTGTCGCGATGGTCCCCTCGACTGCTACGGAGACCTGACCAGTCCGGCTCAGGTGGCCGGCGAGGGTGAGTCGCGGACGCGCCGCAGCACGTCGCTGAAGCTGGCGGACGCGAGGCCGATGACACTGTCCGCGGCCCCGTAGTACAGGTCGAGGCGATCTGCCGCTGCGTCGTGGACCCAGCCGCACGGGAACACGACGCGGCCGACATCGCCGGTGATCTCGTAGGGGGCCACGGGCGCGAACACCCACTCGTCGGTCCGGTGGAGCACGGTCGCCGGATCGTCGAGGTCGAGCAGGGCGAGTCCTGCTCGGTAGATCGGACCATCGGACGTCGTGCGGACTCCGTGATACATGACGAGCCAGCCCGCGGCGGTCTCGAGTGGCGGTGGACCGAGGCCGATCTTGCCGGCGTCCCACCACGCCCCGTCGCGCGCTTCCAGCAACAGCTCGTGGTCACCCCAGTGACGGAGATCCGGCGAGTACGACAACCACATGTGGGCGCCGCCTCGCAGGGGTGAAGGCCGGTGGATCATCGCCCAGCGTCCACCGAAGCGGTGCGGGAATAACGCCGCGTCCTTGTCCTCGGGCGGCATGACCGGGCCGAGGCGGTGGACGCTTCGAAAGTCGCGCGTCGTCGCCAGTCCCACGAGCGGACCGCGGCGACTGTACGCGGTGTAGGCGATCGCCCATTCCTCGCGTTCGGGCAGCCAGGTGATCCGCGGATCCTCGCAACCCCAGGTCTCCTCGGGATCGCGGTCGACGTCCACCTGCAACAGCGGCTCCGGGTCGAACCGCCAGTCCGCGATGCCGTCCCGGCTGCGAGCGACGTGCAGCAGCGAGATGCCGCGCAGGTCCTCGACCCGGACGAGCAGGATCGTTTCGTCCCCGACGCGCGCCGCGGCAGGATTGAAGACCGAGTTCGCCGGATAGGGGACGTCGGCGGCCGACAGGATGGGGTTCGCATCGGCTCTCCGGAAGAGCTCCTCCGGTCGCGTCATTGGACGATCGCCAGCGCCGCCGCGGCGTGGGCCCCCGGGCGAGGCCGGTCGTCGCGATACGCGCGCATGTGTTCCGCAGCCATCAGCCACATCAGCGTGGACTCGGCCCCCTCGTT
>Ga0299913_10002808_pt1 | contig 13945 bp, 12 predicted proteins | sample RVTome_9_FD_201360 | JGI IMG/M metagenome (GOLD analysis project Ga0299913, IMG submission 201360) | Soil microbial communities from uranium-contaminated site in the Upper Colorado River Basin, Wyoming, United States - RVT155D38 (version 2) ... | reverse complement strand
GCGCCGCCGACCGGTGCGGCGCTCAGCACCACGCTGCTCTCCCACGGTTCGACGGCCTGCATCGGGCTCCAAGCCGACCGGGCCGCAGTGCTCGACCCGCCACTCCTCCGAGATTGCCTGGTTGCTGCGCTGGACGAGGTGCTGGAGCTCGGACCGAAGGCGACGGAGGGGTGCAGATGACTCACGACGCTCGGCTCAGCGCGCTCGACACCGCATTCCTGCGGGCCGAGCGACCGGAGACGCCACTGCATGTGGGCGCCGTCTCGGTCTTCGAAGGCGGGCGGCTCACCGATGAGAGCGGTCACGTGCGTGTCGGCGACGTGCGGGCAGCGGTCGAGGCTCGACTTCATCTCGTGCCCCGGCTCCGCCAGGTCGTGCGCGAGGTTCCACTGTGGCTCGGCCGACCTGTCTGGGCCGACGACCCCCACTTCGACGTGGCCCACCACGTCAAGGTGCTTCCGGTGGCGAAGCCCGGGACGCGAGAGCAGCTCCTGCAGCTGGCGGCCGAGCTCCACGAGGAACGGCTGGATCGTTCGCGGCCGCTGTGGGAGCTCTGGCTGGTGGAGGGGCTGGCCGATGGCCGCGTCGGGGTCATCGAGAAGGTGCACCACGCGATGGTCGACGGTGTCTCAGGCGTCGACGTCGCTGCGGCCCTCCTCGATCTCGAGCCGGATCCGCCGCCGATCGCGGCTCCACCGTTCGAGCGGGGCGCCGCCCAGCGCTCCGCCGTTCTCGCCGCCGAGGCCGTGGCCGAGCAGGTGCGCCGCGCCGCCCGGCTTCCCCGGCCCCGGCGTGCCTTCGATCTCGTATGGCGGTTGCTGCACGAGCTCACGGAGCTGGAGGAAGAGGGCGTCCTGGCGCCACCGAGCTCGCTGAACGCCCGGGTCGGGTGCGACCGGCAGCTGCGCGCGCTGACGCTCGATCTCGATCTGGTGCGAGCGTCAGGCCGGGCCCAGGACGCCACCATCAACGATGTCGTGCTGACTGCGGTCGGGGGTGGGCTGAGGGCGCTGGCGGAGGCCCGTGGGGATCGCACGAACCGGCCGCTGAAGGTTCTCGTCCCGGTCTCGCTCCGGTCGCCGGCGGACCACCTGACCCTGGGCAACCGGGTCGGCGCGCTCGTCATACCCCTTCCACTCGAGCCGGTCGATCCGGCGGTACGGCTCGCAGCCGTCGCTGCCTGGACGGCCCGGGCCAAGCGATCCGAGGCTGCCCGGACGACCGCTGAGCTCATCAGTGCCGGCGACGGGCTGCCGCTGCCGACGGTCACCCTTCTGAGCCGACTCGTCGTGAGCCGCCAGCCGTTCGTGAACCTGGTGGTCACGAACGTGCCGGGCCCGCCGTTCCCCGTCTACATGCTGGGCAGCCGAATGGTGGACACCGTCCCGATCGTCCCCCTCGGCGGCAACATGACGATGTCCGTCGGCGTGCTGTCGTACGACGGGCGCCTGACACTGGGCGTGACCGCCGATCTGGTCGCGGGCGAGGACCTGAATGTCTTCATGGATGCCACCGCCGCCGAATTCGACGCGCTCGTCCCCGCGACAGCTGTGAGCGCGTGAACAAGCGGATTCAGGCGCTGCGATGCTCCCGCTCTGACATTCGCGCCGCAAACACCGCGGCCTCCGTCCGGCGTGCCATCCCGAGCTTGGCCAGCATGTTCGACACGTAGTTCTTCACGGTCTTCTCGGCGAGGCACATCCGCGCCGCGATCTGGCGGTTCGTGAGCCCCTCGGCGACGAGGTCCAGGATGTTCCGCTCCTGGTCGGTGAGGCGGCTGAGCCGGGAGTCTTCCTCGGTCGGGTGCCGCAGTCGCTCCAGGACGCGGGCCGTGACGGCCGGGTCGAGCAGCGACTGGCCTGCGGCGACTTTCCGAACTGCGCCGACGAGATCACTCCCGACGATCTGCTTCAACACGTAGCCCGCAGCGCCGGCCATGATCGCGTTGAACAGCGCCTCGTCGTCGGCGAAGGAGGTCAGCATCAGGCAGCTGATCTCCGGACGGGACGCCCTGATCTCGCGGCAGACTTCGACACCGTTCCCGTCCGGGAGGCGCACGTCGAGGACAGCGACGTCGGGCCTCGTCGGAGGGATGCGGCGCAGCGCCTCCTCCACGGTGCCGGCCTCGCCCACGACCCGCAGATCACCCTCGGCCTCGAGGAGGTCGCGGAGGCCTCGTCGGACGATCTCGTGATCGTCCAGTAGGAATACCCGTGTCGGCTCGAAGCTGTCGGCCATTGTCCCTGTCTCTCGGATCGCGTTTCGTTGAGACGAAACGTAATGGCATGCAAGCCGTCCGCAGTAGGGCCGGTGGTCCCTTCGCACAGGCGTGACGCCGCCTGAACGCGTCGGAGGCGGAGGCATGTCCGCGTTTGCCCCGAACGGGCCCGGAGCGGTCATTTTGGGTCGTCCGATGTGGGCGGAGCCCTACAGGTCGTGCGGCCTTGAACGTAGGGTTCCGCCATGCCGATGCATGCGGGACCTCGGCAACTTCGACAGCTACTGGAAGCGGTGATGTCCGTCGCGTCGGATCTCGACCTCGCGACGGTTCTCCAACGGATTGTCGAGGTCGCCCGCGATCTCGCGGGTGCCCGCTACGCGGCTCTCGGCGTGCTCGACCCGAGTGGAACGCACTTGGCAGAATTCATCACCGTCGGGATCGACGACGAACAGCGCGCCGCCATCGGCGACCTTCCGAAGGGCCACGGGCTGCTCGGCCTCCTCATCACCGATCCCCGGGCCATTCGCGTTCCTGACCTCAACGAGCACGCCGAGCGCTTCGGCTTCCCGCCGAGTCACCCGCCGATGACCAGCTTCCTCGGTGTTCCCGTCTACGTCCGTGGAGAGGTGTTCGGGAACCTCTATCTGACGGACAAGGAAGCAGACGAGGTCTTCTCCGACATCGACGAGGAGCTCGTCGCCAGCCTGGCCGCGGCGGCCGCAATTGCCATCGAAAACGCCCGCCTCCACGAGCGCGCGAACGAGCTGTCGCTGATCGCCGACCGCGAACGCATCGGCCGCGATCTCCACGATTCGGTGATCCAGTCCTTGTTCGCGACTGGGTTGGCCATGCAGGGAACCGCCCGGCTCGCGGAGCGCCCGGAGATCAAGTCTCGGATCGGGCAGCACATCGACGCCATCGACGAGACGATCCGCCAGATCCGGTCGGCGATCTTCGAGCTCGATGAGGTGCGGCTCCCGGGGCCAAGCCTTCGGCTCGAGATCATCGAGCTTGCCGCCGGCGCGGGACGTGTGCTCGGCTTCGAGCCCGGAGTGCGTCTCGACGGTCCGGTCGACGCCGCGGTCCCCGACGACGTGGCCACGCACCTCCTCGCCGTCCTGCGTGAGGCGCTCTCGAACGTCGCGCGTCATGCCCGCGCCGCTCGCGTCGACGTCACCGTGTCGGCTGGTGCGGAGCTCTTGCTCGAGGTCGTCGACGACGGCGTCGGCGGAGCGGGAGGCAACCCCGGCGGCAACGGGCTCCGCAACATGGCGCACCGCGCCGAGGGACTGGGGGGCGGCGTCGAGATTGCACCGGGCCCGACGGGCGGGACGAGCGTGCGCTGGAGCGTCCCGCTGAGCACATAGGCCTCTCGTTGGGAGCGCCTGTGCCAACGGGGTTCGAGTCCCCCCGTTGCTACCAGAGCGGGCGACGCGGTGGGGCCTTTGGCCCGTGCAGAGCGCGACGCGAATGCTCCATGCTGCGGCTATGGAACTAGAGCTGAAGAAGCTGTTTGGGCTTCCGGCCCACCCACTCCCCGGCGGTTGGCCGGTTGCAGCGTCGATACGGCGGTGTCTCGCCAGCTCGCATCACTGCCGCACTGACCATCGTTGCGCTTCTCGCGGGTGTCGGTGCCACATGGACGATTGTCGATGTGGGTCACAGCGGAGCGAAGGCAACCTGGGACGACCTGCCCGAGTCCAACGGCGACGATTGACAGGCGCTTCCGGCGCTGTCGCTCGCGGACCGCGCCATCGGCGGTACCGTCAGGGCCGATCGACTGTTCGCATCGAGACGACTCGGGCGCCGACGTTGTCGATCACCGCATCCTCAAGTGCGCCCCTTAGGCGTCGGCGAGCGTGTGTCCCGAGGGCAGGCGTGACCACCAGGCGGACGCGGTCCTCGCTGATCTGTGTCAGCGAGACGAGTTGCGTCGACCGCGGGACGACCATGGTGGCGCCTCCCCACAGCGCCTCGGCTGTCTGCACGGGCGGGCGTTCTCGCTTGTGGTGGACATCCAGGTCGATGACGGTCATCTGACCGGCGGCTACAGCGTCAGGTCGTGTTTGCGTCGCGTCGGCGAGTACGTCGAGGGAGGCCACGGCCAGGATCGTGAGCGCGCCGATCGTCAGCGTCCCGCGCAGCGGATGCCCGTGGTTCTCTTGCCGCGGCGCAGGCTCCAGCTCAAGGAGGTCGACCGGTGCCACCAGCGGTTCCCTGGGGAGTTCCAGCCGGCCGAGACGTCCCGGGCTCGAGCGCACGTACGGCGTGGCCAGTGCAGCCGCCCGGTCCACCAAGAACGCCAGCGCAGACAGGAAGACGCCGACGCCCATGAGGACAGGTACGAACACCACCATGCCGGTTCCGGTTGGCTCGAGCCAGCGGAACGCCTGGCTCGCCGCTCCTTCCGGCGAGCTCGTGTGAACCGTTGTGGCTCAGCCATAGGGCCAGCGGCTCCTGCCTCTCACTGGGTGCTGATGCCATGGGGCCGCCTCCGTGATCACTGTGGCGGCCCATGGGACCGGGCGTCACCGGCGGGCGTCACAAGCGTGGGGGTCCTTCGGCCCTGCTGTGACCTGCCCGCTCGGGCGACAGTGGAAGCCGTGGTCATTATCGGGCAACGCCGCCGGCGCATGAAGTTGGCGATCGCGGTCGTCCTTCTCGCCCTTACCGGCGTCCTGGGAGGGCTGTACGGCCGACAGATCGGCTCCTTCGTCACCCACGTCCGCGGCAGTCCGACGAGCACACGGCCGCTCGTCGCGTTCCCCGCCGATGATCAGCCGGTGCTCCGGATGGCCGTCGCTGGCGACGTCGGTGACGGTGGCTCCAGGGCGGAACGAACCGGAACAGCCATCGCCGAAGCAGCTGGACGGGAGCCGTACGACGCGCTCCTGCTGCTCGGCGACAACGTCTACCCCGACGGCGATCTCGAGCTCTTGGACGACCGCGTGTTCAGGCCGTTTGCGCCCGTGCTCTCTCTCGGCACCCCGCTGCTGGCGATTCTGGGCAACCACGACGTCAAGCGCGGTGAGGGGGTCGCCATGATGGAGCGTCTCGGCATGCCCGGCCGATGGTGGGCGGAGACGCTCGGCGACGTCGTCGTCATCGGGCTCGATTCGACCCGTCCCGACGATCCCGACCAGCGGGAGTGGCTGGTGTCGACGCTCGAGACGTCGGAGGCGCGGTGGAACATCGTGGCGCTCCACCACCCGCCGTACTCCTCGGGGTATCAGGGCTCGAGTCTCGACGCCCGCGCCGCGTTCGCAGCGATCTTCGAGCGGTTCGACGTTCAGCTCGTCCTGTCGGGTCACGAGCACGATTACGAGCGCAGCAAGCCCATCAACGGCGTCACCTACGTCGTGTCCGGTGGGGCAACGGATACCCGGCGAACCGGCCGCGAGCCCTTCACCGCGGTGGCCGTGTCGTGGCATCACTTCGTCGAGGTGAACGTGCTGGACGACCGCGTCGTCGTCCGGGCCGTGAACCAGGACGGCCGGGTCTTCGACCAGTTCACTCTCCGCTGACGAGACCGATTGCCGACGTGCCTCACCAGGGCCGAAGGTCCCGTAAACCAGCTCGGACTCGTGACCTTGGACCCTGTCGTGAGGAAGAGAGCCGGCGCGACGGTCATCGGAAGACCACCCCTTCGGAGGCCAACATGCGCGCTGCAGTCGTCCACGAGTTCGGCAAGCCCCTGACGATCGAGGAGCGTCCGACCCCGGCACCAGGTCCGGGCCAGGTCGTCGTGAGGATCGAGACATCCGGTCTGTGCCACACCGACATCCATGCCGCCCACGGCGACTGGCCGGTCAAGCCGACGCTTCCATTGGTCCCTGGTCATGAGGGCGTCGGCATCGTCGAGGCCCTTGGGACCGGCGTCCGTGCCGTCAGCGAGGGCGATCGCGTGGCGGTGCCCTGGCTTGGATGGGCGTGCGGCTCTTGCGAGTTCTGCGCGTCGGGATGGGAGACGTTGTGCCTGCAGCAGCGCAACACCGGCTACTCGGTCGACGGCGGCTACGCGGACTACGTCCTGGCCGAGGCCGCCTACGTGGCGCGGGTACCCGAGAGTGTCGATCCTCTCGACGCCGCGCCGCTCACCTGCGCTGGTGTCACCACTTACAAGGCGGTGAAGGTCTCGGGCACCCGCTCGTCCGATCTGGTTGCGGTGTTCGGGATCGGCGGGCTGGGACATCTGGCGATGCAGTACGCGCAGATCGCGGGCGCGACCGTCGTGGCCGTCGATGTCGTGGACGCCAAGCTCGACTTGGCCAAGCGGCTCGGCGCGACCTACACGGTCAACGCCCTCAACGAAGACCCGATGGAGGCTATCCAGGCGCTCGGTGGCGCCGATGCGGCCATTGTCCTCGCGGTCGCACCGCGAGCGTTCGAGCAAGCGTACGGAAGCCTCCGTCGGAACGGTCGGCTCGTGTTCGTGGCGCTCCCGGCCGACAACACGATCCAGCTGCCGATCTTCGAGACCGTCCTCAACGGCCTGACCGTGACCGGGTCGATCGTCGGCACACGCGTCGACCTGGCCGAGACGTTCGAATTGCACGCTGACGGCCGCACGACCGTCGTCCGTGAGACCAGGAAGCTCGAGCAGGTCAACGACGCCTTCGGCGAAGTCGAAAATGGCTCCGTCGATGCCCGCCTCGTGTTCGACCTCCGGTGACCCACGACCTCCACCAGTTCCCATCCGGTCGGGACGTTGTGCCCTACGCCGACGAATGCCGTTTTGAGAGAGTGATCCCATGAAGAGTCACGTCAAGCCCTCCCGCAAGACGACACACGCCCGGACGCGGCGCCGGCATCCGCCCTACCTCGACGAGCACACCTGGTCGCGTTCCGAGCTGATGCGGGCGCGGGCTCGGCCGGCGTCACTGACCGTCGCCCGACACCAGCGGGCGACGCCTACCTCGATGGCGAGGTGACCCCGTGGCAGTCTTCGACGGCCGCACCGGCCTCGAGATGATCTCGACCCCAGAATGCTGGCGCCTCCTCGGTCAGCACGACGTCGCCCGTCTCGGCGTCAGCGTCGGCGGCAACCCCGAGATCATGCCGGTCAACTACGCCGCCGGCGAAGGACGCATCGTCTTCCGCACGGACGCCGGCACCAAGTACCGGGCGCTCGAAGGTCACCCGACGGTCGTCCTGGAGCTCGACGGCTTCGACGCTGGGGCGAAGACGGGCTGGAGCGTGCAGGTGAAGGGCCGCGCCGAGGTCGTGCACGACCCTGTCACGCTCCGACGGCTCCGCGCCGCGCCGCCGGCCCCATGGGCCCCGGGCGAGAAGTCGATCTGGGTCCGCGTCGCCCCGACCGAGGTCACCGGTCGTCGGATCGCACCGACCGCGACAGGAGGCACGATGCAGAGCACCACCGAGGCTTCCGTCCTCTCGAGTCGTTCGTTCTCGGGGAGCTGCCGTGGGAGGCGCTGCCTGCGATTGGCGAGAGGATCGAGCACAAGGTTCTGTGGCGGTCCGGCGAGTCGATCGCGGGACTGATGCGGCTGGGGCCTGGGGGCGCCGTCTCCCCCCACGCGCACCGTGTCGCGCACCATCACCTCTGGGTCGTGGACGGGTCGGTCGAGGTGCTGGGAGAGGTGCTGGGAGAGCGCTCGTACGTGCACATCCCCGACCGGATCAGGCACGGCATCGTCAACCGCGGAGCCGGATCCGCAACCCTGCTGTACCTCTACCTGCAACCGCAATGAGCGCCCTGCGGCAGTCCGGCCGGTCGCGCCTGACGCAGAAGGGCCACCAGTGGCGACCTTCGACTCTGGTCCGCCTTCGTCTGGCGGCAGACGGTGGGGACATGAGGACCCACAAGACGTTGCATCTCATGCGAGCACTGGTTGCGCTCGTGGTCATCGTGCTCGTCATCGCCGCCTGTGGCGGCGATGACGAGGGCACTTCTCCGGCGACGACCGAAGAAACCACGACGACGGCGTCAACAAGACCCGAGGATCCCGCCTTCGAGGTGTTCCTGCTCCCGGCCGATGCAGATGACTGCAGCGCGGTGGTAGGTGTTCCGCGCGCGGCGACCGTCGAGGCCACGGTCGAGGACGCACTGGCCCAGCTGTTGGCAGGCCCCACCGCCGGGGAACGGGCCGCTGGCCTCCGTAGCTGGTTGTCCGAGGAGACCGATGGGATGCTCAACGGCGTCGTCATCGAGGATGGGAAGGCCGAGGTGGACTTCGCGGACTTCTCGAGGGTGATCCCGAACGCATCCTCGTCGTGCGGAAGCGCCTCCCTCCTCGCTCAGCTCGACCAGACGGCCCTGCAGTTCTCAGAGGTCGACCGCGTCATCTACTCCTTTGACGGCGATCGCGATGCGTTCTACGAGTGGCTGCAGCTGTCGGCTCCTGAGTGACCTGCTCGACCATCTCAGTGTCGATCACGTCGGGGCACACCTCCGCTCGATCGGCCGCGGGGCCAGGGTCGCACGTCCCGACTTTCGGCCCTGGCCCGTCGGGCGCCGGAGGCCGAGCCTGGGGAGGTGAGCGAACGCGGGCCGGGTGCCTGGCTCCTCGAAGCCGACGACGTCGTCCGCCTGCAGCAGACGGACCTGCGATCCGGCCTCACCAGCCAGGAAGCCACCAGGCGGCTGGTCGCTCGCGGTCCGAACGAGCTCGTCGAACGGCACCGGAAGCCGCCGTGGAAGCTCTTCGTCGCGCAGTTCGCCAACACGATGATCCTCGTGCTCGGCATCGCTGCTGTCGTCACCGCCGTCATCGGTGAGGTCGCGGACACGATCGTCATCGCCGCCATCGTGGTGCTGAACGGCACGGTCGGGTTCGTGCAGGAGTATCGGGCGGAGCGGACCATGGCCGCGCTCAGACGGATGACGGCCGAGCGGGCCCGAGTCGTTCGAGACGGCGCCCACGCGACCGTCGCGGCGCGGGACCTGGTCCCGGGAGATCTGGTCGTCCTGGCCGCCGGCGACGTGGTCCCGGCGGATCTCCGTCTCGTGGCCGTCGAGGGGTTGCGGGTGAACGAGGCGGCGCTGACCGGGGAGTCCGAGCCGACGACGAAGACGGTCGCCGCAGTCGCCGATGACGACGGATCGCTCATCGGTGATCGTGCATGCATCGCCTTCAAGGGGACCGCCGTGACCTACGGGCGGGCCACCGGCGTCGTCGTCGCGACGGGCATGGCGACCGAGCTGGGGCAGATCGCGGCCCTCCTCCAGGCCCACGGCGAGCTCCCGACGCCTCTCCAGCTTCGGCTTGCCTCGCTGGCCCGCCGGATGGCGGCGGCCGCCGTCTTCATCTGTGGGGCCGTGTTCGGGCTTGGCGTGGCTCGAGGCGAGGACGTCGAGCACATGTTCGTCACCGCCATCAGCCTGGCCGTGGCCGCCATCCCCGAGGGCCTTCCCGCGGTGGTGACGGTGGCCCTGGCGCTCGGGGCGCACCGGATGGCCGATCGGCGGGCGCTCGTGCGCAAGCTGCCGGCGGTCGAGACACTGGGATCGGTCACCGTCATCTGCTCCGACAAGACCGGCACCCTGACCCAGAACCGCATGTTGGTGGAGCGGGTGTGGACCCCCTCCGGCCGGTACGTCGTGACGGGTTCGGGCTACGAACCGAAGGGCGAGATCATCGGCTCCGACGCGCCGCGTCGGGATCGGGCACTGCTCCGTGCCGCCGCGGTCGCCGCTGCCTGCAACGACGCCGCCCTCCATCCACCCGAGGAGATCGGCGGCACGTGGACCATCACCGGAGACCCAACCGAGGGGGCGCTCCTCGCGTTCGCGGGCAAGCTCGGCGTCGATCAGGCGGCGCTGGTGCGTGAGCGGCCCCGACGGGCCGAGATCGCCTTTGATTCCGGCCGCCGCCGGATGGCGACCGTGCACGATTGCGGCGGGCGGCACTGGATCGCCGTGAAAGGTGCGATCGACGCGGTGGTGCCCCTGCTGTCCGACGGGCAAGCCGCCGTGCTGGCGGACGCTGAGGAGGCCGCAGCAGAGTGGGCGGAGGAGGGATACCGGGTCCTCGCGCTGGCAGAGCGGGAGGTCGACGGCGCCGGACCGAGCACGCGGGTGGACGGCGACCTCCGGCTCGTCGGTGTGGTCGCCATCGCGGACCCACCGAGACCGGACGTCGAGAATGCGATCCGGACGTGCCGGGCGGCAGGGATCCAGCCGGTGATGATCACCGGCGATCACGCCCTGACCGCGTCCGCCATCGCCCGCCGGCTTGGAATCCTCACGCCGGGCGGTGCGATCCTGACCGGCGCCGACCTCGACCGCCTCGATGACGAGGGTCTCGCCGCGGTTGTGGCCGACGTGCGGGTCTACGCCCGCACGAGCCCCGAGCAGAAGCTGCGCATCGTCGACGCATGGAAGCGACGCGGCGCGGTGGTTGCGATGACCGGCGATGGCGTGAACGACGCGCCGGCGCTACGACGGGCGGACATCGGCGTCGCGATGGGCGTGATCGGCACCGACGTGAGCAAGGAAGCCGCCGACATGGTGCTCGCCGACGACGACTTCGCGACGGTCGTTCACGCGGTCGAGGAGGGGCGCCGTATCTACGACAACATCCGCCGCTTCGTTCGCTACATGCTGACCACGAACTCCGGCGAGATCTGGGTGATGTTCCTGGCGCCGCTGCTTGGCCTGCCGGTCCCGCTCACGCCCGTCCAGATCCTGTGGGTCAACCTGGTGACCGACGGGCTGCCAGCGATCGCACTGGGGCTCGAGCCTGCAGACGGGGCCACGATGCGGCGTCCGCCGCGCGCCCCAACGCAATCGATCTTCGCTGATGGGCTGTGGCAGCACGCGGTGTGGGTCGGGCTGCTCATGGCCGCCGTCGTGCTCCCCGTGCAGGCGCTAGCCCGGGCGATGGAGTGGCACTGGCCGACGATGGTGTTCACCACGCTCGCGCTGCTCCAGCTCGGGCACGCCCTTGCCGTGCGGTCGGAGCACCGCAGCTTCCGAAGCCTCGGGGTCCGGTCGAACCCGTGGCTGCTGGGCGCGGCCGCCGCCACCGTCGCTGCGCAGCTGGCGGTTGTGTTCGTGCCGTTCCTGCAACCGATCTTCGACACCGACGGCCTCGGAATTCTCGAGCTGGCGGTGGTGGTGCTGGCGTCTACCACGGTCTTTACCGCCGTGGAGATGGAGAAGGTCGTTCGGCGGGGCCGCCGGAGGACGTCAGGGGAGCCGGTCGAGCAGGGCGGCGATCTCGTCGCCGGCAGCCGTGGGTGAGCCGACGGTCATGACGGTGGTCGCCTCGGGCCACGGGTCGGCGGCCGCTGCCATGCGCCGGGCGATCTCCGGCGTGGCGTCGGAAGCGTCGGTGCCGACATGGCGGGCACGCAACCGAGCGGCCGCCACGTCGGGGGGTGCGACGCAGCGGACCGCGATGAGGTCACTCATCGTCTCCTCCGCGACCAGCCATGCCGCGTCACGCCACCGGTGATCGGTGAAGGATGCATCGAGCACGACCGATCGCCCGAGCTCGAGCGCCTCTCGGGCCCTTCGGAGCAGCACCTCATAGGTTGCGCATGTCGAGGCCGAGTCGTAGACGCCGTCGCCGTAAGGCGCCGCGGCGGGCGTCAGCGGCGACAGGCCGACCAGCTCCTTCCGGATCTCGTCGGAGCGCAGGACGGGGATGCTCAGCTTGTCTCCCACGGCCGCGGACACTGTCGACTTCCCGGTGCCGGGAAGCCCACCGACCAGGAACAGGGCGACCCGCCCGAGGCGGAGGTGGCGGTCGGTGAGATCGAGGAACAGACGTGCCTCGTCTGCTGCGCCGGGCGCGCCCTCCGCATGCCGGAGGCACGCGACCTTCGCCCGCACGTGGGCGCGATAGGCGACGTAGTGGTGGGCAAGCGAGGCGGGGAACCGCTCCGCGCTGAACTCCTGATACCACGCCAGGAAGCGCTCGCCCAGGTCCGGGCGGCCGAGGCGCTCGAGATCCATGGCGAGGAACCCGACATCGGCCAGGACGTCGCCATGGCGCAGATCGTCGGAGAAGTCGAGGCAGTCGAGGATGCGAGGACCGTCGTCGAGGCAGAAGATGTCCTCCGCCATCAGGTCACCGTGCCCGTCCACGATCTCGCCCCCGTCCATGCGGGAGTAGAGGAGGGGCCTACGTCCTTCGATGTACCGCCTGGCGGCCGCCTCGATGCGCCGGCTGATGTCTCGGTCGAGGACGGCGCCGACGAACGGGTCCATCTGGCGGAAGCTCTGCTCCCAGTTGGCGAGCAGGCGTTCCGGCATCCCCGCCGTTGCGATGGTGGCGGAGCGCTCGGCCCGCGAGTGGAAGATCGCCACGGCACGCGCCACCGCTCGCACTTCGTCGTCGACGTGACGATGGTCCTGGATCAGCGTGCGCAGGCGACGGTCCGCAGGCATGCGGCGCATGACGACGATGTGGTCGCACGGCGCTCCGCCGGGGCCGATCACGTCGGCCACGCCGAGGTACACGTCCGGCGCGAGACGCCGGTTGAGTTCCACCTCCGCGTGGCAGGCCCGCTCCCGCTCCTCTCTGGTGGAGAAGTCGAGGAAGCCGAGTGACACGGGCTTCTTGATCTTGTAGGCCCGATCACCGATGAAGACGACCGTTGATGCATGGGTCTCCGCGATGGCGGAGGCAGCGTCGGCCGACATCACGGCGCGTCCAAGGCGAGGAGACCTCGCAGCCACCCGACCAGCTGCGCCTCGACCGACAGGAGTTCGCTCTGGTTGGGCGCGCGGTCAGCCGGAAGCGGAAGGAGCCGTCCGAGCTCGGCGAGGAGATCGTCGGAGAGGGCGCTTCCGAGCTCCACCAGGGATCGCTGCACGGTGACCGCCACGCGGGCTCGCGCCGGTTCGTCGAGCGATGCCATGCGGGTCTCGTCGAGCAGCGCCACGAGCATCCAGGCGAGACGGACCAGCTTCACCGGATCGGGCTCGACATGCTCCACAGTCTCCATTGTGGGAGGCCCGCCCCTGCTGCCTAAGGGTCCGAGGCCCAGATCGAGGCGGCCGTTCGGCCCTACCGGACCGCAGACGCACACGAATCCACCCGAGGTGATGCAGTGGAGCTGGCGGCCTTCCCGCTCCGGGTTCGGAGTGGTGCTACTTCCGCGGCCGCGGGAGCGGCGGGTCACACACAAAGGTCATCCACGATGGCCGCGGCTCGCTGTACTGCATGCTCGGATGCTGGCCGAGACTCTCGTCTCAGCCTCCAAGGTCGTGTACCGGGCGATCGGGACCTCTGCCTCTGTCGGCGGCCGGGAACGCCTGGTCCCATGGAGTCGTGCGGCGCGGCCGCAACGAAGGAGGCGTCATGGACGCGGCATGGGTTCTCGCTCTCGGGTCGCTCGGCAAGGACGATGTGCAGGTCGCCGGCGGGAAGGGTGCCAACCTCGGCGAGCTCACGCAGGCGGGGTTCCCGGTGCCTCCCGGTTTCGTCGTGACAGCGCCCGCCTACCTCGAGGCGATGGAACAGGCGGGGATCCGGACGCGTCTCCTGGACCTGACGAGAACCGTTGACGTGGATGATCCGGCCGCGCTCGAGGGCGGGTGCCGCCAGATGCAGGAGCTGGTCATGTCCGCCGGCGTCCCGGATTCGATCCGGAAGTCGATCGCCGAGGCATATGCGGAGCTCGGCGACGACGCGTCCGTGGCCGTCCGCTCGTCGGCCACGTCCGAGGACGCGGCCGGCACCTCGTTTGCCGGGATGAACCGTACGTTCACGAACATCACGGGTGAGGACACCGTGCTAGAGGCCGTGTCCG
>Ga0299913_10002807_pt1 | contig 13949 bp, 12 predicted proteins | sample RVTome_9_FD_201360 | JGI IMG/M metagenome (GOLD analysis project Ga0299913, IMG submission 201360) | Soil microbial communities from uranium-contaminated site in the Upper Colorado River Basin, Wyoming, United States - RVT155D38 (version 2) ... | reverse complement strand
CGGGCTCATCCGATGTGATGGTTCCCCACCCGTACTCGGGCAACACCGACGGCGAAACGGTCCCACCGAGGCTGGTCGACATTATCTGGGCTCCGAAGCAGATACCGAGGATCGGAGTGCCCTGGTCGAGATGGTGGCGGACGAACCCCACTTCGGGACGCACCCATCCCTGAAGCCCGGGATCGTATGTAGACCACGGTGCGCCCATCAGCACGATGAGGTCATAGCCGTCCTGATCGGGAAACACCACAGTCACCTCGGGGTCATCGATGTCTTCGACGACGACGAATGGCTCCAGGGTGAACCCGCGCGACTCCAGATGATCTCCAATCCGCTCTGGTGTCGAGAGTCGATCGTGCTCGATGATGAGAGCCCGCACCCTCGAAGCCTATCAACGGCTCCCTGACCGTTCTCTCCGATGCAGGAGGCGGCCGCCCCTTGGTACTGTCCGGCCACACTTGCGCTGACCAAACCGGCCAGAGGACCCGAGGAGAGTGGAGGCTTGACGCACACTACCTATGACCGCGTTCGGTACCTGTGGCCCGACCTTCTGGGGCTCGCCAGGGGCAAGTATCTGTCCGCCGCCCGGGCGGAGGAAGGAAGCAACCACTGCGTGGCCCTGTTCTCCCTGCAGCTCAACCGGGTGATGGAGCCTTTTCCGGGAGCGCACCATGAGAGCTTTCCGGATGTCGAGGCTCGCTTCCCGATCGACGCCATCCGACCCGGGTGGGAGAAGGGCACAGGTGTGGTGGTCGCCTCGATCTCCAAGAATGGGACGCTGGTAGAGCTGGCTCCGCGTTCGATCCTGGAGAGAGTCGTATCCGACTGGAACGATCTGGGCTACAGCCCCCAGATAGGGCTCGAGTTGGAGGCGTTCTTGTTCGAGCCCGACGAGAACCGTGGATGGCAGCCGATTCACACCCCAGGCTCCTACGTGTACGGGACAGGGACCTCCGTCGATCCCAGCGGGACAATCGAGGAGATCATGCACACCGCCCACGACATGGGAATAGAGCTGGAGTCGGTCAACTCGGAGTACGACGACGGCCAATTCGAACTGACGCTTCGCTACGACGACGCGGTGCAGGCTGCCGACGACGCCTTCCTGTTCAAGGTGATGTCAAAGGAAATCGCCACCAAGAGGGGCTACCTCCTGGCGTTCCTGGGCAAGCCGATAACCGATCGAGGCGGGAGTGGGATCCACATCAACCTGTCGATGCGCGACGAGAACGGTCAGAACGCCTTTGCCGACGATTCCGACCCCGACGGGTTGAGCACCCTTGCCCGACAGTGCATCGCCGGCTTGATCAACGACCACGTCTCGATGACTGCCCTGGTGGCGCCGACGGTCAATGCCTACAAACGTCTTCAACCGGGACAACTGAACGGCTACTTCGCCAACTGGGGCTTCGACCACCGCGGCGTCGCCGTCCGGGTGCCCCCTGCGAGGGGGCCTGGAACCCGACTCGAACATCGTCTCGCAGACGGAGCCGCTTCGGTTCACCTTGCCGCCGCCGCATGCCTCGTCAGTTCGTTGCGGGGCGTTCAGATGGAGCTGGACTGCCCACCCGCTGAGACCCAGGACTGCATCACCGGTGTCGACACCGATGTCTCGGTGCCGCCCAGCCTGGGTGCGGCCCTGGACGCCCTGGAGAAAGATGAGGAATTCATTGCCGCCTTCTCGCCCGGATATGTGGAGGGGTTCATGGCGGTGAAACGGGCCGAGTGGCAGAGATTCCTCACATCGACCACAGACTGGGAGCTAGACGAGTACCTCGAGTACTACTAGTCAATCGGCTCAGTCCCAGGCCACTGGCAGCGACACCGGCCCGCGGAACTCGAACCCGTATAGCTCGACCTCCCCGTCGAGGCGAAGCCCGGGAAGCCGGTCGAGAAGCCGTTCGACTCCGATTCTGACCTGCTGACGCCCCATCCACTCCCCCAGGCATCTGTGCTCGCCGACGCTGAAGGCGAGGTGTGGCCCCTCCCCTCGGTCGATCAGGAACGAGTCGGGATCAGACCACCTGCGTGGATCGCGGTTGGCCGCGGTGAGGACTGCAGCCAACATCGCCCCCTCGGGGATGGTCACCCCATCAAGCGTGGCGTCCCTCGTGGTCTGCCGGGTGGCTGTCCCTACGGGGGAGTGGAAGCGGAAGGTCTCCTCGATCACCCTGCGAATGACGGATCGGTCGTCCATGACTCGGCCGTGGAGCTCGGGGTCTTTCAAGATCTGGTACGTGACCAGCCCGACGGCGTCGCGGGGCTCGTTGATCCCACCGGAGATCATGAGACGGACGTTGTTGGTGATCTCCTCCAGGGTGAAGCCGGCTCCGACATAGGCCGCCAGGCCGGACGAGGCGTCCCTAGCGTCGATTGCCCTCAGATGAGCGCCGAGGGCGTCGCCGAGCTCACCGTGGGCCCTCGCGGCGATGGAGGCCTTCTCGGGCTCATTCTCGAAATTGGCCAGACCTGTTATCACCCCGTGGCACCACTCGGCGAGTTGCTGCCAGGTCACGGTGTCGAAACCGAGCGCCTCGAGCAAGGTCAGATTGGCCATAGGCTCCGCATACACCGGCATCAGATCCGCGCCCTTCGATGCAGCAAACTCGTCGATGACCTCGTCGAGCATGGCGGGGAGACGCTGGGCCATAGCGCGGCCGGACGGTGTGCCGGCGAAGGGCGGCCGCATCCCGTTGGCCAGCCTGTGGTGCGGCTCATCGTCGAGGGTGAGCATGTTCTCCCCCAGACACTCGCGCAGCCAACTGGGATCGGTGTTGGCGGTGAACAGACCCGGGTTCTCACACACATACACCACGTCGTCCCAGCGGGTGACCAGCCACATGTCGATACTCGGCACGTAGGTCACCGGTGCCAGCTCGCGCAGCTCGGCGAGAATGGGGTGCGGGTCCGCCTCGAGGTCGGCGAGGGTGATCGATTCCGGGTCGATCATGTCGGGATCAACCTACCGACATGGGCCATGTGATGCTCCATAGGATCGGTTCCATGCGTGTCACTGTTGACGACGGCCTCTGCGTGGCGAGCGGCCAATGTGAGATGATCTGCCCCGAAGTCTTCGAGGTCGACCTGGTCTCCGAGGTGAAGGACGAGCACCCCGTCCCAACCCTCCACGAACAGGTTCGTGAGGCCGCCGTCGCCTGTCCGACCGGGGCGATCCTCGTCCACGCGGAATGAGCCCCGTGTAGGGTTCTCAGCCGGCTGCTGGGAGGTCGGGACCCGACTCCTGGCGGACGAACTCAGGGTCGGTAGGTGTCTCGTTCTGGCGGAGGAACCCTTCCTCGGGCCGGTCGCACCAAAGGTGAACCTGACCCGTGCCGATCGAGTTCTCGTACTCGCCGTACTGACGGGCAGGTGCACTGCACTTCTCTTCCCCGATAGCGCCGAGCATCAGGAGATAGTGGGCGAACATCGACTCCGGCCGGTACCTGAGGAAGTCGTCCATCGTCTCGAGCACCTTGGCGTGGTTGCCCTCCTTCAGCCAGGCAATCCGCTCCTCGTCGGCGGCGCGAGCCTCCGGAGTGCGGATGCTGGACAGATCGGCAGCCTCGTGGTCCCTCAATTCGCGGAGTTTCCAGAATGTGTGTGACATCGCCCCGGATGCAATCAACATGACCTTGCGATCGGTCTCCTCGATGGCCTGGCCGAGGGCACGACCGGCACGCAGAAAGTCCTCTGTCTCACCCGTCTGGGCAACGCTCACCGAGATCCAACGCTTGTCGAGCCCCTCCCCGAGGAACTTCCACAGGTTGACGGTGGCGTAGAAGACCGGCAGATACTGGTCGTCGATCGCGGTGACCCAGGTGGAGTGCTGGGACGAACACCTTTCCATAGCCAGAGCGAGCTCGGGATCCCCACGCCAGTCGTACGGAATACGCGCCATACCCCTTGGGAGCTCCTCTGATGTGAAGAGGCCGGCACGCCGGTCCTGGGCCGTGACGACGAACTCGACAGTGGTGAACCAATGCGAGTCGAGCACCACAACAGTGTCGTAGTCGACTCGTTCAAAGACATCGGCACGCAGATCTTCCAGGGCCCCTACGAGCGAGAAATCCTCGCCGTTGTTGAGTTCCCGCCGTGTTTCCTCAGGGAGCATGATCGTCGGGACATGCGCCACCAGCCCGGCTCCGACAACTTCACCCATGGTCCCTCCTATGGCTCAGTCGGCCCGGCCGTTCCGGCGACCCCTGGACACGGATGTTCGGGCACTATGGCGTTCCTCTGCGGCCATGATCCCATCGCGACGCGCCGAGCATCTTCATCGCCGGCACATGTTGGCTATCTGATACGGACCGCATCGCGAGGTCATTCTCGCACAGAAGCCGAACACGTTGCGTCGCGACTCCTTGGATCAGCCCTGCCGATTGCACCGCGGTGGAGCTGACGGTGGGAAGTCGCCAAGTTTCTAGCGATTGCCCGGGATCTCGACTTCCATGTCGTGCCGCAACTGGTAACGCCGCTCGTCGTATACGTAGATCGTCTGAAAGGCGATCATCGCCCAGAGAAGCACATTCACACCGATGATGGAGTAGATGGCGTCGACGCGGACCGCCGTCATGATGAGCGCGGACAACACGAAAGCGAGTACGAGACGTTCCAAGTTGGTTGATCTCGGCTCGAATGGACGACCAACCGGCCAGAAGACGGATGGCATCGTGGGATGGCGATCCTTGCTCGGCGTGTACGGGAAGATCCACTGACCAGCGTCCCTGGCAGATCGAAAGCTAGGCCGGCGTCAGATCTCCATAACCGGGCGGTGAAGCCGTTTGGTCCCTGTGCGATGGAGTTCGACGTCATGGGTTGCCCATCTCACACCGAACTCGTCGACGAAGAAGCGTTCGGCGCGACGACCCAGTGGCGGCGGCGGCGGTTGATGTTTGGCAGGGCTCAATCCGACTCGAATTTCGAGCGCACCTTCCTCCAGACAGCCGGGATGGCGGAATCAACCCAGGGATCATCGCAGGCGCCTCGAGGCTCCGACGGCCTTCATCCCGACATCGTGGCCAAGTGTCGCCAGCGCAACCTTCATTCGTCGCGCAGCCATCTGCGCTCTACCGCGTATCCATCCGGTCACCGACGTCGCGCCATGACGATCCATGCGCATGAGTCGAAATAGACGCCTTGTTCCGAGCTGTGCGCCTCCAGGGTGGAGCGCAGGCGTGCGATTACGGAGGAGCGTGCATCAGATCGTTGTAGTGCATGGCTCACCTCGGCGAAGTTGCTGACGAAGTCGAGCGCAGCATCCACGTCTCGACCGTAGTAGACGGGCTCGTCGACTTCGTCCAGAGTGATGGACTCAAAGCCAGCTGCCGCAAGCAGGCGCCGGACTGTTGTCGGTTCTCCGAGGGAGAACGGGTCGAAGCCGGTGGCGGCGATCGGCCCGGACTCCCTCTTGCCCAGCGCCCGGTCGATTGCCACCGCCCATTCGTTCAAGTCGCGGCTCCGCCAGACCATCATCACGAGGCGACCTCCCGGCCGAATCGCACGCGCGATGTTGTGAAATGCCTTTGGCGGGTCGGCGAAGAACATCGTGCCGAAGCGGCTGATTGCCACATTGAACTCCCCAACTCGAAAGGGGTGGCGCTCAACATCACCTACCTCGAAACGGACGTTTGGGAAGCCTTCGGTCGCAGCCAGCTCCCGGGCGCGCGCGATCATCACTTCGTCTACGTCGACACCCATCGCCAGACCGTCCGAAGCCAGTCGGGCCGCCTCGCGGGTCGTCTGTCCGGTCCCGCAGCCGATGTCGAGGACGTTATCGGCAACGCTGAGTTCGTACGCCCGCCTGAGCTGCTCGTTATGGAGCTGCAGCTCGGCGTCGTAATCGATCACGACGCCCCATCAGCCAGCGATGCGGCGAACAGCTCGTGGTCGCCCTCGACGCCTTTGAGGCGGTGCAGTCCTCGGGCTTCGAAGTCCAGTCCACGACTTGTCTCGGCGAGGTCGCGTGTGACTCGGGATACGAACACCCCTCCGGGATCAGCCTCGTCGACGATTCGCGCTGCGACGTGGACCGCCAGTCCGCGAACCTGGTTGTCGGCCAGGATCACCTCACCCGTGTGCACACCCACCCGGATCGAGATGCCGATCGCCGCAAGGCCTTCGGATATGGCTAGGCCGCAGTGGATGCCTCGTTCGACGCTGTCGAACAATACGAGGAACGAGTCACCGGCTGTATTCATCTCGCGGCCCCCGAAGCCCGCCAGGACGCTTCGGACAACATCGTCATGCATCCCAACGGTGCGCCGCCAGGCCTCGTCACCTTGATGCTGGGCCAGCCGAGTCGAGTCGACGATGTCGGTGAACATGATCGTGGCAATCGACCGCAGGCCTTTCTCTGATGTGACGCCGAAACCGGCGCCGCCCGCCCAGTCGAGCATGACCAGCTCTTCGTCGCCTTCGACCCAGGTGACGTGCCCGGGGGAGATGTCGAACACGTGGTTCGGCGGGATCACCCGTTCCTCACCTGCATCGGTCCGGATCCCCAGGCGACCGCTCAGCACGACGCCCCGATGGTAGAGCTCGCACAACTCGGTCCCGACCATCGGCTGGGCGTGCTCCTGCCAGTTCCATCCCGGTTGCAGGACGATCCGGCTGACGACCGTGCCTGCCAGTCGCACCTGCTGGGACTCCCCCAGCGGATATGACACCACTTCCTCTGGCCGGTCCAGGTCGCGGACCTCGACGCTGCTCACGTTCGGACCGGCTCGATCGCGTGGTCCCACCCTGTCGTTTCAAGCTCGCTGGATTTCATGTCGCGGCACCTCGCCGTCGTTGTTGGACCTTGATGTGAGACGCCTCCGGTCCGTCGGCTGGTTTCACCTGGATCGAGGATGTCAGCCTGTGCCACTCTCCTTCACCAAGACCAGGGCATAGGTAGCCATCGCTCACCCAGCCTACGATCAACGGCTGTCTTCGGATTCCCCGAATGCGACCCCTCTCGGATCGTCATCGATGGACGTGACCTGGTCGGACGCACCGTCTGGCCCAGTAGGTGTGCCACAACTAGGCCACAGCCCTGGAGCCCCCAGAACACTCCTGTTCTGGACGATCTGGGATAGCCCGACGACTCAGCGTCGCTTGGCCACGACCCAACCGGCGGCAGCCCAGGCGGCGACCGTCCACAGAGTCAGCACGAGGTAGGAGGCGGCCGCATCGGTGACGAGCCCGTCGGTGAGACCATCGCGGATCACGACCGACATGTGCCAGAACGGAAGAACCCTTTGCACCGACGCCCACCACTCTGGGAACTGCTCGATGGGGACGACGATCGGGCTGAACAAGAGCACGAGGAAGATCACCATGTTCGTGATCAGGTTCGTGACCCGCGGCTCGGGAATCACGTGACCCATGGCATATCCCACCGAGGTCGCCATGGCCGAGGTGAGCAGGATCGCCGGGATCACGAGCCACGACACCTGGAGGTCGATGTCGTAGATCATGGTCGCGATCAGGATCGCGGCGGCCGTCCCCGGAATCGCGATGGCCGTGAAGATGGTGAATGTCGCCCCTGCTGACGCCCCCCGGGGCACCGGCAGCGACCACACATAGTCATAGGTGTTGCGGATCTTGTGGTCCATGACCGAGGCGGGGACCATGGCGAACCCCACGGGCACCATCGCCAGGGCGGGGATGCCGGTGACGATGAAGGTCTGCTGCACGGGTGTGAGATCACCGAAGTAGTACCCGTACATCAGGGCCATCCCCGCCCCCATCAGTACCTGCACCACCAGGCCAATTGTGAGGTAGCTGCGCAAGCTCTTCATCTCGAAGCGGAGCATCGATCGATAGCCATCGACCCAAAACCCAATGCCGCTGCGCACCGGGAGATGCTCCGAGATCGCAGTCATTTCCGGCGCACCAGGACGAGGCCGGTGATCACACCGGTTAGGGCCGTCCAGGCTGCGACCACCACCCAGTCGAGCGGCGTGACGGTCACCAGTCCGGTGGTGAGCGACGAGCGAACGACAATCGCCATGTGGTGGAAGGGAAGGAACTCGTGGACAGTGGCGAGCCATGAAGGCAGCCGGTCGACAGGGAAGCTCACCGGGGAGAACCCGATGATGAAGAAGATCGCCAGCTGTGTGAACAGGAGAGTCACCTGCGGCTCCTCGACCCCGTGCGCCACGGCACTACCGATGAGACAGCCGCAGAGGAGGGTGAGGAGACAGGCCGGCACAACCGCCGGCGACACCTCGAAGGAGATGTCGTAGCGCCATATCGCCACGAGCATCGCTGCCGCCACACCGGGGATTGCCGCCAGGGCGGCGAGCGTGACCGAGGCCATGGTGGCCGCGCTACGGGGAACGGGCAACGACCAAAGGAACTCGTATGAGCCCTCCATCCGCTGCTGGGCGATGACCTGTGGCGTCAGCACCAACCCGATGAGGATGAGGGACATCACCACCGCCCCGGTCGACAGATATAGGGCCATGTCCGTGTCGATGTCGGGGATGAGCAGGCCGAAACCGAGCACGAACCCGGCACCGGCCAGGATCTGCACGACGACGATGAGCGGAAACAGGAGCCGCGCTCCCTGAGTCTCCCAGCGGAGCATGGCGGCGTAGCTACTCAGCCAACTGGCGGCGCCGGACCTCTTCGCCGGAAGGTACAAGGCGAAGGCGTTGTCAACGGTCATGGCCGATTGTGCTGACCTCGCCGGTGAGGCGGATGTACACGTCCTCGAGGGAGGTTGCTCCCAACGCATACTCCTCCGCCTGACCGGAGGCGATCAACCCCTGTGCCCATTCGATCGCCTTGCCCACGTCCTGCTCAGCAATGACAGTCGCCAGGTTGTGGCTGACTCTGGTGCTGCTCATCACGAAACCTGGCTCAACAGGATCGGGGGCGCCGGGGACGAGCATTACCAGCATCCTCATGCAACCTCTGTCCTCCGACTTCAACGACGAGGGGGTCCCCTGGGCGACGAGGCGGCCCTCGTTGATGATGGCGAGCCGGTCGACCGACTTTTCGGCCTCGAGGACATTGTGAGTGACGAGGAACACGGCGGAACCTTCGCCGGCGACGGCACGGATTCGCTCCCAGAGGAGCCGACGCCGCATAGGGTCGACATCGTTGGTTGGCTCGTCGAGGAAGACGATCGGTCCGGGAACGACGGTGGCCATGGCATACCCCACCAGCCGACGCACCCCACCCGACAGCTTGGCACCGAACGTGCCGGCCCATTCCTCGATCTCGAGTGCGGACATCAGCTCGTCCGTGCGCCGTCGGGTCTCGGCCGGGGACGCGCCCCGAATCAGACCGGCAATTTCGACCGCCTCCCGGGCCTTGAAGGAGTCGATGGGCATCTGGGCTTGGGGTAGATAGCAGCAGAGTTGCCGTGCCGCGGCGGGATCGGCTACCAGGTCGTAGTCGCCGAGCTGGATGCTCCCGCTGGTCGGTTTGAGCAGGCCCATGACCTGTTTGACCAGAGTCGATTTGCCGGCGCCATTCGGCCCCAGGAGACCGTAGACCTCCCCCGGGCTCACCTCGAGGGTGAGCCCGTCATTGGCCGGTGGGGCGTCGGCGCCGAACACCTTGACCAGATCTTCGACCTGGAACGTCCATCCGTTCAGCTGTTGCGGCGGTGCCGACGCCGTCATGTTTCAGGAAGCGGGACTGATCGTGATCGAACCGGCGCTCGACTCGGCGAAAACGTGTCTTCCGGCCGACGGATCGGTCCTCACACTGATGTTCACCGAGCCGGCAGCGGTGTCTGCTTCCACGTCGTACACGTCGTCAGGGACGGTGAGGTCGACGTCCCCGGCGCTGGTGCTGGCCGAGAGCGACGTGAACTCACCGAGGACCGTCAGGTCGATGAGACCCGCGGAAGTCTCAGCCTCGACGTCGCCATCGGCCAATGAGCCCGTGATGCTGCCTGCCGAGGTCACCAGACGCGCCGAGCCGGTGACATCATCGACATTGACCGATCCTGCCGAGGTCTCCAGGTCGACGCCGCTGGTCGTCCCGCCCACGTCGATAGAGCCTGCGGACGTGCGCACCTCGATCACGGCGTCGGACGCCACTGTTCCGCTCACGCTGGTCGTACAGTTGATCTGGAACCAGGAGCACTCCCCCTCGACGCGAGCCACTCCGTTCTCGTACGCCACGTCGACGGTGGGCTCTCCTGCGAACAGCCATTCCTTCGTGATCGTCAACTCGGTCTGATCGCCGGCAACCAGGTCGACACCACCGGTCACATCGATCACCAGTTGGTCCACTTCACCGTCGAAGGTCTCGTTCTGGGTTGCGGTGCTCGTGGGGAGCAGCCAGACGGCCAGTGCTACCGCTACCCCGACGACCACCAACGCGAGCAGGACCCATATCCAGGCCCGGTTGGGCCCGGGAGCCTCTGCCGGTGGGTTGGATTCGAGGTTTGGGGTTGGTGTGATCGAGGTCATTTCTCCTCCTTCTCCATGTCAGGCCTACGCTCCGAGATCGACCGGGACTGACTCAGTTGGCCTTGTGGCCGGTTTTAGCCACCATTTGGCTTGCAGCCCGACGACCACTCCCGCCACGGCTACGGCCACAGCAGTGACGGCCCAGTACATCTGGGTCCGATCTCCCCCTTGGAAGAGCAGCACGGTGACTCCGCCGGCAGCATTCATTGATGCGTGCATCAAGAACGCGATGAGGACGCTCCGGCTGGTCCGAACGAAGACGGCGGTGAACAGGACCGAGGCAACCACGATGAACGCCGCGTCTGCCCATGGAAGGTCCCCGGACAAGAACAAGGGCAGATGCCAGACTGCCCAGAGGACACCGAGGCCGAGGCTCGCTATCAGAGGTGAGAGCCGGCTCAACATTCGTGGCAGCGCGTATCCCCGCCACCCGAGCTCCTCCCATGCACCGGTGAGTACGCCGACCAACTGGAGCACTAGAAGGCGCCCGAACTCGGACCAGTCGAGAGTCAGAGAACCAACTGCCGTTGCGCCGATGAGCACGTTGAGCCACGCGGCGAGGGCGAAGAGAGCCAGTGGACCAAACACAGCTATCAGGTACCAACGGAGCCCCACCCGCCACACCAGGACCATGCGGAGCAGCTGAACGACACCCGACCGTCCGTCGATGAGGGCCGCCGCGGCGATGGCTGCGATCGAGGGCCCGGGGGGAAGCAGTCCGAAAGGCCAGGAAACGATCAGCGTCAGCACATAGAAGGTCGTGATCGGCCATCGTCGGAACAACGACCTGGAGCTTCGCCACAGTCGGGTCGAGCCGCCCTCGGCCTCGGTCACGGCGATTTGGGTTGGCTCTGTACTCATGGGATCTCCACCCGGTTGACTCGAATGGCCACGGACCGCTCCCCGACGAAACCGGGAAGACGAGCCAGGGCATCGTGGTCGTTGGGCGCGTCTACTTCCCACCAGATCTCGTGGCCACCGAATCGGCAAGAGGACGGTGCCTCGACCCCGCGCAGCGGACTATCGAAGCCTTTCCAAGCTGCATAGGCCGAGGGGCACTCCTCAGCCTCGTGACGGTGATGAAGCAAGAAAGACGGCATAAGGGGAATATGTGCCGGGGGACCAGGAGTCACATCGGGGATGCACCCTGATTCACGACCCTGAATCGCGAGGCAGGGCCTTCGCTTGGATCTAGGTCGGCAGCCGGAATCGGGCGAGAACTCGTGCCACTTCTACCCGCGACGACACACCGAGCTTCTCGAAGATGTGACGCATGTGCGTCTCCACCGTCTTGGTGCTGAGGAACAGCTCCTCTGCGATCTCACGGTTCGTTCGTCGATCGAGAACCAACTCGGCCACCTCGAGCTCCCTCCCGGTCAGGGCCTCGACCCCGAAGGTGCCGCTTTGTCCCTTGATGCTGCGCCGGTGCGTCGTGGAATGCCCCAAGAGACGCAGCTCTGCTTCCACCTGGTCTCGGTAGCGGACCGCCCCCAGGGCTTCGAACTCCACCGCGGCGGCCCCCAGCTCCTCTATGCCTTCGTCCGTGGCGCCGGACGCGACGAGGGCTCGGCCGAGCAGCGCACGAGCGGGGGCGACGTGAGCACTGGTTCCAATCTGTTCGGCTGCGGCCACCGCAGATCGAGCCAGCTTCGTCGCCCGCTCGGCATCCCCTTCGGTGAGGGCGAGTTGAGCAGAGGCCCGATCCGCCATCAGCGTGGTCAGGACGAGCCCGTGGTCCCCTGCCTCGCTCTCGAGCCGTTCGACGGTCAGCCGCGCCTCCTCCAGATCACCCAAGACCAGGTGGCAGCGAGTGAGCACTTCGAGGAAATGAGCCCTCCAACCTCCCGCCAGAAGCGGGACCTCGTCCCCGCCGACGCTGTCGAGCAACAGCTCTCTCGCCGCCGAAGCGTCTCCGAACTCGAGCAATGTCTGGGCATGAATGGCTCCGGCGAACGCCGTGATCACCCCGTTGTCGATGGAGCCGGCCAGTTCGACGCTCTCCGCCCCCGTTCGCAGCCCGGTTTCGAGGTCTCCTGCCATTGTCGCCGCCAGGGCGCGATTGAACAGATTCATCGAAAGACCCTGGGCGTCACCGACCAGACGAGCGGCTTCGATTGCATCGTCCAGAACTTCTGCCGAACGCTCCATACGCCCAATGAGAGCCAATGACGTGCCCAGAATCGGAGTCAGGATCGGTAGGAGATGAGTCTGGCCGTGGATGCGGGCGAGCCGGAGACCGCGTTCACCGTGGTCACAGCCGAGGACGTGCTGGTCGAGGTAGGTCTCTGCCGCCGCCAGGTTGCTGAGAGCATCAAGCCGGGAAGCAATCACTTCGTCGGGGAGGGAGTCGATGAGCCACGTGCAGCGCTCGTGGAGCTCGAAGCCGAGGTCAACTCGTCCGGCGAATGCCGCGCCCATGGTGTGCGCGGCCAGGGCCGCGGCGAAGAGGGCAGGGTCATCCAACGACCTGGCGGCGTCTACCGCCCGTTCCCCCCACTGCAGCATGCGGTCGTGGTCGGAGAGATAGAGGCTGGCGGCAGTCAAGGCGACGAGCAGTGACACAGCCGCACTCGAGACTCGATCCCCGAGACTGTCATAGGCTTTCTCCAGCCTGGACCTCGACTCGGCGTGATGACCCAGGAGCTGCTCCATCTCGGCACACCGCACGACGGTCTCCACAGCCTCCTCGCCCCGGTCGTCAATGGCTAGGCACTCCTCGAGGGTCTCATGGGCATCGGAGAATTGTCCCAGGGCTCCCTGGGAGGCAGCGAGCTCGTTGAGGAGTGCTGCCCGGTCGGCCGTCGGTGCACCGCCCGGCAGGATCCGCAGGGCGGCCGTCAGCCAGCGAACCGCGCTGGTGGGTGCCTTTCCCGCCGCCTCGCGAGCCGCCCGGCTCAGGACTGCCACGCCTTCCATATCACCGTGGCGGGCGGACTGCTCGACATGGGTGGCGAGGGTGGTGGCCGGCACCCCTCTCTGCTGTAGTGCCGCCACGACTCTGCGGTGACAGGCCACTTTGACGCTGGGAGAGCACGCGCCGTATACGGCGCGATGCACAACGGGATGGCGGAACTGGAATCGCCGGGGGACGTCGGTCTCCCTGACCAGATCCCAGGCCAACAGGACGTCGATCGCTTCCAGAACCTCTTCCTCGGGACAATCGGAGGCGGCCACCGCCAGGTCGAGGTCGAACGGGTCGCCAACGATGGCGGCCGCTTCGGCCACGCTGCGTGCCGGCGGCGCCAGCCCGGCTAGTTCTACGGCGATCGCGGTTGCCACGGGCGGGGGGACCTCGAGCCCACGCTCCTCGACCAGGGCGTGGTCGAGACCGGATCGAGCCAGCTGCAGGGCGTAGAAGGGATTGCCGCCGGAGAGGCGGAGCAACTGGTCGAGATCGACGTCCCCGACATCGGCCACCAGCTCGGTGACACTCTCGACGTCGAGCGGCTGGAGGTCGAGCGCCAGCACGTTGGGCATTCCGTGGAAGGCTCTAATCGCCGCCGCCACGGCCGAGCCCCCGTGGCCCAACCTCAG
>Ga0299913_10002806_pt1 | contig 13949 bp, 10 predicted proteins | sample RVTome_9_FD_201360 | JGI IMG/M metagenome (GOLD analysis project Ga0299913, IMG submission 201360) | Soil microbial communities from uranium-contaminated site in the Upper Colorado River Basin, Wyoming, United States - RVT155D38 (version 2) ... | reverse complement strand
TCGAGTGTTAGTCGGCCCTTGGGACCGATGGACACTCTCGCCGCGGGGAGGTCAGCCGACGACAACGCGGCCCGGACGTCCCATTGCAATCGCCTGAAAGCCGCGCACGCCCGGGCGGCCGCTTCGCGGCGTTGTCGCCTGTGCGGGGTCGCTCACGCCATTGAAGTGCGCTCGCGACCCTGCTCGGCTCCGCCTTGCGCTGCGGCCGCCCGGCCGTGCGCGGACTCGTGCGCGACTCGTGCGGGGCGCGCTCAGACGCGGATCACGAGCTCCAGCGGACCATCGCGGCGAAGGACCTCAGCGCTGGTCGTGCTGCCGCGCCAGCGGTGGAACAGGAGGTCCACGGACCGCTCCCCGACGCGCAGCTCGTGCACCGTGACCTTGCCGAGCCAAGCGGGCAGGTGGGGGCGATCGAGCTCGAGGAGGTCCCGCGCCGCATCCGCGTGCATCCCGAGCATCGTCTGCAGGAGCGACAGCGACGTCGCCGCAGACCACGCCTGGGGCGAGCACGCCACGGGGTAGGGGACCGGCATGTCGGCAAGGCCGCGGTCGAAGCCGCAGAACAGCTCCGGCAGCCGGAAGTCGGGCGAGTGCTGCGCCGCCTCGAAGATCCGCGATGCGACCCGATCGGCCGCATCGTGGCGCCCGGCGCGCTTCATGCCCGCAGCGATGAGCGCGTTGTCGTGCGGCCAGACCGTGCCCGTGTGATAGCCGACGGGGTTGTAGCCCGGCTGGCCCGCGGCGTACGTCCGGATGCCCCAGCCGCAGTCCATCGCCGGGTCGAGCAGGCGGTCCACGACGGCGTCGACCCGCTCCGGCGGCACGATCCCGCTCCACAGGCAGTGCCCGGGGTTGGACCCGATCGTGCCCACCGGGCGCTTGTCGCGGTCGAGGGCGATCGCGTAGAAGCTCGTGTCCTCCAGCCAGAACGTGTCGTTGAAGCGGCGGTACAGCTCCCCGGCCTCGGACTCCAGGCGGGCCGCCAGCGTCGGGTCGTCCAGGCGGCGCGCGAGGGATGCCATGCGGAGCTTCGCGTCGTAGACGTAGCCCTGGATCTCGACGAGGGCGATCGGCGCCACGGCGAGCGTGCCATCGCGATGGCGAATCGAGTCGCCCGAGTCCTTCCAGCCCTGGTTGAGGAGCCCGGACGGTGTGCGCCGCTCGTACTCGACGAATCCGTCGCCGTCGCGATCGCCGTACCTGTCGATCCACTCCAACGCCGCCACGGCGTTCGGCCAGAGGGACCGCACGAGGTCGAGGTCGCCGGTCCAGCGGTAGGTCTCGTCGAGGAGGATCAGCCACAGCGGCGTCGCGTCGATGGAGCCGTAGTACGGCCGGTGCGGGAGCTCCCCGGTCCGGGCCAGCTCGCCGACCCGCAGCTCGTGCAGGATCTTGCCCGGCTCCATGTCCCGGCCGGGGTCGTCCTCGGTCGCCTGCCAGTCGGCCAGGACCCGGAGCGTCTCGCGCGCGACGTCGGGCATGAACGGCAGGATCTGCAGCGAGGTGATGATGCTGTCACGCCCGAAGAGCGTCGTGAACCAGGGGATGCCCGCCGCGACATAGTGCTCGCCGCGCATCGGGCCGTCGTTCCGGAGCAGCCGCAGGTCGGCGATGCTCCGCCGGACCGCGAGGTCGAGCAGCTCGCCGTCCGAGCGGATGCGCGCGCAGCGCTCCGTCCAGCGGCCGTACTCCTCCTCGGCGACCGTTGGCTCGGCGATGACGCTGCCGCCGGGTAGCTGGGGCCCGCCGGCGACGGACCGGGCGAGGCGGGTCGGCGTCTCCTCCGAAGGCCGGTCTCGACCGGGGATCGGCGTCAGGTCGCTGGAAACTTCCCAGCGCACGCTCGCCCGCTCGCCCGGCTCGACGTCGAGCGTCCAGGCGACCCGCACCGAGCCCTCCGAGCCGCCCGCCGCGTCTGGATCGACGGCGCCGACCGCGCCCGGCGTGAACGAAACCAGCGTCCGCCGAAGGAGGCCGTCGAGCCCCTCGTACGCGAAGACCAGCGACTCGGGCGTCGACTCCGTCGGGCGGTATTGACCGCGGCGCTCCCGGATCCGGCCGCGAACCTCGAAGATGTCCGCTGCGTCGGCGTCGAGGTTCAGCTCGATCTCGATGTGCTGGGCCGTCGAGCTGTAGTTCGTGACCTCGACGTGCTCGGCGAGCCCGCCGGCGATCCAGCGGCGGCGCGTCACGGAGATCGCCCGCATGGCGAGCGCCTCGCTTGCACCTTGCTTGGTCGCCGGATCCCGGCGGTACTCCGGGTTCGTCAGCTGGATCGTGCTGATGTGGCTCGCGGCGGCCTGCGTCCGGAGCAGCGTCGGGCGGACGCCGTTGATCCGCAGGACCGCGCACGACAGCACGCGCGTATCGAGGTCGTACAGGCCAAGGCCGCGCGAATCCGGATGGACGTCGCCGAACGGATCGGACAGCAGGAACAGGTTCCCGTGCTTGAGCACGCCCACGCCCCCGAGATCCGTTGCGGGGACGATCACGGGGTGTGGCGGGGGGAGCTGGACGGTCGTCGCGGTCGAGGCGCTGCGCGTGCGCGCCTCGACGATTGGCTGCGCCACGCGTCCATGATGCCCGGCTCGCCGGGCCCTGTCATGGTTCAGGAACGCCGCAGCCGGTTGCTGCCGCATCGCACCGCCGCAACAAGCGGCGCCATGTCAGCCGACTGCAAGCCCGGGACGGCAGGCCATAGCACTCCGGCGAAGCAGGTCGCTGCGTAGGCTCGGGTCCTTCTCCTCGTAGGAGGAACCTGGAGACAACGCCAATGCCGAGCACAACCGGTGCGCCGACAGGCGCGAGATCGATGGTCTGGCATCTCGAGGCCGGCGGCTGGACCGAGCGCGAAGCGGGCAACCTGGTCGCCCTGCGGCACGGTCTCCGCCCGACCCGAAATGGCTGGACCGTCCGCGAGATCGAGCACCTGCGTTTCCTGCACGCGATGGTGACATCCGGTCGGATCGCTCGCTGACACGGTGACCGGTTCTGCACGACGGCTGCACCGTGGGCGCCTCCCGATTCGGCTGGCGCCCCGCACGCGTGCAGCCCTTGCCGCGCTCCGCGTCGACCGACCCCGCCCGCGACGCGCGCCCGTGGGCCGGATTCTTCTGGTCCTGACTGCGGTCGCCGTCCTCGTCACCGGCTCGCTTGGCGGAATCGGCGTCGTCGTCGGAACGGGCGTCATCGGCAGCCTCACGGACACCCTGCCCGAGCCGAGCCTCGATTCGCTGTCCTTCGCCCAGCCGACGATCGTCTACGACCGGACCGGCACGGTCGAGCTCGCCCGGTTCGAGCGCGAGAAGCGCCGCGTCGTGACCTACGACGAGGTGCCCCAGCTCGTCCTCGATGCCACGACGACCGCCGAGGACCGGACCTTCTGGACGAACGACGGGTTCGACCCGGCGGCCATCGCCGCCGCGGCGTATCAGAACGCCACCGGCGAGTCGACCGAGGAGCGCGGCGCGTCGACCATCACCCAGCAGCTCGTGCGCGCGCGATTCCTGCCACGCGACGTCGTGGAGTCACGGGACCGGTACAAGCGCAAGATCCTCGAGGTGCTCCAGGCGTCGCGGCTCACCGCTGCCTACCCGGGCGAGGCCGGCAAGGAGCGGATCGTCACCGCCTATCTCAACGAGATCTACTACGGCCATCGCGCGTACGGCATTGCCGCGGCCGCGAACATCTACTTCGGGGTCGAGGACCTTGCCGACCTCACGCCCGCCCAGGCGGCGCTCCTCGCGGCCCTGCCGAAGGCGCCGTCGGTGTACGACCCGTACCGCTACGCGGAGGAGGACGAGGACGGTCGGCTCGTCGTCCCGGCGGACGCACCGCCCGTCGTCCGACGCGACTACATCCTGCGCGACCTCGGCGGCGCCGCGCGCTGGACGCAGCTCTCGCCGGAGGAGCTCGAGGCGGCGCTGGCCGAGCCCGTGATCCTTGCCGGCGACCGCCCCACGAAGATGCGCGCGCAGCACTTCGTGTGGCAGGTCCGGACCGAGCTCGACCGACTGCTCGGCGGGCGGGACGCCGTCGAAACCGGCGGCTTCCGCGTGATCACGACGCTCGACTGGGACGCCCAGCAGCTCGCCGAGAAGTATGTTTACGCGGCAACGGTGATCCCCCACCTGCCGATCAAGCAGGCCCGCAAGGAGATGAACCGCCTCGACCTCCGGGCGATCGACCGGGGCTGGGTCAACAACCTCCGGCACAAGGACCTGCACAACGGCGCTCTCGTGGCGCTGGACTACCGGACCGGCGACGTCATCGCCTACGTCGGCAGCGGCAGCTACGAGCGCAAGGACCTCAAGAGCAGGCAATTCCAGCCGCAACACGACGCCGCGTCGGCCTTCCGGCAGCCTGGCTCGGCGTTCAAGCCGATCGTCTACGCCACCGCGTTCCACGAGCGCGTGCTCACCCCCGGCAGCCTGGTCCTCGACATCTCGGCCAACTTCGGGGGCGGCTGGGCGCCGAAGAACGCGGACCTGCTCGAGCGCGGCCCGGTTCGCGTTCGGCAGGCCCTCCAGCTGTCGCTGAACCTGCCCGCCATCCGGGCGCTGGAGCGGGTCGGCAACGAGTCGACCGCCACCGTTGCGGAAGACCTTGGCGTCAAGTTCCTGAACGGCCACAAGGCGTTCCTGCAATCCGGCCTCGCCGGCGCGATCGGCACGGTTGAGACCCGGCCGATCGATCTCACGGCCGCCTTCGGCGCCCTCGGCAATGGGGGCGTCACCGTGCCCACCCGGATGGTCCTCTCGATCGAACGACCGGACGGCAGCGAGGAGTACCGGGCACCCGAGCCGGACGGCAAGCGGGCGATCTCGAAGCAGGCCGCGTGGCTCGTGACGGACGTCCTCGACGGCAACACGGACATGACCCAGAACCGGTTCTGGGCGGCGACGCTCGAGCTCCGGAACACGAAGAGCGGCGCGCGCCGCCCGGCCGCGGTCAAGACCGGCACGGCGGACAACAACATGGACTTCGGGGCGTACGGCTACCTGGCGGCGCCGAAGAAGCCCGACGCGGTCGCCCTCGCGGTCGGCATCTGGATGGGCAACAGCGACCACTCCGCGCCGCGGACGTCGTCGCCACCGACGTCGCTCGCCGCGCCCGGAGAGGTCTGGCATGCGTTCGTCCGCGACTACTCGCGCCGGTGGCCGGTCGCCGAGTTCAAGCGGCCGCGGAACATCGTGGATGCCAGGATCGACCGCTGGTCGGGCGGGAGGCCTGGATCGTGGACGCGCTCCACGGTCTCCGAGTTCTTCATCGCCGGCACCGAGCCGGGCGCGAAGGCGGAGATCGACCCCGCCGGGCTCCTCTATTCGCGAGGCTGCGGCGGCTGGATGGTTGACCCCGTTCAGGCAGAGCTCGGGCCGGGGCGCTGGGACGATGACGTCGCCGCCTGGGTGAACCGTGCGCGACGGGGCACGGGCGTTCGCGGCCCGTACGGCTCCATCACCGCGTACTGGTTCGGGGAGGGCTCCTGGGGCGGGCCACTCGCCGGGAAATGCCCCGAGAAGGACAAGGACGACGGGCGCGACAAGCCGAAGCCACCGAAGCCGCCGAAGCCCGACGAGCCGCCAGAGCCGCCAGAGCCGCCCGACGAGGATGACGGCGGCGAACCCGACGTGCTGACGGGTTCCACGGGGGCGCTGATCCCATTCCTGCCGTTCATTGCCGTGCTCCCGCCGCGCCTGCGGCCCGGTCGGCCGCCGATTCGCCGACTGACACGGACCTGAAACGGGCTCGCGAGCGTCGTCCGGCCGGGCCGACCGCTCGCCGAACCAGAATGAGCGCGCCGCGGCTCTGGATCCGACCACGTGCAAGCGGATCGCACGCCCGCGGAACGCCGGCGGACCAGGAGGCGACGTGACCGAGGCGGCGACGACGACGGAGCGATCCCACTCGGGCGCGGTGCTCGAGGGCTTCGATCCGGCGCGCCTCCGCCAGATCGTCGACGTCGTCGCCGACGGGATCACGGTCCAGGCGTTCGACGGGCGGATCGTGTACGCGAACGACGCCGCGGCCGTGGCATGCGGCTTCGACTCGGCGGACGAGCTCGTGACCGCCGGGCGAGAGGCCATCCTGGCCCGGTTCGAGCTTCTGGACGAGGACGGGCAGCCGCTGGACCCACGCGCACTGCCCGGCGCCCGCGTCCTGCGCGGCGAGCCGTCGAGCGATCTGGAAGTCGGGTTCCGGATCCGCGCCACGGGCGAGGAGCGGTGGGCGATCATCAGCGCGGTTTCCCTGCGCGACCGCGCCGGCCGCGTCGAGTACGCGATCAACGCGTTCCACGACATCACCGGCCGGAAGGAGGCCGAGGACGAGCGCGACCGGGAGCGCACGCGCCTCGCCGCCACCCTCAGCCAACGTCTCGCCGATGAGACCCGCCTTGCCGAGCTGATCCGCTCCGAGCGGGCGAGGTCAGCGGAGCTCAACGCGATCATCGGCGCGATCGGCGAGGGCATCGTCGTAGTCGACCGGGACGGTGTCATCACGCTCGCGAACCGGACGGCCCGGCGGATGCTCGAACCCTTCGAGGAGGTCGATCTCGACGCGCTCGTGGCGCGGTTCGAGCGGGCCGCGGACCTGCGCGCCAAGCTGGGCACGGGTCGGGTCCAGGCGCGCCTCGCCGGCGACCCCGGTCGGTGGCTCGAGGTGGCGGCCTACCCCGTGGCGGACAAGGTCGCGGACCTTGCCGGCGAGCCTGCCAGGGAGGACTCGGGAGGCGCAATCCTCGTCATCCGCGACGTGACGGCGGCACGGGAGCGGGACCAGGCGCGCGACGCGTTCATCGGGATGCTGTCCCATGAGCTCCGGACGCCGATCACGACGATCTACGCGGGCGCGAAGCTTCTCGCCCGCGACGGCGGGCTGGCCGAGGAGACGAGGGCCGACATCTTCGAGGACATCCACGGCGAGGCCGAGCGCCTCCATCGACTGGTCGAGGACGTCGTGGCCCTGACGAGATTCGGCGAGGGGGCGCTCGACATCGGCAGCGAGCCCGTGCTCCTGCAGCGGGTCCTGCCCGCGGTCGTGCGCTCGGAGGAGGGCCGCTGGCCCGGCGGCCGTTTCGAGCTCGCCTTCCTCCCTGACCTGCCGCCCGTCGCCGGCGACGCGACCTACGTCGAGCAGGTGGTGCGCAACCTGCTCGCCAACGCGATGAAGTACGGCGGCCCCGACGCCGTGGCCACGATCGCCGCCACCGACGCCGACGGGGAGGTCCAGGTCCGCGTGCTCGACAACGGTCCGGGCTTCCCGGAGGAAGACGTTGAGCGGCTGTTCCAGCTGTACTACCGCTCGCCAGCACTCGCTCGGACGGTGAGCGGCTCGGGGATCGGGCTGTTCGTGTGTTCACGCCTCATCGAGGCAATGGGCGGGCGTGTGTGGGCCCGCAACCGGCCCGAAGGCGGGGCGGAGTTCGGGTTCGCCCTTCGGGCGATGGCCGAGGAGCGCTGACCGACCGGGCGCGCTCTAGCGGCCGAGGCCGATGAGCAGGGCAGTCGCGATCGCGCTGAGCGCCAGGCTGGTCTCCAGGACGCGCATGGAGCTGATCGAGATCCGGACCGGCACGAGCGCGGCGCCGGTGGTCGCGCGCGCCGCGATGTCGCGGTCGATGCGCGGGCGGCCCGCGAGGCGGTCCTGGACGATGGTGTGGAGGCTCAACCTGGGCACTCCTTCAACCGACGAGTCGAGATCGACGTGATGTTGCTGGCGATAGGTTCGGGGGCGCCCGGAATCGCCCGCGCTAGCGCCGCGGGTCACGCCCTAGCAGCGCAGTAACACCCGTCTCGTCGTGGCGCCCCTGACAGGGGGCTGCAACGGCCGACGTCGATTCCTTCGTCCGGGTCAGGCGCTGGGATCCGTACGGTCGGGGCAGGCATCCGCATATCCCCTGCGACCCCGCCGTGCCCTCTGCGGCGAACGGGTCTGAAGAGCGCCGAGGCTGACCTCCCCAGCCTCGGCGCTCATTGATTTGGGCGCAGGAACGATTTGGGCGCAGGAACCCCCGTTGATCTCAGCCCCAGGAATCAGCGGGCGGCCCGCAAACAGGCCGCCCTGATACCGCTGATCGAGGTCCCGCGAGGCGCTGGTGCCGCCCACCCTGGGGACGACGCCGCGCGAGCCGACCGTCAGTTTCGGTGGATCGCGTTGCACCGACGGCAAGGCCGACGCAGCGGGACATTGCGTCGGCCTCGCAGCTTCGTTCCCGAGGGTTCGCGGATCAGGTCCGGTGACCCTCCTCGGGCCGGTGGTGCCGGCCGCAGGCGGAGCACATCGGGATGCGATAGATCCGGCCGACCTGGGCCTCGATCTCGCGCTCCCGCGCCAGCTTCTCGACGCGGCAGTGGGCGCACTCCGAGCACGTCCCGACCGGCAGCATCCACAGCGCCGCCCCGGTTCCGAGCAGCGTCACCGCAAGGACCGAGATCATGGTCTCAACGGGCACTCACGCCTCCTCGCCGGGATACGGGCTCGACGCGAGCGAGGACTCGGCGGCCGTGAGGCCGGCGCCCGTGGCCGGGCGATCGGTCAGGTCGTCCATCGCCGACGTCACCGGTTCAGGGGTGGTCGGGGTGGTGGACCACGCGTCGCTCGCCTCCCACGTGGGCCGTCGGAACCAGGCGAAGTACGCCGCCACCGCGCCGATGACCGCGACGAGGCCGATCCCCGCTGCGACCCACGGCCAGACGGGGGCCTTCTGTCGGCCGAGCAGCCGATCGATCGTCTCGTCGGCGCCCTTGCCGACCTTCTCCATCGACGGCATCGCCGGGAGCTCGATCTCGGACAGGTTCGGGATCTTCTTCCTCAGCTCCTCGACGGTCGATCGATCGATGTCCGGCAGAACAATTGCGGTCATGGGCGTAGCCCTCCTTGCGATGTCCCCCGATCGTCGCCGGGCGGGGACAAGGGACGACAACGCGAGGCGAACGGGCCGTTGCAGCCGCGTGTCGCCCATCGCGTCGCCGTTGGCGCGCAACTCCACGACCGGACCGCGCAACCCGGATGCAACCGGGGTGCGCGCAGCATCGCGCCGACCCCATCACCTGGGAGGCACTGAACATGAACGGTGACACCAATACGCAGGCGCGCACCCCAGGCGATCCCGCCGAGGGACGGCCCGATCTCGGGATCCCCGGCGCCGATCGGCCCGATGCCCAGCCTGGCCGCGAGGACGACCTGCCGGAGCGGCTGAGCGAGCGGATCTACGGCGGCGCTGGCCAGGGGCTGACGACCGGCGAGCCGGACGTCAAGCCCGATGTCGAGATTCCCGACGAATCAATGTGATCGGGCGCCCGATCGGGGGCGCCGACATGTGCACCACCACTGCAAGGCCATTGAGGGGCCGTGCGGTCCGCCTGAACTCGTCGATCGCCACGCTGGATGCGTCCACACGGAGAGGGAGTGACGACATGACCTACGAACGCAAGGTTGTTACCCAGACGGACACGGATCCGGCCGTCGTTCCGGGCACGTCCACGAATCAGGTCGTCGAGCGCACCAATATCTCGCCGAGTGGCGGTGAGATGCTCCGACGTGTGGTGATCCTGATCTTCGGGATCATCCAGTCGTTCATCGTCCTTCGCATCATTCTGCTCCTGCTGAACGCGCGCGAGGGCAACGACCTCGTGTTGTTCATCCTCAACACCAGCCAGATCTTCGTCGCGCCGTTCATCGGCATCTTCCAGAGGGATGCGCTGGCGTCCGGCGGATCCGTCCTCGACATCGCCGCGATCGCGGCGCTCGTCGGCTGGACGATCCTCGAAATGATCATCATCTGGGGCGCGAATGTGCTCCGGCGGGAGCCGGTCTGATCCGCTCCCTGACGTCCCGAATCTCACTGCAGCGCGGGCGATTCCGGCCCGCGCTGCCCGCCGCTTCCATGGCGCCGGCCACGCCGGGCCTCGGTGAGCGACCCACCGCGGCCCGCGTGGTCCGGCGCCACCTTCTGCAACGCGGGAATCCGGCGGGAGCTGCGGAGCGATCCGCGTGGTGGGATCCGTGGTACCTGGATGTGCGCCGGTTCCGGCCGGTCCGAGCGGCAGCGCGCCCACGCTGATCTGCTCAGTCCAGCACAACGGGTCAGGTTCGGAGCGTCCTCTATCGCCGCTGAGCGTCGGCGACCTCGACGTAGCGACACAGCGCATCCACGAGCCGCATCTGCTCCGGCGTCCTGCACCCAGCCTCCAGCAGCTTCGGTGAGGCGACGACGAGCGCCAGGCTCTCCGCGCGCGAGACGGCGACGTTGAGGCGGTTGCGCGAGTACAGGAAGCCCATGTCGCGCGGGGCATCCTCCCGGCTCGAGCTCGCCATCGAATAGATCGCAACCACGCCCTCGCGGCCCTGAAACCGGTCCACGGTCCCGACATTGCCCGTCGTCCCGAACCGTCGACGGAGCGCGGCCTGGATGGCCGCGACCTGGGCGTTGTAGGGCGTGACCACGATCACGTCGTCCAGCCCGATCAGGTGCTCCGCGCCGTCGCGTCCCACCTGCCGCCGCCCGACAAGCTCGCCGACGATCCCGGCGACGCGCTCGGCCTCCTCGGCGGACCGCGCCGCATTGCCGGCGTGCTCGACCGGCAGCCAGCGCACGCCGGCGCCGACGAACCCATTCGCATCAGGCCCGGGCCCCGGCGCCGCGATGGTCCGGAGCGCGTCCGGGTGCGACTCGAGGCGGCCCTCGTAGAACGCCTCGGACACGTAGTCGTTCACGCGCGGGTGGAGCCTGCGCGTCGTCGCGAGGAACAGGCCCCGGTCCGGTGCGAGCGTCGTCTCCGCACCGATGAGGTGCGCCAGCCCGGACACGTTCGCGCCCTCGGGATGGACGCCCTGCGTGACCATCGGGAGCTGGTTGGGGTCGCCGACGAGCACGATCGAGTCCGCGCAGGTGCCGGCCGCCACGACGTTGGCCAGCGAGTACTGGCCGGCCTCGTCGACGAACAGGACGTCGAGCTTCCGATCGAGGTCGCTCCGGGCCAGCAGCCAGGACGTGCCGGCGACGACGTTCGCGCCGTCGCCGAGCTCGTCGAGCACGACCTTGTTGTCGGTCGCGAGCGTGACCCGGTCGTCCCTGACCCACGGATCGAGCTCAGCCGCGCGTTGGACGATGCGGAGCTCGATATGTTCGGGATCTTCGTCGGCGGCACGGAGCACCTCCTCGACGAGGTTGCTGATCGTTCGATGTGACTGGGCCGTGATGCCGACCCGCCTGCCGGCGCGGACCAACGTCGTGACGATCCGCGCTGCCGTGTAGGTCTTGCCGGTGCCCGGTGGCCCCTGGATCGGCAGCACGCCGCCGTGCAGGCGCGGCCCGAGGCGCCGTGCGACTGCGACCACGTCGTCGCCCCCCGGCGCGATCACCTCGCCGATGGCGAGCGGCGGTTCGAGCCTGGGCGGCCGCCGCGCGAGGAGGTCGGCGACCGCGGGATACGGGAAGGTCGCATCGAGGCCGCTGCGCAGGGCATCGTCGACGACGCGCAGGAGGGCGAGCTTCATTGCTTCCTGGTCGATCGGCGGTCCCTTGACGAGCGCCTGGGGGTGCGGTCGGTCCGAGGCGATCGCCCGCTTGAGGTCGATCATCCCGGCGACGTCGTCGACCTCCACGATCTCCCCAGTGCGCCTTCCGTCGAGCGTGTCGAACGCATCGTCGCCCGGGCTGAACGGGTGGTCCTGCGGCTGGAACCGGTAGCGCAGGACGACGCTCTTCTTTTCGACGCGGACCTCCTCGACGAACTCGATGCCGGCGAGCGCGTCACGCGCATCGACGAGCGCATCCAGCGACAGGTCCTCGGTGAGCTCGAACCAGCGCCACCACTGCGACTTCTCCTCGCGGCGGTGCCAGTCGAGCAGCCCCGCCAGCAGGCGGCGAGAGCGCGCGGCATCGCTCTCGTCGGCCGGGTCGAGGCCCGCGGTGAGCGCCGACACCCGGTGGGCGACGAGCCGGATCCAGTCGCCGACCCGCTCCGACGGGTTGCCCTGCTCCGGCGCAGGGCGCGTCCAGTTTCGATCCGGCCAGCGACGCATCGCCTCGACGCGGCGCGCCTCGAGCCAATCGCGGAGCATCCAGGTCGACACGCAGTCGTCGCGGTTGTAGGCCGCGATCCCGTCGAGGATCGTCTCGTCGCGGTCGCGCAGCCAGCGCTCGAACTCGACCACGCTGAAGCCGGCGTCGGTCACCGGGCCTTCGCGCACCGGCAGGTAGAACTTCTCGATCTGCTTCAGCGAGTACGACTCGACGGACGCACGGACGCCCTGGCGAACGACATTGAGCAGGTCAACGAGCACGTCGCCGCGCAGGAGCCGGTCCAGCTCTTCCGCGCCGAAGCCATGCCGGCCGACGAGGCGCTTGAGCGCGCCACTCTCGTAGCCGCCGTAATGGAAGACGTGCATCCCCGGGTGTGCGTCGAGCCGCGGGATCACGTGCTCCAGGAACGTCGCGAGCGACGCGCGCTCGCCGTCCGGGTCCGTGCCCCAGATCGGTCGGTAGACCGGGACGCCCGTGTCCACCGTCACGATCCCGAACAGGTACTCGAGCCCATCGTCGCCGGCCCACGGGTCCGCCTCGATGTCGAAGAACACGTCCCACGGCGACGGCTCGGGGAGGATGCCGAGGCCACGCGTGTCCGGGTCATCGCCCGGGTCCATCAGCTCGTAGACGCGGCTGCCCGTGGTCCGTTCGTGGACCTGGAGCCGCGCCTGGTTCCGGAGGCGCTCGAAGGTTGGCGGGGGCATCTCCGCGACCGCCGTCCCCGGCGCCGCCGCGCCGAGGGTCGCGAGCGTCTGGAGACCGCCCGCTGCGAGCCGCTCGGTGTCCACCCGACGCATGCCGGCGACGAGCGAGAGGTGGTCGTCGTCCCGGCGGCGCTGGATGCACGTCGGCGTCCACGTGCAGACCCGACAGTGCTCGACCGGGTCGGGGTACGTGGTCGCGCCGGCGGGGTTCGCCGCGTCCCGCGCGATCCGTGCCTCGAAGCGTTCGCGCACGTACCGGAAGTACGCCGTGAACTCGGCGGCCCGGTGGCGATGCTCGCGGCGATCCCCGGTGACGACCGTGAGCCATTCCGGGGCGACGCCCTGGACCCCTTCCAGGAGCGAGGCGTACACGCACAGCTGGAGGATCGCGCCGGCCTTCACGGCGCGAGCCAGCTTCGTGTCCGCGACGTCATAGCTCCACGACCCGAACGCCGGCGACGGCCGGTCGTCGCGCCGGAAGAGGAAGTCCGCGTGGCCGCGCCAGCGGCCGTCGAAGAAGGTCGCCTGGAAGACCACGTCGGCCCCGCTCCGCATGGCCTCGACGGTCTCCGCCGCGGCCCGGCGGAGGTCGTCGATCGTGCGGAGATCCGCCTTGTCGATCTCGGCCACGGTCCGGCCCTCGGCGCGGAGGGCGGCCAGGTACGACGCCTCGTGGAGGTCACCCTTCTCCTGGATGACCTGGATCGTCGGATCGTCCCGGCGGTGTGGCCGCTCCCAGAGGCCGGCGACCCGCCCGAGCTCGAGCGTCGCGAGGTGATCGCAGGCGAGGTAGCCGACCAGGTCGGTCGCGCTCAGGACGAGCGTGCCGTCGAGCCGTTGCACGTCGGAATCGTAGGCGCCGCTCGTGACGGCTTGTCTGTCACCGCCCCCGGAGGGTCCCGAGCTCCCTCGCCTGGCTGCGGTGGACCACGGTCCTGTTGAGCCATACCGCGCCCTGTGGGTCACACGGTGTCCACAACGTGGGCTGGCGAGCGGTCAAGCTCGTGCGCGCGGCGACTCGCTGAACCGGATCCGCCCGCTGCGAGCGTGATAGGACGCGTCCGGGCCGTCGATTGCCCCGGATCGCCCTTCTCCCCCCGCGCGTGGCGGAGTCAAGCGCGCCGTAACCCTCCTTGTGGACATGTGTTGACCATCGCACGTCCCAGGCTTCGAGCGCTCGAACCACGGTGCGAAGGTCCTCGCGCGCCGGCAAC
>Ga0299913_10002805_pt1 | contig 13950 bp, 10 predicted proteins | sample RVTome_9_FD_201360 | JGI IMG/M metagenome (GOLD analysis project Ga0299913, IMG submission 201360) | Soil microbial communities from uranium-contaminated site in the Upper Colorado River Basin, Wyoming, United States - RVT155D38 (version 2) ... | reverse complement strand
CGGCGACGAGGGCGCCGACGGCTGCCGGGCCGCCCTCGTTCACGGCGGCGACGATCGCCGACCCGACGATGATGCCATCGACCGCCGGTGCGAGCTCGCGCACGTGCTCGGGCCGCGAGACGCCGAAGCCGACGGCCACCGGCAGGCGACCGTCCACCACGTCCCGGATGCGCTCGAGGAGCGGGAGAGTCGTCTCGGCCACCCGGTCGCGCGCGCCGGTCACGCCGTACAGCGGGACGACGTAGAGGAAGGCCGTGGAGGCGCGGATCGCGCGCTCCATGCGGGCCGGTGACGTGTTCGGCGTGACGAGAAAGGCGATCCCCAGACCCGCATCGGCCGCCTCCCGCTCGAGCTGGCGGTCCTCCCCCGCCGGGAGGTCGGGGATGATGAGTGCGTCGACCCCCGCCGCGCGCAGGGCGCGAAGCGTTGCCGCGGTCCCGCGCGCGAGCAGTGGGTTGAGGTAGCCCATCGCGAGGATCGGCTGGGTGCGACCGCGCTGGCGGAGCGCGCGCACCGTGCGCAGGACGGTATCGACGCCGGCGCCGGCCGCCACGGCCGCGTGGCCGGCGGCCGCGATCACCGGCCCGTCCGCCACCGGGTCGCTGAACGGGACGCCGATCTCGAGCAGGTCGGCCCCGTTCGTCATCGCCTGCTCGCAGGCGAACAGGGCGGTCTCGTCGTCGGGATAGCCGGCCATCACGTAGGCGACCAGGGCGCGGCGGCCATCGGCATCGGCGGCGGCGAAGGCCTCGCGGACGCGACGCGCCCCGGTCGGCCGGCTCACGGCTCCGCCTCGAAGCGGTCGACGATGTCGAGGTCCTTGTCCCCGCGTCCGGACAGGTTCACCACGACCACGGTGCCGGGCGCCATGCCGGGCATCAGGCGAGCGACCGCGGCCAGCGCGTGCGACGGCTCGAGCGCGGGCAGGATGCCCGCGTGACGGGTGAGCCGATGGAGCGCCGACACGGCATCGGAGTCCGAGGTGCGCTCCACCTCGAGCCGGCCCACGGCAGCCAACGCCGACAGCTGCGGCCCGACGCCGGGATAGTCGAGGCCCGCCGAGACCGAGTGGGGCTCGACGACCTGGCCGTCATCGGTCTGGGTGAGCATGGTGAGCGCGCCATGGAGCACCCCCGGCCGGCCGAGGCCGAGAGACGCCGCGTTGTCGCCGAGCGCGTCGCCCCGCCCGCCCGCCTCGACGCCGATGAGCCTCGTGCGCGCATCGATGAACGGCCGAAACAGGCCGATGGCGTTGCTTCCACCGCCGACCGAGGCGACTGCGACATCCGGCAGCCGCCCGATCCGCTGGAGCAGCTGGGCCCGTGCCTCGCGACCGATGACCGACTGGAGCTCGGCGACCATGTCCGGGTAGGGATGTGGTCCGGCCGCCGAGCCGAGGATGTACGCCGTGTCCTCCACGTTCGCCACCCAGTCGCGGAGGGCCTCGTTGAGCGCGTCGCGGAGGGTGCCGTGGCCGGTGCTCACCGGGCGCACGTCGGCCCCCAGCAGGTGCATGCGACGAACGTTCGGCGACTGCCGCTCGATATCGGTGCTGCCCATGTAGACGACGCAGCGCATGCCGAGCAGCGCGCAGGCGGCCGCCGTCGCCACGCCGTGCTGCCCGGCGCCGGTCTCGGCCACGATACGGGTCTTCCCCATCCGCTTCGCCAGCAGCCCCTGGCCGACCGCGTTGTTGATCTTGTGGGCGCCGGTGTGCGCGAGGTCCTCGCGCTTGAGGAAGACCCGCACCCCGTCGGGCGGATCGTCGCGCAACGCGTGACCCGGGACCTCGAAGATCGGCGTCGGCCGGCCGATGAAGTCGCGCTGAAGCGTCGCAAGCTCTGCGCGGAAGGAGGGATCGGCACGCGCGGCGCCCCACGCCGCGGCCAGCTCGTCGAGCGGCGGGATGAGCGTCTCCGGGACGTAGCGACCGCCGAAGGCGCCGAACCGGCCGTGGGCGTCGACGCGGTCGGCGCCGGTCGGGTCCCGGCGCGCGGCACCGATGAAGGCGGCGATCCGCCGAGGGTCGGAGGCGCCGTCGCGCTCGAGGCCTGAGGCGGCGTCGACGAAGGCCGGACGGGTGGTCCGGACGACGGCCGCGACGTTCGAGGGATCGAGGCCGCCGGCGACCCCCACCGGCACGACTCGGTTCACCCGTCGGGCGATGGCGACCGGGGCATCGGCGCCCGCCCCGCCGCCCTCGGCTGCGGCTGCGCCCTCGAGGAGGACGTGCGTGGCACCGGCCGCGAACCAGGCCTCGGCCGCAACCAGCGTCGCACGGGCGGTGGCCGGCCGGTGGACAACGCCGATGACCGTTCGGTGCCGGCGCGCCCGCTCGGCGAGCCAGGCCGGGGGCGCTTCGAAGCCGGCGAGCTGGATGCCGGGGGCCGGCGTGCCACGTACCTCGCCGAACTCCTGGGTGGCCGCTTCGACGGATGCGGCGTCCGGCGATCGGAAGACGAGCACCGGCGGAATCGTGCCCAAGGCTTCGGCGAGGTGCGCCGCTTCGTCGGCGCTCACCCGGCGCAGGCTGCCCTCGGCGACCACGAACCCGGCGACGTCGGCGTCTGCGGCCACCACGGCGCGCACGCCGGCGGCGGTGCGCTGGCCACAGACCTTGACGAGCGTCCGGGACGGGTGGGCCGGGACGCGCGGCCGGGGTCGGGCGGGTGCGCCCTGCGCGAGCTCGGCGAGCCGATTCGCCGGATCCTCGGCGGCGAGCAGTGCCGTCCCGACGAGGGCGGCATGCGCGCCCGCGTCGACCGCCGCACGGACGTGCTCGGGCTCCGACAGCCCGCTCTCGGCGACGAGCGTCGCACCACTGTCGCGCGCATCCGCCAGCAGCCCGAGCGCCCGCTCGCGGTCCACCTCGAGCGTGTCGAGGTCGCGCGCGTTCACGCCGATCAGGGTCGCGTCCAGTGCGAGCGCCCGCTCCAGCTCGGCCGCGTCGTGCACCTCGACGAGCGCGTCGATCCCCGCCTCGCCGGCGGCCTCGAGCATGGTCCGCAGCTGGTCGTCGGAAAGGGCACGGACGATGAGCAGCACCGCGCCGGCCCCCAGGGCGCGAGCCTGCCAGACCTGGTACGGGTCCACCGTGAAGTCCTTGCGCAGGGCCGGCACGCCGATGCCCGCGACCGCCGCCAGGTCGCCGTCCTCGCCACCGAAACGGCTGGGCTCGGTCAGGATCGAGAGCGCGGCGGCGCCGGCATCGGCGTAGCGACGCGCCATGGCGGCGACGGCGTCCGGCCCGGCGCCCACCGAGCCGAAGTGCCCGGCCGACGGCGAGGCACGCTTGACCTCCGCGATGAGCGCCGTGCGGCCGGCGTAGCGCAGCGCCGCCTCGAAGCGCGGCGCCACCGGCATCGCCTGCACCTGGCGGCGAAGCTCGCGCAGCGGCGTGACGCGGGCGTCGTGCCGCAGCCGGGCGCGGCTCGCCTCGAGGAGCGGCTCGAGCACGCTCATGCGGTGACCCGCGCCGCGGCCGTGACCACGTCGGCGGCTCGGCCGGTGTCGATCGCCGCGGCGGCGAGCGCCACGCCCTCCGCGATGTCCGCGGCGTGCCCGGCCACGAAGAGTGCCGCCCCCGCGTTCAGCAGGACGACGTCACGCGCCGGGCCAGGTTCGCCGCCGAGCACGGAGATCGTGATCGCGGCGTTCAGCTGTGCGTCGCCGCCGGCGAGCGCGTCGAGCGGCGCGCGAGCGAGCCCCACTTCCGCCGCGTCGATCACCAGGTCGCTCGTCATCCCGTCCTCGACGAGGACCGCGTGGTTCGGTCCCGCGAGCGACAGCTCGTCCGACCCGTCCGCGCCATGCACGACGATCGCACGCTCGGTATCGAGCCGGCTCAGCGCTCCGGCGATCAGGCCAACGAGCCGTCCGTCGGCCACTCCCAGCAGCTGCCGCCGTACCCGCGCCGGTGACGACAAGGGACCGAGCAGGTTGAAGATCGTCCGCATCGGCAGCTCGCGACGGATGGGCATCGCGTGCTTCATGGCCGGGTGGTAGGACGGGGCGAACATGAACCCGAAGCCGGTCTCGCGGATCGAGCGAGCCACCGCATCCGGCCCGGGGTCGAGCGGGATGCCGAGGGCCTCGATGAGGTCGGCGGACCCTGACCGCGAGGTGATCGCCCGGTTCCCGTGCTTGGCGACCGGCGCACCGGCCCCGGCCACGACGAACGAGGCGAGGGTCGAGATGTTGAAGGTGTGCAGCCCGTCGGCCCCGGTGCCGCACAGGTCGACGGCGCCTTCCGGTGCCTCCACGTGAACCGCGCGCGAGCGCATGACACGGGCGAAGGCCGCGACCTCCTCGGGGGTCTCGCCGCGGACCCGCATCATCGCCAGCAGGGCGGCGACCTGGACCGGCGGCGCGGCCCCGTCCATGAGCTCCTCCATCGCCGCCTCGGCCAGCGGTGCCGGCAGCGTGCCGCCGCCCGCCACGAGCTCGACGGCGGCCGCCACCGCGGGACGGTGCTCTACCCCGCTCATGCCGGCTGCCTCGCCGGAATGCGGGCAAGGAAGGCGGCCAGGAGCGCCTCGCCGTCATCGGTCAGGATCGACTCGGGGTGGAACTGGAAGCCCTCTACCGGGTGGGACCGATGTCGCACGCCCATCACGACGCCGTCATCGGACCAGGCGGTGACCTCCAGCTCAGGTGGCAGCGACTCGCGGTCGATCGCCAGCGAGTGGTAGCGGGCCGCGCTGATCGGCGAGGTGAGCTCCGCGAACGAGCCTCCCTTCGCGTGGTGCACCGATGCGGCCTTGCCGTGCACCGGCGGCACGCGGACGACCTCGGCCCCGTAGGCGACCCCGATCGCCTGGTGGCCGAGGCAGACCCCGAGCATCGGTACCGATGGACCGAGCGCGGAGACGAGCTCGACACTGATGCCCGCCTTCTCCGGCCGGGACGGGCCCGGCGAGATGACGATCGCGTCAGGCGCAAGGTCGCGGATCTCGGCCACGCTCACCTCGTCGTTCCGCGCGACGGTGACATCGGCGCCGATGCGTCCCAGCAGCTGGACGAGGTTCCAGGTGAACGAGTCGTAGTTGTCGAGCATGAAGACGCGCTGCGCGCTCACGGTGAGACCTCCGAACCGATGGCGGCCAGCATGCTCGCCGCCTTGGCGGCCACCTCCGCGGCCTCGCGAGTCGGCACGGAGTCGGCAACCACGCCAGCGCCGGCGTGCACGGTCGCGGTGCCCTCGCGAATGACGGCCGAGCGGATGGTGATCGCGCACTCGACGTCGTGCGGGCTGAAGTAGCCGACGGCGCCGCCATACGGCCCGCGGCGCTCCGCCTCCAGCTCGGCGATGGCCTGCATGGCGCGCACCTTCGGGGCCCCGGACAAGGTGCCGGCCGGGAAGACGGCCCGCACCGCGTCGAAGGCGTCGAGGTCGGCGCGCAGCGTCCCGTGTACCTCCGATACGAGATGCATGACGTGGCGGTAGCGCTCGACGGCACGCAGCGTGGTGACCTCGACGCTCGCCGGCGTCGCGACCCGCCCGACGTCGTTGCGCGCCAGGTCGACGAGCATCGCGTGCTCGGCGAGCTCCTTCGGGTCGGCCCGAAGCTCCTCCTCGAGCGCCGCGTCCTCGGCCGGGTCCTCGCCCCGCGGCCGCGTGCCGGCGATGGGCCGGGTGATGACCTCGTCGCCGCGCACCCGGACGAGCAGCTCCGGGGAGGCACCCACGAGCGCCGCGCCCGGCTCCACGCCACCGAGATCGAGGTAGAACAGGTACGGCGACGGGTTGATCCGGCGCAGCGAGCGGTAGATCTCGAGCGGACTTCGTGCGGTTGGGACGCTGAACCGTCGCGCCAGCACGCACTGGAGCATCTCGCCGGCGTGGATGTCCTCCACCAGGCGCGCGACGCCGGCCTCGTACCGCGCTCGAGCGTCGGGATCGGCCTCCGGGGGAACGGTGCCCCCGGCGATCGGCGATGGGAGCTCGGCTGCCGAGGGCATCGACAGCGCCTCGACTACGGCAGCCAGGCGACCGTCTGCGCCGCCGTCGCGCAACGTCGAGACGCGGGCCACCTGCTCCAGGTGATCGAAGACGATCACGACCGACGGAAGGTGGAAGACCGCCTCGGGCAGGCCGAGCGGGTCACGATCGGGCAGCGGGACCCGCTCCCAGCGGGCCGCCGCCTCGTAGGCGAGGTAGCCGACGCCGGAAGAGAGCGTGAAGGCCGGGTCGCCGACTGCCGGCGACCGATGCGGAAGGACGCCGCGCAGCGCCTCGAGCGGGTCGGGCGCGTCGTACTCCCGGGTCGAGTCGCCATCGGTCAGGGAGGCGCGGCCGCCGCGCACCTGGAGCGTTCGTCCGTGGACACCGACGAGCGAGTAGCGACCGTAGCGGGCGCCCTCCTCGACGGACTCGAGCAGGAACGCGCACCGTGATCCGAGACGCATGGCGGCGGCGACCGGCGAGAGCGTATCGGCCGCGAGCTCGAGGCTGCGGATCGGCGCGAGAGGTGGGACTGCGGTGGTCATCGGCTCTATTCGTGCGGGAAACAGCAACGCCTCCATCCTTCGAGGGACGGAGGCGTCTTCCGTGGTGCCACCCTGGTTCGGAGCCGTTGCCGGTTCCGCGCTTCGTACGCACGGGTCGCGTGAGACCGATGCGCTGGCCCGAGATAACGGGAGCCGCCCGTCGCCGCCTAGGGTGCTGCGTGGTCCGATCGTACATACCGTATATACGATCTGACCGCAGACCATCGGAGCGAGGCTCATGGGTCCATTCGCTCATCTCGTGCCACGCCGGCTTGCACCATCCCGGCTCGCTGCGGTGGCCGTTCGACGAGCTACTCGTCCCGGTCGACGCCATCTGAAGTTGGAGCCGCATGCTAGGTGGCGACCGGACCGGCCGTCAAGGCGGGAGTGAGTCGTAACCGATCCGCAACGGAAGCGGCACCTCGGCGGCGCTGACGCCGCGACGCACCGGACCTACCCTCCAAGCATGGAATACACCGAGCCGATCACGGTGCACCGCGACCTCACGGCATTCAGCGTCCGCGACGGACGCCTGGCGCCGGTCACCTGCGTCGCCTGCGGCTGCCGCCTCGAGCGGCGCGACGACGACACGTGGTGGCACTTCTCCGGTCGCGGAGATCGCGATGCCCGGGGCTGTATCGTGGCCTGCGCCGAGCAGCCGCACTACGGAGGCGTCGCCGCGGCCCTCGGCTGAGCCGGAGGCCTTCGTGACCCGACCCGCATCCCGGGACGCCGCCCACCGAGCCGAGCCGAAGGGCATCGGCAGCGCCGGCGCGCGCGATCCGCTCGCCCGCGAGGTCAAGCTGGTCGGCGCCCTGCTCGGCCAGGTCATCGGCGAGCAGGAGGGCCAGCGCCTCTTCGAGCTCGTCGAGCAGCTGCGCCGGGCCGCGATTCGCCGTCGGTCGGCGGACGACGCTCCCCTGGACGGGCGCTCCGCGCTCGAGGGAAGGCCGATCCCCGAGCTGCTGGCCGTGGCCCGCGCCTTCACCGCCTACTTCCTGCTCATCAACCTCGCCGAGGAGAAGCATCGGGTGCGGATGCTCCGGCGCCGCGAGCGTGCGGGGACCCTGCCCGAGAGCATCGCCGACGCCGTCGGCCAGCTCGCCAGGTCCGAGATGAGCACCGCGCAGCTGCGCGAGCTGCTCGATCGGCTGCTCCTCCGCCCCGTGCTGACGGCGCATCCGACCGAGGCGCGCCGGCGCACGGTCCTCGTCGCGCAGCGGCGGCTCTATCGGTTGCTCGACCGCTTCGACGATCCGCGGCTCACCCGCCGGCAGGACCGCGACCTGCGGCGGCGGCTCCGAGAGGAGATCACCGTCCTGTGGCAGACGAGCCAGGCACGGCGCCAACGCCCGACGCCGCTCGACGAGGTCCGTGCGGCCATGGTGTTCTTCGACGAGACGCTCTTCCGGGTGACGCCGCAGCTCTACCGCGCGCTCGACACCGCGCTCCTCGATCGTGGGCGGCACGACGATCGGAGCGGCAGCCGCGAACCGGCCGCGCGGCCGTTCCTGCGCTGGGGATCGTGGATCGGCGGCGACCGGGACGGCCATCCCGGTGTCACGGCCGAGGTGACGCGCGCGACCCTCCGCATCCAGGCGGACCACGTGCTCCACGGCTACCGCAACGTCGCCGGCCGCCTGCAGCAGACGATCGCCATCGCCGATGAGCGCGCCTCGGTGCCCGCTGCGTTCTCTCGCCGCCTTGCCGCCTCGCTGAAGCCGTTCCCCGCGCTGCGAGCGGACCTGGATCGCCGGTTCGCCGGGCAGCCCTATCGCCAGGCGTTCGGCGTGATCGGCGAACGGATCGATCGCACCCGGCGACGGCTCACCGGGGCGCGCGGCGAGCGTCGCGGGGGCTACGCCGCGCCGGCGCAGCTGCTCGACGATCTGCGCGCCATCCAGACGTCGCTTGCCACGCACGGGGCCGATCGCGTCGCGTGGGGCGAGGTGCAGGACCTCGTCTGGCAGGCGGAGACCTTCGGGTTCCATCTCGCCGCGCTCGAGGTCCGGCAGCATGCGGACGTGCATCGGACCGCACTCGAGCAGATCCGGGCGGACGAAAGCGCCGTGGAGAGCCGGGAGGCGCTTGCCACACTTCGAGCGGCGCGCGAGCTGCAGGCCTCGTTCGGCGCGGAGGCGCTTCCCCGCTTCGTCGTGAGCTTCACGCGCGATCCGGCCGACATCACCGCCGTGCTGGAGCTGGATGCCATCGCCAGCCCTGGGGCAGGGCCGCTGGAGCTGGACCTCGTGCCGCTCCTCGAGAGCCGCGATGCGCTTGTCGGTGCCGGCGACCTCCTGCGCCGCCTGATCGACGACCCGGTTTACCGGCCGCATCTCGAGCGACGCGGCATGCGGCAGGAGGTGATGCTCGGCTACTCCGACTCGAACAAGGAGGCGGGATATCTCGCCGCGGCGTGGAGCCTCCACGAGGCGCAGGAGCAGCTGGTCGCGGTCGCTCGGGAGGCGGGCGTCGCGCTGACGCTGTTCCATGGACGCGGTGGCACCATCGGCCGCGGCGGCGGACCGGCGAACCGCGCGGTCCTGGCCCAGGCCGCCGGCAGCGTGGAGGGGCGGCTGGCACTCACCGAGCAGGGCGAGATGATCGCCGAGCGGTACCCGAGCCCCACCATCGCGCAGCGGCACCTCGAGCAGCTCGCCAGCGCCGTGCTGCTCGCCAGTCGCCCGGGCCATGCCTGGATCACTGCCGAGCAGGCGGACCGATGGCGTCCGATGATCACGGAGCTGGCATCCCTCGCCGAGGCGACGTATCGGCGACTCGTCTGGGACGACCCCGACTTCGCCGAGTTCTTTCACCGCGCGACGCCGGTCGACGAGATCAGCCGCATGGAGCTCGGGTCGCGACCCGCCCGCCGCGCGGCGACGCCGTCGCTCGAGAGCCTGCGCGCCATCCCGTGGGTCTTCGCGTGGTCGCAGAGCCGCACCAACCTGCCCGCCTGGTATGGCGTCGGCACCGCCCTCGCCGACTACGCCGATCGCCACCCCGACGGCCGTCGGAACCTCGCCGAGGCGTATCGGCGCTGGTCGTTCTTCGGTTCGCTGATCGACAACGTGGAGCTGGGCCTCGCCATCGCGGACCCGGCGCTGGCCGCTCGCTACGCCGGTCTGGCCGGCGATGATCCAGCCATGGGGAGCATCGCCGCCACGATCGAGGAGGAACGGCAGCGGACGGTCGAGGAGCTGACCCGGCTGACCGGCAACGACCGTCTGCTCGAGGGGAGCCCGCGCCTCCGACGCAGCATCGACCTGCGCACGCCGTATGTCGACGTCCTGTCAGATCTCCAGATCCACGCGCTCGAGCTCCTCCGGTCGAGTGGTCTGTCGGCGGACGATCGGTCTGGCGCCGAGCAATTGCTGCAACTCAGCGTGGGCGGTGTCGCGGCCGGCCTCCAGCACACCGGCTGATTGCATGATCATGCATTGCGCTTGCATAATCGACCGGTGAGCACCCCGATCCGCGTCGCCGTCGTCGGTGCGTCCGGCTATGCCGGCGCGGAGCTCGTGCGCCTGCTCGCCGGGCATCCCCGGGTCGAGATCGAGGCGCTCTACGCCCGCGGCCGGGATCACGCGCCGCTGGCCGACGAGTTCCCACACCTGGCCCCCCTGGGCCTGGAGCTCGTCGACGGCATGCCGGAGCCTGGCATCGACGTCGCGTTCCTCGCGCTCCCGCACGGCAAGTCCGCCGAGCCGGCCGTGCGCCTCGCGGCAGGCGGGACGACCGTCATCGACATCGGCAGTGACCTTCGCCTCGCGGATCCCTCCGCCTACCCCGACTGGTACGGCTTCGACCACCCAGAACCGGACGCCCTGGCCGAGGCGGTCTATGGCCTCACGGAGTTCGCTCGCGAACGCCTCCGGGGGGCGAAGCTCATCGCGAACCCCGGCTGCTACCCGACGGCCACGCTCCTGGCCCTCACGCCGTTCGCACGTGCCGGGCTGATCGCCGGCGACGTGATCGTCGACGCGAAGTCCGGGGTGTCGGGGGCCGGACGCAGCGCCGGATCGGACTTCTTGTACACCGAGCTCGAGGGCGGCACCAAGGCGTACGGCATTCCCCGCCACCGCCACACGCCGGAGATCGCCCAGGGCCTGGCCGCCGCCGGGGCCGATGGCGTGGGCCTGACCTTCATCCCGCACCTCATCCCGCAGGTGCGCGGCATCATCTCGACCTGCTACCTGACCCTGACCGATGACCTCGACGACGACGCCCTGCGCGCCATCCTCTCCGATGCCTACGAGGGCGAGCCGTTCGTCCACCCGATGGCGACGCCGCCGTCCTCTAAGCTGGCTTCCGGGTCGAACCACGCCTTCGTCTTCGCCGCGCGCACCGGCCCACGCAAGGTCGTCGTGATCGGCGCGATCGACAACCTGGGCAAGGGGGCGGCCGGCCAGGCGGTGCAGAACATGAACGTCGCGCTGGGCCTCGAGGAGACGGCCGGCCTCGGCGCGGTCGGCATCTACCCGTGAGCGTCCGGCCGGTCCGTGGCGGGGTCACGACGCCGCGCGGCTTCCGTGCCGCCGCCGCGCGCGCCGGCCTGCGTTCCGGCCCCGGGCCGGATGTCGCGCTCATCGTCAGCGATCGCGGTCCAGTCCCCGCTGCCGCGACCTTCACGAAGAACCGCCTCCGCGCCGCGCCGGTCGAGGTCGCCATGCGCTCGCTCCGCGCCTCGAAGGGACACGTGGCCGCGGTGATCGCCAACGCGGGCTGCGCGAACGCGGGCACCGGCGCGCAGGGCCTCGCGGATGCGCGCTCCGTGCAGGCCCACGTCGCCGAGCGCCTCGGTGTCGCGACCCGGCACGTCTTCACCGCCTCGACCGGGCTCATCGGCTCGCGGCTCGCGGTGGATCGGATCGCGTCGGTCCTGCCGGGGCTGACACCCGCAGCCAGCCGCGCCGCCGACGGCGAGGCCGCTCGCGCGATCATGACCACCGACACCGTGCCGAAGGAGGCGGCGATCGAGGTGGACCTCGGGCGCGGGCGCACCGCACGGATCGCCGGCATGGCGAAGGGCTCGGGGATGATCCACCCGACGATGGGCACGATGCTCGCCTTCCTGACCACCGATGCGCCGATCGCGCCCACGCTCCTCCGCGACACGCTCCGCGCGACCGTGGACCGCACGTTCAACCAGGTGACCGTCGACGGCGATCCCTCGACGAACGACACCGTCCTCGCCCTCGCCAGCGGTGCGGAGGGCGGGGCGCCGATCACGGGAGGCGGCTCGCTCGCTGCCTTCACCGAGGGGCTGGAGGCGGTGTGCCGTGCGCTGGCCGAGAAGATCGCGGCTGACGGCGAGGGGGCCCAGCACCGGATCGACGTCTCGGTGATCGGCGCGCGGAATGACCGCGAGGCGCGGCTCGTCGCCCGCACCGTGGCGAGCTCGAGCCTGGTGAAGACCGCCGTGCACGGGGCCGACCCGAACTGGGGACGGATCGCCGCCGCCGCCGGGCGCTCGGGCGCACGCCTCGACCCCGATCGGCTGGTGGTCCGCATCGGCTCGATCACCGTGTACGAGGGCGCCCCGCTCGACTTCGACGAGCGTGCTGCCAGCCGCGCCCTGCGCGGCAAGGTGGTCGGTATCGGTCTCGACCTGCGGCTCGGTTCGGGGACCGGGATGGCGTGGGGCTGCGACCTGTCCGCGGAGTACGTCTCGATCAACAGCGAGTACCGGACATGACCGTGCCACCGGTGACGATCAAGATCGGCGGCGTCGCCGGGCAGCACGCGGCCAGCCTGCGCTGGCTTGCGCGCTCCGCACCGCCGACCACGGTGGTCGTCCACGGCGGCGGCAACGAGGTGGCCGAGTGGAGCCGTCGCCACGGCCTGGAGCCTCGCACCCACGACGGGCTGCGCGTCACCGACCCGGAGACGCTGGACGTGGTCGTCGCGGTGCTCGGCGGGCTGATCAACACGCGGCTCGTGGCCGCACTGGTGGGCTCGGGTCGCTCGGCGGTGGGACTGACCGGCGCCGACGGCGGGCTGCTCCGGCTTCGACGGCACGACCCCGTCCTCGGGGAGGTGGGCGAGGTGGACGGCGTGGACGCCACGCTGCTCGACGCGCTCCTGCGCGAGGGCCTGGTGCCGGTGGTCGCCTCGGTCGGGGTGGATCCGGCCGGCGACCTGCTCAACGTGAACGCCGACGAGGTTGCCGGGGCGATTGCCGCGGCACGCGGCGGCCTGCTGCTCCTGTGTACCGACGTGCCGGGCGTCCAGCGCGACGGCCAGGTGCTCTCCCACCTCGACGCCACCGCGGCGGAACAGATGCTCGAGGACGGGTCGGCATCGGCGGGGATGCGACCGAAGCTGCGCGCGGCGCTCGTGGCGGCCCGGGCCGGCTGCGATGTGCGCATCGTCGACGGCCGATCGGCCGCGGCGCTCGACGCCGCCTTGCAGGGAGGAGCCGCGGGCACCATGGTGACGGCCGCATGACCACCGAGGATCTTCGAAAGCCGCTGGCGCGGCGTCAGCTCATCCGGCGCCTCATCGCGACCGGCGAGATCCACTCGCAGGAGCAGGTCGTCGCGGAGCTCGCTCGACGCGGGATCACCGTCACCCAGGCCACCGTTTCACGCGACTTCGCCGAGCTGGGCGTCGTGCGCGGGGTGCGCAACGGCTCGCCGGTCTACATCGCCTCCGACGACCTGCCGTCGTCGCGAGATCCCGGCGCGGTGGATCGGCTGCGCCGTCTCCTGCTCGACCTGCCGCTGACGATCGACGAGGCGCCACCGCTGCTGGTGTTGCGGACCTCGCCGGGGGCCGCCAATGCCATTGCTCGCGCCGTTGATCTCCTGCCGCTGGACGGCCTCGTCGGCACATTGGCGGGCGACGACACGATCTTCCTCGCCTGCCGCGACCGCGACGCGCTCCGCCGCATCCGGGCGCAGTTCGAGGCGCTCCGCGCCGGCGAGGAGGTTTCGTGATGGGGCCGCTGGAGTAGATACGGTATATACGATGGGAGCCACCCATGACTGATGCCCCCACAACGACCACCAGCCCTGCCGTCGAGCACGAGGGCCGCGTCCACGTCTCGGTCTATGCGCGCCAGCCGCTGACGATCGTTCGTGGCGAAGGCTGCTGGGTCTGGGACGACGCCGGTCAGAAGTACCTCGACCTCGTGGCAGGCATCGCCGTCAACGTCCTCGGCCACGCCCATCCCGCCGTGGCGAAGGCCCTCGCCCATCAGGCGCGCACGCTCCTGACGACCTCGAACCTCTACTACACCGTCCCCCAGCTGGAGCTTGCCGATGCGCTCATCGCCCGCTCCCCGTTCGACCGCGCCTTCTTCACGAACTCGGGGACGGAAGCGAATGAAGCCGCCATCAAGCTCGCCCGGCGCCACGGTGGCGAGCGCGGCGCCTTCGAGATCATCTCCCTGACGAATTCGTTCCACGGCCGCACGCTCGGCAGCCTGGCGGCGACCGGGCAGCCGAAGTACCAGGA
>Ga0299913_10002804_pt1 | contig 13950 bp, 15 predicted proteins | sample RVTome_9_FD_201360 | JGI IMG/M metagenome (GOLD analysis project Ga0299913, IMG submission 201360) | Soil microbial communities from uranium-contaminated site in the Upper Colorado River Basin, Wyoming, United States - RVT155D38 (version 2) ... | reverse complement strand
GAGCGGCTGGTGTCGACCCACTGCACTCCGGCCAAGCCCACCTCCAGGTCCTCCCAGATCCCTGCCGGCAGGAACATACTGGAGCGGTCCACGCCGACGCGACCTCGAGCGACACCGCGCCTCCGTAGGGTCTCCACAGCCACTGTGCCCGCCTGCTCATCGTCGCCATACCCGATGTGATCGATATCGGGCGCCTGCCGACTGATCGTGTAGGCCTCCATGCGTCTGGTGAGCAGTGCCGGCTCGCCCGCACGGGGCAACAGCAGCATGGTGAAGGCGAAATACCCCTGATGGTTGAGTCCGATCAGGTAGTAGATGTTCTCCGGACTGGTGATGATCAGGGCATCGAGGTCGTAGCGGTCACTCGCCATCAGGGCGCGTACCCGCGCAGCTCTGTCGGCGTAGTCACTCGCGGGGAAGACGCCGTGAAATGGTGTCGAAGCTGGGTCTTCCCTCATTGGATCTCCGGCGACTCGGACCCGGGATCATATTGAGCAGACCGCTCGCACATCGTGGGTCCGGGTGTATCAAGCGACGTCACAGCGCTACCCTTGGGCGTCTCGCGGGTGTAGTTCAATGGCAGAACGTGAGCTTCCCAAGCTCAAGGCGCGGGTCCGATTCCCGTCACCCGCTCACAAACCCAGACACCACGCGAGACCCTGCCCAACGGCTCAAGGCGCGGGTCCGATTCCCGTCACCCGCTCACAAACCCAGACACCACGGGAGACCCTGCCCAACGGCTCAAGGCGCGGGTCCGATTCCCGTCACCCGCTCACAAACCCAGACACCACGCGAGACCCTGCCCAACGGCTCAAGGCGCGGGTCCGATTCCCGTCACCCGCTCACAAACCCAACTCGAGCGTGCATCTATGCGCGCTGACCGCGCATAGATGCACATCCGATCAATTGGAACGTCTAAGTGTCGGATTCCTCGAAGTTCTCGAAATATCGGGAGGGTGTGGGACCCACCTGACCGTGATACTTGCTCCGCAACTCCTCCGAGCCATAGGGGCGCTCGGCCGGCGAACTCATCTCGAACAGACAGAGCTGACCGATCTTCATACCCGGATAGAGTGTGATTGGCAGGTTGGCCACGTTGGACAGCTCGAGAGTCAAGTAGCCATCGAAGCCAGCATCCACGAAACCGGCGGTATTGGACACAAAAACTCCTCCACGCCCGGCGAGGAAGTTTTCGATTCGGCGTCCTCGGGGCCGAACTTCGAGGTCAAAGATCGCCTTCTGCTCCCCCGTGTCTCGTACCTCGACAACACGATCCCAAGCCAAATCGCCCTCAGTGAGTCTCCGGAGCCGAGAGAACGCGGGCGAACCCTCAGCCAGGCCTTCAAATCCGGCCACAAACCGCCGCAACGTCCTGAGCCGTACCGCGTCTCTATCCGAACGTTGCTCAATGTTGCACAGATCGGTCGTGGAGGTGTATCCGAGCTGCCGAGCCGCAGTGACCTGGTTCCAACCCAGTTCCTCGCGAAGGCGGACCAACAGTCGATCCGGGAGAGGAACCGCGGTCAGGAGCTTGTGTTCACCGTGCGGAACGGAGATCTGGAACAGCTGTGAGGTTCCTAGTTCGTGTTTCGAAGCTTCTGCTCTCTTCCCTAGACGCGGCATGAGCGCAAGGAAGTCTGCAACCAGCATCTCCGACGACGTCCAAAGCGAAACTCGAGTCTGTTCGCGTGACCCGTCACCATCGACGAAACCTTCGATGAAAGCTTGGACGAGGTTGTCGGGCCACCCAAACACCATTGGCGGGACACGCTTGTGGTGCGAACCGTCACCCGTTCCGATCCATCGAATGACCAGCGAGAGCAGAGACGAACAACAAGTGATCGCGACGGGGGCACGGGAGACAGGAAGACCACAGCTGAGCAGAATCCGCCCTACGCGGTCCAGGATTCGCTGGTTTGCATTGGACCAAACCACCCGGTGGTTGTGTCTGTGGCCCTCGGCGACATAGAGCCCAAGAAGCCATGCAATGTCCGTGTCGATGGAGATTAGGTTCGGCAACGACCGCCTCGACCCCCGAACAGACACACTGAGATCAGACCGCTTCACACCTATGAGCTGTCGGGCCACGGCCGCGGGTAATCGGGACTTGGACCGGTAGTAATCGGCGTGGCCTATCCCGGCTTCCTTCAACGCCTGAGCGACCTCTGGATACTTGTCTCTGAAGAGCTCATCGATAGCCTCTCCCTCAAACACGAGTCTGTCAAAGTCTTTCTCGTCGGCAAGGGTCGCGAGATTGATTTCGGGGGTCGACGACTGGCTGGCAGGGACTCTCCCGGGGAGGGCAACGAACGTCCCGGGACGGAGCTCGCCGGTTCTGATCTTGGTGAGCCGACCTTCGGGATCAAGAGTGAAAAGGTTGTGCCCCGCAGTCACTCTTACGGATCGGCCTGAAGCCAGGACAACTTCGAAGATCCGGTCGGGGGGTCCGTTGTACCATCCCGTGACTGCGGCATAGGACACCTCGAAGGAGTCCGGATCGAAGGCCACTACATCCCCGTTGAGTGACTTGCGCACGATTTCGTCGACCGGACGCCATGAGGTCACTCCGTTCTCGTCTCTGAAAAGCACCGGCTCGTCTTCGGGAAGACTGGAATGGATCAGCAACCCCAGTCGGCCCAGGCTGCTCTTCCCCTCAAGCCGGCCGACCTTGTCGTTCGGCAGCGCCACCCGCTCCAGGGTGCTGCCCAGGACAAACTCTCCGGGATGGAGGATGAAGGGCTCATCGTCGCTCGCTTCCACCATCTCGGTGAGACCCTCCATCGGCTGACGGACATCGATATACGGGTACCGGCTGTTGGCGAAAACTCGAAATTGATTTCCTACGCGGAGATCGATGCTCGACGGTTGAACGGAGTCCGGATCGAACGGATCAATCACCAGGGTTCCGTTCTCGATCAATGCGCGCAGGTCTCTATCGGAGAGAATCATGGTCGGCGAGTGTAGGGCTGGGCCGCGACAGGAATTCTTCCGACTTCTCCACTAACTAGCGCACCCGCGTATATTCGGTTTGGTCCGGTTTCGGCGGGGACATTACGCACTGGACTCGCCAAACTGGACATGTAAGTCCTGCCCATCAACCGAGTCCCCACTCTGAAGCTTCAACGGCTTCACGGGCAAGTGACGAACCCCTCCGCGGCAGCCATCCGGCTGCCGCTCGACCCGGTCCTCGTCACGTGACGTCACGTCCCAGGTTGGCGAAGCGAGTGAACTCGGGCTGGAACGTCATCTCCACGGGACCCGTCGAGCCGGCACGGTGCTTGGCCACGATCACCTCCGCAATGCCCTTCTTGTCCTGGTCTTCAGGGTGGTAGTACTCGTGTCTGTAAACGAACATGACAACGTCGCTGTCTTGCTCCAGTGAGTTGTGGGCAACCACACCATTTGCGATGAAGTTGTGGGCCCCCTCGACGGTGGCATCGAATGTGGGCATCTCGCCAACCAGCGTGATCTCGACGATCTCATCCCAGAAGATGTCTGAGGTAGCCAGATCGATCAAGTCCTGATCGGCCAGACACTCTCCAATTCGCCGCAGGCGGTCTCGACTGAACCGACGAGGACGGCTAGCGCTGCCGAGCAGGTAGGAACCGCAATAAGCCTCCCCCAGGTAGGCAGCCAATTCCCGGTGTGTGACTCCTGAGGTTCGGAGCGAATCCCGCGCCCTCTCCGCCACCTCCCATGGCACGAGATCGACGTTGGCGTTTGACTTGACGCCTGAAAGGACTCGCTTGGCTTCGGGTATGACCTCCCCTCGTTCTCCGTAGCAACCGACGACCGCCAGAAAACGTTCTGCGTCCAGCTTGCCGGTGATCCTGACCTGCCATCCGTCGCGATAACCGGACTTACGGGCCCGGATGACACGGGCCCGGATGTCGAGTCGGAGCAGTAGACGCCGTAGGCCGTCGGCGAGCTGACGACTGGTTGTCGCGTAGTGGATCCTGGTATGCGGGCCGCGGTTGTTCCGGGTGAGGGTTATCGAGCCATCGGTCGCCCACAGATGATGCAGGAACAAGGCGATCTTCTCGTCAGCCAGGCCGTGCAATTTCTCCGGTATGAACTTGGTGTGCGGACGGGAGAGCCAAAGTCCCATCGGCTCCAGCCAATTTCGGATCGGGTGGTGGCGTCCGTGCGTCACGCGATAGGGGCTCGCCAGATGCAGCCGCCATGTCTTGTTGTGGCGCTTGACGTTTGTCTCGATTCCGAACAGACGTCTGGCAGTGTCCTCGACGATTGCTTTGTTGGCCGGGTCAGCCGTTGCGTAGCGAACGCTCGGCCCGATCGAGCCGTCACCAAGTAGGTGGGCGAGGAGGATCAATTCGTCGTCGCTCAGGGAATCCTCGCTGTCAGTGGGCTTGGGGACGACACGCGGAACAGCAATGCGCCCGCCGGCAGCAAGAGTGTCGAGGGAACACCATCCCTTTACGGTTAGGAACTTGTGACTTCCCGTCGCCTCCACTTCATGGCCCGAGGCAAGACGCAATCGGTAGACAGGCTTGATACCCGACGGAAAGGCCTTCAGAAGACGTCGGGGCACCATCTGCCAGTGATCGTCGACCGACCAAACCAGAGGCTGTTCCTGGCTGAGGACCAGGTCGCCGAGTGTGACCTCCTCACCAGTGTCGGCTCTGAGTAGACGGGTGCTGGCGGGCATGCATCCCGACTCTCTCAGGTCGGACAGTCTCGGTCGCTTGTCCTCCCTCGACTCCAAGGATCGGTTGAGCTGTGACGCGGCGATGACCGGGACCTCGAGCTCTCGAGCCAGGTTCTTCAGGTTCCTCGAGATCTGGGCGATCTCCTGTTGACGGTTTTCCCCACCGTGGGCGTCCATCAGCTGGAGGTAGTCGACGACGATGAGGGAAAGCCCTTTTCTCCGTTTGAGACGACGACATTTGGCACGGATGTCGGTGACGGTGACCACTGGTGAGTCGTCGATGTAGATCGGCGCTTTGTACATCCGGCCGGCAGCGTCGACAACCCGCTGCCAGAGGGGACCGAGCTGTCCGGATCGGAGCTTCATCGAGTCGACCTTGCCGACCGAGGACAGGATGCGCTGGACGATCTCTTCCTTGGACATCTCGAGGGAGAAGATGGCAACTGAGTCGCCGTTGCCGGCCACGTTTGTGGCGATGTTGAGGGCGAGGGAGCTTTTTCCCATGGCCGGCCTCCCCGCGATGATGACCAGGTTGGCCGGCTGGAGACCCGCCAGCTTCTTGTCCAGGTCGACGAATCCGGTGGCCAACCCCGTGATCTCGCTGCCTTGCTGCTCCAGAAGCTCGATGTGCTCCAGGACGTCCTGGAACAACGGGCCCACTTCGAGCAACGTCTGTGACGATCGCTTCTCGGCAACACCCAGAACAGCCTGCTCAGCCCGGTCTAGGACGCTGGCGATCTCGTCGTCGATGTTGAAGGCGAACTCGGTGACCGTGGCACCGGCCCGGATCAGCTCGCGTCGTTTGGCGTGTTCTTCGACGATCCCGGCGTAGTAGACGATGTTGGACGTCGAGGGGACGATGTCCACCAGGCGGGTCAGATATTGAATGCCACCGATCTTCTCCAGCTCACCTCGACGACGAAGTGACTCGGAAACGGTGACCGCGTCGATGGCCTGGCTCGTGTCGAACAGCTCACGCATCGATTCGAAGATGGCCTGATGAGCCGGAACGTAGAAGTCCTCAGGATGGATGCGATCCATGACCTCGTTGACGGCGTCCTCCGAGAGGAGCACCGCACCGATTACCGATTCCTCAGCCTCACGAGAGTGAGGTGGCTGTCGATAGCCCGGGCGCATTTGGGTGTGTTCACCGGTCGTGGTCATCTATGTCCTCGTCCTCCATTCGAGCGCGCGCCACCGACATATTTTGGGGTCCTGACGAACAAGACCCGCTGGGCGGGGAAGCTGAGCCGCCAGCAGCGGGGGAAGTGAGGAGAAACTTAGGCGCGTCGAGCACCGGGTAACAACGTCAGACCCTCATTGATTTTCGCACCCTGCTGATTGTTTTTCGCGGTGGAAGTCGACCAGAGGAACCCGGACGTTTCGGAACGAGACGCTGTAGGGACCGTATACGGTCCCTACAGCATTAGGAACGCGTTAGGTGGCGGGGATGATGTCCAGGGTGAGGGGGAACTCCACCTCTGGGTGAGCCTTGATTTGGATCTCGTGGAGACCGATCGCCTTGATCGGGGTCCCGATCTCGATCTGGGTTCTCTCCAACTCGATCCCGGTGAAACGCTTGACACCCTCGACGATGTCGGCCACACCGACCGAGCCGTATAGCTGGCCCTCGTCACCGGCCTGGGCGGCGAGCACCACACGACTGCCGACGAGTTGAGTGGCGATGTTCTCCGCGGTTTCCTTGGCCTTGCGCTCAGCCTCGATGCGGGCCTCACGGATTGTCTCCGCTTGCTGCAACGCCCCCTGATTGGCCTTTATCGCCTTCTGCTTGGGCAGGAGGAAGTTGCGGGCATATCCGTCTGCTACGTCGACGACGTCGCCGCGCTTGCCGAGCGGGTCGACGTCAGCGGTCAAGATCAGCTTCATCGTCCGCCCACGTATGGCAGCAAGGCCATCTCCCGCGCATTCTTCACGGCCACGGCCACCTTGCGCTGACACTGGGGGCACAGACCGGTGACACGACGGCCCCGGATCTTGCCGCGGTCGGAGACGTATTTGCGAAGGAAGGCGGTGTCCTTCCAATCGACGTCACCCTCCGGACACACCGAACATGGCTTGGGCTTGCCCCGGCGATAGTCGTGTCGACGCCCCCGGGTGGCCGTCTTCGGGGTTCTTCTGTTTTTTCTCGCCATTCAGATCTCTCTCCTTGGATGGGTCGACTAAAAGGGGGCCTCGTCGGGGCCGTAGTCATCTCGTGCCGCCGGTGCGGCGGTTTCGGCGGAACGATTGCCGTCGGCCCAGTTGTCTTGACGTTGCGTCTTGTTGACGGTCGCAGTGGCCCAACGCAACGATGGGCCGATCTCATCGACCGAAACCTCGACGACCGAACGCTTCTCCCCTTGCTCGGTCTCCCAGGTGCGTTGCTCGAGCCGACCGGTGACGATCACACGCGCACCTTTCTGCAGTGACTCGGCAGCCTGCTCGGCTTGCTCCCTCCAGATCGTCCCGCTGAAAAAGCTGGTGTTCTCCTGCCACTCTCCGTCCTGGCCACGCCAACGGCGGTTGACGGCGAGACGGATCTTGGCCATGGCCACGCCGGAGGGCGTGAAGCGCAGCTCCGGATCATCGACCAGGTTTCCGATCAATGTGATATTGCTTGACATCGAGTTCTCCTCTTATGCTCGGTCCCGCTATCGACTATGCCGTGTAGCGACGACAGATTCCAGTCTGTCGCTATTGGCCGAGACGCACGATCTTGTGGCGGACGACTTCGTCGGCGAGCGACAACATGCGATCGACCGCCGCGATAGCGTCGGCACCCGCCTTGAAGGAAACAACCGAGTAGTAACCCTCGCTGAGGTGGTCGATCTCGTATGCGAAGCGGCGTTTCCCCCACAGATCCCGCTTGGTGACCTCCGCCTGGCTGTTGGTCAGATAGGTCTCCAGTTCGCCGATCCTGGCCTCGACATCGTCCTCGGCCAGATCGGGCCGATGAATCGTCATCAATTCATAGTCGCGCATCACACCTCCTGTGGACATCCGTACGGAAGGCCCCACCAACTCGGTGGAGCAGGGGCCGGCGGCGCGTGTCGCCGGGTCAGAGGAGAATGGTAGACGGCGTCACGGCTTTTCCACAGTCGTCACGGTGAGCAGGTCGCCGGGGCTGAAATCCCACTGTCCTCGTGTGGTTTCCAGGGCCCAGGCAACCTCACCCGGGGAGGGATATTGGGGACAGGACGAAGACGGGCATGGCTCCATCTCCGTCGAGCCGACCAGGCTTCCCCCGGAATCGAACCACCAGATGTCGAGCGGGATGAGCGTGTCCCTCATCCCGAACGTGGCGGTCCGGGTCTGCTCAAAGATGAAGAGCATCCCGTCCAGTCCGCCTGGAAGGTCCTCGACACCTCGCAATCCTTGACCTCGCTGAGATGACGTCTCCGCGACGGCGACCGTGAGCGATTGCTCTCCGACAGTCATCTCTTTGGTCTCGAAGCCCTCCAAAGTAGGAGTTGACGCACACGCCACCGCTCCGAGCACCAAAAGGGCGAAGAGGAGTCTCAGATACCCTTGAGCAGCTCGCTGGCCACTTCGTCGGAGATGTGATAGCTCTCGTCGTCTGCTGGAAAAGAGCCCGATTCGACGTCGGCCTTGTATTGCTCCAGGGCAGCCACCGCGTCGTCGGCGAGATGGGCGTAGGAGCGCACGAACTTCGGATACGACCCCGAACCCAAGCCAAGCACGTCGTGAAAGACCAGCACCTGGCCATCGGTGTGCGGCCCGGCGCCGATCCCGATGGTCGGGGCGTCCACTTCCTTGGTGATGATCTCACCGAGGACATCGGGCACGCCTTCGATGACTATCGAGAAGCAGCCCGCGTCGGACAGCGCCTTGGCATCCTCGATCATCTCCCGGGCTGCGTCGACGACCTTGCCCTGAACCTTGAACCCGCCCATGGCATGCACTGACTGTGGGGTGAGGCCGACGTGACCCATTACCGGGATCTCGGCGTCGAGTATGGCTTCGATGACAGGAAGACGTTTCCGCCCGCCCTCGAGCTTCACTGCTTCCGCCCCGCCCTCACGCACCAAACGCCCGGCGTTGCGGACAGTGTCTTCAGGTCCGAGGTGGAAGGTGAGCCAGGGCATGTCGGCGACGACCATCGCCTCCGGTTTGGCTCGATTTACGGCGCGGGTGTGGAGGACGATCTCGTCGAGACCTATCTCCAGCGTCGTGTCCATTCCATGGACCACGTTCGCCACCGAGTCGCCGATGAGGATGATGTCGATTCCGGCCCGATCCGCGATGACTGCCCCCGGGTAATCGTAGGCAGTCACCATGGCGATCTTTGGTCCGCCTTTGCGAGCCAGAATGGCCGGAGCGGTTATTTTGGTCATACCGATAAAGGGTACCCGAGCGGGGTGCTTCCCGATTTCGGTGCGAACCGGTCGTCAGGTCCCGTCGGCCCTGGCCCCGTTGGCGGCATCGCGGACATCGCTGGGGTCGGCGATCACAATCCGGCCCCAACGAATCAAGAGCCGCAGATTCCCCTCGCTGAGGAGAAGGATGTCGTCGATCAGGTCTTCGGGAGGTGTGATCTCGTTGTAATTGTCGTGCCAGGCCATCTCCACCAACTCGAGAAGATCGAGTGCCCGGTCGGTCCGGTCTGCAAAGAGGACCGCTACCTTGGTCCGGCGCTGCGCTCGACGCTCGGTCCGCCCGCTGGTCACTTGACCAACTCCCTCACCCATTCGATGTCCGCCACCTGTTCGGCGACTCCACCCGGCGTCTCCACCACGACTGGTGCCCTCGCCGTCGTGATGGTTGCTGCCAGATCACCCGCCGGGATGGTTCCCCTGCCCAGATTCTGATGACGGTCACGACGGGAGTCGAAGAGATCCTTCGAGTCGTTGGCTTGCACGAGGTCGATCCGGCCAGTGGCGTCGAGCACCCTCTCGACCAGATCATCGAAGGGCTCGCCGCCGGCCCATGCGTGACATGTGTCGAGCACAAAACCGACACCGTACGATCCGATCTCCTCCCAGAGCCTCTTGATCCACTCCACCCGTCTCGCCACGGCTTTGTCGCCACCAGCCGTGTTCTCGATGAGGACGGTCATGTCGGTATCGAGCGCGTCCAGTGCCTTCCGCCACCGGTCGATCCCTTCTTCCTGAGCGCCATCTCCGGTCACGTGACCTCCATGGACGATCACAGCCTCGGCCCCGATCTCGCTGGCGGCATCACAGGTGTCCTGGAGGATCTTTCGGCTCGGTATCCGAACCCGATTGTTGTCCGCGCAGACGTTGATGAGATAGGGGGCATGTACGTAGATGGGAATGGGGGCAGCCCTCAGGTCCCTCGCATCGGCACGCGGGTTTGGCTTCTTCCATCCCTGCGGGTTGGACAGAAAGATCTGGACCAGGTCCGCGTTGCGCTCCTTCGCCTCAGCCAGGGGGTGCTCCGAAGGAGTATGAGCACCGACCAGCATCAGTGGTCACGCGACGGGTTTGCCACGTGCCCGCGCTGCTCACGTCCAACAGACTCGACTGCGAAGTCGGCGATTCTGGTGGCAGCGTCTTGGGGATCCTCGTCCCAATCCTGGGCCATGATCCCCAGCTCGAGCTCGGAAACCCACCGTGCCCCCCAAGGGTTGTCGGGCAGGTCCTCCCGGGTGAACACTGTGATGACGAGAAGGGGGATGTGATCGCCTTCGTCGTCGATATCGGCTCCACCCACGTCCTGGATGTTCTTCCAGGGGATCAGTGAGGGCTCCCGGAATGGCCCGTTGATGCGAACGGCCAAGCCCTGATCGCGGCATTCCACGACCTTGGTGGGAATGAACAGCTCTTTGAGACCCCAGATCACTGCAACCGCGCCGAATACGAACATGACCCAGGCGAAGATGACGTCGCGGGGCTCGAAGATCTGAACGTCCTCGGGACGGAACATCAGGTCGGTGAGCCAGCGGGTGATGCGGCGGGCGGTCAACACGTCGAGTGAGATCACGAGCAGGGGGATGCCACCCATCGCCATCAGCCACATCTTCAGGGCCGAGCGTCTCACGACCACCGTCATGACGAAAACCCCAGGTCTCCCGGAGTGATCAGAGCAATGTGTTCAATTCCGATTGCTTCGAAATTGCCCCGAGCTCTTCCCCCGGAACGATCGACCAACGCAATCGCCTGCACAATCTCGAAACCTTCGTCGAGCAGGTAGCGGGCAGCGTCGACGGCCGAGCTCCCGGTGGTCGTGGTGTCCTCGACGACTGCTAGCGGCATCGAGGGTTCAATGGGGCCGACGATTCGCCCTCCGGTCCCGTGGTCCTTGGGCTGTTTGCGGATGGAGAACGCCTTGACATCGCGCCCCACGTCGGCGGCGGTCATGGCGACCGCGAGGGCGATGGGGTCGGCGCCCATCGTCATGCCCCCAACCGCCATGACCTCGGGTTTGAGCACCTCCAGCACCGCGCCGCCCACGTGTCTGGCCCCGAACCCATCGAATGTCGTCTGTCTGGCATCGATGTACCAATCGGAAACCCCACCGCTGGCCAGGGTGAACGGACCGTCGGTGCGTAGAGCATTGTTGACCAGGTGATCGATGAGGGCTTGACGCGGCACCTGACCATCGTATTGGTTCACGCTCCCGAATCTGCAACGCGTGCGAGCGTTTAGGTTGGTCCCATGGATCTGTTGCTGATCAGGCATGGCCAGCCCGATTGGGCTCCGGACCAAATTGCTCGCAACAATCCAGGACTCACCGAGCTCGGTCACGAGCAGGCCGCCCGTGTCGGCCACCGCCTCGCCGGTGTGAAAGATGTCGACGAAGTCTGGGCGTCACCGATGTTGCGCTCGTTGGAGACATCCCACCCGGTGGCGACGGAGTTGAAGATGGAGAAGGAGGTCTACGACTGGCTGATGGAAATCCAGAATCCTCCTGAGTGGGAAGGAGAGCCCGTGGAGGTCATCGAGCGGGCCTTCGAACACGCCAATCTCCGCTCGATGGACGAGATGTGGGACGGTCTTCCGACCGGGGAATCCTTTCGCGATTTCCATCAGAGAGTTGTCTTCGGGCTCGTCGACACCCTGGAGGCACACGGAATCCACCCGGCTGGTCCAAACGACCGACATCTGTGGAGTGTCGACGACCCCGAAAAACGAGTCGTGATCGTGGCCCATGCGGGCACCAACGCGGTGATTCTGGGCCATCTTCTCGGTCTCGAACCCGTTCCTTGGGAGTGGGACCGGTTCCAGCAACCTCACACTGGCGTATCCCGGCTCACCACCTTCCGGGTCAGCACCGGTTGGGCCTTCTCCCTACGTCAGTTGGGTGACGTTTCCCATCTCCATCCGACGATGGTGACGACGTGACTCTCCGCGCTGCACCCCGGTAGCAGTCAGTGCAGCCCGGACACTTCTCGCGGCTCCCCAGCTCTCCACGCCCGGAACCAGTCCGAACCGGCGGGAGGAGGTCCACGACCAGCTCTCCACGCTCCGAACCCGTCCGAACCGGCGGGGGGTTGGAGGGGGGTCGTCCCCCCTCATGGCTACTGCCCGAATCGGCGGCTGCGGCCCTCGTAGTCGCGCAGGGCGCGCAGGAAGTCGACGCGGCGGAAGGCGGGCCAGTTGACGTCGACGAAAACGAACTCCGAGTAGGCGGACTGCCACAACAAGAAACCAGAGAGCCGTGACTCACCCGAGGTGCGGATGATGAGGTCGGCGTCGGGGAGATCGGCCGAGTACATGTGCTGAGCCAGCGACTCGGCGTCGATGTGGTCGGAGATCTCGTCGGCTTTGAGTCCCTGCGCGGCCAGTCGGGAGACCAAGTCGCGGGCGGCGTCGACGATCTCCTGACGGCCTCCGTAGCCCATGGCGATGTTGAGACGTCTCGATCCCTCGGAATGCTGCTCCTCGGCGCGCTTGGCAGCTTCGACAAGACGACGGGGCAGCAAGTCGAGGCTCCCGATGAACTTGAGGGCCATGTCGTATCGCGCGCACTGGGCGGGAAGTCTTGCGAACAAGTCGATGAGGACATCGAAGTAGGGGTCGAGCTCATCTGCCGGCCGGGAGAGGTTCTCCGGGGAGAGAACCCAGGCGGTGACTGCAGGAATCTTCAGGTCGTCCGCCCAGCCCAAAAACTCCTCGAAACGCTCCATCCCCACCCGATAGGAATCGCTGTAGCTTGCGAGCCCCTCGGCGCGGGCATGACGCCGATGCCCGTCGAGAACGACCCCGATGTGGGAGGGGAGACGATTCCGATCGAGAGCAACGAGAAGGTTGTGCTCGTATATGCGGTAGAGGAGACCGAGGGCCATATCCGGTGTCTCATGGTACCGGTGGCCCGCATCTTCTCGGTAGAGCCGAAGGACTCAACTTTGTCGGTGGCCAGCCATATCCTCTTCTCCATGGAGCGGATGACACTTGGACGGATGCAGAACCCGATCCGCGGGTTCCTCCACGGCACCGCTGCGCTGGCTGCTCTAGTCGGAACGATCTACCTGGTCGCGGAGACCTGGGCCAACACAGCCGCACTTGTCGGATCGCTCGTGTTCGGGTTTGCCCTTCTGGTGATGTACACCGTCTCTTCGCTGTACCACTCGGTCCCATGGCGAGCGGATTGGAAGAGGCGTCTGCAACGAATCGACCACTCCATGATCTACCTGGTGGTTGCCGGCACCTTCACGCCCATCGCAATCGCAGGTCTCGAGGGGGTGGCCGTCTGGTGGTGCCTCGGTCTGGTGTGGGGGATCGCCACGGTCGGTATAACCCTCAAAATGATCTTGCCCGACATCTCCACGGGACTCTCAGTCACCCTTCAATTGGTCATGGGATGGACGGTGATCTTGTGGATTCCGCAGATTTGGAGCTCGCTCGGTACGGGCGCGATCGTCTTCATCGCCGTCGGCGGCCTCTTCTACACGTCGGGCTCGGTGATCTTCTTGATCAAACGACCCAAGCTCTTCCCCCGGACCTTCTCATACCACGAGCTCTTTCACGTGTTGGTGGTGCTCGCCAGCGTGTTCCACTTCCTCGCCATCGCCCTCTATGCGGTGCCGGCGGCGGCGATGTGATCGGGCGACGGCAGGACCGACTCCCCTCCACATAGCCGTTCTACCTCTTCGATCTCCTTGGGGACCGAGCCAGTCATGTTCTCATGCCCTTCGCGGGTTATCAGGATGTCGTCTTCGATGCGGACTCCGATCCCGAGGAACTCCTCCGGCACCTTGTGGGTGATCTTCTCCGCGTTTTCTTTCTCCTCGGCCTCTTTGGCTGCCGCCGCCTTCTTGCCGAGTCGGATACGGCGCTCGTTCCATTCGTCGATGTCGT
>Ga0299913_10002803_pt1 | contig 13952 bp, 10 predicted proteins | sample RVTome_9_FD_201360 | JGI IMG/M metagenome (GOLD analysis project Ga0299913, IMG submission 201360) | Soil microbial communities from uranium-contaminated site in the Upper Colorado River Basin, Wyoming, United States - RVT155D38 (version 2) ... | reverse complement strand
TGGACCTCCGGCTGTCGGATGAGGACTGGGCGGCCTACGTCGAGGAGACGACCGCTTCGCTCGCCGCGGGTCCGACGCCCGGCGCCGCCGAGGTGCTGCGCACGCTTCCGAAGCCGGCCGCCCGGCCCGCGTATTCGCGCTTCCTCGAGGACGCGCTCGGGAACCTCTGGGTGGCGGAGCACGTCCCGTCGCCGCGGCCGACTCCGCGCCGGCCGGCCACGACGTGGTTCGTGTTCGACCCGGACGGCCGCTGGCTCGGTCGAGTCGACACGCCCGCCGGTCTCCACGTCGTCGAGATCGGCCCGGACTATGTCCTCGGGATCCAGCGCACGTCGACGGGAACCGAGCTGCGCGTGCACGACCTGTCGCGCTGACGTCGCCCCCTTCCAGGGGGACATGCAACGTCTCGCCTCCGGCTGGCGTCTGCTACAATAGTAGCGGGCCGTCCACCCGGGTGTCACACCGGACGGTCCCCCAATCGCCCGTCCAACGGAGGCCAGCGGCTCATGCGCATTCGTTCCACCCTCATCGGCGGCATCCTCATCCTCTCCATCGCCGCCTGCTCGGGCGACGGCGGTCGGGACGTGATGGCCTGGCAAGCCACGCGCGACACGGTCGGCGACACGATCATCGTCCGCACCGTCGGCGGGAGCGTGTGGGGTAGCGCGCGGCTCGTCGAGGAGGGCCGGATCGGGCAGCTCGACGGACCCGACGAGTATACGTTCGGGGCGATCGTCGCCATGACCACGGGTCCCGACGAGACGCTCTACGTGCTCGACCGGCAGGTGCCGGCGCTCCGGAGCTACGCGCCCGACGGGACCTACCTCGGCGATCTCGGACGGGGGGGCGAGGGACCCGGCGAGCTCAAGCAGCCCGACTCCGGGCTCGCCGCGCTCGACGACGGACGCGTGCTGGTCCGCGATCCGGGAAACGCGCGCATCACCGTGTTCGGGCCCGACGGCGAGCACCAGACCGAGTGGCGAATCCGCGGATCGAGCTTCACGAGCACGCCGCTCTATGTCGGCGACGACGGGCGCGTGTACGTCCAGCTCTTCGAGTTCGGCGAGGGTGGACCGAAGTTCTCGTTCGTCCGCTACACGCCCGACGGCGAGCCGGGCGACACGATCCCCGTGCCACGGACCCCGGACGCGCCGCGGCTCACCGCGGTGCGAGAGAGCGAAGAGGGGACGAACCGTTCCAGCCGGAGCGTCCCGTTCTGGCCCATGCTCTCGACCGAGCTCTCGAAGAGCGGAGAATTCGTGATCGGCGACCCGGCCGCCTACTCGATCGACGTCCCGGGCCCCGGGGGGGTCCTCCGCATCCAGCGCGCGTACGAGCCGGTGCCGGTCACCCCCGGCGAGCGCGACAACACGCGCGAGCGCGTCATCCACAACATGCGCCAGACCGAGACGGGGTGGGATTGGGACGGGCCCGCGATCCCCGACGCGAAACCCGCGTTCCGTAACCTGATGGTGGACGACGACGGGCGCATCTGGGTGCACCTGTACACAGCGGCGGAGCCGATCCCGGCCGAGGAGATCGAGGAGCCGGATCCGGGCGCCGACGAAGCGCCGCCGCTGCGCTGGCGCGAGCCTGCGCGGTTCGACGTGTTCGACCGGGACGGCACGTATCTGGGGCAGCTCGAGGCGCCGCGGGGGTTCCAGACGTATCCGCGTCCGGCGATCGCGGGCGACCGGGTGTGGGCGGTGGTGGAGGATGAGCTCGAAGTCCCCTACGTCGTCCGGTTCCGCATCGTCCCGGAGATGGCCCGCCCCTGAGCGCCCCGGCCCCGGGAGGCCGTGAATGGCATCCGGGCCACGTCCGGACTCAGAGCCACAGGCCCACGGTCAGCGTGGACCGTTCGCAGATCGGAAGCTCGCCGCCCGGCGAGTCCCGGAAGGCGGTCCAGGCCCCTGTCGCATCGGGGAGCGCGCGATAGCGTTCGAGCAGCGCTTCGCGCCAGTCCTCGGCCAGCGCATCCAGTGTGCTCCCGAACGCCATCACGAACGGATCCACTCCGCCCACGGGCCGGTCGTAGACGAGGGAGATGACCGCGTCCAGACCGAACTCGCGCGTCAGGTGCTCGAAGAACGAGGCCCGCTGCACGTAGGACTGGAGCCGGCAGGGCAGGTTGAGCTGCGGGTGCATATGGCGAAGCGTCGGGAGCGGGATGTCCCGTTCGGTCGCCACGAGGTGCCCGGCCACCAGATCGAGCGGGTAGCCCCACAGCGGGAAGTGGATCTCGGGCGGCTCGAGGGCGAGGACGATCGCCTGGGCGAGACCTTCCTCGCGAAACCCGTCGACCCACGGGCGCCCCGTCCCCCTCCGGAACGCGTGCACCATCTCGTGCAGGAGCGAGTCGAAGTGGTCGTCGAACTCCTCGGTGAACCGGTACAGATGGATCACCCCGCTCGCGTCGACGTGCGGGTACAGATCGCCTCCCGCCAGGCCGTCGCCTTCGAGGACGATCGTGAGCTTGCGAGTGGGCGTCCTCTCGTCACCGAGCAGCTCCCGGAGGGCGTCGTGCGCACGCTCGGCCCGATCCCCGGCCCGCGCGATCTCGGTCCGCGATCCGACCCCGTCGTGGGCGAGGATCACGAAGTGCCGCGTCTCGAACCGGGCGCCGTAGCCATCCGGCTCGCGCGCCGCGAAGACCGCGAGAGGTCGGGCGTCGGGCGCGCCCGACGCCTGGATCGCCAGGGCCGGGAGGGGAAGGACCGCGGTCAGCGTGACCGCGCCAAGCGCGGCGCGGCGGAGGACGGAGCCGCGTGCGGGTCGAGGTTCCATGGTCGCCCTGTCGGATTCCCGGGAGTCGAGGTCTGGATCCGTCCACAGGGCAACGGGCGTGCCGCTCCCCCATCGGTGTGGTAACCCGAGTCGCCATAGTGGGTTACAGGCGATGGCACGTCTTCGGGCGTACCCGGCGAACGTCCGTGTGCGGGAATCGGTGTCCGCGAGCGGACGGCTGCCCCGAGGGGGGAGGGGCCCTCGGGGGGATCCGGTGCGGCCTCTGGCGTCACGATCCCGATCGTCGCCAGACGCCGCGGAGCACCACCCCCGCGCGCCGTCGCGTGACCGAGATGTCCTGGAGAGGGTCGCCATCGAGGAGCAGCAGATCGGCCCGCAGACCGGTGGCCACGCGGCCGAACTCGTCCGGGACGCCGAGAAACGACGCGGCGTCGACCGTGGCGGCTCGCAGCGCCTCGTTGGGCGTGAGCCCGGCGGCCACGAGCTCCTCGAGCTCGTCGTGGATCGAGGAGCCGGGGGCCGTCCGCCCGATCCCGGCATCGGTTCCGACCAGGAGGCCCGCCCCGGCGTCGTGGAGCGCGGCGACCATCCGGCGGCGATTCTCGGCGAACGCGGCGTCCGAGCCCGGCTCCTCGCCCAGGATCTCGAGCGCGATCGCGAGGGTCGGGCAGTTCCACACGCCGGCGGCCGCCGTGCGCGCGGCGATCTCCGGCATGCGCGAGACATCGGCCGCGGCCCACGTGGGGAACGCGGGGCTGCCTCCGCCGGCCAGGTAGATTCCGTAGCCGCTCAGGTGCTCGATGGATCGGTAGCCGGCGTCGAGCGCCCGCTCGAGCCCCACCCGGTGCGGGACGTGACCGAGGAACGGGACGCTCCGATCGCGGGCGACGTGGATGATCGCGTCGAACACGTCGGAGCGGAGGTCCTGGTAGAGCTTGAGCGCCCGGTACCCGGCGGCGATCTGCGCGTCGACGACCGCGGCGGTCTGCGACGGGTCGGTGACGAGCTGTGTCTGGGGCCACTTGGGCGGCGTGCCATCGAGTCCCGGGCTCACCGTGTGGATGGTCGGTCCGACGAGGGCACCGGACTCGATGTCCGCAACGATCGGTGCGAGCTCGACGAACCCCCACAGGTTTCGGACGGTCGTGACGCCGGCGGCGGGGTACAGTGGCGCGTCCGCGCGGCTCATGTGCACGTGCATGTCCGCGAGCCCGGGCAGCAGGGACCTGCCGTCCGCCTCCACGATGCGCGCTCCGGCGGGGATCTCGACGGCGCCGTCGGGTGCGACGGCCTGGATGAGGCCGTCGGCGACGAGCACGGTGTGGCCGGGGAGCCGCCGTTCGGCGTCCATGGGGACCACCGTGGCCCCGGTGATCGCGAGCGAGACGCCAGTTCCGGGACCCGCATCGATGACCGCGTCGCCCCCGACCGTTCCCGTGGCCGTCTGCCCCCCGCAGCCCGTGAGGGCTCCGAGTGAGAAGGCGACGACCGGTCCGGAGAGCCACAGCGCGGCGCGTCGGTCCACCATCGTCTCTCCTGTCGGGTTCACGCCGGGGTTCCGGATGGGAACGCGCGACCCCGGCATCGTGCGACGAGCGGGCTACACCACCTTCTCCTTCCAGCGTCCGCGCCGGAAGATGAGCACGCCCACGACCGCCGAGAGCGAGAACGCGATCGACACCGCCCAGAACACGCCGTCCGGCCCCAGATCCAGCGTCTTCGCCAGGATCCAGGCGAGCGGAAGCTGGACGAGCCAGAACACGAAGAAGTTGATGCGCGTCGGTGTCCCCGTGTCCCCCGCCCCGTTGAACGCCTGCATGGTGACCATCCCCCACGCGTAGAAGATGTACCCGTAGCTGATGATCCGGAGCGCGCGCGTGCCGACGGCGTGCGTCTCCGGATCGGGCGCGAACGGCGAGATGATCTGGTGTGCGAAGATCACGAATACGAGCGTGACGAGCGCCATGAAGCCCATGTTCCACATCCCCGTCACGTACACCGACTTCTCGGCGCGGTGCGGCCTCTTCGCGCCCAGGTTCTGCCCCACCAGCGTGGCCGCCGCGTTCGAGAGACCCCACGCCGGCAGCAGGATGAAGATCACGATGCGGATCGCGAGCACGTATCCCGCGAGCGCGATCGCGCCGAACGTGGCCAGGATGCGGATGAGCCCGATGTAGCTGGCCTGCGAGACCAGCATCTGGCCCACGCCGCCCCGCGACACGCGCAGCAGGTTCATGACGATCGAGCGGTCGATCACCATGTCCTCGCGCCCCACGTGGATGCGTCTGCTCCGCCGCATGCCGCGGAACTGGTACAGGACGCCGGTGCCGCGCCCGATCGTGGTGGCCACCGCGGCGCCGGTGAGCCCGAGCTCGGGAAACGGTCCGAACCCGGTGATGAGGAGCGGGTCGAGGACGACGTTGATCCCGTTCGCGAGCCACACCGAGCGCATGGCCATCGAGGCGTCCCCCGCCCCCCGGAAGATCGCGTTGTTGAGGAAGAGGAGGATGATGACGGCCATCCCGCCGTACTGGATGCGGGCGTACGGGGTCCCGATCGCGACGGTCTCCTCGTCGGCTCCCATGACGCGCAGGAGGTCGGGTGCCCAGATGATGCCCACGATCCCGAGCAGCGCCGAGACCACGATCCCGACCACGATCGCCTGGAACGCCGAGCGCGCGGCGCCCCGGTGGTCCTTCTCCCCGACCCGGCGGGCGACGAGCGCCGTGGTGGACATCGCGAGCCCCACGGCGATCGCGTACACGACCTCGAGGAACGTCTCGGTGAGCCCGAGAGCGGCGAGCGCCGGGGCCCCGAGCCCGGCCACGAAGTACGCGTCCACGACCACGAACAACGACTCGCCCGCCATCTCGAGCACCATCGGGAGCGCGAGCAGAAACACGGCGCGGTTGAGGCTGCCGCTCGTGAAGTCCTGCTCGGAGCCCTCGAACGACTCGCGCACCGTGGCCCAGATGCCGTGACGTGCCGGCACGGTCCTGCCGGGGTCGCCCGGCGGTGCGGTGCCCTCGGGGATGGGTGCGGGCCGATCGGAGTCGGACCCCGGTGGATCGGGGTCGGGCGCACCGGTACCACGGCCCGAGTTCGCTTCCGGGGGCGACATCGGAGCCTCGTGAGTCGGAGGCTCTGGAGCCCCGTCGGGCGTGCGGTCCATCGATCGGTCCTGTCGAAAAGCGAGCCGCCCATTGTCGGCGGGCGGCCGGGGCGATGCAAGAGACGAGGTGGAGCGGGACAGGGTTTCGGGTACGCGGTCCATGATTCGGGAAGGCGCGCCATCGGGGCTCGGGTCGGCGTACGTCGTTCCGCACGTTGTCGATCGGGAGGGCGGCCGATCGACCATCTCGTGAAAGAACTGGCGAGGAGGTGCACATGCTGAACGACAACGACGCCATGGCCACGATCGCGGTCCGCGACCTGGCCGAGGCGAGACGGTTCTACGAACAGAAGCTGGGGCTGAGGCCGGTCGGGGAGGAGGCCCCCACGGTCGCCACGTACCGGAGCGGCCGCTCGACGATCGTCGTGTACGAGTCCGAGCACGCGGGCACCAACCGTGCGACGTCCGCCACATGGAGCGTGGGCGAGGGGATCGACGCCATCGTCCGTGCGCTGAAGGACGCGGGCGTCGAGTTCGAGCACTACGATCTGCCCGGCATGAACCGGGAGGGAGACCTGCACGTGGCGGACGGCTTCAAGGCGGCGTGGTTCACCGATCCGGACGGCAACATCCTGCACCTCAACAACATGTAGACCGGCGACCGGCCGGCCCCGCTCGCGCCGGTGGCCCCGGCCGGGTGGGAGGCGACCCCTTCGGCGCGGGGCCGCCCGATCAGACGGACCCGCTCCGCTGCACCTCGTACGTCAGGGCCACGAACACGTCCGCGTGTCGTTCGACGCCGGTCAGCTTCAGGGGGGGCGTCGCGATCCGGCGTGGCAGGAGCGGAGCGCCGGATCCGAGCGTGACCGGCGCCACGTGCAGGATGAGCTCGTCGAGGAGCCCCCGGTCGTGGAACTGGCCGACGAGGTCGCCGCCACCCATGAGCCAGATGTTCCTGTCACCCGCGACCTCCACCATCTCGGCGTGGACGGGGTCCACGTCTCCCCGCACGAACCGGATGTCGGCGCCCGGCACGGCCGGGAGCTCCCGGCTGCTGAACACCCACGTGGGAATGTCGAACGGCCACTTGTCCGCGTTCTCGAGCATGTCCTCCTTATCGAGCACCCACTCGTACGTCGTCGAGCCCACCGCGGCGGCGCCGATTCGCCCGATGAACCGGGGATAGTCGTCCTTCATGCTCTCGATCTCTCCGAACTGGAAGAGCCAGTCGAGCGAGTTCGCGTCGTCGGCGATGTATCCGTCGATGCTGGTGGCGGTGTAGTACTGGGTCTTCACGCCTTGTGCTCCTTCCGATCGGTGGGCGGCCGAATGCCGCATCGATCATATGGAGATCGAAGGAGCTTTCCCATGTCGACGCCCGATGGCCCGGTGGCGCGACGGACGGCGAGGCGTCGTCCACCTCGCGCACGCCACAGCCGCATCCGAGGTTGATGCGGACGGGAGGACGAGGTCGGAGCCTCCAGGACACGACGCGAAGCGGGGGTCATGATGCGAACGGAACGGGAGATCGACGAGCTGAGGACCGAGATCCGCCGTCTCAAGCGCTGGCTGGGGGCCGCGGGCATCCTCGGTCTCGCCATTCTCGCGACCGCGGCAGCGGACCGGAACGGTTCATTTCAGGAGATCGAGGCGGAGCGCATCCGCATCGTCGGGCCTGACGGCAAGCTCGCGCTCGCCATCGGGCACGCCGGAGGGCTTCCGGGGCCGATGATGAACGGCCGGCAGTTCCCGCAGGAGGTCTCCGGGGGACGCACCCGCGCCGCCGGCATGATCTTCTTCAACGACCAGGGCGACGAGGTGGGCGGGCTCACGTATCACGGGGAGCCCACCGGGGACGGCTACACCGCCGTCGGGCACCTTTCGTTCGACCAGTGGAAGCAGGACCAGGTCGTCGCGCTCCAGTACCAGGACGACGGGACGCGCCGCTCCGCCGGTCTCAACATCTGGGATCGCTCGACCACGCTCGACATCATGCGGCTGCTCGAGCTCGCCGAGGACCGCGTCGAGGCGACGAGCGACGCGGCGCGCGACTCGATCCGTCGCGAGATGCAGGCGCTGGCCGCCGAAGGCGAGCCCGGGGCGCACCGCGTGTTCCTGGGAAGCGCCGACCGGGCGGCGACGCTGCTCCTGCGCGACACCGAGGGCCGGCCGCGGCTCCGGATCGAGGTCGACTCGGCCGACGTCGCGCGCATCGATTTCCTCGACGAGAGCGGAGCGGTGATCCACACGCTGCCGCCCGATGGGGGTCCCTGACCGGATCTGTCAGCGGGCGTCCGACGCCGGTCGATTTCGGGTGCCGCCCGAGATCTCCGCCGGAGATGCGGCCGGAACCACGTGTCGACGCGCTCCCACGCGACCGGTGCCGTCGATTCCCGGCGTCGCCGGACGACCATCCCTGAACGGCACGTGTGAACCGCCGTGGCGTACGGCGAGAGCGAAAGGGGATTCCGATGTCGAAGACATCCATGCCTGGCGAGTCGTCCCGCGGCACCGGGTGGTCGCTCCCGCGCTCGTGGGCGCCACGCCTTCGGAGCGTCCTGCGGATCGTCGCCGCCTTCGTGTTCATCCAGTACGGGACCGCCAAGCTGTTCGCCTTCCCGGGAGCGATCATGCCGGACGGAGGCACCGCGCCGCTCGCCTCGCTGGCCGGCGTCGCCGGGTTGCTCGAGACGGTGGGGGGCGCGTTCCTGCTCCTGGGGCTGTTCACGGGTCCGGTGGCGTTTCTGCTCTCGGGTGAGATGGCCGTGGCCTATTTCTATGGGCACGCGCCCCTGGGTTTCTGGCCGGTCCTCAACCAGGGGGCGCCCGCCGTGTTCTACGCGTTCATGTTTCTGTATCTCTCGGCCGCGGGTCCCGGGCCCTGGAGCCTAGACGCACTCCGCGCGCGAGGGTGATTCCCCGCATCGGGATCATCCGCAAGACGGGGAACTCGGAATGCAGGGGGGCCGCGGGGCAGCCGCATGGTCTATGCTGTGGCTCCCCGCTAGCGTCAATCGCGAGCGAACACTCGATCGCAGTGGACGGGTGGCGACCGATGCATCACGTACGGCGACGACGACAGCGCCAGCCGGGCGGCCCGACGCCCGTGGTGAAGTGGTTTTCTGTCCTCTTCACGATGGCAGCATTGGCGTGCGCCGATCGCGACCCGGCGCACATGCCGGGGTCGGAGGCATCAGGTCGAGCATCGACCCCCGGTCTCGGCGAGGACGGACCCCTCGAAGTGGTTCGGCGCCCCCTCGCGGACGCGCCGCCCGAGATCTCCGCCGCCACCGCACGGACATTCGCGCGGCTGTGGATCCGCGACTTCGCGGGGGAGGCGTACCTGGAACGCGGTCGCGATGCCCAGATCGATATGAACGCCCTCGAGCCGTGCGGACGTGTCTTCTATGCGGCGACTCCCTTCGCGACTCCCGACAGCAGCCTTCCGCTCGTCGTCAGGAAGGGCTTCGGGCCACAGTGGCTCGTCGTCTTCTGCGACGGTTCCGGTCCTTCCGTCATGGTGGCCGTCAATGCATGGGCCACGGATGTCCATGTGCGGCAGGACCGTCTCGTCTTGCCGCAGCCCTTCGGTAACAATTTCTCGGGTCGCGGGATAACCATCGACAGGCGCTGGGTACTGCCCACGCCCGAGGAGGCCGTGAGGTGGGTGGAAGCGTTGCTCGGGGAGCCTCGCGTGTCCGGTCCACCCGAATTGGTGCTCGTACCGCAGATCATCCCGCAGGAGGCACGTTGGCACGTGAAGCTCGCGGAGGACCTCCTGGTTTCGCCGCGCGGCGGTGGTCCTCCGGTCAGGACCCGAGAGCTGCACGTGGGTGTCTTCGGCGAGGCCGGAGGCGTGACGATCGGTGTCCCCCGCCGAAACCCGCCGGAAGGGATCGAACGGGGGATCTTCATTGCGTTCGACTCGCTCGGCGAACCCGTGAGGAGTCGGCGGATCTTTCGGTACCGTCGCGACATCCCGGTGCTCGCCACGCCGATCGCCGTCGCGGGGGCGCCTACTCGCTCGCCGTAGGCCCTGGCGCTTCGATCTTCCGTCGGCGCTCGATCACGAGTCCCCAGACGGCCAGCGTCAGCGAGCCGGCGATGAGCGCCACGACGACCAGGATCGTGTCGTGCAGACCCGCCACCTGGGCGGCGTGCGCGGCCGCGCTCGGCTCGCCGGCGGTGCTGGAGTGGGCTCCGACCCGGGCGGCCCACACCGCGCCGAGGATCGAGATCCCGCTGAGCTGACCCGTGATGCGCGTGATCGTGAGAAGCCCCGAGGTCACACCGAGCCGCTGCTGCGGGACCGAGCCCATGATCGCGCTGTTGTTGGGCGACTGGAAGATCCCCATCCCGAGCCCCACCGGGAACAGGACCAGCAGGTAGTGGAGCGCGCTCGTCTCCAGATCGAGCGTCAGCATGAGCAGGTATCCGCACAGGAGCACGGCGAGCCCCGCCACCGTGACCGGACGGGGTCCGACGCGGTCCGACAACGACCCGCTCACGGGGGCCGCCAGGCCCAGCGCCAGCGGGGCCGAGGCGAGCAGGAGCCCCACCTCGCGCGGCGAGTAGCCGAGCACGTTCTCGAGGTAGAACGGGAGGAGCACGAGGAGACCCGCGATCGCCGCGAAGCTGGCCCAGCCGGTGAACAGGTTCACGCTCAGGAGCCGGTTCCGGAACATCGACAGGTCGAGCATGGGCTGCTCCACCCGGCGCTCGATGGCGATGAACGCGGCGAGGGCCGCGAGCCCGAAGCCGAGGAGACCGAGGACGAGTCCATCGGCGAATCCGCGCAACTGCCCGAAGGTGAGTCCGAGCATGAGGCTCAGAAGCGCGGTGAAGAACGCGCCCGCGCCGACGAAGTCGAAGCGCTCGCCCCCGGGGGGCGGGATGTTCGGGACGAACCGCGCGGCGGTCCACGTACCGACGATCCCGATCGGGAGGTTGACGAAGAAGATCCACCGCCAGCCCAGGCTGTCGATGAGGAACCCGCCGAGCGTGGGGCCGATGACGATCCCCACCGAGACGATCGCCCCGCCGATCCCCAGCGCGCGGCCCCGCTGCGCGGGAGGGAACGCCTCGGTGATGATCGCGAAGCCGAGCGCGAACACCATGGCGGCGCCGAGGGCCTGGAAGACGCGGAGCCCGATGAGCCAACCGACGCTCGGCGACAGCCCGGCGAGGACCGAGCCGAGCGTGAACAGGCCGAACCCGACGGTATAGATGGGCTTCTTCCCCACGATGTCGCCCAGGCGTCCGATCCCGAGCACGAGGCTCGCGAGCGTGAGCAGATAGCCGAGCACCACCCACTGGACGTGCGCGAACGTGGTGTGGAAGCTCTCGACCAGCGTGGGGAGCGCCACGTTCACGATGCTGCCGTCAATCGTGCCGAGGAAGATGCCCATGGCCACGGCGAGCATCACCCACCACTTGCGGGCGTAGTCGACCCCGGGCGGCGCGTTCCCGGCTGGCGAATCTGCGGATGTGGACGGCGTCAAGCGACTCCCCGGTCTCCGGTTCCGTTGGCGGCACCAGGATACGGGCCGGGGGGCCGGCGGGTTCCATCCTGCGGAGAGCCGCCGGGTGAGTTACTCGGCCTTGAGCGTCTCGATCGGGTCCACGCGCCCGGCCTTGCGTGACGCGAGGTACGTCGCGGCCGCCACGGTGACCAGGAGCAGCGCGGTCGCGGTTGCCAGCGTCAGCGGATCGCCGGGAGCCACCTCGAACAGGAGTGCGCGCAGGGCGCGCGTGGCCACGAGGGCGCCGGCCAGGCCCGCCACGGCGCCCACGATCGCCACCCCGAGCGACTGGCCGAGGAACATGCGGATCACCTGCTCGAGCCGCGCGCCGAGGGCGAGACGCACCGCGATCTCCCGCGAGCGCTCGACCACGAGCTGCGCCACGATCCCGTACATCCCGATCGTGCTCAGCAGCAGCGCCATGGCGGCCGCGATCCCGAGCAGCAGGAGCGTAAAGGAGACGCGGGAGACGGCCGGCGAGTTGGCGATGGCCGCATCCAGCACGTCGACCTCACCGATCGGGATGCCCGGATCGAGGTCGCCGAGGATGCGGCGCACCGCGGGCACGAGACCGGCCGGGTCGGCGGTCGATTCTACGACCACCCGCATCGCGTTCGGGGGCGACCACAACGGGGCGCCCTCCATGGGGTACATGGGATAGAACACGGCCTCGAACGGCGGCCGGTCGAGCCCCTCGGAGCGGAAGTCGTCCGCCACGCCGATCACCCGGTAGAACGGCTGCGACCAGCCGTTCCCCTTGATCCCCTTCCCGATCGCGGACTCACCGGGCCACAGACGATCGGCGAGCGCGCGCGTCACCACGACGCCACCCGCCCCAGCCTCCATCTCGGTCCAGCCGGGCGTGGCTCCGTCCACCGGGATGTCGAGCGTCTCGAAGAAGCCCGGCGCGGCGAGCGCGTATTCGATGCATGGCGGCTCCTCGCCGGAATCGGGCGGCCGGTCCTCGATGTAGGACGCGGCGCACGGGCCGCCGTCGATGAGGGGGAGCCGCGTGGTCGCGCCGGCGTGGATCACGCCCGGCAGGCGCTCGAGCTCGGAGATGAAGCGGCGATAGAAGGCGCCCACCTCCTCGTACGACCCGTAGCGCGAGCGGGACAGGAAGATCTCCACCGCCAGCACATCGGACGGGTCGAAGCCGGGCTCTGTCGACCGCATCCGCTCGAGGCTCCGGAGCATGAGGCCCCCGGCGGCGAGCAGTACGAGGGCGAGCGCCATCTGGCCCGCCAGCATGAGCCGTCGGACGCGGTTCCGGCTTCGCGACGGCGTCGTACGGCTCCCGGACTCGCGGGCCAGATCGGTGGCCCGGTCGAACGCGCCGTAGGCGAGCGGGACCAGACCGAGGATCACCCCGAGCGCGAGGCTCACTCCGATGGTGAACCACACCGTGGGGGCCGCCAGACCAAGCTCCTCGAGACGCGGAAGCGCGGCGGGGGCGTTCGCGTTCAGAAGCGCGATGCCGGCCCGCGCCACGCCCAGCGCGAGCGCGCCGGCGAACAGGCACAGCACGAGCGTCTCCGACAGGCTCTGCCATACCAGATGGCGTCGCCGCGCGCCGAGCGCCGCGCGCACGGCGAAGTCGCGGCGGCGGGCCTCGATGCGCACGAGGTAGAGGTTGGTGATGTTGGCCACCGCGATCACGAGGAGGAGGCCGGCCGCCCCGAACAGGATCCACATCGTCCGGCCGATGTCGCCGAGGACGTAGTCCTTGAGCGGGACGACGCGGGTGCGGAACCCGGTTCCGTCCATGAAGGACGAGGGGTACGCGCCCGGGAACTTCTCGCTGAACATCGACGTCAGCCGGTCGAGGTCGGCCTGCGCGGCGGCGACAGGAGTGTCCGGCCCGAGCCGCCCGACGGCCGAGAGCCAGTGCGCGTTCACCGGCGCGTCCGAGGGGTCCAGCTTGAGCGTCCGGAGCACATCGACCGGCCCCTCCGGCAGCCCGAGGCCGCGCTCGAGGACGCCGAGAACCTCGTACGAGAAGCCGTCGAGATCGATGGTCGAGCCCAGCACGCCGGGATCGCCGCCGAACTGGTTCCGCCAGAACCCGTACCCCAGGACGACCGTCCGCGGGGCTCCCGGGAGGTCCTCGCCGGGATCGAACCAGCGGCCCGCCGCGGTGCGGAGCGCGAGCACGTCGCCGAGCGTCGCCGTGACGGCGGCGTAGCGGACGCGGGCGGGTCCGGCCTCGCTGACGAAGTTCGCGCCGCCCGCGGAGTACCCCGCGATGGTCACGAGGGCCTCGCCGTTGTCGCGGAAGTCGAAGTAGCCCGCCTGCGAAAGCCCCCACACGGCATCTTCGCCCATGGACGGCACCGCGCTCTCGAGGCGCACGAGCTCGCCGGCTTCGGCGTACGGGAGTGGGCTCAGGACCACGCCGTCGAGCACCGTGAACAGCGCCGAGAACGCCCCGATGGCGAGCGTGAGGGTGAGGACCGCGAACAGCGTGAACTCGGGTCTCCGGAGCAGCCGCCTGACGGCGTACCGGACCCCGCGCGCCGCGTCGGCCACGTGCTCCGAACGCGCCTCCACGCGGCCGACGTGGCGGTCCA
>Ga0299913_10002802_pt1 | contig 13954 bp, 14 predicted proteins | sample RVTome_9_FD_201360 | JGI IMG/M metagenome (GOLD analysis project Ga0299913, IMG submission 201360) | Soil microbial communities from uranium-contaminated site in the Upper Colorado River Basin, Wyoming, United States - RVT155D38 (version 2) ... | reverse complement strand
CCCTTTGGGGAACGACCAGTCGTCGTATCGGGGGCGATGGGCGATGAGGACCTTGAGGTTGCCCTTGGCAGTGCGGCGGAAGACCAACCCACCGGCGGCTCTGACGACCTTGCTCGACATTGGCCCTCCAGGTTAGGCGTGAGAACGGAGGTCAGAGAGAGCGCCGGGTCCCAGAGCGAAGGGTGCGCCGGGCCTCGGAGCGAATCGATCGGCGGGCGTCTGCGCCCGAAGCCGCCGGCTCATGGGCGGCAGTGAGATCGATGGTCACGTCGCCACAGGTGTCACAGACCCGACGGATGATCCCGGCCCCGATGTACTGGGCATCCCCATAGGCATGCCGGCCCTTCTTGCAAGCAGAGAGGCGATGCTTGGGGCGATCCTCGTCGCGGAGATGGGTCATTTCGCGAAAAGTATCCTAGAGGAACACGGTACGCCCGCAATGGTTTGAGTCCGATGAGCCCCCTCCCGGCTTTGCCGTACTCCCCCAACCTGGCCTTCCGGCCAGGCCCCCCTCCCGGCTTCGCCGTACTCCCCCCAACACTCACTCCGTTCGCTGGGGGGAGACATGCACTCACTCCCTTTGCTGGGGGGAGAAACGCGTGACCATATTTCCTCCCCCAGGGAGCGGAGCGACCGTTGGGGGAAGGTGCCCCGAAGGGGCGGAGGGGGCTCCAAATACCAAGTGCCAACCGACTCCTCAGCCGGCCATCACCTGGTGAATCGCCGCCTCGACACGCGTCGAGTCGATCAAGGCGTGCTTCTCGATGGCGAATTGGGGCCAGGGGACGTCATAGCCGGTGACCCGGACGATGGGTGCCTGGAGTTCGTAGAGGGCCTCCTGGGCCACGACGGCGGCGACCTCGGCGGCCACCCCGGCCGAGCCCTGGGGCTCCTGGACCAGAAGCAGCCGGCCGGTCCTGGAGACCGACTCGAGAACGGTCTCCCGGTCCCAGGGGAAAAGCGTCCGCAGGTCGATGACCTCGACCGACACCCCGGAGTCACCGGCTGCTTCCAGGGACACGGGGACCATCGCACCGTAGGTGACCAGGGTCAGATCGGTTCCCGTCGACCTCACTCGAGCCTTCCCGATGGGAATGGTGTAGTGGTCGATCGGGACGTCCTCCCGCCCCGCTCTATAAAGCACCTTGGGCTCGAGGAAGATGACCGGGTCCTCCCCTTCCAGGGCAGCCGCGAGCAGTCCTTTGGCATCGGTCGGCGTCGAAGGGCAGATCACCACCAGGCCCGGGGCATGGACGAAATAGGCCTCCGGGGAGTCGCAGTGATGTTCGTGGGCGCCGATGCCGGCGCCACTCGGGAACCGAACTACGACCGGCATGGGGCTGTGGCCCCGGCTGCGGAAACGGAACCTGCCGAGATGGCTCACGATCTGGTCGAAAGCGGGGTAGACGAAACCGTCGAACTGCACCTCCGCCACGGGACGGGCGCCGGCGAGGGCCATGCCCACCGCCGCCCCCACTATCCCTGACTCGTTGAGCGGTGTGTCGATGACACGTTCCGCGCCATACTCGGCCTGGAGGCCCTCGGTGATGCGGAAGACACCGCCGGCGAGACCGACATCCTCGCCGAGGATGATGACGTTCTCGCTTGCAGCCATTGCCTCGTCGAGGCCGGCATTGATCGCCTCGGCCATCGTCCACGACTCGGTTGGCCCGGTCAGGTCGGGCTCCTCTCCGACTGCCCACACCTCATCGGAGTGGAACTCGGTCAGCTGCTCGCCATGAGCCTCCTGCATCCCGTGGAGCTGGTCGACGACATGTGCCGGGATCTTCGAGAACGCCTGTCTGACCGCGTCGTCACGACCGGGAAGGGGCTCGGCTTCGATCGCAGTTATCGCCGCGTCAACCCGGTCGACGACTTCCATCGCCACCTTCTCACCGGCCCGCTCGTCCCACTCACCACGGTGCTCCAGAAAACGCCGGAGCCGCTCGATGGGATCTTTCTTCTTCCAGGCGTCCACCTCTTCGTCGCTGCGATAGAGCGACGGATCGTCGGCCGTGGCGTGGGGGCCGTAGCGATAGGTCATCGCCTCGATCAAGGTGGGTCCCTCGCCCTCGCGGGCACGCCGCGCGGCGAGACGGGTGGCGAGATACATCGCGATCGGGTCCATCCCGTCTACTCGCAGGCCCTCGAAACCGTACGCCTGTGCCTTTTGGGCGATCGTCGCCGACGCGGTCTGTTTCTCGTAGGGGACCGAGATCGCATAGAGGTTGTTGGCGCAAATGAAGATGGTCGGTGTCTTCCAGACTCCGGCGAAGTTCATGCCTGAGTGAAAGTCGGTCTCGGAGGTGGCGCCGTCGCCGAAATAGACCGCTGTGACCGTGTCTTCGCCCCTGAGCTTGGTCATGTAGGAGTAGCCGACTGCATGAGGAAGCTGGCTGGCGATCGGGACCGTCACGATCCCCGTCCGGTACTTGTCGATGTCCCAACCGGCGTTGGGGAGCCCTTTCCAATAGGCGAGGAGAACCTCAATCGGCAGCCCCCGGGTTACCTGGACACCGTGCTCGCGGTAGGAGGGGAACACAAAGTCTCGCTCGCGAAGTGCCAGCGCCGAGCCGATCTGGACGGCTTCCTGGCCTTCCAGCATCGCGTACGTCCCGATTCTCCCTTGACGCTGCAGGGCCAGCATTCGCCGATCGAGCGCCCTCGCCAAGACCATGTCGCGATACATCGCCTGGTAGAGCTCGGGATCGAGGCCGGGGTCGTCGCCGACCAGGTCCCCGTGCTCATCGATGATTCCCAACGGCTTCAATCTCGACCCCATAGTCGGCTTCGGGATCAGAGCTTCCAGCCCTCGACCTAGCCCTGATTTTCGCTGGCTCAACGCGGGCACCCATGACGGCCCCCGGAGCTCATGGAGACATGAAGAGCTGGCGATTGCATGGTAAATGACGAGAGGGACGGCATGTCGTGAGTCTGCCACATTCTCAGCTCTCTTCGACATACTCCTTCCCGCTAGATTCCGGGAGGTGCCGACGTTCCGAGCGGACCTGGACTCCATCAAGCCCTACATCCCGGGGCGACCGATCGAAGAGGTCGCCCGGGAGATCGGCATCGACCCGGACTCAGTGGTCAAGCTCGCATCGAACGAGAGCCCGTATGGGCCATTTCCCGGCGTTGTGGAGGCGGCGGCCGCCGCACTGGCCGAGTCGAACCGGTATCCGGACAATGACCTGCACGATCTGGCGACAGCCCTGGCCAAGACAGTGGGAGCTCCCACCGACCATCTTTGGTTTGGCGCCGGCAGCACCGGCCTGATCTCGGCGATCGCCACCGCGGTCGGCGGGCCTGGCACCTCGTCGGTCTATGCCTGGCCATCGTTCGTGATGTACCGCATCGTGTCACGAATCGCGATGACCGAGCCCATCGAGGTGCCCCTCACCCCTGACATGGCCCTCGATCTGGAAGCCATGGAAGCGGCTGTCCGGAACGACACCACCCTGATGTACGTCTGCAACCCGAACAACCCGACGGGCAGGGTTGTCGACACCGGTTCCGTTGAGAGGATGATCGGTTCGCTGCCCGATCGGGTACTCGTGGTGGTGGACGAGGCATATCACCACTACGTGGACGATCCCGGCTATCAGACCCTGATCCCGGTCGCCCTCGAGACACCGAATCTCGTCGTCCTGCGCACCTTTTCCAAGATCTACGGGCTGGCGACACTTCGGGTCGGGGTGGCCATCGGCGTGCCGGATACTCTGGCCGAACTGCGCAAGACCCAGGCACCGTTCACCGTGAGCCAGGTCGCCCAGGTCGCGGCGACGGTTTCGCTCGGCAACGACGCCGAGCTCGCCCGGCGCATCGCGGCGAATGCCGCGGCCCGCTTCAGCCTCACCGACGCCCTCAACGAGAGAGGCATTCGGGTGACCGGAAGCGAGACGAACTTCGTGTTCGCACGTCTCGGCCACGGCTCTTTCGACGTCGGGCAGGCTTTCACCGAGCATGGCGTGATCATTCGACCGATCTCCGGGGGGTGGGCGCGGATCACCATTGGCACGCCCGACGAGAACCTGCACTTCCTCGAGGCGTTGGATCGGATCGACTTCACTACGGGCAGGAATTGATGCGCCCCCAGGTCGCGTTAACCTGGCCGACGTTTCAAATCTGCATATCCCCGTGATTCGGCAGGGTGCCGCGCGGTCAGGGAGGTTCAACCACCAATGAAGACACTGGTCAATACTCTGTCCTGGGCTGTGCGCAAGGCGCCATGGGTGGTCATCATCGCCACCGTGGTCGCCTCGATGGCCTTGGGGGCCGCCTCCGGCAACTTCCAGCCCGCCGAGGACCAAAACGAGTCATTTGCCCCCGACGCCCCCGAATTATTGGCCGCGACCCGGATCGGAGACGTCTTCGGCAGCAGCCAAAGAGTGATGCAGGTCTTGATCCGCTCCGACGGCGGCGACGTGATAACCGCCGACGGGCTGGCCGCGGTCACCGCTATCGAGACGGCGATCCGCGAGAGTGAGTTGGCTGAGCTGCTCGCCGACCGCCCCAACAACCCGGCGATAGTCAGCTACCTCGCCCCTCTCCAGTTCGCGGTGGCGGAAGGCGCCCCGGCGCCCTCTTCCGACGAAGACGTCAAGGCCGCCTTCACCGACGCCTATGACCAGTCTCCCCGGCAACAGCAGGATTTCGTGAACCTGCTGCTTCCCGCCGACGCCGATGTCGGCAGCGCCACGGCCGATCTCGGGATCATCGCCGTCTCCTACCAGGGAAGTGACGACTTCGATGTGTCGGCCGACCGGGCGTCGATCGCCGCAGAGGCCGTCGAGAGCGCCGAGCTCCCCGGCGGGATCGTGGCCGAGCCGTTCAACTCGGATCTGATCTTTGCCAACCAGGATGACTTCACCGGCGAGATCTCCCGGATGTTCCTCGCAGCCGGGTTCATCATCATCTCCGTCCTGGCCGCCGTCTACCTGATCCGGCCGGTGCGGAGGTCGATGAAGACCCTGGCCAACGTGGGATTCGTGCTCCTGTTCGCGGCCATCGCCTATGTGACTCTCCCCTCCCTGGCCGCCATCTTCCCCGATGTCCTCGGCGAGTCGATCGCGGATTGGGAGACAGGCCCTGTCGCCATGACGGCGGCTGGGGTCCTCCTCCTCGTGTTCGCCATGTGGAGCATCGCCTCGGGCCGGCTGCGGCGCACCGTCGCCGACACCATGCTGACCATGGCGACCATTTTCTTCGCCATCTCGTGGATGAACGGATTCGGCTACTTCATCTACGGCGCCTCGGGGCCGATGACCCAGATCCTCCCCATCCTCCTCATCGGTCTCGGGGTCGACTATGCGATTCACCTCACCTCGAGATATCGCGAGGATGTCTCCCGGGGCGCCTCAGTGGACGATTCGATCTCGCGGGCGATCAAGACAGTCGGGGTTGCCCTCGTACTGGCGACGGTGACCACCGCGGTCGGCTTCCTGACCAACGTGTTCAATGAGATCCCCGCCTTGAGGGAGTTCGGGCTCTTGGCTGCGATCGGGATCGGCGCTTCGTTCTTGCTCACGCTGACCTTCGTGCCCGCGGTGAGGGAGGTCCTCGATCGGCGCGCCGAGCGCAAGGACGGCCTCGACCACGAGGCGATGGCCGGGAGCGCCTCGAGAGTCCTGCCCCGGTTGATCGGGTCGACATCCGTCCTGGCGCGACGGTTCGCGGTCCAGGTGACCATGATCTCCCTGGTGCTCGGGCTCGTCGGCGGCTGGGCGACCTTCACCCAGCTCGAAGCCTCCTTCAACTTCCTGGACTTCGTGCCTACGACCTCCCCGATTCGGGGAACCGCGGTGACCCTGACCGACCGCTTCGAGTTCCCCGAGACGACCAGCGTCCTCGTCGAAGGTGACGACCTGGCCTCCGCCGACTCTTGGAACTCAATGGCCGCGGCAACATTCCGCCTCGGGGAGACCGAAGATGTCATCACGACCGACGGCTTCCCCCTTGCCGAGTCACCCGTCTCCGTCGTATCTCAGCTGACCAACCCGGAATCTCCCGGGTTCTCCCAGCCGGTGGCCGACGCTGCCTCCGCTGCCGGCCTCGGCGCCGACCTGTCGGTGACCGGTGACGTCACCGGGGTCTATGAAGCGGCCTTTGCCGCCGCGCCCGAGCAGATGGGCCAGGTCCTGAATCGGTCCGGGTCCTACCAAACGGCCCTGTTCTCGATCCAGACCCAGGCGGGTCAGGACGACGTCACTCAGTTGCGGGACGGTCTCGACGCCGCCTTCGCCCCGGTTGGGGCCAATGGGGATGCCGCCACGCCGACGTCGGAAGCGATCATTGGTGACGTCGTAGTCACGACCCTGAGAAATTCTCAGGTTTCTTCGCTCCTGCTCACCCTCGGTGCGGCTCTTCTCCTGTTGATCGTCAACTTCTGGTTCGAGGTGCGACGCCCATTCCTGGGGCTGATCACGACGATTCCAGTCGGACTGGTGGTCTTGCTCGCGTTTGGGATCATGGCCGCCTTTGGCATCCCGTTCGGTCCGGTGACGGCGACGATCGCCGCCATGGCGATCGGTATCGGGATCCCGTACATGATTCACATCACCCATCGCTACGAGGAGGATCGGGCCCGCCTCGAGGGCGCCGACGAGGCGATTCACAGCACCCTGACCTTCACCGGCGGCGCTCTCGCCGGCTCGGCCATCACCACCATCGCCGGGTTCGGGATCCTGGTCGTCTCGTCCACGATCCCGTTCCGGCAGTTCGGGTTCGTCACCGCCTACACGATCCTCCTGGCGCTGCTCGCGGCGGTTCTGATCCTTCCCAGCTATCTCCTCCTGTGGGACAGGTGGCACCGACGGCGGGGCTCCGACGCGATGCGTCATGCCTCGGTCGAGGCGCCGCCGCCCGTGGACGAGCCGATAACCCAGACCTGAGCAAAGCCGCTCGCAGCCGTCTCCGGGCGGCCTCGAGTGGCTATGAGTCGGAAGACCCCTGGTTTGGGGCATCCCACCAGCTTGAATGGGGTGAAGCCCCGCCCCGTCCGACGAGGAGTGATGGACACCCTTCGAATATCCGCCGAAGCAGAGCGTCTGCTCCCGTTCGCCCGGATGGTCCTCGACCGCTATCCGTTCAAGGTCGCCACCGTCCAGCATCTCGCCACACATTCCAATGTGATGTACCGGGTGGTCCTCGCCGACGGCCGGCAGTGCGTCCTTCGGGTCGGGACCCCGCATGCCAACACCCGGCAGAACATCGAATTCGAGGTTGCCTGGCTGGCAGCGCTCAACAAGGAAACTCACCTCGATGTCGTGGAGCCGATCCCCACCGGCTATGGCGGTTTCGTGGTCGAGGCAGCCGAGCCCGGGTCAACCCTGAAGAGATCGTGCGTTCTGTTCTCGTGGGTCCCGGGAGTTCCCCTCGGCACGGGGGCCGGCACATTCGGATACCGGCTCCTCGGCCGGATGAGCGCATCCCTCCACATCCACGCCCGTGACTGGATCCCACCCCACCCGGATCGGATGAGGCTGTGGGACCGGGTCTTTTACTACGACCCGGGCGCGGACCCGGTGGTTATCGACGAGGGCACCCACGATCACATCTTCACCGCGCCTCGTCGCAAGATCATCCATCGCGCCATCGACCTGGCCAACCTCGCCATCGACCTGGAGTGGCAGACGGCACGGCCCCAGGTGGTCCACGGAGATCTTCACGAATGGAACGTTCACATGGCCAAGAGCCGTCTTTACGCCTTCGACTTCGAGGATGTCATGGTGGCGACTACTGCGCAGGATGTGTCGGTGAGCCTCTACTCGTCGCGTCAACGCGACGATCACCCCGCCGTTCGATCCGCGTTCCGTAAGGGCTATGAGGAGATCGCCCCTTGGCCCGTGGCGGACGATCAGCGGATCGACATGTTCCACGCGGCTCGTCAGATCATGCTGATGAACTACGCGGCCCGGGTCCTGCCCCAGGCCGAGGGCATGGCCTATGCCCAGGACGTCATGCCCTGGCTGGAGGGCTTCGTTCGCAAGTACGGCTGAGATGATGTTCGACGACCGCCGTCATGCCGGGAAGGTGTTGGCGAAGATGGTTGTCGAAGCACAGCCCCAAGACCCGGTCGTCCTCGCCCTGCCCAGGGGAGGAGTTCCCGTCGGATACGAGGTCAGCCAGGCACTCCGCTGCCCCCTCGATGTTCTGGTGGTCAAGAAAGTTGGGCTTCCCGGGCAGCCCGAACTTGCCATGGGCGCGGTGGGCGAGCGCAACGTGACGATCGTCCATCGGCCGGTGTTGGCTGCGGCCGATGTCGGCGCGACCACTCTGAACTCGGCCATCGAGCGTTCCCGGGCCGAACTGGAAGATGCGGTGAGGCGATATCGCCCGGAGAAGGAACCCGAGGAGCTCGAGGACCGCACCGTGATCATCGTCGACGACGGGCTGGCCACCGGGTCGACGGCGCGGGCCGCCGTGGAGGTGGCGGGGTCCCGGGGCGCCGCCGCGGTCTGGCTCGCGGTTCCAGTGGCGCCGGCATCGACGGCGCGAGAGATGTCCGGCCTGGTGGACAAGCTGCTGGTTGCCCACCGACCCCGCCATTTCATCGCAGTGGGCAACTGGTATCGCGATTTCCGTCAGACGACCGATCCCGAGGTCATTGCCTTGCTTCGTGACCGCTAGCGTGGCGGCACCGTCTACGAGGAGTGTTGAATGCCGTCACTGGAGAAGTTTTGCGAGATCGAGGGTGATCTGGGCATGAACGTGATCGGTCAGGCACCCGCGGGAATGCGGATCGACTTCCCGTTCGAGGGTGTCGCCACCTCCCCCCATTGGGAGGGGGAGCGACCGGTCACAGGTGTCGACTACGCCACGGTGCGATCCGACGGGAACATGGCCCTGGACATCCACGGGGTGATCGGGGAGAAGCGGGAGAAGGTCGCCTACTCCGCGACCGGAGTGTCGATCGCCAACCCCGACAAGACGGCCAACCCGAAGGAGCTGATCGTCTTCGAGACCGGCAACGAAGATCTCGCCTGGCTCAACGACGAGGTGGCGGTGGCGTTCGGATCGGCTGGCAACGGGAAACTCACGCTCGACGTATATCTGATCCGTCCTTGAACCAAGTACCAGGTACTAAGTACTCGGGTTCCTGAAATCGGCTCTTCTCTTCTCGAGAAACGCCCTGACACCTTCCTTATGTTCCCGGGTCCTGCCGAGACGCGCCTGCTGGTCACGTTCCGCGGCGATCGCATCGAGGAACGACATCGCCGATGCACCGTGGACCAGCTTCCTGGTGGTCACCAGCGAGCCGGGGACCATGTCCGCCAGGGTGGCCCCCAACTCCACGGCTGCCGAGACCACTCGGTCGTCGGCGACGACTTCGAGGCAAAGGCCCAGGTCAGCGCATTCTTCTGCCGCCACCCGGCGGTTGGTCATCGTGATCTCCAACGCCCGGGAGATACCGACATGATGTGACAACCACCACGTCGTCCCCGAATCGGGGGCCAGCCCTATGGCCGTGAACGCGGATGTCAGGAACCCGCTCTCCGCCATGATCCTGAGGTCGCATGCCAGGGCCAGGCCCAGCCCCGCTCCGGCGGCCACCCCATTTATCGCTGCCACGACCGGCACGCTCGAATCGATGATCGCCAGCAGGGCCGGGTGGAACACCTCGTCCAAGAGCACCCCGAGGTCGGTGTCGGGGCCGATCATCGTCAGGTCGGCGCCGGAGCAGAATGCCCTCCCCGAGCCGGTCAGGACCACCGCCCGGGACTCGGTCCCGGCACGTTCCAGGCACTCTCTCAATGCCGCGGACAAATCGGCGTTTATGGCGTTGAACTGGTCGGGCCGGTCGAGGGTGATCAGGGCGACATCTCCCTCGAGCCGATAGCTCACACTCACCTCGGTGAGGGTAGCTGGGCGGAATGCCAGCGGTTCCCGGGCGTTTTGCCCTATGGTTCCTTGCAATTCGTCGCAATGCGGCGTCCCCATACGTCGACCCACAAGGAGGGGCCGTGAACAAATCCGAGATGGCTGACAAGCTCGCCGGCAAGGCGGACATCTCTAAGGCCAAGGCGGCCGAGATAATTGACCACATCTTCTCGACGAAGGATGGCGAGGGAATCATCGCCGTCGAGCTGGATGCCGGGGGCAAGGTCAACATCACCGGCTTCGGCAACTTCACCACGAAGAGCCGTGCCGGGCGTCAGGGTCGCAACCCGGCCACAGGCGCGTCGATCTGGATCGCACCGAAGAAGTACGCGCACTTCTCCGCCGCGAAGGGCCTCAAGGATCGCGTAGCCGAGTAAGTGCTCGACAGCGTTTGTCGACGGGCCCCGCTCTCTGCGGGGCCCGTTTACTTGTGGCGATGAGCCTCGACTGGGAGAGACCGGCCGCCATCGCGCATCGCGGGTCACGCGTCTTGTGGCCAGAGAACACGATGACCGCCTTCGCGGGCGCCGTCGATCTCGGGTTCCGGTATCTCGAGACCGATCTCCGACTCACCTCGGACGGAGTCATCGTCTGTATCCACGATGCGGATGTGGACCGGACCACCGACGGCGCCGGCCCGGTGTCCTCGCACACATTCGATGAGCTGCGCCGGCTCGATGCCGGATTCCGGCATCGTCGCGATGGCCATCCATATCGAGGAACGGGCGTGAATATTCCGAGCCTCGTCGAAGTGCTCACGACCTTCCCGCACGTCCGGCTGGCTCTGGACCTCAAAGAGGACGGGCTGATTCCGGCATTGATCGAACTTGGCGAATCGATCCCGCTCCATGACCGGGTCGTGGTCGGTTCCTTCTCCGACCGGCGGCTCGCCGAATTTCACACGGCGAGCGGGGGGACCGTTCCGATATCCACCGGGCAGACCACGGCGACCAATTGGGTCCTGGCAGCCCGGCTGGGCCGCGGTGTGAGGGGCGTGGCGAGCGTTTTGCAATTGCCGGTCCAGATGAGGGGGGTGCCGGTCGTCACCCGGCGCCTGGTCGAGCTGGCCCACGAGCGCGATGTCCAGGTTCAGGTGTGGACGGTCAACGACCCGATTGAGATGCAGGCCTTCCTCGATCTGGGCGTGGATGGGCTGGTCACCGACCGCCCCGACCTTCTCAAGGCAGTGCTGGAGACCCGCGGTGAATGGCGGGGTGAGTAGGTAGGTCCACGGTTTACGATCCGCAGACATGTTCCACTCTCTCGTGGCGATCTTGTTGTCCATCGGACTGGGTGGCGGCTTCGGGGAAGGTTCTGCGGAAGTCGTCTCGATCGACTCGGAGTCGATGCTGGTGTCGGTGGAGGTCGAGGTGGTGTCGTCGGCGCAGTCGGTCGTGGCCAGCTTCTTTGCTCCCGGCGACGAGCCGGTGACTCTCCCTTTGCTTCACCGGGAAGGGAACCGCTACGGACTGCAAACCGAGCTGAGGCCGGTCGATTACAGCGTCGTGTTCGAGGTCCTCGGCCCGGAGCCGGAGCAGTCCGACCCCGTGCACCTCTCGGCCATGGGCGCAGACTTCGGTGCCGTGCCCGTGGCGACGCTTCCCCCCACCGAGCAAGATGATGGGTTCAGCCCGGCTGCGAAACGGTGGGGTTGGCTGGCTCTGGCTCTGGCGGCTGCCTCCCTTGCCGTCCTCGCGTTCTGGGTGCTTGGAGACAAGGAACGAGCCAAGGGAGAGGACCACCCTGACGACGACGGGGATTCGGGCAATGCCGAGGCCGAGGACACGAGGTATGACGGGGTGATCGATGCCAGCTCGGATGATGATCCGGCCAGCGAGACCCGATGACGCCCCGGCCCTGACCGCAGTCAAGGTCGCCTCGTGGAGGAAGGCGTACGGCCAGATTTTCCCGGCCGAGTTCCTCGATTCCCTGGCCTACCCGTCGCAGTATTGGGACCGTCATCTCGACGGGCTGGTCGTCGCTGTCAACGATGGTCGCGTGGTCGGGTATTGCTCCCACGCCGCGGCCGACGACGAGGGATGGGGGGAGATCAGAGCGATCTACGTCCATCCCCGGCACCAGGGGCAGGGACACGGCTCCCGTTTGCTCGCCAGCGGTATCTCGGGCCTCCGGGAGCGGGGATTCGGGCGGGCATTGCTCTGGGTGATCGACGGCAACAGCCAGGCTCGCCGTTTCTACGAGGTTCGGGGATTTGCGGTCGGGTCGCCGTTCCGCATCGAGGACATCGGGGGCACCCAGGTCACTCTCGTTCGCTACGAGCGCGACATCTCCCCCGTGGTCAACTCCGCTTCCTCTTGACGGCCCAATAGGCGATGGCTGCGGCGATACCGCCGACGACTGCTGCGCCGGGCAGAGTCTTGGCGGCCACTCGGTCGCGCAGGGTCACGGCCGACTCGAAGAACCGGATCTCCCAACCCCTCTCGGTGGCCACCTCCAGGAGCGCCCGGTCCGGGTTGACCACGACCGGATGGCCGACCGTTTCGAGCATTGGGATGTCGGTGACGGAGTCGGAGTAGGCATAGCTCTCGAGGAGGTCGATGCCCTCCGCGCCTGCCATCTCGATGATGGCCGCAGCCTTCGCCGGGCCGTAGGCGTAGAGCTCGATCTTGCCGGTGTATCGGCCGTCCTCGTTGACCTCCGCCCTGGTCGCGATCACGTCGTGGATGGCGAGATGACGGCACAACGGCCTCACGATCTCCTCCGGGCTGGATGAGATGACCACGATCCTCCGGCCGGCTCGCCGATGCTGGTCGATGATTGCGAGTGCCTCCGAGTAGACCAGAGGAGCAAGCACCTCGTCGACGGTCGACTCGACCAGGGCGACGATCTCACTCCGATCCCATCCTGTGGTCAGGTCGGACAACTCGTCTTTGACTCTCTCCAGCTGGTCATGGTCCGCGCCGAATGCCTGGTAGTAGGCCTGGGCGATCCCCGCCTTGGCCAGGGCCCTGCCCTTGAGGAAGCCGGCCCGATATAGGGGCCTGGTGAACGCCAGAGTCGAGGACTTGGCGATGATCGTCTTGTCCAGGTCGAAAAAGGCGGCTGAGTCCATGCCGCGGACAAGGTACCCCAGGACCCGGGGATTGCCGCGCGAGGGTCTTGAAACAGGCCCCGGCACCACATATTTTCGCCGACATGGAGGGGAGAGGTAGGAGAGGTGTCATCGGCGTTGAGGCGCCCGATCCCGTCCTGTCGCTGGTGTCGAGCCTCGGGCTGGCCCTCAGCGCCGGCACCTCCCTCGTGGTCGATCTCGAAGGCGGGCTCGTCACGAGGAGGACTCTCGGCGACCTGATGGCGCACGGACCGGCCCGGGAGGAAGTGAGCCCGGGACATCCCGGAGTCGCCATCATCTCGGGCCGGGGCGTCGACGAGTCGGAGTCGAAGACGCTCATCGAAACTCTGTCCGCGCACTGGCCGTCGGTCGTCATCAGATGCCAGCCCGGGCAGTGGGCCGGCCCGATCGTCCCGGTGAGACCACTGATCCCAGGGATTCTCGCCGTCCCGACCACGACCACCGCCGTCTGGCAGCCCATGGCGTCGGGGATGCGGGCACCTGGTCGCGGGCCGGTGCTGCCTGTGCTCACCAGGAGGACGACAGTGGCTCTGCTCCGTGGCCAGACCGTGGCCCGGGGTCGGTGGCTGCGCGCCTGGTCCGAGGTCTGGAGCCTGCCGTGGGGCTGATCGACCAGATCGCGGCGCAGATCGCGGCCGGCACGGTTCCGCTCCGGCACGTGGATGTGACCGCAGAGGCTCGCCGCCTGCTCGAGGAGGCCGCGCCGCAGAGAGCACATCTCAACGAGCAGGGTGTTGCCGATCATGTGCTCGGACTGGGCCCGATCGAGACATTGCTGCGCCAGGCCGACGTCTCGGACATCCTGGTCAACGGTCCCAACGAGATCTGGATCGAGCGGGCCGGAGTCATGGCTCGGGTGGATGCGAGCTTCCAAGACTCGGACTCGGTGCTCCGAGCAGTCGAGCGAACCATCGCCCCGCTCGGGCTGCGTGTCGATCGCAGCGCTCCGTTCGTGGACGCCAGGCTGCCTGACGGGAGCCG